>Ga0182744_1002872_pt1 | contig 13829 bp, 11 predicted proteins | sample eDN3rd30CKraftMG_FD_128525 | JGI IMG/M metagenome (GOLD analysis project Ga0182744, IMG submission 128525) | Enriched Miracle-Growth compost microbial communities from Emeryville, California, USA - eDNA 3rd pass 30_C Kraft MG (version 2) (version 2) ...
ACCGCCGGCAAGCGCGCCACCGGCGTGTCCTATGTGGACACGTCCGGCGAGGAGTGGGAGCAGCCGGGCGATCTCGTGATCTGCTGCGCCTTCTCGCTGTTCAACGTGCGCATGCTGCTGCTGTCGGGCATAGGCAAGCCCTACGATCCGGCCACCAACGAGGGCGTCGTCGGCCGCAACTATTCGTATCAGACGAATTCTTCCGTGCAGATGTTCTTCGACGACAAGACGTTCAATCCCTTTATTGCGGCGGGCGCGCTCGGTCAGTCGGCCGATGATTTCAACGGCGACAATTTCGATCACGCGGGGCTGGGTTTCGTCGGCGGCGCGGGCATTAACTGCGTGCCCACCAACGGCCGGCCGATCCAGACGCGGCCGGTGCCGCCGGGCACGCCGAACTGGGGCAGCGCCTGGAAGAAGGCGACGAAGGAGAGCTATAACTCCGCCTTCTCCATCACCTCGCAGGGCAGCTCCTATACGATGCGGGGCAATTACATCGATCTCGATCCCACCTACAAGGATCGCTTCGGCCGGCCGCTGATGCGCCTGACCTTTGATTTTCCCGACAACGACATCCGCATGTCATCCTTCGCCAATGACAAGCTCGCCACCATTGCCAAGGCGATGAACCCGCGCCAGATCGTCGCCAACAAGACCCGCAGTCCCTATACGGTCGTGCCCTATCAAAGCACCCACAATGTCGGCGGCGCCGTCATGGGCGCCGATCCGAAGACATCCGTGCTCAACAAATACCTGCAGAGCTGGGACGTACCCAATGTCTTCGTCATGGGCGCCTCCGCCTATCCGCAGAACGCCGGCTACAACCCCACCGGCACGGTTGGCGCGCTGGCCTATTGGGCGGCTCACGCCATCCGCACGCAATATCTGAAGAACCCCGGCCCGCTGGTGCAGGCATGAGACGGGCCGCTGCAACCGCGTCTCTCGCGGCGGCGCTCTTCGCCGCGCTGCCGGCGCAAGCGGTGGACCGGCAGAACTTCGAACAGGTCGAGCGCGGCCGCTATCTCGCGACCATGAGCGATTGCGTCGCCTGCCACACCGCGCCCGGCGGCAAGCCCTTCGCCGGCGGGCTCAACATCGCGACGCCATTCGGCAATCTCCTGTCGCCCAACATCACGCCCGACGCGGCCACCGGCATCGGCGCCTTCAGCGACGACGAGTTCGTCAACGCCGTGCAGAACGGCATCGGCCCCCAGGGCCAGCGTCTCTATCCGGCGCTGCCTTATCCCTATTATCACAAGATGAACCGCGCCGACGTGCTGGCGATCCGCGCCTATCTCAACACGCTCGATCCGGTGAGCAATGCGGTCGAGCCCAACCAGTTGCCGTTCCCCTTCAATATCCGCATGAGTCTGCTGTTCTGGAACTGGCTCAATTTCGACAAGACGCCGCTCGTCGACGATCCTTCGCGATCGCCGCAATGGAACCGCGGCCGCTACATCGTCGAAGGTCCGGCCCATTGCGGCGCCTGCCACACGCCAAAGACCTTTCTCGGCGGCGACGACAACAGCCGGGCGCTGAAAGGCGCTGTCCTGCAGGGCTGGTTCGCGCCCGATATCACCGCCGATGTGCGCAAGGGCGTCGGCGCCTGGAGCGAGGACGAACTCGTCGCCTATCTCAAGACCGGCGTCATCGCCCGTACCAGTGCCTCGGGTCCGATGGCGGAGGTCGTCGTCAACTCCACCTCGAAGCTCACCGACGCCGATCTGCGCGCCGTCGCCATCTACCTGAAGGGCCAAAAAGCCGGGACCTCGGGATCTTCGCGTCCGCCCGTGGCAACCGATCCGCGCATGATCGCCGGCAAGGCCATCTATAAGGACAGTTGCGCCGCCTGCCACCGCGAGAACGGCGAGGGCATCGACAATCTGTTCCCGCGCCTGAAGGGCTCCTCGCTCGTGCAGCAGGACGATCCGACGACCCTCATCCGCATGGTGCTGGAAGGCAGCCGCGCCGCCGCCACCAAGGCGCGCCCGACCGGCGCCGCCATGCCGTCCTTCGCCTGGCGCTTCAGCGACGATCAGGTCGCCGCGCTCCTCACCTATGTGCGCAACGGCTGGGGCAACAGCGCCTCCAGCGTCGGCGCGGACGCGGTGAAGGAATTGCGCGGCAGCGACAGGCCCAACCTAGCGAAGACAGGCCAGCAGTAGCCGCCGGATTGCGAGTACGCCTTTTTGACGGGAAGCACGTTCGTAAAGCTTAGCTGCTCCTCGGCTCCCTGCACGGTTCTTATGTCGCCGGTCGTGCTTCTTGCAGCTCCGCTTAAGCACAAAGCGGCCTGTGTGTTTACGCGAAACTATATACATGCTTGGCAGCTAAGAGTTGCCGTTGACGCATATCGCCTGTCCTTTTAAAAACACAGGAATAGGGGACGGCCTGACAATCGCAGCTATTGAAGGGAAGTGGTGAGTGCAAAATTGCATCCGCCGCTCACTGCCCTGACCCATCGTCGTGAACAATTTTCGGAACGGGCTGTCAGGGAATAGAATGTTCAAGTCATGTGCGCGCGCAGCATTTTTTCTGGCACTCTCGTCTTCTGCCGTGTTCGCTCAGGAAGAACCGTGGGGCGGCAATGTGCCTGGCTGGAAATTCACTCAGACAGGGATAGCGGGCGGTGTCGTCAATTGCCGCGCGACGCAGGGAGCTTACATCATCGCGCGTCTGACCGACGGACGCGCTTATGTTTCCTTGAATGCACCGGCGAGCTTGCCGAAGGGCTGGTACAGGGAAGGCAAAGCGTCGATCATCATGGCAGGCAACGCGGAGCCGGTCGACGCCGAAGTCTCAAATCGTCTTGTATTTCATGTCGGCGACAGCGGCCTTCCGGGGCTCATCCGCGGGCGAGGTTATCAGTGGCGCGTCTCCGGCCCGAGCGGCATCGTGACTGGCTCGGTGCCGTTTTCGGGCGACATGGCGAAGGTCATCTCGGAGGTGCGCGCCTGCGCGAAGGCGAATACCGTCGCTGCGCAGCCCCGGCCAGCGCCGCAGGCCGCTGGCGGCAATGCCAAATGGTCCGGCGTCTGGTCATGGGTGCGCCCGCTCGTGTTCAATTTCAGTGGTAAGCCGGCTCCACCGCCTCCCGGCCCGCAGGACGTGACCGTGCGGGAGCGCGTGAATGCCACCCTCGAATTGATGCCGAACAGCCGGGCGAAAATCTGCATCGCGTCGAACCCATGCGGGATCTATCCGTTCTCGTTCGGCAACGGCGCCTACAACATCGATTTCAATTCGGGCTTCATCGCGGTCGTGACGAACGACCAGGGCCGGACCTTGAACGGCCAAATGTGGTGGCAAAAGCAAAATCGCGCACGTACGACCCCGGACGCGACGTTCCTTCTGAAGCAATAGCCGGCGCGTGCGAGCGAAGACTGGCGCTCAAGGGGGGCAAGCACGTTACTCCTCCAAGCATTGGAGGGTTTTCTTCATGCATGAAGCTCGCGTCCTTGCCGCCGCAGCCCTGATCGCCTCCGGTTCTGCTTTAGCACACGGGCGGCCGCGCCGTGCGTGAGTTCGCGAGACTGGTGAGAGCGGTTTGTCGTGGCGGCGGGCTCCTCGCTCGCCGGCTGGCAATGTTTCCTCGATGCCCATGACTCGACCCCCATGACTCGATGCCCATGAGATATTGTGGGAGCGGGCCTTGGCACTTGGGCGGTATCCAGTTCGCCTGGTCGAGGGCGCTGGCAGGCAATTGAAGAAAGAACGGCCGCGGGAGGACAAGGCGGGCATCCTGATGATGCTATATGTCCTTACGGCGACGTCGCTTTGTTTTATGGAGACTTGCCATGCGCGCGTCGATAAATCTAATATGTTTACTTAATGCGATTCCCATAATTCTGGCCGTTTACGACGGATGCCCGATTTCCGCCAGGACATGCATGCACCTGCACAGCGATCGACAATGGGAGCCTGACCCTTGCGACGACTTACCTTCGAAGAAGCCGAGGATATAGCGACAAGCCTGGCCTCTCAGTATCCACTCTGCGACGGCAACATTGATCTCCAGAACATTGCCGATTTCGACATTGCAATACGTGTCATCCATGCATTGCGGATGGAAATGAGCACGCTCCGCAATCGAGCCGCCGTCCGGGCAGCCGTCCGGGCAGCAGTCTATGTCGCCAGAGACAAGCGCTGTCACCTCAAGATCGTGAAGTGAGGCCTGGCGCGTTGGATAGCCGATAGGCCATGCTTGAGGCATGAAGTGCCGTCAAAGCCTCAAAAAAGACCTCACCCGTTCGAGCCGTCGATTGACCGGGCCGGTGCGGCTGGCATACTGTGCATTAATTGCACTGACCTGGGGTGGCCCTGAAGCGCCGGGGCTGTCGTTCATTGGCGGGCAATCGGGATTGAGGGGAAAGCAATATGGCTGAGTCAGCCGCAACGAATCTAGTCGAACTGGCCGTCGATCTTGTCTCTGCCTATGTGGGCAACAATGCCATTCCAGGTTCGGAATTGTCGAAACTGCTGGTCGAAGTCCATTCCGCGCTGGTTCAGATCGGCGGGCAGGGATCGCAGACGCGGGAGAAGCCGCAGCGGCCGCCGGCCGCGGCACGCCGTTCGGCATCGGATGAGCATCTGGTCTGTCTCGAAGACGGCAAGCACTTCAAGTCGCTGCGTCGGCATTTGAGCGCCGAGCACAAAATGAGCCCCGAGCAATACCGCGAGAAATGGAACCTGCCGGCCGACTATCCGATGGTGGCGCGCCATGCCGCCAGGCAGGGCATAGAGCCTGCCAAAAAGTCGCGGCGGCGGACTAGGCCGAAAGCGCCAGGAGCGGAGAACGGGGCGGCCGTAAAATCGGCAAATGGCCGGCAAAAGGCGGTCAGTCCAGCTCCTCCGCACCGCGAGCGGGTGTTCGCCGAGATTTATCGCTGACTTGCAGTCCAACCTCCATCGGGCCATCGGCCCGATGGGGCTGCAAGCCGTATGCGCCGCGTCCTCAGTGAAAACTGTCAGGACGCAGTGCGGCGATCTTATTGCAATGCAAAAAGAAAAACTGTTTGCAGCAGTCCATTTATCAGTAGCCAGCGCCCTACATAAAATTTTAGGAGAGGAAACATCGTCAGGAGATCAATTGAAAATGTCGAGGGTGTTCGTATGTGGCGGCAGGCACTTCGGCCGGGTGCCGAGGACGGGCATGGGGGCTTTCGGGGAGGCGAATGCGCGGATTGACAAGGCCACCCGCCAGCTTGAACAATTGAACGCCCTGCTCGACTCCATCCACGCGACATCGAAAATCGAAACGCTCGTGCTTTTCAATCAGCGCGGCGCGGAAAAGCTGGCCGCGCATTGGGCCAAGATCGCGGGCGTCCCGGTCCAGATCCTGGAGGGGTTCGACAAGAAGCCGCCCGCCGGGGTGGAGGCCTGCACGGCCCTCCTCAAGGCCCAGGGCGTCGACGTGTTTCTGCGGTTTCCCGACCCTGAGGACGGTGCCTATGTAGGCATCGATGCGGCGGCGGAAGCCATCGGCCTCGACGTCCGCAAGATAAGCTAGTTCTCCCCGCGTGCGTTAGCGCACAAACGCGGGGCGGACGAAGCAGTATGCGGCGGTCTTCACGGGTTGAGGGCCATCATGAAGCACCGCGATATTGGAAAGCCGAGGTGCGTGATCTCCGCCGTCGCGCTCGCGGCGTCTGTCGCCACAGCACCTACAGCTATGGCGCAGCCAGTGCCGGACGGCGTGACGCCCTGCGACATGGGCGGCTATTCCATCGACATGGACCCCCATGGCGCCAATGTCCGCGCCGCTCCCGCGCGCAATGCGCGTGTGGTCGGCAGGCTCGCGCCGCCTATCAAGGCGGGCCCGAAGGACGAGGCCGAGCCGGGCGATGGCCTGTGGCGCACGACGTTCCGCATCGTCGGCTTCAAGGACGGCTGGTTCCTCATCGAAAAAGGTTTGCACCCTTTCGACGATCCGGAAAACATTGCCAACATGGGCAGGCGCTCGACCGGCGGTGTGAAAACCTATTCGGGCCGCGGCTGGATCGCGGCCGGCCTCGTCGGCGGGCAATACGCCAATACGGGCCTGCCGCCGGAGGGCGCGCTTTATGCCGAGCCGCGCGAGGATGCGCAGCGTCTGCCCGCGAAAACCAGGCTGGGCGCGCCCATCGGCGCCGATGGCGGGCCGAAGAAAGTGCTCGCCTGCCTGGGGGACTGGGTGAAGGTCGAGAGTTTCGACGGCGTCACCGGCTGGTGGCGCACGCTCTGCTCGACCCAGGTGACCAATTGCAGTTGAGGCCCCGAATGATCGGCAAACACGTTCTCGCCCTGTCTCTGCTGATGGCGGTGCTCGCGCCCAACATCGGGCATGCGCAGCAGGCGCGGCCCAGCTTCGATTGCGCGAAAGCGCGGCTGGATGTCGAAACGGAGCTCTGCGCCTCGCCGGAGCTGTCGCAGCTCGATGCCGATATCGCATCCGCCTACGCCACGGCCCGGCAGGTTCTCGATCCTCCCGGCAAGGCGGCGCTCGCCGCCACCCAGAAGGAGTTCGTCGCCATCCGCGATCTCGGAAAGACAGCGATGAATTTCGATCTGAAGGAGCATCTGCAACGCCGCCGCGACTTCCTGCGCACCATCCGGTCGTCAAGGGGCCAATGGGCCGGAAGCTGGGGCATGGACAACGGCGCCCTGGTGCTGACCCCGCGCGGCGACGGCCTCTACGACGTGACGGCAAAAACCAACGATCCCGCCGGCGCCTGCGAGTTCGAGCATGGCGGCAAGATCGCCGGCAGCGTCATGATGACGGTTCCCCGCAGCAAGGAAGAGAACGACGACGACCCGCACGAGGGCTGGACACTGGCGCTGGCGCGCACCGGCGATGCGCTGAAGCTCACCACGCGCCGCGGGCCGGACAAGACCATGGCGAACCCGTTCTGCGGCGCGCACGCCTCGCTCGATGGCACCTGGCTGCCGGTGCAGGCCAAGCCGGGGAAGTGACGTCTGGCAAGGAAGCGGAAAGCATCAGTAGGAGGATCATCATGTCGAAAGCCGCGTCCCTGTTCGCCGCGCTTGCCTTGCTTTGCACCGCGCCCCTCGCGCAGGCGGAAGTCTTCAACGCCTGCGGCGTCAAGGAGACGAAGGACGGCTTCGTTGCCATGCGCGCCGGGCCCTCGCCCACGGCGCGTCTCGTCACGCGGATGAAGGCCGGCGACGTCCTCGTCATCGACAAGACGAAGAAGGGTGATGGACTGGTGATGAGCGGCAAGTGGTTTCGCGCCGCGCACTATCCCGGCGAGGCCATGCCCAACCCCGGCGATCCCGGCTTCAAGGACGTCAACCGCGGCTGGGTGCATACGGACCTGATCGACGACTGCGGCTGAGATCACTCGGCCCAGCTAACGGTCATCCACCCGACGACGAGGTTCTGCGCCCGCATGTGCGGATCCTCCGAGGAAAAGCTGCCTTCGCCCGAGATCGCCTCCGGCGGCGCCGGCGCGCCCGGCCCCGAAACGAGGGTGAGGCCAAACCGGCACCCGCCGGGCAGTTTCTCCAGCGTCCCGCCATCGAAATTGACCGCGCCCTGAACCTCGGTGCCGAACCCCTGGATCATCAGCGGCCTGCCGTTCAACTCCTCCAGCTTCGCCAGCGGCGTGCCGATGCCGATGCCGCTCGCCGTCCTGAGCGGCGATTTCTCCCCATAGACGCGCGCTTCCGAAAGCCCCTTGCGTGCCTTCTCGTTCGTCCAGTGAAACTGCAGCTTCCGGCCGTCGTCTTTCGGATAGACGACGCTCACCGGCACCTCGTCATAAGGGTCCGCCACCTTCATGTGCCGGACATTGGAGGCGCCGAAGACTTTGATGAGGCGGGTGTGGCTGGAGTCCTTCGCGAAGACGCCGTCGCAGGACAATTTTGTCGGGACGCCTTGCGCGGCAGCAAGCGATGGGATGGCGCAGAGGGCGAGGAGGAGGGGAAGTTTGCGCATTGATTGTCTCGAGCCAGATTTGGTGACTGAGCCTAGCGGATTTTCGCGAGCTGGCCACCAGGCTACGCCGGTCGCACCGCAATACTCGTCGCAAGCCGAAAATCCTTGCCCCTAGGCTATAGTTTTGCGGTGTGATGCTGCGCTGTCCCTGCCCTCGCAACCAAGCTGAGGGAGGCATAACACTGAAGTACAAGCATCGACGGTCGTCGTTAGACTAGTCTTGACTTTAGTCGCAGAGGGACGGAATTCATAAGATATGGAAAAACTAAATAGAACTCAGATTCAGCATAGGGCGATGCAGGTCTTGGAGGCCAATCCTAAGGGCATTCGATGGGCTGAGTTATTACGAGCCGTAGAAGCGGGAGCCCCTGGTACTCCACACAATAGCGTTCATGGCGGCATCCATAACCTTTTGATTGCCAAAGCCACGGGCATTGTGAAGGTCGCACGTGGCACCTATCAGTTGGCCAAGTTCATCGAAGCTGATGACGCATTTGCGAACGCTCAGGAATCAGCGATTGTCGCCACGTCCGTACAGGCGGAAATACCGGGGTCTGGCGCACTTACTGAGCAGGATTTCTACGCCAGTTTTGCGGAATGGTTAGAGGAGAATGACGAGGCTACAGTTGCTTCGGCACTCGGCGGCGCTAGCCTTGGGGGCAAATGGGGCACGCCGGACGTCATCGGTGTGCTAAAGCCTCGGGCACAAGACATCTTTAAATTCGAGCCCCAGATAGTGACTGCTGAAATTAAGGCAGTACCAAATCAACCCGTGGTGGCATTTGGCCAAGCAGTTGCTTACCGTTTATTCTCACATAAGAGTTATGTTGTTGTTCCGAATTCTACGAGCAGTGATGATTTAAGCCGGCTGAAATCTTTGTGTAGCATTCACGGCGTCGGCTTAGTGACATTCGCTCTGAACAAGCAACAGCCCGATTATGCGGTCGTCGTTCTTCCGGTAAATGCCGCGCCTGATATGTTCTATGTGAACAGTATGCTGGAGCGGTTGAAAGGCAGCGAGCCTGGTCTACTCAATCGACTGTTTTGAGGATGAAGTTGCCCCCACCGACTGTTCCTCTGGCAACAGCCTATTAGAGTACGGACCGTTCCTACCCCCAGGAAGGCTTTCCGCTGGTTGCACAGAAGGCGAGGCGAGTAAGGCAAGATGCTGCGCAAATGGGCCTCCTTCGCTAAAGCTTCGGAGGCCATCCCGCTTCGAATGAAAGGCGGGATGAAATCCTGCGAAGCGCGCGGCGCGAAGGAGGATGGTGCTGCCAGAGAGGATCGAACTCTCGACCTCTCCCTTACCAAGGGAGTGCTCTACCACTGAGCTACGGCAGCATGCCTCGGGGGATGGCCGAACCGGCCCTCCGACATCGGAAGCGCGCGCCTTGTGACACACGGGCGGGGGGCTGGCAAGGTTGCTTGGCGCTGGTGTGACAAAGAATGTGGGTAAGGCCCCTCATCCGCCCTCGCATCGCGAGGGCACCTTCTCCCGTAAACGGGAGAAGGAAGAGCGCGCACCCCTTCTCCCGCAGGGCGGGAGAAGGTGGCCCTTGCGCAGCAAGGGTCGGATGAGGGCGGGATATGGAAAATACAGCCAAAAGTTGTATAATTCATACCCTCCCTTGGACAAATCCCTTCAAAATCTGGCGCCGCCGCCGCGAATCCCCCATAATCCGCCCATGGCCGCGCGCGCAGAAGCTCCCTCTCCCTCCAATTCGCCCGAACTGACGATCTCCGAACTGTCGGGGGCGCTCAAGCGCACCATCGAGGACCGGTTCGGCTTCGTGCGGGTGCGCGGCGAGGTCTCGGGCTGGCGCGGGCCGCATTCGTCAGGCCATTGTTATTTCTCGCTCAAGGACGAGGGCGCGCGCATCGACGCGGTGATCTGGAAGGGCGTCTACGGCCGCCTGAAAATCCGGCCCGAGGAGGGCATGGAGGTCATCGCCACCGGCAAGATCACCACCTGGCCGGGCAAATCCGCCTATCAGATCGTCGTCGAATCGATCGAGCCGGCGGGCGTCGGCGCCCTGCTGGCGCAGCTTGAAGAGCGGCGCAAGCGGCTCGGCGCCGAGGGCCTGTTCGATGAAGCGCGCAAGCAGCTGCTGCCGTTCCTGCCCAGGGTCATCGGCGTCGTCACCTCGCCCACCGGCGCGGTCATCCGCGACATCCTGCACCGCCTCGCCGACCGTTTCCCCACCCGGGTGGTGATCTGGCCGGTGCGCGTGCAGGGCGAAACCAGCGGCGCCGAGGTGGCCCGCGCCATCGACGGGTTCAATGCGCTGCCCGAAGGCGGCGCCATTCCGCGGCCTGACGTCATCATCGTCGCCCGCGGCGGCGGCTCGCTGGAGGATCTCTGGGGTTTTAACGACGAGATCGTCGTGCGTGCCGCGGCCGGCAGCATGATTCCGCTGGTCTCCGCCGTCGGCCACGAGACCGATTGGACCCTGATCGACCACGCCGCCGACCGCCGCGCACCGACGCCGACCGCGGCTGCCGAAATCTGCGTTCCCGTGCGCGCCGAGCTTCTGGCCCAGGTCGCCTCCTTCGGCGGCCGCATTGCCAGCGCCCGCCTGCGGCTGATGCAGCGCCACCGCAGCGACCTGCGGGCGCTCGCGCGCGCCCTGCCGGGGCCGGAAGATCTCCTGGCCATGCCGCGCCAGCGCCTCGACCGGGCAGGGGAGATTCTGCCGGCCCGTATCCGCCGCGCTTTGGCGGATCGTCAAGTGCGTCTCGGCCGCCTCGCCGGCCTGCTCGCCAAACATTCGCCGCAGGCCGAGTTGGCGCATCGCCGCGCCACCTTCAATGCGCTCGCCAACCGTCATCGCGCCCTGGCCCGTCCCGGCGTGCTGACCGAGCGGCGCGCCCTGCAGGTGCGCGTGCTCGATGACCGCCTGCGCAAGGCGCTCGGCAACAGCCTGCAGAAGACCCAGCAGCGCATCGAGCACCAGCAGCAGCGCATCGACGATCTCGGCAAGCGCATCGCCAACGCCACGCGGCTTGCCATTCCACGGCGGCGCGAGCAGGTGCGCGCCTTGTCCCAGCTTCTGTCCTCGCTCGGCTATCGCAACGTGCTATCGCGCGGGTTTGCTTTAGTGCGCGACGCCTCCGGCGCGCCGGTGCGCTCCGCGGCGGCGGTCGCGGGCGGCGATCGGCTGGCGGTGGAGTTTGCTGACGGCACCGTGCAGGTGAGCGCCGAGGGCGGCGCGCCAGGTGAGCGTGTAAGTGAGGCACCGAAGCCGGCTGCGCCGCGTTCTCCACGCGCCGCGCCATCAAGAAAAGATCAGGGCTCGTTGTTCTGAGCGGCCGACATCTAAAGAGCCCCCAATCTCACAGAAGCCCTCATCTTGAGGAGCAACGCTTGCGTTGCGTCTCGAAGGACGGGGGCGTCATGCCACAGTCGAACAACCGCGTCATACCCGCGCATGTCGCGGGCATCCACGCAGCGACACCGCCTCGCCGTCGCAAGATGAGCCGATTGCACAAGCCTTTCCGGCTTCATGGATGCATACCACGGCGTGGATGGCCGGTACAAGGCCGGCCATGACGCGGTTGCAACATGCGCGCTGACGCCCCCGTCCTTCGAGACGCTTGCTACGCAGTCTCCTCAGGATGAGGGCTTCTGGTTGGCTATTCCCGCTTCTCACACCGCTGTTGCATTCCTGCATCAGACAGCTTCTTGCGTCTGTCGTCTGGCGAAACGTCATAAAACCTAAATACGGCGCTGATTGAGACCGGGGGAAAGCCTGTCTCTGGAGCGTTGAATGTCCCCGTTTAATTCGTCTGTGAGTTTATCCGCGCTGGTCATCGCGGCCTCGTCCCTGGCGCTCGCGCCGGCCTATGCCACCGACATTTCGGTGAGCACCGTCGATACCACCGCCAAGACCCTGACCGGCACCGATACGCTGACCGTCACCGACACGGGCGCCTTGCAGCCCCCGAGCAATCCTGCCGTCACCGTCAACAATGCGGCGACCAATGTCACCATCACCAATTCCGGCATGTTGCAATCGACCGGCAGCGGCTCGGCGCGGGCCATCCGCTTCAGCAACACCAACAACGGCACGCTGAGCTTCACCATCAACAACAACGCCGACGCCACCATGCAGTCGCCGGGCGATACGATCAACGTCAACAACAACATCGCCAGCGGCACGATCGTCGTCAACAATTCCGGCCTGATCCAGTCGACGGGCGTCAACGGCAACAACGGCCAGGCCATCGATTTCGCCAGCATCAACAACACGTCGAATGCCTCGATCACCATCAACAATGAATCCACCGGCGTGATCCAGACCGCCGATGCCGATGCGATCCGCGCCGGCAATGGCGCCACCGTCAACAATCACGGCCAGATCATCGCCAACAACTATCAGGACAACACCGGCGCCGACGGTATCGATTTCCAGAACGCGCTGAGCGGCACGGTCAACAACTATGCCGGTGGCAACATTTCCGGCGGCCGTCACGGCATCAATCTCAGCTACAGCCCCGGCAACGGCGCAACCGACAACCAGACGACCTCGACGCTGACCGTCACCAATGAAGCCGGCGGTGTGATCGAAGGGCGCAACGGTTCGGGCGTCGGCGTCGATGTCAGTGTCGTCGTCATCAACTACGGGACGATCAGCGGACAGGCCGACAGTAATCCCAACGTCCCCAATGGCGACGGCGATGGCGTCGATGCCGATTACACTGCCACCATCACCAACTACGGGCTGATCGAAGGCACCGGCGCCAAGGGTGTCGGCTCCGACCTGCTCGCCAACACGTCCCAGGGCGTCGCCATGGGCGGCGGCACGGTGGACAACAAGGCCGGCGCAACCATTCGCGGCCAGGGCGACGGCATCCTTGCCGACAATTCCTCGCAGGGCCCGGCGTTCAGTGCGGTCAACATCACCAATGCCGGCACCATCGAGGGCACGACGCGCTACGGTATCTATCTCAACAGCACGCTGAACAATACGATCACCAATTTCGGCACGATTTCCGGTCCGGTGGCGGCCATCCTGTTCGGCAGCGGCGACGACACGCTGAACATCCGCACCGGCTCGGTCATCAACGGCCTGGTCGATGGCGGCGCGGGCTATGATACGGTGTCGCTCTCCGGCACCGGCACCTTCGCCGGCAGCCAGAATTTCGAGAAGATGACGGTCGACAGCGGCAAGTGGCAGGTCACCGGCACCCAGTCCTACACGGACGGCACGTCGATTGCCGGCGGGGCCGAGCTGAATGTCGCCGGCACGCTGAACGGCCTCGTCACCATCAATGCCGCCGGCATGCGGAGCGGCACCGGCACGGTGAGCGGCTTCGATGCCTTCGGCATCGTCGCGCCGGGCAACAGCATCGGTGTGCTCAATGTGTCCGGCGACGCCACCTTCCGTGCCGGCTCCACCTATCAGGTCGAGGCGAATGCCGCCGGCCAGTCGGACCAGTTGCATGTCGATGGCAAGCTGACGATCGAGGGCGGCACGGTCGATGTCGAGGCCGCGCCCGGTGCCTACAATCCCAAGACGCAATATGTCATCGCCACCGCCGATGGCGGCGTCAGCGGCCAGTTCTCCGGCGTCACCTCGAATTTCATCTTCCTCGATCCGTCCCTGAGCTACGGCTCCGACGATGTGACGATGACCCTGACGCGCAACGCGACGCTGCTGCAGTCGGTCGCCGGCACCGGCAATCAGTTTGCCGTCGCCGCGGCTTTCGACAGGGCTCCGACCGACAACCCGGTCTATCTCTCGCTGGTGTCGCAGACGAGCGTCGCCGGAGCGCAGGCCAATTACGATGCGCTGTCGGGTGAGGGCATCGCCGCGGCGCAGAACGCCGCCTTGGCCGCCGGCCGCGAATTCGCAGGCGTCGTGGCAGACAAGATGCAGGACTGGCGCACCGG
>Ga0182744_1002873_pt1 | contig 13822 bp, 11 predicted proteins | sample eDN3rd30CKraftMG_FD_128525 | JGI IMG/M metagenome (GOLD analysis project Ga0182744, IMG submission 128525) | Enriched Miracle-Growth compost microbial communities from Emeryville, California, USA - eDNA 3rd pass 30_C Kraft MG (version 2) (version 2) ...
CGGATCACCGGCGCCCAGGTCACGGCGACGGTGCGCGGCCCCTTCGAGCAGCGCGGCGGCGGCGGCGGCGGCAACTCGATCCAGGTGATCGCCACCGGCCCCGAGTACGAAGAGCTCGCCAAGTGGACCGAGCCGCTGATGGCCGCGGCCCGCGACAACCCGAACATCGCCCGGGTGCAAACCAACTACGAGCCGGTGGCGCCGCGCCTCTATGTGACGCTGGACCGCGACCGCGCCGGCACGCTTGGCGTCACGGCGCAGCAGGTCGGCAATGCCCTGAACTCGATGTACGGCCCGCGCCGGGTCGGCACCTACGTGCGGCAGGGCCAGGAATACGACGTCCTCCTGCAGACCACCCGCGAGGGCCGCCGCTCGGTCCAGGATCTGGACAAGATCTATGTCCGCAGCGCCGGCGGCGCCCTGGTCTCGCTCGACCAGGTGGTGAAGACCGAGCTGCGCGGCGACCTCGACAGCCGCCAGCGTATCGACCAGCAGCGCGCGGTCACCATCACCGCCGTCCTCCGGCCGGGCTACACCGTGGTCGACGGGGTGAAGTTCTTTGAGGATGTGGTCGCCAAGCAGCCTCCGGGCCCGGTGATCGAGTGGGGCGGCGCGGCCAAGGACCTGCAGGATTCCGGCAACTCGGTGATCTACGCCTTCGGCTTCGCCCTGGTGGTGGTGTTCCTGGTGCTGGCCGCCCAGTTCGAGAGCTTCGTCCACCCGGCGATCATCATGGTCACGGTGCCGCTGGCGGCGGCGGGCGGGCTGTTCGGCCTGTTGATGGGCGGCTCGAGCGTCAACCTCTACAGCGAGATCGGCCTGATCATCCTGGTCGGGGTGGCGGCCAAGAACGGCATCCTGATCGTGGAATTCGCCAACCAGCTTCGGGACGAGGGGCTATCGGTGCGCGAGGCGGTGATCGAATCCGCCCAGCTCCGCCTCAGGCCGATCGTCATGACCTCGATCGCCACGGCCGCCGGCGCCTTGCCGCTGGTGATGGCGCACGGGCCGGGGTCGAACAGCCGCTACACCATCGGCGTGGTGATCATCGCCGGCGCCCTGTTCTCGACCCTGCTCACCCTCTTCGTGGTCCCGGTCGTCTACGAGGCCCTGGCCCGTTTCACCAAGTCCCCGGAATGGGTGGCGCGGCAGATCGAGGCGTTCGAGAACGACGAGAAGCATTCCCAACCGGCGCCGCATGCGCCGGGCGGAATCCCGGAGGCCGCGGAGTAGAGAGCCCCGGCGCTTCGGGATCATCCCCGGGCGGCCCTTCGGGCCGCCCTTCTTTTTTGCTGGATCGTAGCGGCCCTTTCTTGGGCCTGTCGCGCAGTGCGCGCGGCCCCTCGTCCTTCGACAAGCTCAGGATGAGGGGACTGAAACTACAGGACCCGCCCCCTTTTTGGGCCTGTTGCAAAATAGGCTGCGGGTCCGAAACCCCCGCCCGGAGTTTATCCTCGGGCCGGCCTCCGGCCGGACCCGGGGGACAGGCTCAGGGTGAGGATTTCTACTGTGATTTCAATCGCCCTCATCCTGAGCTTGTCGAAGGACGAGGACGTCGCACGAATTACGCAACAGGCGCTTTTGGGGAGGAAGGCCCTACTGCGGGCCGCCGCTGGTGACGACCTTCAGGTAGCCGATCAGGTCGCGCCGGTCGGTGGCGTCCTTGACGCCGATGAAGCTCATCTTGGTGCCCGGGACCATGGCCATCGGGTCGGTCAGCCACTTGTCCAGCGAGGCCGTGTCCCAAACGATGCCCGAGTTCTTCAGCGCGTCGGAGAAGGCGAAGGTCTCCGGCTGCACGCCGGCCTTGATCCCGAAGACGCCGTAGAGGTTCGGCCCCACCATGTTGGCGCCGCCCTTGGTGGCGGTGTGGCAGGCGGTGCACTGGACGAAGACCTGGCGGCCGTGGACGAAATCGGCGCCGTTGTACGGAGCCGGCAACTGGGCCAGCAGGGACTCCGGCGTCGGCGCGTCGCCCCCGGAGCCGCAGGCGCAGAGCAGCGCGGCGGCGGCGATCACGGGCGACAGGGACAGGGCTCTCATCGGCATCCTCTTCTCGGCTTCGCAGGCGGTGTCGGCGCTCACAGGAGCGGCGGCGGCGGAAGGCCGTGCAAACGGCAAGCGGCCACGACGGTGTTGCGCAGGAGGCAGGCGATGGTCATGGGGCCGACGCCGCCTGGGACGGGGGTGATCCATCCGGCGACGGCCCTGGCCTCGTCGAAGGCCACGTCGCCGACCACCCGGGTCTTGCCGGCCCGAGCGGCCTCGGGGTCGCGGGCGGGCACGCGGTTGATGCCGACGTCGATCACCGCCGCCCCGGGCTTGATCCAGTCCCCGCGCACCATCTCGGCCCGCCCCACCGCGGCCACCAGGATGTCGGCCTCGCGGCACACCGCCGGCAGGTCGAGGGTGCGCGAGTGGGCGATGGTGACGGTGCAGTCGGCCTGCAGCAGGAGTTGGGCCATCGGCTTGCCCATCAGGTTGGAGCGGCCCACCACCACCGCCCGCTTGCCTCGAAGCTCGCCCACCGAGCGCTGCAGCAGCAACAGGCAGCCGTAGGGGGTGCAGGCCACCAGCCCCGGCAGCCCTGAGGCCAGCCGCCCGGCGTTGGCCACCGTCAGCCCGTCCACGTCCTTGTCCGGGCTGATCGCGGCCAGGATCGCCGCCTGGCTGATCTGGTCGGGCACGGGGAACTGCACCAGGATCCCGTGGATCGCCGGGTCGCGGTTCAGCCGCCCCACCAGCTCCAGCACCTCGTCCTGGCTGGCGTCGGCGGGCAGGCGGTGGGTGAGCGAATGCATCCCCGCCGCCAGGGTCTGCTCGCCCTTGTTGCGCACGTAGATCGCGCTGGCCGGGTCGTCGCCCACCAGCACCACCGCCAGCCCCGGCGTCAGCCCGTGCTCGGCCTGCAACCGCCGAACCGCCGCCCCAACCTCGCCCCGAAGCCGCTCCGCCTCGGCCCGCCCGTCGATGATCTTCGCGGTCATAGCAACGCTCCCGAAATCGGAAAAAGCCGCCGCAGGAGGCGACGGCCCTTTTCGTATTAGTTCGCCTTATTATAAGGTAGCCTATGCGCCGATGAAAAGGCGGGAGGAGAGGTTGCGGGCCGCAACAGGTTTCCCTCCGCCCCGGCAACAGTGTTAGACCCGAGCGACCAGGCGCGCAGTCCTGGAGCAGAGGGCGGAGGAGCAGTCGTATGGCGCCTGAGCCTTGGAATCCGGAGGCGGCCCGGCGGACGATCCTGTCGTCGAGCGGCGCGGAAGGCGCGCTGCTTCCGATCCTTCACGCCCTGCAGCGCCAGTTCGGCTGCGTGCCGAACGCGGCGGTGCCGCTGGTGGCCGAGGCGCTCAACCTCAGCCGGGCGGACGTGCACGGGGTGGTCACCTTCTACCACGATTTCAGGCGGGTCCCGGCGGGCGAGCGGGTGGTGAAGCTGTGCCAGGCGGAGGCCTGCCAGGCCCGCGGCGGGCGGGCGAGCACCGCGGCGGCCGAGGCCCGGGCGGGGATCAAGCTCGGCCAGACCACCGCGGACGGGCGCCTGACGCTGGAGCCGGTCTATTGCCTGGGCCTTTGCGCCAGCGGGCCGGCGGCCCTGGTCGACGGGCGCCCGGTGGGCCGGCTCGATCCGGTCAAGGCCGGCGAACTCGTCGAGGGGGCGCGGCCGTGAGCGTGCGGGTGTTCGTTCCCGGCGACATGGCGGCCGTGGCCGTCGGCGCCGACCAGGTGGCCGCGGCGATCGCCGCCGAGGCCCGCCGCCTCGGCCGCGAGCTCGAGATCGTCCGCAACGGCAGCCGCGGGATGTTCGAGCTCGAGCCGCTGGTCGAGGTGGAGACCGCGGCCGGGCGGATCGGCTACGGCCCGGTCTACGCCGAGGATGTCGCCGGCCTCACGGCCAGCCTGTTCGACGGCGCCGACCATCCCAAGCGCGTCGGCCGCCCGGAAGAGCTGCCGTTCCTGAAGCGCCAGACCCGGCTGACCTTCGCCCGCTGCGGGATCGTCGATCCGGGCTCGCTGGAGGATTACCGCGCCCATGGCGGCTGGAAGGGCCTGGAGCGGGCGCTCGAGTTGGGCCCGGAGAAGATCGTCGACGCGGTCAAGGCCTCGGGCCTCAGAGGCCGCGGCGGGGCGGGCTTTCCCACCGGGATCAAGTGGGACACCGTGCGCCGGGCCGCCGGGCCGCGGAAGTACGTGGTCTGCAACGCCGACGAGGGGGACTCGGGCACCTTCGCCGGCCGGATGATCATGGAAGGCGACCCCTTCCTGCTGATCGAGGGGATGGTCATCGCCGGCATCGCCGTCGGCGCGACCCGCGGCTACGTCTACGTCCGCTCCGAATATCCCCTGGCCATCGCCGCCCTGGAGCGGGCGATCGAAGCCTGCCGCCACGCCGGGCTCCTGGGCCAGGGCGTCGCCGGCTCGGCCCACGCCTTCGACCTGGAGGTGCGCGAGGGCGCGGGCGCCTACGTCTGCGGCGAGGAGACCGCGCTGCTCGACTCCATCGAGGGCAAGCGCGGCCAGGTCCGCGCCAAGCCGCCCCTGCCCGCCCACGCCGGCCTGTTCGGCCGGCCGACCCTGATCAACAATGTCCTGTCGCTGGCCGCCGTCCCGTTCATCCTGGCCGAGGGCGCGGACGCCTACCGCGACTACGGCATGGGCCGCTCGCGCGGGACCATGCCGATCCAGCTCGCGGGCGACATCAGGAACGGCGGCCTCTTCGAGACCGCCTTCGGCGTGACCCTGGGCGAGCTGGTCGAGGACATCGGCGGCGGCACGCTCTCGGGGCTTGCGGTGCGCGCGGTGCAGGTGGGCGGGCCGCTCGGGGCCTATTTCCCGCCGGGCCTGTTCGACACCCCCTTCGACTACGAAGCCTTCGCCGCCCGCGACGGCCTGATCGGCCACGGCGGGGTGGTGGTGTTCAACGAGACGGTGGACATGGCCGAGCAGGCCCGTTTCGCCATGGAGTTCTGCGCCGTCGAAAGCTGCGGCAAGTGCACCCCCTGCCGCATCGGCTCGGTCCGCGGCGTGGAGACGATCGACAAGATCGCCGCCGGCCTCGACCGCGGCCCCAACCTGACCCTGCTGACCGAGCTCTGTGATACGATGAAGTTCGGGTCGCTGTGCGCGCTGGGCGGGTTCACGCCCTATCCCGTCATGAGCGCGCTGACGCATTTCCCCGAGGACTTCGGCGCCGCCCGCGCCCCGGTCCCGGCCGAGTAGGAGGCGAGATCCATGCCCCTGGTCCGCGAGATCGATTACGGAACCCCCGCCTCCAAGGCCGAGGCCACGGTCGCCCTGACCATCGACGGCCAGGCGGTGACGGTCCCGGCCGGGACCTCGGTGATGCGCGCGGCCCAGGAGATGGGCACGACCATCCCCAGGCTCTGCGCCACCGACATGATGGACGCCTTCGGCTCGTGCCGGCTGTGCCTGGTGGAGATCGAGGGGCGCGCCGGCGCGCCCGCCTCCTGCACCACCCCGGTCGCCGAGGGCATGGTGGTCCATACCCAGACCCCCAAGCTGGCCAAGCTGCGCAAGGGGGTGATGGAGCTCTACATCTCCGACCACCCGCTCGACTGCCTGACCTGCGCGGCCAACGGCGACTGCGAGCTCCAGGACATGGCCGGGGCGGTGGGCCTGCGCGAGGTGCGCTACGGCTACCAGGGCGAAAACCACCTGGACGAGGCCAAGGACGAGTCCAACCCCTATTTCACCTACGACCCGTCGAAGTGCATCGTCTGCTCGCGCTGCGTGCGCGCCTGCGACGAGGTGCAGGGGACCTTCGCCCTGACCATCGCCGGCCGCGGCTTCGCCAGCCGGGTGTCGGCGTCGCAGTCGGAGCCGTTCCTGGATTCCGAGTGCGTCTCGTGCGGGGCCTGCGTCCAGGCCTGCCCCACCGCCACCTTGACCGAGAAGTCGGTGATCGAGATCGGCACGCCCGAGCACTCGGTGATCACCACCTGCGCCTACTGCGGGGTCGGCTGCGCCTTCAAGGCGGAGATGCGCGGCGAGGAGCTGGTGCGCATGGTCCCCTACAAGGACGGCGCGGCCAACCACGGCCACTCCTGCGTCAAGGGCCGGTTCGCCTGGGGCTACGCCGCTCACAAGGAGCGGATCCTCAACCCGATGATCCGCGCCTCCACCGCCGAGCCCTGGCGGGAGGTGAGCTGGGAGGAGGCGATCGCCCACACCGCCGCCGAGTTCAAGCGCATCCAGGCCAAGTACGGCCGCCAGGCGGTGGGCGGGGTCACCTCCTCGCGCTGCACCAACGAAGAGACCTTCCTGGTGCAGAAGCTGATCCGCGCCGGCTTCGGCAACAACAACGTCGACACCTGCGCCCGGGTCTGCCACTCGCCCACCGGCTACGGGCTGAAGACCACCTTCGGCACCTCGGCAGGGACCCAGGACTTCGACACCGTCGAGCACGTGGACGTGGCGGTGATCATCGGCGCCAACCCCACCGACGCCCACCCGGTGTTCGCCTCGCGGCTGAAGCAGCAGCTCCGCCCGCGCGAGGAAGGCGGCGGGGGCGCGCGGCTGATCGTCATCGACCCGCGCCGCACCGAACTGGTGCGCACCCCCCACGTCCACGCCGACCACCACCTGGCCCTGCGCCCCGGGACCAACGTGGCGGTGCTGACCGCCATGGCCCACGTGATCGTCACCGAGGGCCTGGCCGACGAGGCGTTCGTGCGCGAGCGCTGCGACTGGGACGAGTACCGGGACTGGGCCGCTTTCGTCGCCGAGCCCCGCCACAGCCCCGAGGCGACCGAGCCCCTGACCGGCGTGCCGGCGGACGAGCTGCGCGCGGCCGCGCGCCTCTACGCCACCGGCGGCAATGCGGCGATCTACTACGGCCTCGGGGTGACCGAGCACAGCCAGGGCTCCACCGCCGTCATCGCCATCGCCAACCTGGCCATGGCCACCGGCAACATCGGCAAGCCCGGCGTCGGGGTGAACCCGCTGCGCGGCCAGAACAACGTCCAGGGTTCGTGCGACATGGGCTCGTTCCCGCACGAGCTCTCCGGCTACCGCCACGTGGCCGACGACACCGCCCGGACCATGTTCGAGGAGCTTTGGGGCGTCGACATCGACCCCGAGCCGGGGATGCGCATCAACAACATGCTCGACGCCGCGGTCGAGGGCGCGTTCAAGGGCATGTACATCCAGGGCGAGGACATCATGCAGTCCGACCCCAACACCAGCCACGTGGCCGCGGGGCTGGAGGCGATGGAGTGCGTGGTGGTCCAGGACCTGTTCCTGAGCGAGACCGCGGCCTACGCCCACGTGTTCCTGCCCGGCTCCACCTTCCTGGAGAAGAACGGCACGTTCACCAACGCCGAGCGCCGCATCCAGCTGGTGCGCAAGGCGATGGCCCCGAAGAACGGCTACGAGGACTGGGAGGTCACCCAGCTCCTGTCGAACGCCCTGGGCTATCCCATGGCCTACGGCCATCCCGCCGAGATCATGGACGAGATCGCCCGGCTGACCCCGACGTTCGCCGGCGTCTCGTTCGACCTTCTGGAGAAGGTCGGCTCGGTGCAGTGGCCCTGCAACCAGGTCCAGCCCACCGGCACCCCGGTGATGCACATGGCCGGGTTCGTGCGCGGCCGCGGCAAGTTCGTGGTCACCGAATACATCCCCACCGACGAGAAGACCGGCCCCAGGTTCCCGCTGCTGCTGACCACCGGGCGCATCCTTTCCCAGTACAACGTCGGCGCCCAGACGCGGCGGACCGCCAACGTCGTCTGGCACGACGAGGACGTGCTGGAGATCCACCCCCACGACGCCGAGGTCCGCGGGGTGCGCGACGGCGACTGGGTCAAGCTGCAGAGCCGGGCCGGGGCGACCACGCTTCGGGCCCAGATCACCGACCGGGTCTCGCCGGGGGTGGTCTATACGACCTTCCACCACCCCGCGACCCAGGCCAACGTGGTGACCACCGACTACTCCGACTGGGCCACCAACTGCCCCGAATACAAGGTCACCGCCGTGCAGGTGGCGGTCTCCAACGGCCCCAGCGAGTGGCAGGAGCGCTACGGCGACTTCGTGACCCGAAGCCGCCGCATCGCCGAGGAGCCCAAGGTCCTGGAGCCCAAGATCCTGGAACCTGGCGAATGAGCGCCGGATCGCCCGAGAAGCTGGTCTACATGGCCAACCAGATCGCCGGGTTCTTCGTCGGCCAGCCCGGCGAGCCGCCCGTGCGCATCGCCGACCACCTGACCGCGTTCTGGACCCCGCCCATGCGCCAGGCCCTCGTCGCCTACCTCGACGCCGGCGGCGACGGCCTCACCCCCGAAGCCGCCGAGGCCGCGCGCCTGCTGAGGGGCGTCTCGCCCAGGGTCGCCTCGCCCAAGACCGTCGGCCGCGCCCTCGCCGCCTCCGGCCAGCCTTCCCCGGGGCGCGATCCCGGCGACGACGCCGGATAACGGCCAAGTTCCCTGCGGCGGAATCCGGGATAGGCTGCCGTGGCCGCCGTCCGGAAAGGAACCGCCATGAACCTTCGCTCCGTCCAGGCCCTCGCGCCCGCGCTCCTGCTCCTCCTGTCCGCCCCGCTTGCCCAACCTTCCCTGGCCCAGGCGCAGCCGGCGCAGACGCCGTTCACCTCGGCGGCGGAGGTCGAGGCGCTGATGGCCAAGGCGGAGCGCGACCGCAAGCCCGACCAGCCCAACTTCATCCAGCCGCTGCTCAAGCTGGCGCCCTACACCGCCAACCTCGAATACCGGACTGCAAGGGCGCCCGCCGCGGTCCACGCGAAGGAGGCCGAGCTGTTCTACGTGCTGGAAGGAAGCGGGACCCTCGTCACCGGCGGGACCCTCACCGACGCCAGCCAGCGCAACCCGGACAACATGACCGGCTCCGGAATCGCCGATGGGCAGACCCGCAAGGTGGCCAAGGGCGACGTCTTCGTCGTGCCCGAGAACACGCCCCACTGGTTCAGCGCCGTGGACGGCCGGCTGGTCTTGATGTCGCTCCACCTGCCGCGCGGAGCCCAGCCGGGCGGCTGAGAGGCGGCCCGCTCAGTCCGCGTCCGGCTGGTTCGCCGGCAGGCCGCGGATGAACTCCGGCATGGAGAGGCAGGTGTCGGCGATGCGCACCAGTGTCGGGTAGGGCGACAGGTCGACTTTGAAGTTGCGGGCGTTGACCACCTGCGGGACCAGGCAGACGTCGGCGATGGTCACGCTGTCGCCGTGGCAGAAGCGGCCCGTCGGCCCTCGCCGCAGCAGGGCCTCGAAGCCCACGAAGCCCTCGCTCACCCAGTGGGCGTACCAGGCCTGGACCTGGTCTTCCGGCAGGGCGAGGGTCTCGCGGAGGTACTTCAGCACCCTGAGGTTGTTCAGGGGATGGATGTCGCAGGCGACGACGTCGGCCATCGCCCGCACCCGGGCCCGGCCCGCCGCGTCCTTGGGCAGGAGCGGCGGTTCGGGATAGCGCTCCTCCAGGTACTCCAGGATCGCCAGGGACTGGGTGAGGACCGCGCCCTCGTCCTCCAGCGAGGGGACCAGGCCCTGGGGATTCAGCGCCAGGTACTCGGGGGCGCGGTGCTCGACGCGGCGCAGGTGGTAGTAGGCCGCGTCGTGCTCCAGCCCCTTGAGGTAGAGCGCGACGCGGACCCGGAACGACGCCGACGAGCGGAAGTAGCTGTGGAGCTTCATGGCGGCCTTTACGGCGTGACCTGGATGTGGATCTCGCCCAGGCCGTCGACGCCGCCGGCGACCTTGTCGCCCGGCTTGATCGGGCCGACGCCGGCCGGGGTGCCGGTGAAGATCAGGTCCCCCGGGTGCAGGGTCATCGACCGCGACAGGATGGAGATGATGTCGGCCACCGGCCAGATCAGCTCCGACAGGTCGGCGTCCTGCTTGGTCTCGCCGTTCACCGACAGCCAGATCCGCCCCTTGTCCAGGTGGCCGACCTCGGACGCCTTGCGCAGGGGCGCGCACGGCGCCGAGCGGTCGAAGCCCTTGCCCCAGGACCACGGCCGGCCCTGGTCGCGGGCGGCGAGTTGCAGGTCGCGCCGGGTCAGGTCGATCCCCACCGCATAGCCGTAGACCAGCTCCAGCGCCTTCTCGACCGGCACCTGGAATCCGCCGGCGCCCAGGGCGACCACCAGTTCGATCTCGTAGTGGAAGTTCGAGGTCTCCGGCGGGTAGGCGATGTCGGCCCCGTCGTCCACCACCGCGTCCGACGGCTTCTGGAAGAAGAACGGCGGCTCGCGGTCCGGATCCTTGCCCATCTCCCGCGCGTGCGCCGCATAGTTGCGCCCCACGCAGTAGATCCGGCGCACCGGGAACCGCGCCGCCTCGCCCTTCACCGCCACAGACGCCCGCGGCGGGGCCGGTATCACGTAATCGCTCATGCTCTCTCTCGACAGGTAGGAGGATCGCCCCTTCGCAGGGGCCGCTAGTGGACTCGTTTCTGCGGCTCGGCCGGCGCGTCGACGGCCGGGACGGCGGGCGCCTCCGCCATGCCGCGGGACACGCCGCCGCGGCCTGCACGGGCCGGCGGGGCGGCCTGGCGGGCGGCTTCGCGCTCGAACAGGGTGGCGGTGATCTCGTCGGCGCTGGCGCGGGTCAGGGCCGACACCCGGGCGATGGTCGGTTGCGCGACCGGTTCGGGCAGGACGGTGCAGATGGAGCCGATCGGCCGACCCTGGGGATCGAAGACGCAGGCCGCGACGCCCACCACGCCCGGATCGATCTCGCTGTGGGAGACCACCAGGCCCGCCTTGCGGATCCTGGACAGCTCGGCCCGGAAGGCCTTCCAGTCGGCCTCGGCCGCGCCGGCCTCCTCGTCCACCTCCCACAACCGCTCGGCCGCACGGCTCGGCAGGTGGGCCAGGATCGCCTTGGACGGGGCGCCGCGCAGCATCGGCATGGGCCGGCCGCGTTCGTAGGAGAGGTGCGGCTGGGCGTCCCGGCCCAGGCGCTGGGCCACGCACATCACCTGGTCGCGGTAGAGGCGGCACAAAAGGATGGTGACCGTCGGGTCGAGGTCGTTCTGCAGCCGCCGCAGCACCGGGGCGGCCGACTGCACCAGCGGGTCGGCCAGGCGGATCTGCCGGTCCAGCTCGATGATCGCCGGCCCGAGGCCGTAGCCCACCGATCCCATCGGCGCCAGGAACCCGGCTTCGCAGAGCTGGCTGACGTAGCGGTAGGCGGTGCTGAGCGAGATGCCCAGGGCGCGGGCGATCTCCTCAACCTCCTGGACGGGCCGCTCGGCCGAAAACAGCCACAGCACCTTCAATAGACGGTCGCCGCTCTTCAACGTTTCCGCTCCATTGCGCCAAGGCGCTATAATTCGCACAATGCGCGAATATCTTTTCCATAGAAACCCCGCCCTTCGCTCGCCCCGCGGAAAAAGCAGTGCTATTCCGGCATCGACCTGCGATTAGCGGCTTGACCTGCGCACGATAGAGGCGCGCCAATTCGCGGTAAAGACTGGGTTCGGTCAAGACTGGGGAGGCCCGACCATGGCTCCAAAGCTGAGCAGCGCCATCGCTATCGCCGCCGCCGGCGCCCTGACGGCCCTGGCCGCCCATCCGGCTGCGGCCCAGGAGCGGGCTCCCGGCAAGGCCGCCTGCGAAGGCCTGGCGGGCGCGGGAGGCTTCGCCGACACCACGGTGAAGAGCGCCAAGCTGGTGGAGGCCGCCGAGGGCCTTCCCGCCTATTGCGAGGTCGAGGCGGTGATCCAGCCGGTCCCGGGCTCGCAGATCGGCGTCGTCTACCGCCTGCCCATGGACTGGAACGGCAAGGCGCTGGGCCTCGGCGGCGGCGGCTGGGCCGGCAACGTCCGGCTGCGGACCGCGAGCCAGGGCCTGCAGAAGGGCTATGCGACCCTCCAGACCGACGCCGGCCACCCGAACCCCAACGGCACAAACGCCGACTGGTCGCTTTCCGGGCCCGGCAAGCTCAACGACGCCGCGGTGACCGACTTCAGCTGGCGCGCCATCCACCTGATGACCGCGGTCGGCAAGCAGGTGATCGCCGCCTACTACGGCCGGCCGCAGTCGCGCGCCTACTTCCAGGGCTGCTCGACCGGCGGGCGCCAGGGGCTGATGGAGGCCCAGCGCTTTCCGGCGGACTATGACGGGATCGTCGCCGGCGCCCCGGTCTACGACTTCCGCGTCCAGACCAGCGCGGTGATGCGGGTGCAGGACTTCCACAAGGACCCGCGGAGCAACCTCGTCCCCGAACAGCTTCCGCTGATCACCAAGGCGGTGCTGGACGCCTGCGACGCCCTCGACGGGGTCAAGGACGGCGTCGTCGGCGATCCGGCGCAGTGCAAGTGGGACCCCGCCGCCCTCGCCTGCCCCACCGGCCAGTCGGGATCGACCTGCCTGACCCCGGCGCAGGTGGAGACCGTCCGCAACGCCTACAAAGGCTACCGGAACAGCGGCGGCCAGTGGGTGGCCTTCCCCCTGTCGCGCGGCGGCGAAGGCGAATGGGCCGCCCGCTCCATCGGCGACGCCAAAAACCCGCTCGGCGGCAACGGGGCGACCGGCTCGAAAGCCATCCAGTACTTCTACTACCGCGACCCGAACTACGACGTGAACCGGTGGAACCCGGAGACCGAGTTCGCGCCGCTGGAATCCAGCGCGTTGGCCAAGGAGTACGAAGCCAAGGACCCGGACATCCGCCCCTTCCTCCAGCGCGGCGGCAAGCTGATCCTGTGGCACGGGCAGTACGATCCGGGGCCGAGCTACATCGGCACCACCGAATATTACCGGAACGTCCTGAAGACCTCGGGCGCCTCGGCCGACGTCCGGCTGTTCCTGGTCCCCGGCGTCTATCATTGCGGCGGCGGGCCGGGCACGGACCAGTTCGACATGCTGGCGGCGATGGATTCCTGGTTCGACGCCAAGACGCCCCCGGCCCGCGTCCCGGCGTCCAACGCCAAGACCGGCGTCGCCCGTCCGCTCTGCGCCTATCCGGCCGTCGCCCGCTATCGCGGCCAGGGCGACCCGAAGGCGGCCGAGAGCTTCGCCTGCGCCCCGCCGGCCGGCGCCGAGGGCTGAGCGGAGGCCTTCTGGCGCCCGCCCCGGAGTGGTAGAGGCGGATCGACGCCGGCCTTCGCGCCGGCCTCTCCGCGAGAGGGGAATGGACAGCCGGCTTCCACCGTTGCGCGCATGGACCGGCGCGGCGACGCCTTCGGGGCGGCCGTGAGCGCGGCCTCGCGCGAGGCGCCCCCGGGCGCGCGTCCGGTCGCCGAGGCCGTGTGGCGGGCGGACGGCGCGCGCGCCGCAGAGCGTGTCCTGCCGGTGGAGATCCCCGTGGCCCTGGTCCATGACGCGACCGCCACGGCGGTGATGATGGCCACGCCGCTGGATCTCGAGGACTTCGGCCTGGGGTTCAGCCTCACCGAGGGCCTGATCGACGGGCCCGGCCGGATCCGCCGCATGGAGGTCGTCGAGGGCGAGGCGGGCGTGGAGGTGCGCATGTGGCTGGACGCGGGCAGCACCGCGGCCCTGGCCACCCGCCGCCGCCGGCTGGCCGGCCCCACCGGATGCGGCCTTTGCGGGATCGACAGCCTCGCCGAGGCCGTGCGCGCGCCGAAGCCCGTCGCCGCCGACCTGCGCCTCGACCCGGCCGACGTCGGCCGGGCGCTGGAATCCCTGAGGCGGGCGCAGAGCCTGAACGCGGCCACCCGCGCCGTCCACGCGGCCGGCTACTGGACCCCCGGCGAGGGCCTGGTCGTCTGCCGCGAGGACGTCGGCCGCCACAACGCGCTCGACAAGGTGGCCGGCGCCCTGGCGCGCCGCGGGCCCGTCCCGGCCGGGGCGGTCGTCCTGACCAGCCGGGTGTCGGTGGAGATGGTCCAGAAGGCC
>Ga0182744_1002876_pt1 | contig 13815 bp, 16 predicted proteins | sample eDN3rd30CKraftMG_FD_128525 | JGI IMG/M metagenome (GOLD analysis project Ga0182744, IMG submission 128525) | Enriched Miracle-Growth compost microbial communities from Emeryville, California, USA - eDNA 3rd pass 30_C Kraft MG (version 2) (version 2) ...
GCGCGGTTTCAGGAACGCATCCTGACCCCGCCCGATCTGGTCGCCGCTCCGCTGGCGCCCAGCCCATCCGCCGATGATTGGTCCGGCCGCGTGGTCGCGGCGGAAAGCCGTTCTGCTCCGGCTGCCGCAGACGGGAACGAGGGTGATCCAGCCAATGCCGGCATCCGCCGCGAGCCGGAATTGCCCGAGCATGAGGAAGTCGTCGCCCCGCCGCCGTCGCCCGAACAGGAGTTCGAGTTTCTGGACGACGAGCCGGACGTTGACGCGGCCAAGGCCCGCGCCATGCGCCAGCGCATGAGGATGGTCGCGCGGCAGGTGGCGCTGAACCCCGATGATGGAATCGACCTTTGAGGACACGCCCATGACCACACGCACCCGCCTGAATATCTATTTCGACCCCGCGCTCATTCCGCAGATCGAGGCGATGGCGCTGCGCCGCTCGGTGGCGTTGCGCCGCAATGTCTCGAAATCCGCCATCGTGGAGGCGGCGGTCATGTCCTACCTGTCCGGGGATGCCGACGACCAGCTTGAAGCCGCCATGTCGCGCCGCTTGGACAAGCTCGGCCGCCAGATCGACACGCTCGACCTAGATCTCGCCGTCCTCGGCGAGACGGTCGCGCAGTTCATCCATTTCTGGATGACCATCACCCCGCCGCTCACGGGAGCCGCACAATCCGCTGCCCGTGCCAAGGGCGCGGAGCGGTTCGAGGGCTTCATGCAGAATCTCGGCCGGCGTCTGGCGACCGGCGACAGGTTCCTCAAAGAGCTGTCGCGCGACCTCGACTCACTTCCCGACGATCCGTTGCCAGACGAATCCGAGAGCATCGGCGATCAAGAGTAAGTATTCGGACCCGTCCTATTTACCGCCGTTCGCCGCCGATTGCCGCCGCCGCTTAGATACTTGTTGAACCGGCCCAATTCCGGGCTTTCTTAATCGACCCCGTCCGGGGACCGCCTGTTGCGCCCCCGCCAGAAGCCGGGGCCGACATGACCACTAACCACCACAGACAGGAAGCGATCCAGCGCGGCGCGCGCATGTTGCGCACCGCGCTCGGCCCCGCAATCGCCCGGCTGCTCGAAGACGTGGCCGTGGTCGAGGTGATGTTGAACCCGGACGGCCGCCTTTGGGTGGACCGGCTATCCGAAGGGCTTTCCGACACAGGCGAACGCCTTTCCGCCGCCGATGGCGAACGCATCGTGCGGCTGGTCGCGCATCATGTCGGCGCGGAGGTTCATGCCCGCAGCCCGCGCGTCTCGGCCGAACTGCCGGAAAGTGGCGAGAGGTTCGAGGGGCTTCTGCCGCCCGTGGTCGCCGCGCCGGCCTTCGCCATCCGCAAACCCGCCGTCGCGGTGTTCACGCTCGACGACTATGTTGCGGCGGGCATCATGTCCGCCGAGCAGGCGGAAACGCTGCGCGAAGCCGTCGCAGCCCGCGCCAATATCTTGGTGGCAGGCGGCACCAGCACCGGCAAGACCACGCTGACCAACGCGCTGCTCGCCGAGGTGGCAAAGACGCAGGATCGCGTCGTCATCATCGAGGACACGCGCGAGCTGCAATGCGCCGCGCCCAACCTTGTCGCCATGCGGACGAAAGACGGCGTGGCGACGCTTTCCGATCTGGTCCGTTCCTCGCTGCGCCTGCGCCCCGACCGTATTCCCATTGGCGAGGTGCGCGGTGCCGAAGCCCTCGACCTGCTCAAAGCATGGGGAACGGGTCATCCGGGCGGCGTCGGCACCATTCACGCCGGCACCGGCATCGGCGCGCTTCGTCGCCTTGAACAGCTCATCCAAGAGGCTGTCGTCACCGTCCCGCGCGCTCTCATCGCCGAGACTATCGACCTTGTTGCCGTCCTTTCCGGGCGCGGTTCCGCGCGCCGGCTGGCCGAGCTTGCCCGCGTCGAGGGGCTGGGGCCGGACGGCGACTACCGCATCAACCCCGCAATCCAGACCAGCACAGGAGAATCTTCATGATCCGCACGCTCACGCGCGGCTATCGCTTCGCCGCGACCGCCGCATCCACCCTTGCCATCAGCCTCATGCTCGCCCCGGCCGCCCATGCGTCCGGTTCGTCGATGCCATGGGAACAGCCCTTGCAGCAAATCCTCCAGTCCATTGAGGGGCCGGTCGCCAAGATCATCGCCGTCATCATCATCATCGTGACGGGCCTGACCCTCGCGTTCGGCGATACCAGCGGCGGCTTCCGTCGCCTGATCCAGATCGTGTTCGGCCTGTCCATCGCGTTCGCCGCATCGAGCTTCTTCCTGTCTTTCTTCTCATTCGGCGGCGGGGCGCTCGTTTGATGGCGGGCGGCCTCGAACAGCTCGACGCGGTGCCGGGATTCTCGATCCCGGTCCACCGGGCGTTGACCGAGCATATCCTGCTCGGCGGCGCACCGCGCTCCATCGCCATCATGAACGGAACGCTCGCCGGGGCCGTGGGCCTCGGCCTGCGCCTCTGGCTGGTCGGCATCGCCATATGGGCCATCGGCCATTTCGCAGCCGTGTGGGCGGCAAAGCGCGATCCCCAATTCGTCGAAGTCGGGCGGCGGCATCTGCGCATCCCCGGCCATTTGGCGGTGTGAGGGCGCGGCCATGATGAACCTTGCCGAATACCGCCGCACCGCCACCCGGCTCGCCGACTATCTGCCATGGGCCGCATTGCTCGGCTCGGGCGTCGTCTTGAACAAGGACGGTTCGTTCCAGCGCACCGCGAAGTTTCGCGGTCCCGATCTGGATTCCGCCGTCGCCGCCGAGCTGGTCGCCGTCGCCGGCCGCATCAACAACGCCGTGCGCCGCCTCGGCTCCGGCTGGAGCATCTTTGTTGAGGCGCAGCGCAGCGAGGCAGCGACCTATCCCGACAGCACCTTTCCCGATCCCGCATCGGCGCTGGTCGATGCCGAGCGCAAAGCCGGGTTCGAGGAAGCAGGCACGCATTTCGTGTCGGGCTATTTCCTGACCTTCCTCTGGCTGCCCCCGGCCGAGGAAGCCGCCCGCGCCGAAACATGGCTCTACGAGGGCCGCGAGAAAACCGGCGTGGACCCGTGGGAGCTGCTGCGCGGCTTCATCGACCGCACCGACCGCGTGCTGGCCTTGCTCGACGGCTTCATGCCCGAGTGCCGTTGGATGGATGACGGCGCGACGCTGACCTATCTCCATTCCACCATCTCGACCAACCGGCATCGCGTGCGCGTGCCGGAGGTGCCGATGCACCTCGACGCGCTGCTGGCCGACCAGCCCTTGACCGGCGGGCTGGAGCCGCGCCTTGGCGACGCGCATCTGCGCGTCCTGACCATCGTGGGATTTCCCACGGCGACGACGCCGGGCCTGCTCGACGAAATGAATCGCCTGCCGTTCCCCTACAGGTGGAGCACCCGCGCGATCCTGCTCGACAAGACGGACGCAACCCGACTGCTCACGAAGATCAGGCGGCAATGGTTCGCCAAGCGCAAGAGCGTCGCCGCGATCTTGAAAGAGGTGATGACCAACGAGGCGTCCGCCTTGGTGGACACCGACGCCGCCAACAAGGCGCTCGACGCCGACATGGCCTTGCAGGAGCTTGGCGCGGATATGGCGGGCATGGCCTATGTCACCGCCACGGTGACGGTATGGGATGCCGACCCGCGCATAGCCGACGAGAAGCTGCGCCTGGTCGAGAAGATCGTTCAGGGCCGCGACTTCACCGCCATGCCCGAGAGCGTCAACGCGGTTGACGCATGGCTCGGCAGCCTGCCCGGACACGCCTACGCCAATGTCCGCCAGCCTCCTATCAGCACTTTGAATCTCGCCCACATGATCCCGCTGTCGGCGGTGTGGGCGGGGCCGGAACGGGACGAGCATTTCGGTGCGCCCCCTTTGCTCTTTGGAAAGACCGAAGGCTCAACGCCGTTCCGGCTAAGTCTCCATGTCGGCGACGTAGGCCACACCCTTGTCGTCGGCCCCACGGGGGCGGGCAAGAGCGTGTTGCTCGCCCTCATGGCTTTGCAGTTCCGGCGCTATGCAGGATCACAGGTGTTCGCCTTCGACTTCGGCGGCAGCATCCGCGCCGCGTCGCTCGCCATGGGCGGCGACTGGCACGACCTTGGCGGCGGATTGACCGATGGGGCCGAGGCGTCCGTCTCGCTCCAGCCGCTCGCCCGCATCCACGACACCTATGAACGGGCATGGGCGGCGGACTGGATCGCCGCCATCCTCATGCGGGAAGGCATCGCCATCACGCCCGAGGTCAAAGAGTATCTTTGGACGGCGCTGACTTCGCTCGCCTCGGCTCCGGTCGAGGAACGCACGATCACCGGCCTTGCGGTGCTATTGCAATCCAACGATCTGAAACAGGCGCTCCGACCGTTCTGCGTCGGCGGTGCCTATGGCCGGCTGCTCGACGCCGAAGCCGAACACCTCGGCTCGGCCGATGTGCAGGCGTTCGAGATCGAGGGGCTTGTCGGGACCGGCGCGGCCCCGGCTGTGCTCGCCTATCTGTTCCATCGTATCGGCGACCGACTCGACGGGCGACCCACGCTGCTCATCATCGACGAGGGTTGGCTTGCGCTCGACGACGAGGGTTTCGCCGGCCAGCTCCGCGAATGGCTGAAAACGCTGCGCAAGAAAAACGCCAGCGTCATCTTCGCCACGCAAAGCCTGTCCGACATTGACGGCAGCAACATTGCGCCCGCCATCATCGAGAGCTGCCCGACGCGGCTCTTGCTGCCGAACGAGCGCGCCATCGAACCGCAGATCACGGCCATCTATCGCCGCTTCGGCCTCAATGACCGCCAGATCGAAATCCTCGCAAGGGCCACGCCCAAACGGGATTACTACTGCCAAAGCCGCAGGGGCAATCGCCTGTTCGAGCTTGGCCTGTCCGAAGTCGGCCTCGCGCTCTGCGCCGCATCCGCCAAATCCGACCAGACCCTCATTGCGCAGATCGTCACTGAGGCCGGCCGCGACGGCTTCCTCGCAGCATGGCTGCGCGCGCGCGGCGTCAATTGGGCGGCCGAGCTGATCCCGAACCTCACCAATCTCGCCGACCGGCCGGAATCCGCCGTGCCGGCCCGGCCCGATAACCACCCCACACAGGAGATTCTTCCATGACCTATCCCAAGATCGTCGGGGCCTCGGCCCTCGCACTGGCGCTCGCCGTGCCCGTCGCGCTGTCGCCGATGCTGGCAAGCCCGGCCCATGCGCAATTCGGCTTCGGCCGCATCGTCTATGACCCGAGCAACTATGCGCAGAACGTGCTCACCGCCGCGCGGACGCTGGAGCAGATCAACAACCAGATCACCAGCCTCCAGAACGAGGCGCAGATGCTTATCAATCAGGCCCGCAATCTGGCGAGCCTGCCGTATTCCTCGCTCCAGCAGCTCCAGCAGAACGTCCAGCGCACGCAGCAGCTTCTCGGCCAAGCGCAGAACATCGCGTTCGAGGTCGGGCAGATCGACCAAGCGTTCCAGCAGCAATATGGCAATGTCTCGCTATCGGCGACCGACGCCCAGCTTGTCGCCGATGCGCGCGGGCGCTGGGAGAACACGGTCGGCGGCTTGCAGGACGCCATGCGCATTCAGGCGGGTGCGGTCGGCAACATCGACAGCAACCGCGCCGAGATGGCCGCGCTTGTCGGCCAGAGTCAGGGCGCGACCGGCGCGCTGCAAGCCACGCAGGCCGGCAACCAGCTCCTTGCCCTCCAGTCGCAGCAGCTTTCCGACCTGATCGCGGTCATCTCGGCGAACGGCCGGGCCGACGCGCTCACCGAGGCCGAGCGCGCGACTGCCGCCGAACAGGGCCGCATCCAGCGCGAGCGGTTCCTGACGCCGGGCACCGGCTACCAGCCGGGCAACGCGCAGATGTTCAACGGCAACAACTGACGGGAGGCTCGCCATGGACGGCAAGATGCTGGCCCGGCTCGGGGCCGTGGTGTTCGTCGCCATCGCCGTCACGGCGACCGCAATCGACATGGCGCGGAAGGACGAGCCTTCCGCGCCAAGGCCCGCATCGGCCCTCCAGCCCCCGGCCGATCCGCTGCGCGAAAGCCTGCGCCGTTGCCAGCAACTCGGCGAGGCGGCGGCAAGCGACGCCGACTGCCTCGCCGCATGGGCTGAATCCCGCGACCGCTTCCTCGGTCGCACGCCAGCGCCCGCCGCACCGCAATCCAGCGAAGGGCGCTGACCATGGGCAACACGGGCGTCATCGACTCGTTTCTAGGCGTATTCACCTCCTACATCGACAGCGGTTTCGGCCTGCTCGGCGGCGAGGTCGCCTTCATCGCCACGACGCTGATCGTCATCGACGTGACGCTCGCCGCGCTCTTTTGGGCATGGGGCGCGGATGACGACATCATCGCGCGCTTGGTGAAAAAGACGCTGTTCGTCGGCGTCTTCGCCTACATCATCAGCAATTGGAACAATCTCGCCCGGATCGTCTTCGAGAGCTTCGCCGGCCTCGGCCTGATGGCTTCCGGCACCGGCTTTTCCGTCACCGATCTGATGCGGCCGGGCCGCGTCGCGCAGACCGGCCTCGACGCCGGCCGCCCTCTGCTTGACTCCATTTCCGACCTGATGGGCTGGATCGCCTTCTTTGAAAACTTCATCCAGATCGCGTGCCTGCTGTTCGCATGGGCGCTGGTGGTGCTGGCTTTCTTCATCCTCGCCATCCAGCTTTTCGTCACCCTGATCGAGTTCAAGCTGACCACGCTTGCCGGCTTCGTCCTCATCCCCTTCGGCCTGTTCGGCAAGACCGCGTTCATGGCCGAGAAGGTCTTGGGCAACGTGGTGTCGTCCGGCATCAAGGTCTTGGTCCTTGCCGTTATCATCGGCATCGGCAGCACCTTGTTTTCGCAATTCACGGCCGGTTTCGGCGGGGCGACCCCGACCATTGACGACGCCATGGCGATTGTGCTGGCAGCCCTGTCGCTGCTTGGCCTCGGCATCTTCGGTCCCGGCATCGCCAACGGCATCGTATCGGGCGGGCCGCAGCTCGGCGCGGGAGCGGCCGTTGGCACGGGCCTCGCCGCTGGCGGCATGGTGCTTGCCGGCGGCGCGGCGGCTGGCGGCGGGGCCATGCTTGCGGCGAAGGGCGGCGCTGCTGCCCTGTCCGGCGGGGCCGCGGCCGTTCGGGGCGGCGCGACCGCCGCGGGCGCGGCGACCGCTGCCTATAGCGTCGGCTCGCTCGGCCAGTCCGGCGCGGCGGGCGTTGCCTCCGGCCTCGGCGGTGTCGCCCGAGCGGCAGGCTCGGCCGCCGTCTCGCCGCTCAAACGCGCAGCCTCCAGCGCAACATCCCAAGCAAGCGAAAGCATCAAATCCAGCTTCTCCGCTGGCGCAAAGGCCGGTTTCGGCGTGACGGGCGGTAGTTCCACGATGGGCACGGTCGGCGGCGCAAGCGCCGAACCCGCAGCCGCGCCATCCAGCCCGGCCGGCAGCCCTCCGGCTTGGGCGCAGCGGATGCAGCGCCGGCAGACCCTCAACCACGGCACCACCATGACCGCCCATGCGGTGCGGTCTGGCGACAGCCACGGCTCCGGTTCCTCCGTCAACCTCTCTGAAAGTGACCGCTCATGAGCATCTTCAAACGACCAGCAACCCATTACGGCAAGACGCCGGAACCCGAGACGCCCTATCAGCGCGCCGCGCAAGTGTGGGACGAGCGTATCGGCTCGGCCCGCGTGCAGGCGCGGAACTGGCGGCTCATGGCCTTCGGCTCGCTGATCCTGTCTGCCGGCTTCGCCTCGGCGCTGGTCTGGCAGTCGGCGCGCGGGACCGTGGTGCCTTGGGTGGTGCAGGTGGACAATCTCGGTCAGGCGCAGACCGTCGCGCCTGCCAACGCCGACTATCGCCCGACCGATCCGCAGATTGCTTTCCATCTCGGCCGCTTCATCGAGCAGGTCCGCGCGATCCCGGCCGACGCCATCATTGTCCGGCAGAACTGGCTTCGCGCCTATGAATGGACCACGGATCGCGGCGCGGCGGCATTGAACGACTACGCCCGCGCCAATGACCCCTTTGCCAAGGTCGGCCGCCAGCAGGTCGCCGTCGAGGTGTCGAGCGTCATCCGGGCCTCGCCCAACAGCTTCCGCGTCGCGTGGACGGAACGGCATTTCGAGAACGGCCAGCTTTCCACCACGGAACGATGGACGGCCATTCTCACCATCGTCATCCAGCCGCCGCGCGACGCCGAGCGCCTGCGCGCCAATCCGCTGGGAATCTACGTCAATGCAATTTCGTGGTCGCGGGAGATGAGCCAATGAGAACGATCACCCGCACCCCGGCAATCGCGGCCGTGCTGCTTTCGGCCACCATGCTCGCAGGCTGCGCCACCAACCGGACGCCGCAATTCAGCTACGATGCCAGCGTGCCGCCTCTGCCGACCGTGCAGGCGGCGGCAACCGACAACACGCCCCGGCCGCTGCATGTGCCCCCCGCATGGACCGTGGCGCGCGGCGGCACCGCCGCAGGCACGCCGACCGGCCGCGTCGAGAACGCCAACGCAGCCGCCCGCGTCGAGCCGCGCCGCGAAGGCTACTACAATGCGATCCAGATTTATCCGTGGTCGGAAGGCGCGCTCTATCAGGTCTATGCCGCAGTCGGGCAGATCACCACCATTGCGCTGGAGCCGGGCGAAAGCCTGACAGGCGCGGGGCCGATCGCGGCCGGCGACACCGCCCGCTGGATCATCGGCGACACCGAGAGCGGCAGCGGCGCAAACCGCCGTGTCCATATCCTCGTGAAGCCCACGCGGCCGGACATTTCCACCAACCTTGTCGTCACCACTGACCGGCGCACTTACATGCTCGAGCTGCGCGCGAGGGAGTCGCTCTATATGCCGGCCGTGGCATGGGCCTATCCGGCACCGCCTGCCGGCCAGCGCCAGACGGTCCCGGCCGCGCCGATCATTCCGGCCGAGGCAGCGCGGAACTATCGCTACGCCTTGCAGGTGCAGGGCGACAGCCCGCCATGGCGGCCGGTTTCCGTCTTCGACGATGGCAGGCGCGTCTATGTCGTTTTCCCGGCCGGGATCGTGCAGGGCGAAATGCCGCCGATCTTCGTGCTTGGCGCGAACGGCGAGCCGCAGATCGTCAATTCCCGCATCCACCAGAACGTCCTGATCGTGGACCGCCTGTTCGGCGCGGCCGAGCTGCGCCTTGGCAGCGGCAATCGCCAGCAGGTCGTCAGGATCGTTCGCACCAACCCGACGCAGGCCGCCGCCGCGCAGCCCGCCAGCGCGACCGGAGACACCCCGTCATGAGCGAGAACACCATCACCGACACCATCGCGCCCATGCGCCTGCGCGCCGAGCCGCCCCGTGTTACGCGCCTGTCCCGCAAGATGCTGGCAGGCGTCGGAGCCGTCGCGCTTCTCGGCATCGGCGGGGCGCTGATTTACGCGCTCCAGACCCGCGACGGGGGACCGGGAGGCGACGAACTCTATTCGACCGAGAACCGGCCCACGGCGGACGGCCTGTCCGGCCTGCCGAGCGACTATAGCGGGCCGGCGCTCGGCCCGGCGCTACCCGGCGACCTCGGCCGCCCGATCCTCGACGCGCAGAATCGGGGACAGCCCATTGTAACGCCGGCCATCACGACGCCCGCCGTCGATCCAGAGGAAGAACGCCGCAGGGCCGAGGAAGAAGCCGCGCGCTTGAGCAACGTCTTTTTCCAGTCCGGCCCGCGCACGGGAGCGCCAGCCGGCACCGCCATGCCCGGCCTTGCCGGGCTTGGCCTCGGCGGGCAGCCCGCGACACAGGATCGCCACGCGGCGTTTCTCAACGGGCCGGTGGACCGGCAGACCGTCGCCCCGGATCGCGTTGCGCCGCCGGCATCGCCCTACATCCTTCAGGCCGGGGCCGTGATCCCCGCCGCGCTCATCACCGGCATCCGTTCCGACCTTCCGGGCCAGATCACGGCACAGGTGACGGAAAACGTCTATGACAGCCCGACCGGCTCGCTGCTCCTGATCCCGCAGGGCACTCGCATCATCGGCCAATACGACGATGGCGTGACCTTCGGCCAGCGCCGCGTGTTGCTGGTCTGGAATCGCCTGATCCTGCCGGGCGGCCGCTCCATCGTTCTGGAGCGCCTGCCGGGCGCGGACGCCAGCGGCTATGCCGGGCTTGAGGATGGCGTCGATTACCATTGGTGGGATCTAATGAAGGCCGCAGGGCTGTCCACGCTGCTTGCAGTCGGCTCGGAGCTGGCGACGAGCGACGAGGATCGGCTGATCCGCGCCATCCGCGACGGGGCGCAGGATACCGTCAATCAGGCCGGCCAGCAGATCGTCCAGCGCCAGTTACAGGTCGCGCCCACGCTCACCATCCGGCCGGGTTTCCCGGTCAGGATCATCGTCACCCGCGATCTTGTGTTCGAGTCGGCAGGAGGTTGACCATGACCAAGCTGAAACTCGGCCCGCTGCCCGACGACAAGCCCGTGAAGGTCATGCTGGAGCTGCCCGCGACCCTCAACCGCGATCTGATCGCCTATGCCGAGGTGCTGGCCCGCGAGAGCGGCCAGCCCGTCGCCGATCCCGCCAAGCTCATCGTGCCGATGCTTCAACACTTCATCGCCACGGATCGCGGTTTCGCTAAGGCCCGGCGAGCCGCCAGCTAAATCCCATTCCGGCAGGGGTGCCGCCAGCGCATAGGCGCAAATGCGGCACGCTACAGGCCGCCGACTGCCCTCCATGGTTCGCCTAATTCCGGGGCCTGTAGCGCCCCGGAATCCACCAGAACCAAGGAGGATTCCATGTGCGCAGAGCGCCGCCGCGCCCGCAAAGGGCGACCGCGACACGCGGTCCCCGAAGCACTTCCCGACGATCTTTTCGACTACGCCGACGAACCCACGCCAGACGGCCGGGAACGCCGCAGCTCGCCGCTTCGCATCGTCGATGTTGAGACGCTGCCGGTCTTCGACGACTGGCCCGAAAAGGTGCCGATCACCGAGGAAGAACTGCAAATCTTCGAGCGGTATTTCGGCCATGTGCTTGACCGTCTTTTTGGCCCCATCGACCTTGATCCCGACAATCAGAGCTTGCCACCGTTAACATCAGATGGTAACAATGAGCCATGAGCGAGGATCGTGACCAGAGCCTCGACACGCTTCTGGACCTCGACGGTCAGGTGCTTGTCGTCGATCCCGAGGGCGGCCATTGGGTGAAGTTCATCGTCACCCGCGTTCCGGCCTCGCCGGAAAAGCCGCATGGCCTCGATTATTCGCTCACGCTTCACGGGCCTTCGGGCGAACGGCTGGTCGGCTTCGATAACGCCCATCCGGTCGGCCGGGGCAGACGCGGCGAGCCGATGGACCATCGGCACCGCCTCCAGACCGTGAAGCCCTATGCCTACGAGGACGCGGCCACGCTGCTGGCCGACTTCTGGCAGGCGGTGGACGCGGTGTTGAAGGAGCGAGGTGTCCTATGACCACATTGAAAGTCGGGATTGCCGGCTACGACGAAATGAAGGCCCGCACCATGCGGATCGCCAAGGGCGAGGAAAAGCCGGCGGCGGACGATCCGAAGGTGTGGTTCACATCCATGGAATCCTTCGCGCAGCTCCTTTCCAGCGGGAACCGCGAGCTGCTGCGCGTCATCGACGAGCAGTCGCCCGGCTCGCTGGAGGAACTGTCGCGGATCACGGGGCGGGCAAAGCCAAGCCTGTCCCGAACCCTCAAGAAGATGGCGAGCTACGGCCTTGTCCGCATGGACCCCGGCGAGGGCCAGAAAGTCGTGCCCAAGGTGCTGCATGATCGCGTCGAGCTGGCCTTGCCCTTGCTCGAACGCCGCTCGGCGAAAGGAGGCGCGCTATGAACATTCATTCCCCGCACGTCGCCCTGCGCGCCGCGCTCTATCTGCGCGTCTCGACCGCCCGGCAGGCCGAGCATGACGTGTCGATCCCCGACCAGAAGCGGCAGGGCGAAGCCTATTGCGAGTCTCGCGGCTATCAGCTTGTCGAAACCTTTGTCGAGCCGGGCGCATCGGCGACCAACGACCGCCGCCCCGAGTTCCAGCGCATGATCGAAGCCGGCACGTCCAAGCCGCCAGCGTTCGACGTGGTGGTGGTGCATAGCTTCTCGCGCTTCTTCCGCGACGAATTTGAAATGGAATACTACTACCGGAAGCTGGCGAAGAACGGCGTCAAGCTCGTATCCATGACGCAGGAACTTGGTGACGATCCGATCCACCAGATGATGCGGCGGATCATGTCACTGTTCGACGAATACCAGTCGAAGGAGAACGCCAAGCACGTCCTGCGCGCCTTGAAGGAGAACGCGCGGCAAGGCTTCTGGAACGGTTCGCTGCCACCCATCGGCTACCGCGTCGTCGATGCCGAGCAGCGTGGCACGAAGATGAAGAAGAAGCTGGAAATCGACCCGCTGCACGCCGACACCGTGCGCCTGATCTTCCGCCTTGCATCGGAAGGCGATGGCACGTCCGGCCCCATGGGCGTCAAGAACATCGTCAGCTACCTCAACAGGAACCGCATGTTCACTCGCAGCGGCGGGCGTTGGGGCATCGGCCAGCTTCACCGCGTCCTGACCCGCCGCACCTATATCGGCGAACATCGGTTCAACCGCCGGTCCAAGAAAGGCGAGGTGAAGCCCGAGGAAGAAGTCGTCACCGTCGCGGTGCCGCCGCTGATCGACCTTGAGATATTCGAGGCGGTGCAGAAGCGGTTGCAGGTCAACAATCCGAAGGTTACGCCGCCGCGTGTCGTCAGCGGCCCGAACCTGCTGACCGGCATTTGCTATTGCGGCAATTGCGGCGGGGCCATGACGCTGCGCACCGGCAAGAACGGCCGCTATCGCTATTATGCCTGCTCGATCCGGGCACGGCAGGGCGAAACCGGCTGCAAGGGCCGCGCGATCCCGATGGACAAGCTGGACCGCATCGTGGTCAGCCACATCGAGGAAAGGCTGCTGGACCCCGAGCGGATCGAAGACGTGCTCGCCTCGCTGCTGGATCGCCGGCAGGAGAGTGTCGAGCGGCGCAGCCAGCACATCACCGAGTTGAACCAGCGCGCGGCCGAGGCCGATATGCGGCTAAAGCGGCTCTACGAGGCTATCGAGGCGGGTTCGCTCGACCCGGCCGAATCCGCCCTCGGCGAACGCATCGCGGGCCTTACGGCGATACGGGATCAGGCACGGGCCGACGCCGTAAGGACCGAGGCAATGCTGAAAAGCTCGGCCCACAAGAGCCTCACAGGCGCGGCCGTGCGGGAATTAGCGAGCGAGGCGCGCACCGGGCTTCGGCTCGAAAAGGGCGGCTATCGGCGGGATCACGTCCGGGCTTTCGCCCAGCATGTCGAGGTCGCGGACGATGCGATCTACATCAACGGCAGCAAAAACACGCTGTTGAGGGCGCTGATAGCCACAAAAGGAGGGAAATCGGCGGGAATCGGCGTTCCCGGTTTTATACCGAAGTGGCGGAGACGAAGGGATTCGAACCCTCGAGACGGTTCCCCGTCTGCACCCTTAGCAGGGGTGTGCCTTCGACCACTCGGCCACGTCTCCGTCGCCCCGTATATGGGGCAGGGATCGAGGAAACAAGGGCTTTTTCGGTCGGCGGATTCAGGCAGGCATCAACCGAAAATTTCCGGGAAACATGCAGAACCCGGCACGGACTCCCCCGCGCCCGTCGGGGCGAGAAAGCGTTAGATCTCCGCGCGCAATGCGTTTTTTGAACGCTTTTCCGGCGCCGCATCGCGGCCAAGGTGAGCATTGCTGCCGCATCCCTCGTCCCCGGATGGCAAGGCGATGCCGTGGGGCTTGCCCTTTGGGCCGCATCGGCGTCCCATGGGGAAGAATCGGCAGAACGGAGCAAGGCGGCAAGCCCGAAAGGCATGA
>Ga0182744_1002880_pt1 | contig 13802 bp, 11 predicted proteins | sample eDN3rd30CKraftMG_FD_128525 | JGI IMG/M metagenome (GOLD analysis project Ga0182744, IMG submission 128525) | Enriched Miracle-Growth compost microbial communities from Emeryville, California, USA - eDNA 3rd pass 30_C Kraft MG (version 2) (version 2) ...
TGCAGGATCGGCCCGATGGTGCCGTTGAGGTCGAGGCCGAGATAGATGGTCAGCCGTTCCGGCGAGACGTAGCGGGTCTGGAAATCGCCTGCCAGATGCGGACTGATGAAGATATAGACCGCCATCGCCAGGATGATGCCGACGAAGCCCCAGCCGGAGATGCGGCGGCTGCCTTCGAGCACCAGCACGATCAGGATGGCGCTGACGATCAGCCCTTCGAGCGGCAGGTCGGCGCTCTGCTGCGTCAGGTCTTCGTAACGGATGGCGATATAGGTGCAGGTGACAAGCCCGGCGACGACCGCCACCCAGTCGCTCCAGTGCCGCTTGCGGTCGACCTCGGCGATGAACGCCAGCGCGATGGTCAGGCCGAGCGAGATCGACAGCATCTGCTCGACGTAGAACGACACGCCGAGCACCCGGCGTGGCAGATCGAGCACCCACAGCACGACCACCGCGACGAGCAGCGACTGGAAGATATTGGTCCACAGGACCGTGGTGGAGGACGCGGCGGCGGCAAACGCCGTCGCGTCCGGGATGATCCGTTCCTCGCTCACCGGCGGCCCGTCAGTCGACCGCTTTGGCTTCGATCTTGTGCTCGCTGAAATATTTCAGCGCGCCGGGGTGATAGGGGATGTCGTATTTCTTGTAGAGCCCGGCGGCGGTGAATTCGCGCATCGCCGGCTGGATGGCGACCATGTCGTCCTTCGCCTTCACCATCGTCTCGATCATCTTGTAGACGATGTCGTCCTTCACCTTGCTGTTGGTGAACAGCATGTTGTCCCAGGCATAGACGTTCATCGGCTGTTCGACGCCGACGAAGAACGGGCCGGGCTTGACCGGCGTGAGATAGCCGCCGGCGAGGATCTTCTTGGCGGCGGGCATGCCGCTCTCCGGCACTTCCAGCACCCGGATGCCGCCGACGGTGGCATCGACCTCGCGCACCTTCGCCGCGCCGAAGGCGAAGAAGAACATGTCGGCATTGCCGGCGGCGAATTCGTCGGCGCCGCGGATGACGTTGGGCACCAGCACCGGCTTGATGTCGGCTTCTCCGAGGCCGCCGGTGGCGAGCATGGCGCGGGCCAGCGGGTCGATGGTCTTCATCGCCGAATAGCCGAACACGACGCGCTTGCCCTTGAGGTCGGCCATCGTCTTCATGCCCGAATCCTTGCGCACGAAATAGGCGCCGCGCAGCGTCTGGATCGAGCCGATCAGCCGCAGGTCCTTGTTGGTGGCCTTGGCGCCCTCGACCTCGAAGATGTTGGCGATGCCGAACTCCGCCTCGCCGCGCGCGACCAGCGGGATCAGCACCGATTCGCCGGCGGTCGGCTGGATCAGGGCGTTGATGCCGGTCTTGTCCTTGAGCACCTTGGCGATCGCCGAGCCGGTGGTGTGGTTCAGCGTGCCCGGCTGCATGGTGGCAAAGCCGAGGGTCTGCGCCGCGGCGAGCCCGCCGGTCGCGAGCAGCACCGCCGCACCGGCAACCGCCGTGCGCAACTGTCGTCTGGTGATCAGCATCCGTCTTCCTCCCTGTCTGCCGCCCTTCATCGTCGCCGGTCCGGCGGGCGCGGGGCGTTCCCGTCGCCTGATCTTTACACAGCCGTTTCGGCAAAGCGAGCCGGCACGAATAAGACTATGACGGGAGCTGCGGCGGGCAGAGTCCCATATCGGTGGAGTGAGATTGGGCCGTTCGGGATTTCCGTCTCCGGGGTTGCCTTGCCGGCATCGAAGCCGCTTAATCGGGCCGCTCGCCGTCCTCGCTTGTCCCGCCTCCGTTGATCCCACCTCTTGTCGAAGATCGGACCATGCCGCGTTTTGCCGCCAACATCGCCTATATGTTCAACGAGCGGCCCTCGCTCCTCGACCGCGTCGGGGCTGCGGCACGCGCCGGCTTCAAGGCGGTCGAATTGCAGTTTCCCTACGACATCCCGCCGGCGGTGCTCAGGGCGGAGGTCGAGCGGCACGGGCTTGTCGTGCTCGGGCTGAATACCGAGCGCGGCGAGCCGGAATTGTTCGGCCTCACCGCGCAGCCCGGCCGCGAGCGCGAGTTCGACGCGGCGTTCGCCAAGGCGCTCGACTACGCCGTGGCGGTTGGCGGCAACGCCGTGCATTGCCTCGCCGGCAAGGTGGCGCCGGAACAGCGCGCCGCCGCCGAGCGCACTTACATCGCCAATCTGGCGCGCGCCGCCGATCTCGCCAGGGACCACGATATCAAGTTGCTGATCGAGCCGATCAACACGATGGAGCGGCCGGACTATTTCCTGCAATCGGTCGAGCACGCCGCCGCGATTATCGGCGAGGTCGGCAAGTCCAATGTCCGCATGCAGTTCGATTTCTATCATGTGCAGATCATGCAGGGCGACCTGATCCGCCGCTTCGAGAAGCACCAGCCGGTAATCGGCCATGTGCAGATCGCGGCGGTGCCCTCGCGGCACGAGCCTGACGAGGGCGAGGTCAACTATCCGGCGATCTTCGCGGCGCTCGACCGGCTGGGTTACGACGGCTGGGTGTCGTGCGAATACCGCAACCGCGCTCGCACCGAGGACGGGCTCGGCTGGGGCCGCGCCTACGGCCTGCGTACCGATAGCTGACGCCGGTCCCGTTGCCCCGCGCTGTCACGGACATGTGTGAATTTGTGTGAAGCGCCGGCCGCGCCGCCGCCTATAGTCGGCACACACATCCAAACCCGGTCCGGGGAACGCTCATGTTGCAACTGATGCTGCGATCCAAACTGCCATCCATGTTGCCGATCCGCGCGCTGTGCGCCGCTGCTATCATTGGTGCGGCCGGCGCGCTCACCACCCTGCCGGCCGCCGCCGAGACGGCGGTCATGGTGCCGCCGCCGGCGCTCGATGCCGCGCCCGGCCAGGGCTTGCAGACCGCGGTGCTCGCCGGCGGCTGCTTCTGGGGCGTGCAGGCGGTGTTCCAGCACACCAGCGGTGTCGTCAAGGCGGTGTCGGGCTATTCCGGCGGCAGCAAGGACACCGCGCAATACGAGACCGTCGGTTCCGGCCGCACCGGCCATGCCGAGGCGGTGGAAGTGACCTTCGACCCGAAGGTCGTGTCCTACGGCAAGCTGTTGCAGATCTTCTTCTCGGTGGCCCACGATCCGACGCAGCTCGACCGCCAGGGGCCGGATGTCGGCTCGCAGTACCGCTCGGCGATCTTCGCCGCGACGCCCGACCAGGAGCGCATCGCGCAGGCTTATGTCGCGCAGCTCGCCAAGGCCGGGGTCTACAAGCGGCCGATCGTCACCAAGATCGGTCCCCTCGGCGGCTTCTATCCGGCCGAGGACTATCACCAGGACTACGCAACCCTTCACCCGATGCAGCCTTATATCTATATCAATGACCGGCCGAAGGTCGAAAACCTGAAGCGGCTGTTTAGCGACAGCTATCGCGACAAGCCGGTGCTGGTGCGCGCGGCGAGCGATTGAGCGCCGGCGGCGGGAGAGGAAGGGAGCGAGAGCGTGACCGACAAGATCGACACCACCGACAAGGTGAGGAAATCCGAGACCGAATGGCGCCGCGAACTGAGCCCGATGCAATATGCGGTGCTGCGCGAGAAGGCGACCGAGCGGCCGTTCACCGGCGAATACGAGAAGACCAAGACGCCCGGCACCTATGTCTGCGCCGGCTGCGGCGAGCCGCTGTTCGCTTCCGACACCAAGTTCGAATCGCATTGCGGCTGGCCGAGCTTCACCGCGCCGGTCGGCGACAGCGTCGCCGAGGCGCGCGACACCAGCCACGGCATGGTCCGCACCGAAGTATTGTGCGCGCGCTGCGAGGGTCATCTCGGCCACGTCTTCGAGGACGGGCCGGGGCCGACGGGGCTGCGCTACTGCATCAATTCGGCATCGCTGAAGCTGCAACCCAAGTAAGACCGCAATTCAAGTAAGACCGCGACCGAAGTGAGGCTGCCGGGCGTCAGCGCGCCGCCCGCATCGCTTTGAGCAGATCCTCGCTCGGCCAGCAGTCCTGCTTGAGCCGCCGCGCCTGCTGATAGGCGCCGATCGCCGCGCGGGTCTTCATGCCGGCCTTGCCGTCGATCTTGTCGCGGTAATAGCCCGCTGCCGTCAGCATGTGCTGGATCGCCTCGACGCTGTGCGAGCGCACCGCCGGCCGCTTCGACCATGCCTGCCGGAAACCGCCGCCGCCGGCGATGCGGTCGGCGAGGTTGCCGACGAACAGCACATAGAGATCGGCGAAGTTGTAGTCCTTGATGACGTAATAGTTGTTGAAGGTCAGGAACGCCGGCCCGTAGATGCCTTCCGGCATCAATAGCGAGGCGGCCTGCGACTGCTCCCCTCGCGACAGCGGCGTCAGCGGCACATAGCCGGCGGCGAGCCAGTCGCGGACCGGATATTTGTGGTCCGGCTCGGCGATGGCGCAGTCGATCCGCGCCGGCACCTTGACTTCGACTGCCCAGCGGGAGCCCGGTTGCCAGCCCTTGCCGTGCAACTGCTTCGCCGCCGAGGCGAGCGCGTCCGGCACCGAATCGAAAATATCGGCGCGCCCGTCGCCGTCGAAATCGACGGCATATTTGTAGAACTCGCTCGGGATGAACTGCGTCAGCCCCATGGCGCCGCCCCAGGAGCTGCGCATCTGCGCGCGCGGATAGCCGTCTTCGAGCATCTTCAGCGCGTGGACGAACTCGTTGCGGAACAGCGCCTTGCGCCGGCCGGTGAACGCCTGCGTCGCCAGCACGCGGATCGCGTCGTGGCGCAGCTTGACGCCGCCATAGGCGGTCTCGCGTCCCCAGATCGCCAGCACCATCGGACCGGGAATGCCGAACATCCGCTCGATCCGGGCGAGCGTGTCGCGGTGGCGCGCGGCAAGCTGGCGCCCCTGCGCCGCGAGCCGCGTCAGCGTCGCCTCGTTGAGGTAGTCGGCGGGCGTCTGCACGAACTCCGCCTGGCCGCGCCCGGTCGCCGGCGGCTGGCCGGGAATCGCCAGATCGGGCAGCGACAGATCGGGCGTCAGGTCGCGCGTCGCGGCCTCGAAGGTGGCGCGCGAGACGCCGAGCTTTTGCGCCTCCGGCCAGGTCGATTCGAGGAAGCGCGCGAAGGCCGAATCGGCGCGCGCCTGATTCGCGCCGGCGACCACGCAAAGCGACAACGCGGACACTAGCAGTAGTCGCGCGATCGCTCTCGCACCCAAGATCATGATCGGCCTCGAACGATCAGCGAACATCCACGAATCAGAGAACAGAGAGTGTCCGGTAAATCGGAGATTAATGCGAGCCGGGCGGCTGGTATGCGCATGCCCGGAGGGATGGGCTTTTTCGTCGCGAGGCTGATATGGTCCCGCCACCTTCCTCAACGACCATCGATGTCATGGATCAATCTGCCGTTCGGGCTCCCCGGCGCCCGACATTCACCGATCTGTTCACGCCGAAGCTCGTCACCATCCTGCGCGAGGGCTATGGCGCCGCCGATTTCAAGGCCGACGTCTTTGCCGGCCTGACGGTCGCGATCGTCGCGCTGCCGCTGTCGATGGCGATCGCCATCGCCTCGGGCACGACGCCGGATCGCGGCCTTTACACGGCGATCGTCGGCGGCTTCCTGATCTCGCTCTTCGGCGGCAGCCGCTTCCAGATCGGCGGGCCGGCCGGCGCCTTCATCGTCCTGGTGGCGGCGACGGTCGACCGGCACGGCATCGACGGGCTGCTGCTGGCGACCGCGCTCGCCGGCATCTTTCTGGTTGCCGCCGGCTTCCTGCGGCTCGGCACCTATATCAAGTTCCTGCCTTATCCGGTGACGGTCGGCTTCACCGCCGCCATTGCCGTCATCATCGCCGCGAGCCAGATCAAGGACCTGTTCGGCCTGACGCTGACGGTGAAGGAGCCCGGCGAACTGCTGCCGAAGTTGCAGGTGCTCGCCGGCGCGCTCGGTACGCTCAATCCGGCGGCGCTGGTGCTCTCGGCGCTGACCGTGGCGCTGATCGCCGGCCTGCGCATGTGGCGGCCGGTGCTGCCTGGCATCCTCATCGCCGTTGTCGTCGCGGCGTTCGCCGTCTGGGCGCTCGACCTGCCGGTCGAAACCATCGGCTCGCATTTCGGCGGCATCCCGCAGTCGCTGCCGGCGCCGGCGCTGCCGCTGTTCTCGCTGTCGCGCATCGAGGCGATACTGCCCGACGCCGCCGCCTTCGCCTTGCTCGGCGCCATCGAGTCGCTGCTGTCGGCGGTCGTCGCCGACGGCATGACCGGCCGCCGCCACCGCTCGAACTGCGAACTGGTGGCGCAGGGTGTCGCCAATATCGGCTCGGCGATCTTCGGCGGCATCTGCGCAACCGGCACCATCGCGCGCACCGCCACCAATATCCGCGCCGGCGCGCGCGGGCCGCTCGCCGGCATCCTGCATTCGGCGTTCCTGCTGCTGTTCATGCTGATCGCGGCGCCGCTGGCGAGCTATATCCCGCTTGCCGCGCTCGCCGCCGTGCTGATCGTCGTCGCCTGGAACATGGCGGAGAAGGGCGCCTTCGCGATGCTGATCCGCACCTCGGTCGGCGATTCGGTGGTGCTGCTCTCGACTTTCCTGCTGACGATCTTCGTCGACCTGATGACCGGCATCGTCGTCGGCTTCGCCATCGGCACGCTGTTGTTCGTCAGCCGCATGGCGGGGGCGACCGATGTCGAGACGGAGGTGCCGCTGGTACCGCAGGACAAGGCCGACGACGCCAACGGCGAGCGCACGCCCTACGACGTCAAGCTCGCCACCGACCCGGAGGTGATCGTCTATCGCATCACCGGCGCGTTCTTCTTTGGCGTCGCCTCGGCGGTCGGCGAGGCGCTCGACTTCATGAGCGGCGATCGCTGCAAGGCGCTGATCATCGACTTTTCCGGCGTGCCGTTCCTCGATTCGACCGCCGCCAACACCATCGAGGGCATCGCCCGCAAGGCCGCCGGTCGCGGCATCAAGCTCTATGTCACCGGCACGACGCCGTCCTTGCGCCGCGTTCTGGTGGCGCATGGCGTCAAGCGGCCGCACGCCCGCTACAAGGACACGATCGCGCATGCGATCGCCAGCGCCCGCGCGCTCGGCCAGGCGCAGGCGGAGCCGGTCGGCTAATAAAACTAATGATGCCCGAGCTTTGCCGCCTCAAGCTCGCTCATCTGGCCGAGCCGGTCGACATAGGCGATGCCGATCGCCGACAGGATGAAGACGACGTGGATGATGGTCTGCCACATCACGCCTTCGGCCGTGTAGTTCGTCGCGCGGCCGCTGCCGCCGAGATTGCCGGCTTCGATGAAGGTGCGCAGCAGGTGGATCGACGAGATGCCGATGATCGCCATCGCCAGCTTGATCTTCAAGACGCTGGCATTGACGTGTGAGAGCCATTCCGGCTGGTCCGGGTGGCCTTCGAGGTTGAGCCGCGAGACGAAGGTCTCGTAGCCGCCGACGATCACCATCACCAGCAGGTTGGAGATCATCACCACGTCGATCAGCCCGAGCACCACCAGCATGATCTGCTGTTCGGTGAAGTCGAGCGAGTGCAGGACGAGGTGCCAGAGTTCCTTGAGGAACAGGACGACATAAACGCCCTGGCCGACGATCAATCCGATGTAGAGCGGAAGCTGGAGCCAGCGCGAGGAAAAGATCAGCGCGGGCAAGGGTCGCAATGCCCGCGCTGCGACTCCGGGCGGCGGTAACGGTGTTTCGGGCGTCATCGACATGGGGCAGAACCTCGGTTGGACCGGCGAAAAGTGCGGTGTTTTACAGGTGATTCGCCAGCGCCGTCCTGCGGCATCGATGCCGCAGGGACGGTTTTTCCCGCCCGCGCGGAACCGGGCGCTCTTTTTTAATGGAACCGGGCGGGGCGGGGAGTTTAGGCCAGCACCCGCACCGGCTTGCCGTTCAGAAAGGCGCGGATGTCGTCGACCGCGTCGCGGAAATAGACGCGGTAGTTCTGCTCGCTGACATAGCCGAGATGCGGCGTCAGCACGACGTTATCGAGCTTGCGATAGGGGTGGTCGCGCGGCAGCGGTTCGGTTTCGAACACGTCGAGGCCGGCGCCGGCGATGCGCTTGTCCTCCAGCACCTTGAGCAATGCCGCCTGATCGACGATCGGCGCCCGCGCGGTATTGATGAGGAGCGCGGTCGGTTTCATCAAGTTCAGATCGGCGCCGGTGATCAGGCCGCGCGAGCGCTCCGACAGCACATAATGGATGGTGACGATATCGCTGCGGCGGAACAGCTCCTCCTTGCTGACGGCCTCGGCGCCGGCGGCGGCCGCCGCCTCGGGCGTCAGGTTCCGGCTCCAGGCGATCACCGACATGCCGAAGGCTTGGGCGATCGCCGCGACGTGCCGGCCGAGCTTGCCGAGGCCGACGATGCCGAGCGTCAGCCCTTCGAGGTCCTGCCCGATGGTGACCTGCCACGGCTCGCCGGCTTTCAGCCGGGCGTTCTCGAAGCCGATGTGGCGGGTCAGTTCGAGGATCAGGCCGAAGACGATGCCGGCGGTCGGCGCGCCGACGGTGCTGGTGCCGCAGACGGTGACGCCGCGTTCGGCGGCGGCCTTCAGGTCGAAGGAATTGTTCCGCGCCCCGGTGGTGATGAGCAGCTTCAGGTCGGGCAGCGCCTCGATCACCCGGCGCGGGAACGGCGTGCGCTCGCGCATGCCGACGATGATGGCGAAACCTTGCAGCGCCGCGATCGCCTCGTCCTCGCTGGCGAAGGGACGGTTGAACACCACGATCTCGACGTCGCCGGCGATCGTCGACCAGTCGGCGAGCGACAGAGCAACGTTCTGGTAGTCGTCGAGAATTGCGGCGCGCATGGTTTTAGCCCCCTGGGATGATCCGGCCGGACGAGGCTCTTTTCGGCCGGTCGCGGCGGCACCTTAGCGCCGCCGGCGCCGCCGCGTCAGTCCGGCAAAGGGCGAAGGCGCTCGCTCTAGCTGGCGCGGGAATTCTTGGTACGGGAGTTCTGGGCGCGGGATTTGGGGCCCGGCCCGCGCATATAGTGCCGCTCCGGCCGGTAGGGGTGCGTGAGGCGCTGCCAGAGCTGCCGCAGCGCGGCCTCCGCCTTCGCCGCCAGCTTGAGGAGCGGGCGCGGCAACTGGTCGATGATGGCGGGAGCGGTTCTGAAGGTCGCACGCATGCTGGGTGTCCCCGGTTACGCCCTGCCGCGTCGCCCTTCGGCGCGCGCCGCAGGTCTTTTCCTCTACGCTGTCGGCGGGCGGTGCCTTTGCCTCTTTTCCTCGTTCCGCACGCACCTTTTCCGCAAGCTTAGGCGGCGGCGCGTTAACGGCGTCTTTTGATCGCCCGCGGCGGCGCCCCGCAGCCCCCTTCAAGCGGTTTATTTTGCCGGCATGTTGTCGGAAAGCGACAGCTTCTGTGGCGCCGGCGGGAAGCGATTGCGGCGCTCGCTTTTGAGGCTCGCTCGTGACGCTCGCTCGTGACGTTCGCTTGCGCTTTCGGGCGGCGATGGCTACATCAGCGCCGATCCCCGACAGTGCGCAGACAAACCGCGCCGGACGCGACCCGCGCCTGACTTTGCGACCCGTTTGGCGCCCAACCCGGCACCCGGTGCCGCGCCTGAAATCGTGACGAGAGCGAGAGGACGAGATGAGCCGTCAGTTCATTTACCATATGCGGGGCCTGACCAAGGCTTATCCTGCCGGCAAGAAGGTGCTCGATAACGTCAATCTGTCGTTCTACCCGGATGCCAAGATCGGCGTGCTCGGCGTCAACGGCGCCGGCAAATCGACGCTGCTGCGGATCATGGCCGGCATCGACACCGAGTTCACCGGCGAGGGTTTCGTCGCCGAGGGCGCCCGCGTCGGCTATCTCGAACAGGAGCCGAAGCTCGACCCGGACAAGACCGTCCGCGAAAACGTCATGGAAGGCGTCGCCGCCAAGAAGGCGCTGATCGACCGCTACAACGAGCTTGCCGTCAATTATTCCGACGAGACCGCCGACGAGATGGCGAAGCTCCAGGACGAGATCGAGGCGCAGGGTCTGTGGGACCTCGATTCGCAGGTCGATCTCGCCATGGACGCGCTGCGCTGTCCGGCGGACGACGCCGACGTCACCAAGCTTTCCGGCGGCGAGCGTCGCCGCGTCGCGCTGTGCCGACTGCTGCTCGACCGGCCGGACCTGTTGCTGCTCGACGAGCCGACCAACCATCTCGACGCCGAGAGCGTCAACTGGCTCGAAGGCCATCTGCGCGACTATCCCGGCGCCATCCTGATCGTCACCCACGACCGCTATTTCCTCGACAACGTCACCGGCTGGATTCTCGAACTCGACCACGGTCGCGGCATCCCCTACGAGGGCAATTATTCCTCCTGGTTGCAGCAGAAGCATAAGCGGGTGGAGCAGGAGCAGCGCGAGGACGAGGCGCGGGCGCGCACGCTGGCGCGCGAGCAGGAGTGGATCTCGTCGTCGCCGAAGGCGCGGCAGGCGAAGTCGAAGGCGCGCTATCAGCGCTACGAGGACCTGCTCAAGGTCGCCAACGCCAAGGTCAACACCACGGCGCAGATCGTCATTCCGGTGGCCGAGCGGCTCGGCGCCAACGTCATCGACTTCGACGGCCTGACCAAGGGCTTCGGCGACAACCTGCTGATCGACGATCTCACCTTCAAGCTGCCGCCGGGCGGCATCGTCGGCGTTATCGGTCCGAACGGCGCCGGCAAGACGACGCTGTTCCGGATGATCACCGGGCAGGAGCAGCCGGACAAGGGCACGATCGCGGTCGGCGAGAGCGTGCAGCTCGGCTACGTCGATCAGTCGCGCGACGCGCTCGACGGCAGCAAGACCGTCTGGGAGGAAATCTCCGGCGGCAACGACGTCATCCTGCTCGGCAAGAAGGAAGTCAATTCGCGCGCTTATTGCTCGTCGTTCAATTTCAAGGGCGCCGACCAGCAGAAGAAGGTCGGCTCGCTGTCGGGCGGCGAGCGCAATCGCGTGCATCTGGCCAAGATGCTGCGCTCCGGCGCCAACGTGCTGCTGCTCGACGAGCCGACCAACGATCTCGACGTCGATACGCTGCGCGCGCTGGAGGAGGCGCTGGAGGATTTCGCCGGCTGCGCCGTCATCATCAGCCACGACCGCTGGTTCCTCGACCGCATCGCCACGCACATGCTCGCCTTCGAGGGCGACAGCCATGTCGAATGGTTCGAGGGCAACTTCCAGGACTACGAGGCCGACAAGATGCGCCGCCTCGGCACCGATTCGGTGACCCCGCACCGGATCAAATACAAGAAGTTCTCGCGCTGATCGCGCACGCTGGCGCTTAACCCTCTCCCGCAAGGGGAGAGGGAAGAAAACGTTCCATGATCCGTCTCGACAGCATCAGCAAACAGAACGGCCACCAGATCGTCTTCATCGAGGCGTCGGCGGCGTTGCAAAAAGGCGAGAAGATCGGCCTCGTCGGTCCGAACGGCGCCGGCAAGACGACGCTGTTCCGCATGATCGCCGGGCAGGAGCAGCCGGATGAAGGCCAGATCGCCGTCGATCGCGGCGTCACCATCGGCTATTTCAGCCAGGACGTCGGCGAAATGGCCGGCCGCAGCGCCGTTGCCGAAGTGATGGACGGCGCCGGGCCGGTGAGCGCGGTGGCGGCCGAACTCAAAGACCTCGAAACGGCGATGACCGACCCCGAGCGCGCCGACGAGATGGAGGCGATCCTCGAACGCTACGGCGAGGTGCAGGCGCGCTTCCAGGACCTCGACGGCTATGCGCTCGAGGCGCGGGCGCGCGAGGTGCTCGCCGGCCTCGGCTTCAGTCAGGAGACGATGGAGGGCGATGTCGGTGCGCTCTCCGGCGGCTGGAAGATGCGCGTGGCGCTGGCGCGCATCCTGCTGATGCGTCCCGACGCGATGCTGCTCGACGAGCCGTCGAACCATCTCGATCTGGAAAGCCTGATCTGGCTGGAGCAGTTCCTCAACGGCTATGACGGCGCGCTGCTGATGACCTCGCACGACCGCGAGTTCATGAACCGCATCGTCGGCAAGATCGTCGAGATCGACGGCGGCACGCTCACCACCTATTCCGGCGACTACGATTTCTACGAACAGCAGCGCGCGCTGTCCGAAAAGCAGCAGCAGGCGCAGTTCGAGCGCCAGCAGGCGATGCTGGAGAAGGAAATCCGCTTCATCGAACGGTTCAAGGCGCGCGCCTCGCATGCCGCGCAGGTGCAGAGCCGGGTCAAGAAGCTGGAGAAGATCGACCGTGTCGAGCCGCCGCGCCGCCGGCAGAGCGTGCTGTTCGACTTTCCGCCGGCGCCGCGCTCCGGCGAGGATGTCGCGACGCTTTCCGCCGTGCGCAAAGCCTATGGCAGCCGCAGCATCTATGACGGGCTCGATTTCCAGGTCCGCCGGCGCGAGCGCTGGTGCGTGCTCGGCGTCAACGGCGCCGGCAAGTCGACGCTACTCAAGCTCATCGCCGGCGCGACGGCGCCCGACGACGGTTCGGTGGCGCTCGGTGCCAGCGTCAGGATGGGCTATTTCGCCCAGCACGCCATGGACCTCATCGACGGCGAGCGTACCGTGTTCGAGGAACTCGAATACGCCTTCCCGCAGGCGGGGCAGGGCTCGCTGCGCACGCTTGCCGGTTGCTTCGGCTTTTCCGGGGACGATGTCGAAAAGCGCGGCCGCGTGCTCTCCGGCGGCGAGAAGGCGCGGCTCGTCATGGCGAAGATGCTCTACGATCCGCCGAACTTCCTGGTGCTCGACGAGCCGACCAACCATCTCGACATGGCGACCAAGGAGATGCTGGTCGCGGCGCTCGCCGACTACGAGGGTACCATGCTGTTCGTCTCGCACGACCGGCGCTTCCTCGCGGCGCTGTCGAACCGTGTGCTGGAAATCACCCCACACGGCGTGCACACCTATGGCGGCGGCTATACCGAATATGTCGCCCGCACCGGCCAGGAGGCGCCCGGCCTGCGGAGCTGATCCCGCTCTGCCGCAGGCAGCGTGGTTACGGAGAGCTTTACGCAAGCGCGTAAAGCAATGTTAGCAAAGCGCCGCTAGCGTCCGGGCCCACGGGAAGCGGGCACGGATTGCGTCTGTCGCAATGGGAATGAACATTTTCGCGCTGTTTGCGGCGAATGCGGTCATTCTGGCCGTGACGGCGCTGGCCTTCTTTGCGGCCTGGCTCGGCCAGCGACATGCGCGCTACTGGCTGTCCTGGATCGTCGCCAATCTGCTGCTGGCGGCATCGATGCTGTGCGTCCTCTTTCTGCCCGACGATCGTGGCGGCCCGCTGATCGTCGTCGCCAACACGCTCTTGGTGCTGGGGATGGGATTCCGCTGGCGCGCGGCACGCGAGTTCGGCCGGCGGCCGGGCCTGCTCGCCGTCGTGCTCGCGCCGGCGCTGTTCACCGCCAGTCTTTACGCCGTGCCCACCATCGTCGGCCACTGGCAGCGCCTCGTCATCGTCAATGGCGTGATGATGCTGTTGTCGGCGGCCGTCTGCTACGAATTCTTTCGCGACCGGCAGGATCGCCTGCCGTCGCGTTACGGGCTGGTCGCGGCCTACGGGATATTGGCCTTGGGGTTTTCCATACGCCTCGGGCAGGGACTGGTGCTCAACAGCGATATCACCGGCTATCTGCCGGAAGACGCGATGTTGCTGGCGGGCGTGTTCGCCGGGCTGTTCCATACGACGGCGAGCGGCGCCTTCGCGCTGTCGCTGGCTTACGAGCGTAGCGCCATCGGCCTGCGCGAGGCGGCGCTGCGCGATCCGCTGACCGGGCTGCATAACCGCCGCGCCTTCGAGGATGCGCTTCGGCGGCACCTCGCGGAGGGCGGCGACTTCGCCATCGTCATTCTCGACATCGACCACTTCAAGGTGGTCAA
>Ga0182744_1002881_pt1 | contig 13798 bp, 7 predicted proteins | sample eDN3rd30CKraftMG_FD_128525 | JGI IMG/M metagenome (GOLD analysis project Ga0182744, IMG submission 128525) | Enriched Miracle-Growth compost microbial communities from Emeryville, California, USA - eDNA 3rd pass 30_C Kraft MG (version 2) (version 2) ...
AGCAGCATGCGATGCGCGTGATCGGCGACTGGATCGGGTTCTACAACAGCCGGCGTCCGCATCAGGCGCTGGGTATGAAGACGCCGGATGAGGCGTTCAAATTAGCGACCTGACCTGAGCAGAAACCGCTGGGTCGTTACACCAACGCCGTGGCGATAATTCTGGCGGCGCCGCTCTGCACGCGAAAATGGGGTCAGGTTCGCAACGGAGTCAGGTTCACTTACCAACGCTTAGAAAGCTTCACCGAAACGCGCCTTGACGGTATCGAGGCTCTGCATCGCATCGGCCGCGCCGCGCGCTTCCGTCGACAGCGCGGCGCAGCGGTTGGCGTGCGCGACGACGTCGCGGAACGGCTGCTCCGCCATGCGCGGCAGACCGGCGGCGAGTGCGCCGCAGAATGCGTCGCCGGCACCGGTGGTGTCGATCGCGGTCGCGGTTTCGGCGTCGACGCGGTAGTGCGATCGTGCGTCGCCGCGCCGTTCGCGATCGCCATGCGAGACGAAGCAGCCGTGCGCGCCGAGGGTGACGACGATGCTGGCGTCGCCGAGCTTGCGCGCGAGCGCGTGCAACTCGTCGTCGCCGCGCTGCGCGAGCGTGGCCGCATCGACGCGTTCGCCGGCGATGCGGTCGAGCAGCAGCGCGAACTCGGTTTCGTTCGGCGTGAGGATGTCGACGAGTGCGAGCAGCGCGGCATCGAGCTGCGCGTGCACGGGCGCGGGATTGAGGATGCGGATCAGGCCGTGTGCGGTCGCGAGCTCGAACGCGGCGCGCGTCGCCTCGATGTTGTTCTCGAGTTGCGCGAGCAGCACGCGCGAATGCGCGAATACGCTTGCCTGTGCGCGCACGAAGTCGGCGTCGAGCCGCTCGTTGGCGCCGAGCGCGACGATGATGCGGTTCTGCCCGTTGCCCTCGACGACGATGCAGGCGCTGCCGGTCGCGACGTCGCTGCGCACGAGCCAGTGCGCGTCGATGTGTTCTCTCTTTGCGAGTTCCTGCGCGCCGCGTCCGGCCGCGTCGTCGCCGATCGCGCCGACGAATGCGGTCGCCACGCCCTGACGCGCGCAGGCGATGGCCTGATTCAAGCCCTTGCCGCCCGGCGCGCTGCGGAAGCTGTCGCCGCGGCGCGTTTCGCCCGCCTGCGGCGCGACGTCGATGCGCCAGGCGTAGTCCTGGTTGTAGCTGCCGACGACGACGACCTGCGCGGCGTCCATGGCGGTCAGAGCTGTTCGAGCACGCCGGCGATGGTCGCGGTCATGAACGTCGCCAGCGAGCCGCCGAGCACGGCGCGCAGGCCGAAGCGCGCGAGGTCGGCGCGACGGTTCGGCGCGAGGCCGCCGATGCCGCCGATCTGGATCGCGATCGACGAGAAGTTGGCGAAGCCGCACAGCGCGTAGGTCGCGATGAGCTGGCTTTCCTTGGTCATCTGCGACAGGTTTTTCGACATGTCGACGTAGGCGACGAATTCGTTGATGACGACCTTCTCGCCGATGAAGCTGCCGACCAGCGTCGCGTCCTGCCACGGCACGCCGATGAGCCAAGCGATCGGCGCGAGCACCCAGCCGAAGATCGTCTGCAGCGAGAACTCGACCGGATGGCCCGCGTGCGCGCTCAGCCACGCGTTGAGCGTGGACGAAGGGTCGCTGCCCCAGGCATGCGTGCCGAACCACTGGATCGGTCCGTTGACGAGCGCGATCAGCGCGATGAAGGCAAGCAGCATCGCGCCGACGTTGAGGGCAAGGCGCAGACCATCGCCCGCGCCCGTCGCGGCGGCGTCGATGACGTTGGCGGTGGTTTTTTCGACGTCGAGCTTGACCGTGCCGCGCGTGAGCGGCTCCTGCGTCTCGGGCACGAGGATCTTGGCGAGCATGAGCGTCGCCGGCGCGGCCATGATGCTGGCGGTGAGCAGGTGCTTGGCGAAGAACTGCTTCTGGATCGGATCCTCGCCGCCGAGCAGGCCGACGTAGGCGGCCATCACGCTGCCGGCGATGTGCGCCATGCCGCCGATCATCACAGTCATGAGTTCGGACTGCGTCATGCGCTCGATGTAGGGCTTGATCGTCAGCGGCGCCTCGGTCTGGCCAATGAAGACGCTCGCGCAGACGCTCGTCGTCTCCGCGCCGGACACGCGCATGACCTTGGTGATGACCCAGGCCATGCCCTTGACGATCTTCTGCATGACGCCGAGGTGGTAGAGCACGCCGGTGAGCGAGGCGAAGAAGATGATCGTCGGCAGTACCTGCACGGCGAACACGAAACCGAACTTCGACACGTCCATGAAGCTGCCGAAGATGAAGGTCGAGCCGACGTTGACGTAGTCGAGCAGTTTCACGAAGCCGGTCGCGATGCCGTTGAACACCTCGCGACCGAGCGGCAGCTTGAGCACGATCGCGGCGAAGGTGATCTGCAGCGCGACACCGGTGCCGACGAGTTTCCAGTCCACGGCGCGCTTGTTGTTCGAGAACAGCCAGGCGATGCCGATCAGCATGGCCAAGCCGAACAGGCCGAAGGCAATGTGCCCCAAGGCGTCGAGCATGGATCTTTCCCCATCGGCACGGCGGGCGCCGCGCGAAGCGGCGAGACTAGAGCAGGCGCGCGAAGGCGTGCAAGGCATTGCGATGCCGCGCTCGACGCCGCGCCGTGTGTCGCATTGCGCAAAAAAGTCATGTAAAGGCTTGTCGCCGGCGCGGCGGGCGGTGCGAGAATCGGAGCGGGATCATTCCTGGACAATTCGTGCTGGCGACGTTGCCGCAGTCATCGTCCCGTCCGCGGCGCAGTCGCGACGGACTCAAGTATTTCGTTCTCGCCGGCGCCGTCGTCGCCTGTGCCGGCATCGTGTGGTTCGCCGACCCGGCGCTGGCCGATGCTGCGCCGCCGCCTGCGACGCCATGGACGACGTGGTTCCTCAACCTCCTGCCCGTCCTGCTCGTACTCGCCACGCTCACCTGCGTGACTGCGCGCGCGTACTTTTCGTCGCTTCTCGTGCCGGCGGTGCTGTGGGCGCTGTACGCCGCAAACGCCGTCAAGCTGCACGAACTCGGCTCGCCGGTCGTGCCCGGCGATCTCATCCTGCTCAACAACCTCGGCACGCGCGGCGTCGGGCTCCTGCTGCGCTACCTGCCCCACAACAGGCTGCTCATCGCATCGATGCTCGTCGCGGCCGTGCTGCTCGCGGCGCTGGCATGGAAGGAGCGTCCGCTGAAAATCCTGCGTGGCGGACGGAGGATCGTCGCGGTCGCGGCGACGCTTGCCGCATGCGCGAGCCTCGTCACCGGCTGGTCGCCATGGCGCGCGTGGTACGACGACGGCGACTTCATGGCCTGGGCGCCGGCGCAACAGGCCGCGAAAAGCGGCCTGGTCGCGCACCTGCTGCGCTACCAGTGGGAAATGTCCGCGACGATGCCGACGCCCGACTTCGATGCCGCCACCGCGCTGCTCAGCCAACACCGCGACGATCTTTCGCCGGCCGCAAGCCAGCCCGCGACCGGCGCGCCCGACATCATCGTCCTGCAAAGCGAATCGCTGTTCGATCCGTCGCGCCTGGATGGCATCGATGAAGCGCAGGTGCTGCCGAACTACCGCGCGCTGGCGGCCGTCTCGCAACACGGCAACCTGTGGACGCCCACCTTCGGTGGCGGCACGATCCGCACCGAGTTCGAGGTGCTCACCGGGATCGCGATGCGCTATTTCCCGTTCGTGCAGTACCCGTATTTCGGCATGACCGCCACGCGCGAAGCGAGCATCGCCAGCACGCTCGGCGAGCGCGGCTACCAGACGCTCGTCGTGCATCCCTACGACCGCGGCTTCTGGAATCGCGCATCGGCGCTGTCGAACCTCGGCTTCGACGACTTCGACGCGCAGGAAGAGTTCGGCGACGCGCCGCGGCAGGGCTTCTACATCAGCGACGACGCGCTCGCCGACCACATCCTGGATCGTCTCTCGAAAGCCACCCGGCCCATGTTCCTGTTCGCCATCAGCATGGAGAACCACGGACCCTACGACGACTATCCCAACGCCGACACGGCGGTGCGCGATGCGATACCCACGCCGCCCGGACTCGACGACGCCGCGCGCCGCGAACTGCGCGGCTATCTCTACCACGCCGCGAACGCCGACCGCGCGCTCGGCAAGCTCGTCGATGCGCTGCGCCATCGGCAACGCCGCACGCTGCTGTTGTTCTACGGCGACCACCTGCCCGCGCTGACCGACGTCTACGCGCAACTCGGCTTCAAGGACGGCTTGCATCCGACGCAACAACCGGTGCCGTGGCTGCTGTTCGACAGCGCGCGGCAGGAGCCGCGGCCCGCCCAGGCCACCGCGGCGTTCTACCTGCCTGCGCTCCTGCTCGACAGCGCCGGCATCCGCGACGACAACTATTTCCGCCTGCTCGAAGACCTGCGCGCGGCGGACGACGTCGGCCCCGGCTGGGCGCCGCCCGATGACGCGGCGCTGAGCGCGATCATGCAGCTGCGCCAGCGCCGCGAGTTCGGGGAGGCGGCGCAAGGGGTGGTCGACGACGCCGGTGCCGCCGAGCCAACGCAAGCGGCCGCCCCGCCCGACGCCCAACCGTAGGCGGGACCGCTTGCGCCCGCGTCCGCGGTCGAACGGGCGGCGATCGGCTAAAATCGCGGGTTACCCAGCCTTCCGTCAGGTATTCCCATGTCCGCGCTCGCGCCCGCGATCGATCGTCCGAACATCGACGAAACGTACACGCTCGAACACAAGTACACGCGCGCCGAAGGACGCATCTATCTTTCCGGCGTGCAGGCGCTGGTGCGCTTGCCGCTCATGCAACAGATGCGCGATCGCGCCGCCGGCGTGAACACGGCCGGTTTCATCTCCGGCTATCGCGGTTCCCCGCTCGGCGGTTTCGACCTCGAACTGTGGAAGGCGAAGAAGCACCTCAAGGCGTCGAACATCGAATTCCAGCCCGGCCTCAACGAAGACCTCGGCGCGACGATGGTGTGGGGCACGCAGCAGGCCAACCTGTTCCCCGGCGCGAAGTACGACGGCGTGTTCGCGATGTGGTACGGCAAGGGTCCGGGCGTGGACCGCTGCGGCGACGTGTTCAAGCACGGCAACGCGGCCGGCACCTCGAAATTCGGCGGCGTGCTCGCGCTCGCGGCGGACGATCATGCGTGCCGTTCGTCGACGCTGCCGCACGGCTCGGAACTCGAATTCGTCAGCGCGATGATGCCGGTGCTGAACCCGGCCGGCGTGCAGGACATCCTCGACATGGGCCTGCTCGGCTGGGCAATGTCGCGCTTCACCGGCCGCTGGGTCGGCTTCAAGACGATCGCGGAAACCGTCGAGTCGTCGGCGAGCGTCAACGTCAATCCGCATCAGCTCGACATCGTGCTGCCGGAAGACTTCGCGCTGCCGCCCGGCGGCCTCAACATCCGCTGGCCCGATCCGCCGCTAAATCAGGAAATGCGCCTGCACCAGTACGCCGTGCAGGCCTCGCAGGCATTCGCGCGCGCGAACGGCATCGACCGCGTCGTCGTCGATTCGCCGAAGGCGCGCCTCGGCATCGTCACCACCGGCAAGAGCTATCTCGACGTGCTGCAGGCGCTCGAATACCTCGGCATCAGCGCCGAGATGGCGCGCGACATCGGCATCCGCGTCTACAAGGTCGGCATGACCTGGCCGCTCGAACCGGTCGGCATCCGCGACTTCGCGCGCGGGCTCGAGGACATCATCGTCGTCGAGGAAAAGCGCTCCTTCATCGAATCGCAGATGAAGGAATACATGTTCAACTGGGACGTGCGCCCGCACATCGTCGGCAAGTACGACGAAGACGGCCACTGGATTTTGCCGAGCACGAACGAACTCACGCCGGCGATGATCGCGCTGGTGATCGCAAAGCGCCTGTCGCGCTTCTTCACCAGCGACGCGATCAAGGCGCGCGTCGCGTGGATCGAGGCGAAGGAAAAGGAACTCACGCTGCCGCGCGCGAACTTCCCGCGCGCCGCACACTACTGCTCGGGCTGCCCGCACAACACGTCGACGAACGTGCCGGAAGGCTCGCGCGCGCTCGGCGGCATCGGTTGCCATTACATGGTCACTTGGATGGACCGTCGCACCGACACCTTCACGCAGATGGGCGGCGAAGGCACGACCTGGTGCGGCCAGGCGCCGTTCACCGAGACCAAACACGTTTTCCAGAACCTCGGCGACGGCACGTATTTCCATTCCGGCTCGCTCGCGATCCGCCAGGCGATCGCGGCCAAGGTCAACATCACCTACAAGATCCTCTACAACGACGCCGTCGCGATGACCGGCGGCCAACCCGTCGACGGCACGCTCACCGTGCCCGACATCGCGCACCAGGTGCGCAGCGAAGGCGTGCAGACGATCATCGTCGTCAGCGACGACATCGAGAAGTGGAGCAAGCCCGAACTCTTCCCGGCCGGCGTCGAATTCATCCACCGCGACGAACTCGACGCGGTGCAAAAGCGCATGCGCGAAATCGAAGGCGTCAGCGTACTCATCTACGACCAGACCTGCGCGACGGAAAAACGCCGCCGCCGCAAGCGCGGCAAGATGGAAGATCCGAAGAAGCGCATCTTCATCAACTCGCTCGTCTGCGAGGGCTGCGGCGACTGCGGCGAGAAATCGTTCTGCGTCTCGGTGCTGCCGAAGGAAACCGAATACGGCCGCAAGCGCGAGATCGACCAGAGCAACTGCAACAAGGATTTCTCCTGCGTGAAGGGCTTCTGCCCAAGCTTCGTCTCGGTCGTCGGCGGCGGCCTCAAGAAGAAGAAAGGCAGGGGCACGGTCGATTTCACGACGCTGCCGGCGCCCGCGTTCGCGAGCGATCTCGCGCAGCCGTGGAACATCCTCGTCACCGGCATCGGCGGCACCGGCGTGGTCACGATCGGCGCGCTGATCGGCATGGCCGCGCACCTCGAAGGCAAGGGCAGCACGGTGCTCGACCAGACCGGCCTCGCGCAGAAGGGCGGCGCGGTGACGTGTCATTTGCGCATCGCGAAGACGCCGGACGACATCCACGCCGTGCGCATCGCCGCGGGCGAGGCCGACCTCGTGCTCGGCTGCGACATCGTCGTCGTCAACGACTACTGGGCGCTGTCGAAGATCCGCGCCGGCCGTTCGCACGTCGTGCTCAACAGCTACGAGGCGATGCCGGGCACGTTCACGATGAAGCCGGACCTGCAGTTCCCCGCGCAGCAGATCATCGACGCGGTGAAGACCGCGCTCGACGGCGCTTCGCCCGAACTCGTCGACGCCACCGAACTCGCCACCGCGCTGCTCGGCGACACCATCGCCGCGAACCTGTTCATGCTCGGCTACGCGTGGCAGAAGGGTTGGGTGCCGCTCAGCGAGCAATCACTCATGCGCGCGATCGAACTCAACGCCGCCGCGATCGAGATGAACAAGACCGCGTTCAACTGGGGCCGCATGGCCGCGCACGACATCGTCGCCGTACGCAAGGCCGCCGGCTTGCCGAATCCGCACACGCCGTCGGGTGGTGCATTGTCAGGCGCTATCCCGCTCGCGCTGCCGACGTCGAAAGCGCCCCCTTCCGCCCTTCGGGCACCTTCCCCCGCTGCGCAGGGGAAGGAACAGCTTCCCATTTCCCCGCGAGCGGGGAGCATTTCTTCTTCCCTTCCCCCGCGAGCGGGGGAAGGTGCCGAAGGCGGAAGGGGGCAGGCTTCACCGCTCGACGACGCGTCGATCAGCACCTCGCTCGACGAACGCATCGCGCGTCGCGTCGCGTTCCTCACCGACTACCAGAACGCTGCCTACGCCGCGAAGTACCGCGCGCTCGTCGACAAGGTGCGCGCCGCGGAAGCCGCGAAGGCGCCGGGCTTCACCACGCTCACCGAAGCCGTCGCGCGCTACGCGTTCAAGCTCATGGCCTACAAGGACGAGTACGAAGTCGCGCGCCTGTACACGAGCGGCGACTTCGAGCAGCGCATCAAGGACACCTTCGACGGCGACTACAAGCTGCACTTCAACCTCGCGCCGCCGCTGTTCGCCCGGCGCGACGCCGACGGCAACCTCAAGAAGGCCGAATACGGTCCGTGGGTGTTCAAGGCGTTCAAGCTGCTCGCGAAGATGCGATTCCTGCGCGGCGGCGCGTTCGACCTGTTCGGCAAGACCGCCGAGCGCAGGATGGAACGCAAGCTCATCGCCGACTACGGCAAGACCGTCGACGAACTGATTGCGGGCTTGAACGGCGACAACCACGCGCTCGCCGTCGACATCGCCTCCGTGCCGGAGCACATCCGCGGCTACGGCCACGTCAAGGAACGCCACTTCGAGAACGCGATGAAGCGGCAGGACGATCTGCTTGCCGCGTGGCGCAATCCGGTGGCGGCTCGCGCGGTCGCGTGATGGATGGATCCACCGATACCGTCGCGAGACGGGCATCGGTGGAAATCCATTGGGAAATCCATTCAACCAGCCAGTCTGCAGGAAGCGATCGAAATTGGCGTAGTTCGAGCGCCTTTGTTTTAATTCATTTAAATCAATGAATTGTGCCTGATTCCGCCGAGCGCTTCAGGCGCGTCGGGCCAGCCCGGTCTTGATTATCAATTCAAGAATCCATTCAATATCCTCATGGACGAGGCTCGCTGGAACCCGCTCGAAGCCCTTCTGCGCCGTGAAGGCGCAGTGTCGGCAGCTGCCATCGCGGCTGAACTCGGCGTCAGCCAGCCGACCGTTTCGCGCCTGCTCGCGCAAGCCGGTGAACGCATCGTGCGCATCGGCCGCGCGCGCGCCGCGCGTTACGCGCTTGCGCACGACGTCGCTCGCATGGGCAGCCACTGGCCGTTGTATCGCATCGACGCGAACGCGCGACCGGAACGAATCGGTGGACTGCACGCGCTGCATGGCGATGGTTTCTTCTTTGCGCCCGACGGCGAGCGACCCGCGCTGACGCATGGCGACTTTTCGTCGGGCCTGTATCCGGGCCTGCCGTGGTTCCTCGACGACCAGCGTCCGCAAGGTTTCCTCGGCCGCGCATTCGGGCGCCGCGTGGCCGCCGACATCGGCGCGCCGGACGACATCGCGATCTGGCGCGGCGACGACGTCGCGCTCGCGCTGCTGCGCCACGGCGACGACCCACCCGGCGATCTCGTGCTCGGCGAAGCGTCGCTGCAACGCGCACTGCGCGCGATCCTCGATCCGCAGGACACCGTCTCCGCCGCGGAACGCGAAGTCCGCTATCCGCAGTTCGCCGAAGCCGTGCTGCGCGGCGAAGCGGTTGGCTCGTCAGCCGGCGGCGAGCAGCCGAAGTTCGCGATCACGCTGCGTTCCGACACGGGGTTCCTCCCCGTCATCGTCAAGTTCAGCGACCGCGTCGAGACGCCGGCCGGCCGGCGCTGGGCGGATCTGCTGATCGCCGAACACCATGCCTGCGCGGCGTTGCGCGAACATGCGCTGCCCGCAGCGGACAGCACGATCGTGGAAGCGGGCGGCCGCGTGTTCCTGCAATCAACGCGTTTCGATCGCACACCGGTACTCGGCCGAAGCGGCTTGGTCTCGCTCGCCGCGCTCGATGCCGCGTACTACGGCCACGGCCGCATCCACTGGTGGCGCTACGCACCCGAACTGCAACGCGACGGCTGGATCGGCGCGGACGACGCGCGGCGGCTGCGCCTCGTCTCTTGGTTCGGCGCGTTGATCGCCAACGACGACATGCACCTCGGCAATGCCGCGCTGCACTTGCAGGATGCGCGTCCGCTGCCGCTCGCGCCGGCCTACGACATGTCGTCGACGCATTTTCGTCCTGCCGCGAACGGCGAAGTCGTCGTGCGCCGCTTCGACATGGCGCTGCCCACGCCGGAACATCGCGACGATTGGCGCGAGGCGGCCGGCATCGCGCAGGCATTCTGGAGGCGCGCCGCCGACGATGCGCGCCTCTCGTCGCCGTTCCGCGCGATCGCGGGCGATGCGGCGCGTGAAGTCGCGCGCGCACTGGCGCGGATCTGAAGACGCGGCACATTGTTGCGGCGGGAGCGTCAGCGGTAGCCATGCCCGTCGGCCTGAAACCCTGCGTGACTTGGCAGCCGCATGCACGACGCGGCGATTTCCTACACGCCACATGGCCATGCGGCGATGGCGGCGTGCCGGCGCGATGCCTACGCTGTGCGCCGTACCTGCAATGGAGTGGAACCCATGTTGCTCGCATGGATGCTCGTCACCGCCTTGTCGGCGGCGCCCGCCTGTCCCGACTGGACGCCCGATCGCGCCCGCACCGAACTCGCCGCGCTCGACGCCAACCTGCGCGCGTGGGACCTGGCCTATCACCGCGACGGCGTGTCGCCGATCGAGGATTCGATCTACGACCAGGCGCGCGCCCGCGAAGCGGCGTGGCGCGCATGCTTTCCGGATGCCGCGCCGGCGCCGGCCGATCCGCTCGACGGCACGCGTGGCAAGGTCGAGTCCCCCGTCCCGCAGACGGGGCTCGCCAAGCTCGCCGACCAGGACACCGTGCAGGCGTGGATGGACGCGCGCCACGGACAGGACTTCTGGGCGCAGCCGAAGATCGACGGCGTCGCCGTCACCGTGTCGTACGTGAACGGCGATCTCGCGCTCGCGGTCAGCCGCGGCAACGGCGAGCGCGGCGAGGACTGGACGGCGAAGGCGCGCCGCATCGACGCGGTGCCCAAACACATCGACGGCGCGCCCGCGCACGTGGTGTTGCAAGGCGAGCTGTACTGGCGCATCGACGGCCACGTGCAGGCCGACCAGGGCGGCGTCAACGCGCGTTCCAGGGTGGCCGGCGCGATGGCGCGCAAAACGCTCGACGCGGCCACGGCGCGGTCGATCGGCTGGTTCGTCTGGGACTGGCCGGACGGTCCCGAGCGCATCGAAGACCGCCTCGCCGGGCTCGCGCGCTTCGGCTTCGCCGATGCGCAGGCGTACTCGCTGCGCGTTGCCGATGCCGCTGCCGTCGCGCGGCAACGCGACGCGTGGTTCCACGCCGCGCTGCCGTTCGCGAGCGACGGCATCGTGATCCGCCAGAGCCTGCGTGCGCCGGCTTCGCAATGGCGCGCGAAGCCGCCTGCGTGGGCGGTCGCGTGGAAATATCCGCCGGCCATGGCGCTGGCGCGGGTCGTGGCCGTCGACTTTTCGATCGGGCGAACCGGGCGCGTCACGCCGATCGTGCACGTCGATCCGGTGCGCCTGGACGACCACGTGATTCGCCGCGTCAATCTCGGTTCGCTGGCGCGCTGGAAGGCGCTCGACATTCGCCCGGGCGATGACATCTCGATCGCGCTTGCAGGCATGACCATTCCGCGTTTCGAATCGGTGGTCCGTCGCGCGGCGACGCGCGTCGAGGTCGAAGCGCCGGACTGACGAAACCGCGCGTCAGGCGATCCGCGGCAGCCACGGCGACACCAGCCACGCGACCAGCGCCAGCACGAGCACGACGCGCGTGAGCTTGTAACCGAGCGGAAAGCGCCGCTTGAAGCGCTTGCGCTGCTCGCCCGCGACGTGCGCGAGCGCGTAGAGACGATTGACGAGGCCGACGCGCTCGCCGCCGACGTTCTGCGTTGCCGTGGCATGGCCAAGCACGCGGCTGACGACGCGGTTGAGGCCGCGCATGAACGGCGTGCGCAGCGGACGTTCGACGTCGCAGAACAAAATCACGCGCGTCGTGTCGGTGCGGTTTTCCGCCCAGTGCACGAAGGTTTCGTCGAACAGCACGTCCTCGCCGTCGCGCCACGCGTAGGACTCGCCGTCGACGACGATGTGGCACAGGTCCGAGTTCGGCGTAATCAGGCCGAGGTGGTAGCGCAGCGAACCCGCGAACGGATCGCGATGCGGATTGAGTTTCGAGCCCGGCGGCAGCAGGGCGAACATCGCCGCTTTCACCTGCGGGATCTTCTCGACCAGCGCGACCGTGTTCGGGCACAGCGCATGCGCCGATTCGAGCGGCTCGCCGTACCACTTGAGGTAGAAGCGCTTCCAGCCCGACTTGAAGAACGAAGCGAAACTCGCGTCGTTGTGCTTCTCGGCCGCTTTGATGTAGCCCTCGTCGAACAGGTGCAGCGCTTCCTCGCGGATGCTCTGCCAACCGTCGCGCAGCGGATCCAGATGCGCGAATGCGTCGCGATCGAGATACGGCTTCGCCGGCACCGCCGACAGCAGGTACGCGAACACGTTGTACGGCGCAAACAGGCCGGAGTGGTCGGTGAGCTGGCGCTTCAGGGAAAGCCGCACGCGACCACGAAAATGCACGAACAGCACGCTCGCGACGTAAAGCGCAAGCAGGACAAGCAGGATGAGGCGGAAATGCGGCACGGGGAGAAACCGGGATTCGGGATTCGGGATTCGGGATTCGGGATTCGGGAAGAGCCTAATATCTTCGTCACCACGGCGACGGATTGGCGAGTCACATCAGGAACACATCAACGCAACACGGGCGAAACCCTTCTCCCATCGGGATCGAAAGCCGCCCTCCGGCGGCTTGAGGGTGCCCCGGCAGGCGGATGTGGGAAGCGCGCAACGGGTTGCAATGCGCAGCAAAAGTGCGAGGCCTTTCCCTCACCCCAACCCCTCTCCCGAGGGGAGAGAGGCTTTGAAGCTGACTGCTGGAAAGGTCGAACCGGGTGAGCCCCCCGGCAAAGCCGGGCGTTTCCTCGTGAAGAATGACGGAATCATCTTGACGTCGCCTTCGACGCTTCCTTCGCAATCCTGTCCGCCTTGAGATCGGCCAGCGCGGCAACGATCGCATCGAGCGACGATGCCGTTTCGCCCAACGGCATGCATTCGGGCATCAACGCCTCGACCGCAGCCACATCGCCGCCCGCATCGACAAGCGCATTGATGACCTGTCCCGACGCCTGCGGCGCGTCGAAGGCGCGGCTCTGCAGCAGCAACGCACCGTCGGCGGCTTCGAGCTTGAAGTAGAACTTGCCGTCCTTCTCGCGATAGCGCTTGAACGTCGGCAGCGCGATCACGGCGACGTCCGCCGCCTTCGCCGGCGCGGATACGTCGGTCAGACGGCGGATGCCCGCCGCGCGGCGCAGCGTGTCGATGAACGGCCGGCTGCGCGCACGCGCCTTGTCCGCGCCCGCATGCAGCAGTGCCTCGATGCGTGCGGGATCGGCGACGAGCGATTCGTACTTCTCGCGCATCGGCGCGAGTTCCGCTTCGACGCGCTCGAACAGCTTCTGCTTGGCCTCGCCCCAGCCGATGCCGGCGGCAAACGCCTCGCGCATCGCAGCGGTTTCCGCAGGCGTCGCGAAGGCTTGGTAGATCGCGAAGATATTCGACGTGTCGGGATCCTTCGCCTCGCCCGGCGCGCGCGAGTCGGTGACGATGCCAAGGATCGCCTTCTTCAGCTCGTTCGCGGGCAGCCACAGCGGAATCGTGTTGTCGTAGCTCTTGGACATCTTGCGCCCGTCGGTGCCGGGGAGCGTGGCGACGTTTTCCTCGATCTTTGCTTCCGGCAACGTGAAGTACTCGCCGCCGTAGAGATGGTTGAAGCGCTGTCCGATGTCGCGCGCCATCTCGATGTGCTGGATCTGGTCGCGGCCGACCGGCACTTCGTTCGCGCCGAAGACGAGGATGTCCGCGGCCATGAGCACGGGATACATGTACAGGCCCGCGGTGACGCCGGCGTCGGGATCGTCGCCGCCGGTCACGTTCGCATCGACCGCCGCCTTGTAGGCATGCGCGCGGTTGAGCAGGCCCTTCGCGGTGACGCAGGTGAGCAGCCAGGTGAGTTCCGGAATCTCGGGAATGTCGGACTGGCGGTAGAAAAACACCTTGTCCGGATCGAGCCCGCAGGCGAGCCAGCTCGCCGCGATCTCGAGCGTCGAGC
>Ga0182744_1002882_pt1 | contig 13796 bp, 10 predicted proteins | sample eDN3rd30CKraftMG_FD_128525 | JGI IMG/M metagenome (GOLD analysis project Ga0182744, IMG submission 128525) | Enriched Miracle-Growth compost microbial communities from Emeryville, California, USA - eDNA 3rd pass 30_C Kraft MG (version 2) (version 2) ...
AGACCACCGGAGGCCTGGATGCGGATCTGCTGCTCCTTGCCGGTCGCCTTGTCCTTGGCCGTCACGTTGACGATGCCGTTGGCGTCGATGTCGAAGGTCACCTCGATCTGCGGAATGCCGCGCGGTGCGCCCGGAATGCCCTGCAGATCGAACCGGCCGAGGCTCTTGTTGTCCTGCGCCATCTCGCGTTCGCCCTGGAACACATTGATGGTGACGGCCGTCTGGTTGTCCTCGGCGGTCGAGAACACCTGGCTCTTCTTCGTCGGGATCGTCGTGTTGCGGTCGATGAGCCGCGTGAACACGCCGCCCAGGGTCTCGATGCCCAGCGACAGCGGGGGCACGTCGAGCAGCAGCACGTCCTTGACGTCGCCTTGCAGAACGCCGGCCTGAACCGCCGCGCCGATGGCGACGACTTCGTCAGGGTTGACGCCCTTGTGCGGCTCCTTGCCGAAGAACGACTTCACGATCTCCTGCACCTTCGGCATGCGGGTCATGCCGCCGACCAGAACGACTTCGTTGATCTCGCCCGCCGTCAGACCAGCGTCCTTGAGCGCCTTGCGGCAAGGCTCGATGGTCTTCTGGATCAGGTCGTCGACCAGCGCTTCGAACTTGGCGCGGGTGAGCTTCAAGGTCAGATGCTTCGGACCCGAAGCGTCGGCCGTGATGTAGGGCAGGTTGATTTCCGTCTGCGTCGCCGAAGACAGTTCGATCTTGGCCTTTTCGGCAGCTTCCTTCAGGCGCTGCAGGGCGAGCTTGTCCTTCTTCAGGTCAATGCCCTGGTCCTTCTTGAACTCGTCCGCCAGATATTCGACGAGACGCATGTCGAAGTCTTCACCGCCGAGGAACGTGTCGCCGTTGGTGGACTTCACTTCGAAGACGCCGTCGCCGATCTCGAGGATCGAGACGTCGAACGTGCCGCCGCCGAGATCGTAAACCGCGATCGTGCCGGCAGCCTTCTTGTCGAGGCCGTAGGCAAGCGCAGCCGCCGTCGGCTCGTTGATGATGCGCAGCACTTCGAGGCCGGCGATCTTGCCGGCATCCTTGGTGGCCTGACGCTGGGCGTCGTTGAAGTAGGCCGGGACGGTGATGACCGCCTGGGTGACCGTCTGGCCGAGATAGGCCTCGGCGGTTTCCTTCATCTTCTGCAGGGTGAAGGCCGAGATCTGCGACGGCGAATATTGCTTGCCGTCGGCGCTGACCCAGGCGTCGCCGTTCGAAGCCTTGATGATCTTATAGGGAACCAGACCCATGTCTTTCTGGGTCATGGGATCGCTGTACGAGCGGCCGATGAGGCGCTTGATCGCGAAGAACGTCTTTTCCGGATTGGTGACCGCCTGGCGCTTCGCCGGCTGTCCGACGAGGCGTTCGCCATCGTCCATAAACGCAACAATGGAGGGCGTGGTCCGGGCGCCTTCCGAGTTTTCGATAACCTTCGGCGTGGAACCTTCCATCACTGCGACGCAGGAGTTGGTGGTGCCGAGGTCGATGCCGATCACTTTAGCCATACTGTATTTCCTTCTTTCTACGCAGGACCGCCGGACCCCGAAGCGATCCGGTTTTGGGCGGTATGGATTTTGGGGCTCCCGGAGAGTGTCTTCCGGGCCGCCCGGTCCCCGTGCGCTGGAGATTGGGATTGCCGTCCGATTCCGCAAGGCTGGGGCGTATATATTTGGGTGGATTCGCCACCGCAAGCACTTGATGGGACATATACTCGACCACGATCTCGGCTGTGCGGTTCTCGGGGCGTTTTCAGATGGTTTTTCCGGCCGGTTTTTCCAGGCCCGGGGACCAGCAATTTCACGGCGAATTCCGCTTGCATTCCGCTGCCGGATTTCGGCGCTTTGGCCTTCCCGCAAACATGCTATGGCAGGGGCGCGAATATGGGCCTCAGATCTCGAGACGGAGGATGCAATGGCGGGTGGGGGAAAACTGCAGGGCAAGGTCGGCGTGGTCACCGGGGCGAGTTCCGGCATCGGCGCGGGGATCGCCGAAGCGCTGGCGGCCGAGGGCATGACGGTCATGCTTGCGGCACGTCGGCGCGACCGGCTGGTGGAACTGCAGAAGAAGATCGAGGCCGCCGGCGGCCAGGCCCGGGTCTGCCAGACCGATGTGACCAATGAAGATGATGTTTTCGCCCTTTTTCACGCCGTGAACAACGAGTTCGCCCGCCTTGACCTGCTGATCAATTGCGCCGGCATGGCCGACCATATCGCCACGGACGAGCTCGACTATTCGCGCTGGCTGAAGATCATCGACACCAACCTGAACTCGGTCTTCCTGTGCTCGAAGCAGGCCCTGCGCATGATGAAGCCGCAGAAGCGCGGCCGGATCATCAATATCGGCAGCATTTCCTCGCAGATGCCGCGCCCCAAGGCGATCGGCTATGCGGCGACCAAATCCGCTTTGGAAGGCATCACCCGGTCGATGGCGCTCGATTACCGCGAATTCGGCATCACGGTTTCCATCGTCCGTCCCGGGTCTACGGTCTCGGAACTCTCGGCCAACATGGCGGAGCGCCCGGCAACGCAGGTGATGCAGGCGGCCGAAATCGCCTCGATCGTCGTCCTCATGGCCTGCCTGCCGGACGAGACCAATTTCATCGAGGCGACAGCTTTCCCGATCGGCCAGCCGTTTCTGGGTCGCGGCTGACATAGCGGAATCCTTCTCCCGTTTCTGAACGGGAGAAGGTGGCCCTCGCATAGCGAGGGTCGGATGAGGGCTTCTGCGGGCTTAGTCTCAAACAGCCTGATTGTAATACGTCAGGTCGATATACTTCGACGGGTCCGTCAGCTTGGCGCCGCTGCCGTAGCGCGAGCGCAGGTCGAGGACGACGTCCACGCCTTCCATCAGCATCGCCGCTTTCGGCGTCAGGCCGGAGCGCGGCGACAGCAGCGAGGCCATCACGGCGGGCGCCACCGGCGGCTTGATCTCGGGCATGTTGGCGAGAAGGATGCTGGTCGCCTCCGCCTTGTTCGCCGGATCGAGCGTCCATTCCAGCCCGGCGAGATAGCCGCGGATGAAGCCCTTCAGCGTGTCGGGATTGGCCGCCGCCCATTTGCGGCTGGCGGCGAACCCGCCGCCCTGATAGGCGCTGAACAGGTTGGTCGACGTGTCGAGGATGTTGAAGCCCTGGTTGCGGGCGATGCTGGTGAAGGGCTCGATGGTCAAGGTGCCCACATGGGTGCCGGCCTTGACCGATTCCCAGCGCGCCGGCGTCGCGCCGACCGTCGCCATTTCATAGTCGGCCTTGGTCAGCCCGTTCTTGGCCAGCATTTCATAGAGCACGAAGGCGAAGCCGGTCGACAGCGCATCGAGCGCCAGGGTCTTGCCCTTGAGATCCGCATAGGTCTTCACCTCGGGCTGGGTGATGAAGGCGAGTTCCACCTGCGTGGCGCCCATGAAGGCGAAGAAATCCGTGCCCTTCAGCGGCACCGCGCCCTGGCCTTCCTGATAGGCCACCACATTGTCGAAGGCGGTGCCGGCGATCTGGAATTTTCCAGCCGCGAGATTTTCCGCCTGATAGGCGGAGTTCGGCGTCGTCGACAGATTGATGTCGACGCCGTTGGCTTTGAACCAGCCCTTGTCGCGCGCCGCGAAGATCGGCAGGTTCGGTGCGCCGGGAAAGCAGATGAGTTCGATGGTCGGAAGATCGGTCACGTAAATACTCCTCGGCTTCAGGCCGTTTTGGACTTCAAGCGCTTTTGCGTTTGCCTTCGTTGATGATCTGCCAGATGCGGTAGGGCGTCGTCGGCATCTGGATGTCGCGCACGCCGTAGTCCTTCAGCGCGTCGACGAGGGCGTTGACGATGACTGCCAGCGCCGGCGTGGTGCCGCCTTCGCCGCCGGCCTTGATGCCCAGCGGATTGGTCGGCGAGAGCACCTGCGCGATCTCGGTGCGGAACGACGGCATGTTGTCGGCGCGCGGCATGCCGTAGTCCATGAAGGAGCCGGCGAGCGGCTGGCCCGAGACCGGATCGATCTCGAACAATTCCCACATCGCCTGACCGACGCCCTGCGCGATGCCGCCGTGAGTCTGGCCATGCACGATCAGCGGATTGATGCAGCGGCCCACATCGTCGACGGCGGAATAGCGGGTGATCTCGATCATGCCGGTTTCCGGATCCACCTCGACTTCGCAGCTCGCGCAACCGTTGGGGAACACCGGCTCGTGCATCTCGTTGTCAGTGACGACCGCAAGACCATCTTTCAGGTTGACCGGCAGCTTGTGCCGGGCGGCCTCGCGCGCCAGTTCGAGAAAGTCGAGCGACTGGTTGGTAGCGGGCGAGCCGAAGCGCCCATCCTCGAAGGACACCGAGGCTTCGTCCACCTGGTAGATATGTGCGAACACCGCTTTGGCCTTGCCGATCAACTCGCCCGAGGCCTTTGCCATCACCGTACCGGCATGGCGCATCGAGCGGCCGGAATGGGTGCCGCCGCCGAGACGCACCACCTTGGTGTCGCCCATGACGATGTCGACGAGATCGACGTTTACATGCAGCAGTTCGGCGATCACCTGCGCGAAGCTGGTCTCATGGCCCTGGCCGCTCGGCTGCGTGCCGATGATGACGCGCACGCGCCCTTCCGGCTGAACGGTGATCTCGGCGCGCTCCTTCGGCGTGCCGATGGAGGATTCGACATAATGCGACAGGCCCTGGCCGAGCAGCTTGCCGCGTTTCGCCGCTTCGCGCTTGCGCTTGGCGAAGCCCTTCCAGTCGGAGATTTCAAGCGACAGATCGAGCTGCGCCTCGTATTCGCCGCTGTCGTACGTTGCGCCGACCGCATTGGTGTAGGGCATGGCCTTCGGCCGCACCAGGTTCTTGCGGCGCAGTGCAATCCGGTCGATGCGCAATTCCTTCGCGGCGGTGTCGATCAGCCGCTCGATGGCGAAATTGACTTCCGGACGGCCGGAGCTGCGATAGGCCTGCGTCGGCATCGTGTTGGTGAAGACGGCGCGGGCGCGCAAGGTCGCGGCGGGAATATCATAGGAGCCGGTGATGAGGCCGGACCCCTTGCCGAGCGGCGACAGCGACACGCAGCGCGCGCCGACATTGCTGATGTTATCCGAGCGCAGCGCCAGGAACTTGCCGTCCTTGCGCAAGGCCAGTTCGATCTTGGTGGCAAGATCGCGGCCCTGATAGTCGGTGAGAAAACATTCGCTGCGTGTCGCCGTATATTTCACCGGCCGGCCGATCTTGTGCGAGGCCCACAGCACCAGGCCGTATTCCACATAGACACGATTCTTGGCGCCGAAGTTGCCGCCGACGTCGTAGGTCATCACCCGCAGCTTGTCGGGCTCGATGCCGAGCACATTGGCGAGTTCGCTCTTCTGGCGCACCGCGCCGCCGCCGCCGACAACCACTTCCCAGAGGCCGGCCTTCTTGTCGTAGCTGCCAAGCGCCGCGCGCGGCTCCATCGTGACGGCGGTCACGCGCGGAACATGAAACTCCATCGTCACGATATGATCGGCGCCGGCAAAGGCACGATCCGTCGCCGCCTTGTCGCCGAACATCGTATCGACGAGAACATTGTTCGCCGCTTCATCCCAGACCTGTGCCGCGCCATCTGCGATGGCGTCACGCTGATCGAGCACGAAGGGAAGTTCTTCCAGGTCGAGCACCACGGCAGCGGCGGCGTCCTGCGCCTGCGCATCGGTCTCGGCCACCACCATGGCGATGGCTTCACCCACATGGCGAGCCTTGTCGGCGGGCAGCAGCAGATGCGGACCGATGAAGATCGGCGTGCCGCCGGGGCCGGCGAGTTTCATGTCGTATTTGGTCTTGGGAATCGGATCATGCGGGATCGGCTTCAGCCCGTCCGCGAGCACGTCCTTGCCGGTGAAAACCGCGAGCACACCGGGCATCGCCAATGCGGCGCTGGCATCGATGTTGCGGATGCGCGCGTGCGGATAAGGCGAGCGTATGATGGCGGCGATCGTCTGGCCGGGCAGGCTGAAATCGTCCGTGAAGCGGCCGTTGCCGGTGATGAGACGTTGATCTTCCTTGCGTTGCAGCGGTTGACCGATGACGCTGAACGCGGCTTTCGCAAAAGTATCCATTTTGATCCCTGTAGCCCGCTCAGTTGAGGTGGGTTGGCCGCCTCTTGCAGGCCTTGTCGTGTTTGGTTGCTTCGCTACAGGAAGGCCTATAAGAACGCAACCGATCAAAACCGGCGGTTTTACTGACATTAGTCGCTCTAATGGCTGGTACGAGTTCATCTAATGAGTGGAGACACGGGCGCATGAAACAGAAGAAAACCGCCGAGGCGCCCTCGGATTTTCAGGAGCATTTGCGCGCACTTGAAGAGCGTGGCCTGCTGATCCGTATTGATCGTCCGATTAACAAGGACACTGAGATACACCCGCTCGTGCGCTGGCAGTTTCTCGGCAACTATCCCGAGGCGGAGCGCAAGGCGTTCCTGTTCACCAATGTCATCGGATCGGGTGGCGAAAAATACGACATACCGGTGGTTGTCGGCGCGTTGGCTGCGACCAATGAGATCTACGCCATGGGGATGGGCGTCGGTGTTGAGGACCTTGGCGCCGTGTGGATGAACGCCATCGACAATCCGATCGAGCCGATCTTCGTTGAAAATGCGCCGTGCCATGAAGTGGTGATCACCGGCGACGATCTGACTAAGCCCGGCGGCGGCCTCGCCATGCTGCCGGTGCCGATCTCGACGCCGGGCTTCGATGCGGCGCCTTATCTCACCGCCACGGTCTGCGTTACCAAGGACCCTGACAACGGCGTCCGCAACATGGGCACCTATCGCGCGGGCCTCAAGGCCAACGACCGGTTGGGCGTGCGCATGGCCTCGCGCCTGTCGGGCGCCGGCGGCTATCAGCACTGGCTCAAATATCAGAAACTCGGTAAGCCGATGCCTTGCGCCATTGTCGTCGGCTGCGCGCCCGTCGTCGTCTTCACAGGACCGCAGAAGCTCGCCATCGACCAGGACGAGATGGCCGTCGCCGGCGGCCTGGCGGGCCGTGCGATGAGAGTTACCCGCGCGAAGACGGTTGATCTCGAAATCCCCGCCGATGCCGAAATCGTCGTCGAAGGCCTGATCGATACCGACATGCTGGAGCCCGAGGGCCCGTTCGGCGAGAGCCACGGCCATATCGCGCTCGAGGATTTCAACATGACGATGCGCGTCACCGCCATCACCATGAAGAAAAAGCCGGTGTTCGCCTCCGTGCTCAGCGAAGTGACGCCGAGCGAGTCGAGCATCCTGAAGAAGAGCGCTTATGAGGCGCTGTTCTTCCAGCATCTCAAGCATCACATGGACATCAAGGGCATCAAGGCCGTGTCCATGCACGAGCCGCTGACCAACCTGCGCAAGGTGATCTTCCTGCAGTTCGCGCAAGGCGCGTTGCAGACGGAGGTCTGGCGCGCGCTGCAAGGCGCCGCGAGCCTGCAGGCGCAGTGCGGCAAGATCGTCATCGCCGTCTCGCAGGATATCGATCCGCTCAACGCAGATGCGATCTTCTGGTCGCTCGCCTATCGATCCAACCCGATCGAGGATGTGCAGCTCATTCCCCATCGCGCCGGCGGCCATGGGCCGAAGGCCGGTGCGGGCAGCGGCGATTCTACTATGCTGATCGATGCCACCCTGAAACATCCGACATCGCCGCTAGCGTTGCCGGCGAAGGAGTTCATGGAAAATTCGAAGAAGCTCTGGGACGAACTCGGCCTCCCGCGCCTCAGTGTCAAGGCGCCGTGGCACGGCTACGACCTTGGCGACTGGAGCGCCGAATGGCAGTCCTTCGCCGATGCGGCGACGAAGGGCCAATGGCGCGCCAACGGCGAGAATACCTATGCGCGCCGTCGCGGTGGCCTGAAGCCCGAAACGCCCGTTCGCAACGTCGAAAAGAAGAAGTGAAGCCGCTATCGTGACATCAGGCACCATCAACATCGACGCGCAATCACTGCATCAACTTGTCGTCGACATTTTCCGTGCGCAAGGCATGCGGGCTGAAAATGCGTCGACCTTTGCCGACGTCCTGATCTGGGCTGAATTGCGCGGCATCGATTCTCACGGTGTCGAGCGCATTCCCCGCTATCTCGACTTCGTTGCACGCGGCCAGATCGATCCTGCGGGCGAGCCGGAATTGCGCTCGCTGGGCGATGCGCTGTTCCTCATCGACGGCAACAAGCAGTTCGGCGCCATCCCGCTGACCGTGGCCATGCAGGAAGCCGTGGTGCGGGCGCGTCGCGCCGGCGTTGCGCTTGGTGTCGTCAGCCGGTGCGGTCACAGCGGCGCCATCGGCTATTATGCGCAATGGATCGCGCGCCAGGGCATGGCGGCGATCGTGCTCGGCGCCGGCCCGCCGCTCATGGCCTATCACGGCGCCAAGGTCGCGAGCCTCTCGACCAGCCCGCTGGCCATCGCCGTGCCGGGCGGACCGTCCGGCGTCACCATGCTCGACATGGCGAGCGCCATCGCCTCGAACGGCCGGTTGATGCAGGCGCGGCGGAAAGGGGAGGCCATTCCGCTGGGCTGGGCGCTGGATGCGGAGGGCAATCCGACCACCGATCCCGCTGAGGCGCAGATCGGCCTGCCGATCGGCGGCCCCAAGGGCGCTGGTCTTGCCCTGATGTTCGAATGCCTGACCAGCGTGATGGCGGCGACGCCGCTGCTGACCAACATGCTCGGGCCGGGCAAGAAGAACTATCACCAGCAGAGCCAGATGGTCATCGCCATCGACATTTCGAAATTCCGCGATGTGGACGCCTACACCGCCGATGTCGATCTGCTCGACGAGGTCATCAAGGCGCTGCCGCAGCTCGATCCCGCCCAGCCGATCCGCATTCCCGGCGAGCGCTCGGAGCAGGAGGCGAAGGAGCGCGCGGAAAACGGTATTCCGCTCTCGCCCCGTCTGCGCAAGGAACTCGTTGAGGCCGCCGCCAGGTCGGGCGTGACGCCGCCTGCAGCGATGCTATGATTGTTCCTGAAGCCGCCTGAGGGCGCGGGGAGGAAGATCATGCAGGAAAAAGTCACATTCGTTTCCGACGGGCTCAAGCTGTCGGGCGTTCTCACCTTGCCAGCGGATTACAAGCCCGGCGAGAAGCGCCCGGCGATCATTGTCCTGCATGGCTTCGGCAGCAACAAGTCATCGAGCAATGTCACCGGCCCGTGCGAGATGTTCAGCGAGCGCGGCTACGTCACGCTTGGCTTCGACATGCGCGGCTGCGGCGAGAGCGAAGGCAAGAAGGCCAATCTCATCTGCCTCGAGCAGGTGGCCGACACCAGCAATGCCGTCACCTTCCTGCAGGGACGGCCGGAGGTTGACGGTGCACGCATTGGCCTGCTCGGATCGAGCTTCGGCGCCGCGGTCGCCGTCTATACGGGCAGCGTCGACAAGAGGGTCGCCGCCGTCATCTCATCGGGCGGCTGGGGCGATGGCGAGCGCAAGTTCCGCGGCCAGCATGTGGGTACGGAGGCCTGGAACAAATTCACCAACATGCTGGCGGAGGGCAAACGCCATCGCGAGGAGACCGGCGAATCCCTGATGGTGCCGCGCTACGACATCGTGCCGATTCCGCCGGAGCTGCGCGGTCATCTCGCACCAGGTTCGATCCAGATGTTCACCGCCGAGACGGCGCAGAGCATGTATGATTTCCGCGCCGACGACGTGGTGCACCAGATGGCGCCGCGACCGCTGCTGCTGCTGCACAGCTCCGTCGACACGGTGACGCCGACCGAGCAGTCGATCGAGATGTTCAAACGCGCCGGCCAGCCGACAGATCTGCATCTCTTCGCCGAAACGGATCATTTCATGTTCTCGGCCGACAACGTGCGTGTGCACCATGTCGTGTTCGACTGGCTCGGCCGGAATTTTCCCGCAATCGCGACCTGAGCGCCTAGAGCATTTTCGAGCGAAGTGGCTGCCGGTTCGCGTGAAGAAAATGCGTCAAAACAAAAAGCTAGAGCTCGGTTCTGATTCCATCGGAACCGAAAAAGCTCTAGCGCTGCGCATCTTGCACACGCATGTGGAAAGAACCGAAAATTATTCTCTTCTGAGCGAGATATACGGGACAACCAATTAGTTGACTAAAAATATAAACTAACTGAATAATAGGCATATGCCCTTTATTCTCGAGGTTTAGTTATGTTTTATGTCAACCCATCGCGCCGGTTGTTCGCTGCCGGTGCAATGCTGATGGTGTCCGCGGTCTCGGCCTTCGCCCAGGTCAACCAGATCAGGCTGATCTTCCCGTTCTCTCCCGGCGCCGGCGGCGATGGACTCGCGCGCCTGATCGCCGACAGCTTGAAGAATGAGCTCGGAGAGCCGGTCGTCGTTGAGAACCGCGTTGGAGCGGATGGCCGCATCGGCGTTCGAGCCGTGGTGAATGCGAAACCCGATGGCCGGACCATTCTCTTGTCGCCGATCGCTCCCATTGTTCTGCATCCCGTGGTGTTTCCTGACCTGCCGTACGATCCGCGCAAGGAACTGGCGCCGGTGTCGCTGGTGGCGCGCTTTGAATACGCTCTGTCGGCGGGGCCGCTATCCGTCACCACCAATCTCAAGGATACCGTGGGATGGCTGAAGACAAATCGGGACAAGAGTGCGTTCGGCTCTCCCGGCAACGGCGGATTGCCGAAATATCTTGGCATTCTTCTCGGTGAACAGGCAGGGACCGAACTACGCCATGTCCCCTATCGAGGTAGTTTGCCAATTCTGAATGACGTTGTGGCAGGTCAGTTGGCGTTGGGCATTACGCCTGCGAGCGATGCTTTCACGCTTCACGAGGCGGACAAACTTCGCATCGTGGCCACATCCGGAGACAAACGTTCTCCGCTCCTGCCCGATGTTCCGACTTTCAAGGAGGTTGGTTATGACATTGCCGGATCCGGCTGGTATTCGCTGTACCTGCCGGCCGGCACGCCCCGCGACATCATAGACCGCTATTCGAAGGTCGTGGCGAAAGCCGTCCGTGATCCGTTTGCCGCACGCTCCTTTGGCACGGTTGGCCTGACGCTGGTCGGTTCCACGCCAGATGAATTGGCTGCTGTTCAGGAAGCCGACTACAAGCGGTGGGAAGGTCTTGCACGACGCTTTCAAGGCGAGTGAACAACCATCCTGCATCTGCGCAGCCCGCGACAGTAGTTCAAGGGTTGGGGGCAAGCTTCCCGTCGGCGCCGACGCGGATGGTCTGCACCTTGCGCGGCACCGTGCCGAAGATATCGCGTGGCGGCGACAAGGTCGGCGCGTCGTCTTTCGCCTCGATATTGGCGGTCTGGCTGTTGGCCGGGCTTGCGGAAATGGCTGACTTGGTCGATGGGGTGGAGACGTTTGCCGGTGGCGTGGTGGCCGCCGGTGTCACCGCCGCTTCTTTCACGCCTGTGTCGGTGCTGAACATCGCCTGACCGAAAATTGCGATCGCCACCAGGGCGCAGGCCGCAAGTCCAACGAAGCAGAATTTCATGACATTGTCGGTCGTCACGCTCAATTTAGCTGGCACAACTGAACTCCGCGCCGGTCATCCATCGAAAATAAGGGTTCGATGCTGTATTGCATCCCATTATGGCTAAATCTCGGATGACGATGCAAGGCCTTGGCACGACCTTGGCACGACCTTGGCGCGCCATTGTGGAAGCATTGGTTATCACGAGCTGAAGGAAATTAAGCCTTATGACGACGATTGACGATCTTGCCGGCCGCATTCTGGAGGAGAGCAGGGCGCCGATGACGCGCCTGAACCTGGCGCTGCTCGATATCGCGGCCTCCATGCTGGCGGGATCGGCGACATCCGAGGCAAAGCCCCTGGCCGCCCATCTCTCCGGCGATGCCTGGAGCGCTTCGATCCCCGACAGGGTCGCCCTGGCTGTGGCCATGACGCGCCTCAGCGAAGTCGATGACATTCATATGGCGTCCTGCGCGACACCGGGTTCGATCGTCGTGCCGACGGCGCTGGTGGTCGGCGCCTACGCACCGCAGGACGTCGATACGTTTGCCCGCGCCTTGCTCGCCGGCTATCGCGTCATGATGCGTCTTGGCCGCGGGGTCGACGGGGCGCGCATTCTGTATAGGGGCATCTGGCCGACCTATCTGCTGGCGCCCGCCGGCGCGGCGGCTACGGCAGCCGTTCTGCTCGGGGCGGGGCAGGCTGAACTCGCCAAGGCCATCGCCATGGCGCTGACCCTGTCCTCGGGCGGCGCCGGGGGCCATGTCAAAGGCGTTTCGCCGCGCTGGATGCTGGCAGGCCTGGCGGCGGCCAACGGCGTTCGCGCCGCGCGCGCCGCCTGTGATGGGTTTTCACCCGACCTCAGCCTGCTCGACGGCGGCTGGCTCGAAAAAGTGCATGGCCTGTCGTTCGATCGCGACCGCGCTCTGGCGGACGAGGGCTGCGATCTCGGCGATCTCAGCATGAAACCTGTCTGCGCCGCCAAGCAGACGATCTCGGCGCTCGAAGGCTTTCAAACCCTGCTGGCGCGCGGCATCGACCCGGCGAAGATCGAATCCATTCGCATCGGCGTGCCGAACGATTATGTCGCGATGATTTCAGGCCGCAACGGCGTCGCAATCCGTCTCACCCGAATGACGACGATCTCCTATCATTGCGCGCTGGCGGCCTTCGAGCCCGAATTGCTGAACGATGTGGAAAGGATCGATCGCTCCGGAGATCCGCGCATCGCCGCATTGATGAGTCGGGTCGAGGTGACGCACGATCCGCAGCTTGATCATTATTTTCCCGAGCGCTGGCCAGCGCGCGTCACCGTGGTTGCGGATGGCAGGACCGAGAGTGTCGACATCGTCGATGCGCTGGGCGATCCCGGCCGTCCGCTGGAAGGCGCGGCTTTTGAAGCGAAATTCATGGCCCTCGCAGCGCCCGTCATGACACAGCCCGGCGCGCAGCGCCTGTTTGTCGCGGGCCTTGGCGCATTGTTCGACGCGGCAAATCTGGCGGGCTTCCGCACTCAGCTTTTCCACGCGATTCCAGCGCTCAAGCTGACTAAATAATTCGCATATCTTGTTAAATTTTGCATCCTTGTTTGCGCCAGATTTGCGCCCTACATTCCTTGCATGAGCTTTGAACGCATCAGGACATCCGAAGACCGGAACGGCAAGGACACGAGCCTCGAAGGACAGATGCTGATCGCCATGCCTGGCATGGGCGATCCGCGCTTCGAGCGTTCGCTTATCTATCTTTGCGCCCACTCCTCGAGCGGAGCGATGGGCATTCGCGTCAACCGCGAGTCGCAGCGGGTGAAATTTCCCGAACTGCTCGTGCAGCTCGAAGTGATCGGCTCGGAAGAGGCCATTCGCCTGCCGTCGCCGGCGGCCGATGTGCAGGTCCTGCGTGGCGGGCCGGTCGATCGTGGCCGCGGATTCGTGCTGCATTCTCCCGATTTCTTTACACCGTCATCTTCGCTCGCCATCTCCGACGATATCGCGCTCACCGCGACGGTCGATATTCTGCGCGCCATCGCCAAGGGCGAAGGGCCGAAAAAGTCCGTGCTCGCTTTGGGCTATGCCGGTTGGGCCGAGGGCCAGCTCGAAGGTGAGATCCAGAAGAACGGCTGGCTCACCTGTCCTGCCGACGAGGCGCTTATTTTCGATTCGAACCACGAGACGAAATACGAACGAGCCCTGAAGAAGATCGGCGTCGATCTCTCCATGCTCTCTGTGCAGATGGGCCGGGCGTAGAAAAGCCTGTGATAGCCACAAAACTCAACAGAAGCCCTCATCCTTGTATGGGGGTTTGTGTCAAGAAGAGGCGGATTGATTGAGCGCTTCAAGTCATTGGCATTGGAGTCCTGTGATTTATTGGGTTTTTGGGGAGTGGAAGATACGCGAC
>Ga0182744_1002883_pt1 | contig 13790 bp, 13 predicted proteins | sample eDN3rd30CKraftMG_FD_128525 | JGI IMG/M metagenome (GOLD analysis project Ga0182744, IMG submission 128525) | Enriched Miracle-Growth compost microbial communities from Emeryville, California, USA - eDNA 3rd pass 30_C Kraft MG (version 2) (version 2) ...
AAACGCCGAACGGCGGGACGATCACAACGCAAGGCACGGTCGAGATCGATGCCGCCGCAGGTTTCCCCGGCAATATTTCAATTGCGAGTCGCAACGCCAAGCTGATCGAGAACGACGTCTACAGCCTCGTCGCCAATCTCGGTCTGACGGTGTCGGGTCCGCTGGCGCGCGATCCGAGGATCTCCGGCAAGATCGATGTCGTATCGCTCGACATCACCATCCCGGAGAGACTGCCGACGACCTTGAGCCCCATTCCCGGCACGGTTCACATCGCGCCGCCCCCCGCCGCTCGCGCCCGTCTCGCCGCCGCGGCGCGTGACAAGGCGCGGGCCGGCCGGCAGCCGGCATTCGACGCGGCGCTCGATTTGAACATCAGCGCCCCGAACCGTGTGTTCGTACGCGGGCGCGGCGTCGATGCCGAACTCGGCGGCGATCTGCGATTGCGCGGGAAGCTGTCCGACCCGATCACCGAGGGCGCATTCGAGATGCGCCGCGGCCGCATCTCGGTCGCCGGCACGCGGCTGGACTTCACCCGTGGTCGCGTGGTGTTCACCGGCGATCTCATGCCCTCGCTCGACTTCGTGGCGCAAACCAGCGTCAGCGAAGTGACCGCCATCATCACGGTCGGCGGCTCGGCGCGGGAGCCGACTTTCACATTCTCCTCGGAGCCGGACCTGCCGCAGGACGAAGTCCTCTCGCGAATCCTGTTCTCCAAGGCGAGCGGAGGTCTGTCGGCTGCACAGGCCCTGCAACTCGCCCAGGTCGCCGCGCAATTCTCAGGCGCCGGCGGCGGCGATGCATTCGAGCGCATCCGCAAATCGCTCGGCGTCGACAGCCTCGATGTGTCGGTCGGCGCCAACGGCAACCCGACCGTCGGCGTGTCGCGCTCGATCAATCGCCGACTGAGCGTCGGTGTGAAGACCGGCACGGCGGCAACCGACAGCGGGGTGACCGTGGACTTCGACGTAACCCGACACTTGCGCCTCAAGGGCGACGCCGATGCCAGCGGCAACACCGGCGTCGGCGCCGGCATGGAATGGGAGTATTGAACGACGAAGGCGCGAGGTCGTTTCGTCTCTAGCTCCGGGTCGGCAATGCCGAGACGTCAGCGCGGCGGTTATCCTTCTTGTAGGGCGCGGGCGCGACCGTCGCACGGATGCGCTTCTGCGGATGACCGGGATTGCCCCAGATCACCGCGACCTCAGTCCCCGGTTCGCTCTGCGCGACATCGATTACACAAAGCGACAGCATCTTCTTGAAATAGGCGCTGTATCTGCGGGAGGACGAAACGCCAACAAGTTTGCCACCTTGCTCAACCCGGTCCATATACATGAAGCCACGCTGGTCGCGCGGCAGCTCCATGAAATCGTAAGACTGATCGCGAAACAGCGAAGCGTAGACGTCCGCGACATCTTCGGCATTCCATTCCAGCGTCCGCATCACGCGGCGCGGATGAGCGACTTCGGCCTCCAACGCCTCGCGGCCGATGAACGCGTGGTCGAACTTGACGTTCTTTCCCCATCCCAGCTCGACCGGGCTGCGATACCAGGCATCGATATCGTCGGCGTCGAAGCTGCCTGCGATATTGAATGTCGTGGCAAAACCCGGCATCGCGCTGTCGAACTCCTCGCGATATTCCTTCATGTCGTCATCAAACATCGCGGGACAATAGTCCGTGATGATCGTCGGGAAGCACGCTTCCAGATGATTGATGAAGACCGCGCGGCCGCCAAGGCGCCGGATGCCGAACTCTTGTCCCGCTTCCAGGATCGCTTCGTAAATCTCTTTGGAGAACTGCGTCGGCCCCTGCAACTCGAAGCCGATCTCGCCGGCCATCCCCTGGCGCAGCGCCAGAACGTCATGCCTCTTGATGCTGATCTTGCCGGAATGCATGAACTTGACGTCGCGGAGGTTCTGACCGCACGCTTTCTCGACTACGAAGATCGCCTTCGGTCCCGAGATCTGAAAATTGAACCAATCGTCGGGTCTCGAAATAGCGTCATATGTGCCGTGGCGGAGCTTGTAATCGGCCCAGAAACAGCCGCGGCCGAACAACATGAATTCCTCGGTGTCCAGGCGGCTGAGGATTCCCTCATGAATGACCTTGCCGTCCTTGTTGCAGTGGATGACGTGCTTGGACTGACCGATGTGGAATTTCGCGAAGCTGTTGACCGAGATATCGGAAAACAGCTTGAGCACGTCGTGACCGATAAACCGCCGCTCCCAGAGGAAAGACCAGTCGCCGATGTAGCAAGTCTCTTTCCAGGAATTGCTCTCGTCAATCCAGTCCGTATATTCCGGCAGCCCCCAGCGCACCGTGAAGTAACCCGCCGGCGTTGTCCGCATGCTTTTGACATCGACTGTCATAGGGTATCTCCTCGGCTGGATGGGCGGTGGCTATAGCGTCATCTGCGTGACGTCGGCGCGTCGGTTGTCCTTCTTATAGGGAGCGGCAGCGACCTTTGCTCTGATCGTCTTCTGCGGCCCGCTCGGGCGTCCCCAAATCACCTGAACATCCGTTCCCGGCGTCGCCAGCGTCACGTCGATCACACACAGAGAGAGCATCTCGCGAAAATAGTAGCTGTAGCAGCGCGACGTGCTCACGCCGATATGCGCGCCGTCTTTCGTGACGGTATCGGCAAAGACACAGCCCAGGATATTGCGCGGCAGTTCCATGTACTGGAACGGTATCGTGTTCTTGCGAAACAGCGAACCATAGACGTCTGCGACATCCTCGGCGTTCCAGACAAGCGTGACCATTGTCCGGCGCGGTTCATGCACCTCCGGCTCGAGCGCCTCGCGCCCGATGAAGTCGTGATCGAACTTGACGTTCTTCTTCCAGCCGAGTTCGACGGGCGTGCGGTAAAGTGTGGAGATATCTTCATACTCGAAGCTCCCGTCGGTCTTACGGTAGATGCTACGAGCGTTAGGGCTAAAATAGGTTTCGGTAAATTCGCGCTCGTCATCGCCGAACAGAGCCGGAACGAAATCGACCGACGGTGTAGGAAAACACGCTTCGACGTGATTGACCATCTTCGTCCGTCCGCCGAGCCGGCGAATACCGAAATCGCGGCCAATCTCGAGCAGCGTCGAAAAGATCGCAGGAGCATCTTTGATAGGACCGTGAAGCTCGTAGCCGACCTCGCCCGCCATGCCCTGGCGGAGTGCCAGCAGCGTATGGTTGCCGATATGCGTTTCGCGGAACCGCATAAAGCCGATGTCGCGAAGGCTTTCGCCAGTCGCCTTTTCCATAACAAAGAGCGAATTTGGTCCCTGCAACTGAATGATGAAGCGACGGTTGCTTATCAACTCTGCCTCGGCGCGAAACCCACCTTTCTTGAATTGATAATGAGCCCAGGCAACGCCGGGTCCGCTGGTGAACAAATAGTCGTCGTCGGCGAGCCGCATGAGCACGCCTTCACCCATGATCTTGCCGCTACGATTGCAGAGAACGATATGCTTAGCCTGCCCGACGTCGAATTTAGTAAAGCCGTTCACGGCAATCGACGAGAAGAACTGCAGCGCCTCGGGACCGCTCACCTGCATTTTTTCGAGCGGCGACCAATCACCGATATAGAGCGTGTCTTTCCACGACATGCTCTCATCGATCCAGTCGGTATATTCCCATGCTTCATAACTGGTACCGAAGCGGGTGTAGGTGTGTATCTTGCGGTCGAAGGGGATGGCTGGCGCGTGCGGCAGGATAATCGAGGACTTCTGAATTTTCATTGGATGCCCGATACGCAATTGCTGGTTACTTGATATTCGAGCTTTTTGCTCTTCTCTTTTGGCCGGTCGCTTTGTCGGACATAAATCCATCCGTCACGATTCGTGCGTACTCATTGATGATTTGGTCGATACTCGCGGAGCGCGGCAGTGCACGATTTGAGATGACCGAATTGCACAATCCGAGCAGCGCCAAAGTGGCTAACTGAGGATCCAGGTCCTTACGGAATTCTCCGGCTTCTATGCCTTGCGTAATGAGTTGCTGGACCAGCGCTTGATAAGTGCGGGCTAAGCCGGCGATCCGTTGTCGCATTCCATCCGGTAATTCGTGGCGATGTCGTAAAAATACACGAATGTAGTCAGCTTCGGGATGCGATCTCAATGGAGAAAGGTGATTGGCGATCGCCGCATGGATCTTTCGATCGGATCGCGTTGGTTCTTCAATGATACGCTTAAGATTTCCGATGAAATCCTTGACGCCGAGCTCGCAGATCGCGGCAAGCGCCGCTTCTTTCGACGGGAAATAGTAATAGAGGCTTGCCTGGCGCACACCGAGACGCTCGGCGATGTCGCGCGTACTGGCTCCTGCGTAGCCTTTTTCCGCGAACACGGAGGCAGCCACACCCAATACCTCGCGGTATCGGCGTTCCCAGCGGGGCGTGGGCTCCCAGCGATCTGCTGCATGTGAAGCGGACATTGACATCTCCTCCATTTTTCTATCAAATGATCGAAAGAAGCAAGAGAAACCTGCGTTGTGGATGGAAGCGCTTTGCGTCGTGTTGATAGGTCACGGGTGACGTCGTGAACGGGTCCGCGGCTCCGTTCCACGGCCGGGACTCGGTTGACGGCCACCGTCATTGGTCTGGCCCGGCGCTTGTGTTGCCGGACGAGCGGTACATGACGGTGCCAGGGCTGTTGCATCGCGCGGTCAAAGAACGCGGTGACACGGTGGCGCTGCGGGCAAAGACGCGTGGCATCTATCGGGAAATGACCTGGCGGGATCTGTATCGGCGGGTCGCGCGCATCGGTCTGGGTCTCGACGACCTCGGCGTCAGGCGGGGAGATCGAGTCGCAATCATCGGAGATCCCAGAGCCGAGTGGCTGCTTGCCGATCTGGCTACCCAGTGCATCGGCGCCATCAGCTATGGAATCTATCCAACCAGTTCGCGCGAGGAAGCGGAATTCGTCCTCCGGCACGGCGGTGCCTCGGTGGTGATCGCCGAAGATCAGGAGCACGTCGACAAGATCCTGCCGGGGATCGGTCGTCTCGCCGATCTGAAAACAATCGTCGTTATCGACGATAGCACGATGTTCGCCTACGCGCACCCGATGCTGATGTCGTTTGCGGATTTGATCGGGCGCGCTGCCGATGCAAGCGAAGCAACGTTTACGCAGATGACGGAGCGGGTCCTCCCAGATGACATCGCGACGATCGTCTATACGTCGGGAACAAGCTCCAACCCCAAGGGCGCGATGTATTCGCATCGGTCGATGGTGGCGCAGGGGCACCAGTTTCACGAATTTCACGAATTCCGCAACTTACGCGATATCCGCAGCGTCGTGCATCTGCCGCTCAATCATCTCTACGAGCGCATGAACACACCGATGGGAATGCTGGTGAAAGGTATCGTCCCGCATTTCGGCGAAGAGGTGGAGCGCTTTCTCGAAACATTGGTAGACGTTGCCCCACAGCACCACGCCTCGGTACCGCGCTATTGGTCGAAGCTTGCCTCGCGGATCATCGTCGGCATCGAAAACAGCAGCGCCGTCAAGCGAGCCGCCTACGCCGTAGCCATGACGATAGGCCGAGCCTACCGACGCGCGCGATGGAACGGCGAGCGGGCAGCGATATTGCGGATGCTCTATTGGGGCGCGCGCGTCGCGGTCTTCGACCGCATGCTCAAGAAGCTCGGGCTGAACCGCGTGCGCGTCGCACTTTCCGCTGGCGCGCCGCTGCCGGCAGAGGTCCAGGCGCTCTGGCAGGTTTGGGGCGTGAACCTCAAAAACCTCTACGGACAGACGGAGGGAGGTGTCGTTACGGCGCAGTTCGGCGCATTTGCGCGGCCGGGCTCCGTCGGAACACCTTATCCGGGCGTTGCGGTGCGGCTTGGCGCCGATGATGAGATCATTTCTGTCTCGCCGGGCTGCTTTTCCGGTTACTGGCAAGACCCCGAGACGACGGCGCAGGTCTTGCTCGCGGACGGCATCCGCACCGGCGATATCGGCGCGGTGGATGAACGCGGCGATCTAACCATCGTTGACCGCAAGAAGGACATCCTGATCACGGCCGGCGGCAAGAATGTCAGCCCGACGCATATCGAGACGGTCCTCAAATCGAGCCCTTATGTCAGTGAAGCCAATGTGATCGGTGAAGGACGAAAATATCTGACGGTGCTAATCGAGCTTGATGTCGGTACCGTATCCGAATGGGCGCGAGCCAACGATGTGGTCTATGGCAGTTACAAGTCGTTGGCGACGAATCCGCGGATCTACAAATTGTTGTCTGCCGAAATCGAGCGCGCGAATGCGCAGCTCGGCCGGGTCGAGCAGGTGAAGGCGTTCCGCATTCTCGACCGCGAACTCGATCCGGAAGTCGAGGGCGAGGCGGTCACGGCAACGCGCAAGATCAAGCGTTCCGTACTTCAGCAGCACTTCGGCCATCTCATCAGCGAGATGTACAGCGACGACGAGGAACGGCGCATCGTGCGCCAGGTCGCCACGATCCAATAGGGAGGGATACAATGAAGGTTAAAAGAACGGCATGTTTTGGTTTTCTCGCGGCCGGCCTGGCGGTGGCGTCGGTTCCGGGCGCCGACGCGCAATCGATCTACAAGATCGGTATTTCGGGGGCCGCGACCGGGCCGGCGTCGCCGAGCTATCTGCCGCACATCGAGGGGCTGCGCATCTATCTGCGCCAGCTCAACGATAAGGGCGGCGTCAACGGAAAGAAACTCGACGTCATCTATGTCGACGACAAGGCCGCGCCGAGCGAGGCAGCCACCAATGCGAAGAAGCTCATGGACGACGAGCAGGTTCTGGCCGTCGGCTTGATGAGCCTGTCGTCCACCTATGCGCCGATGTTCCAGGCCGCGACGCGGACGAAAACCCCGGTGCTGCTGCTCGGTCAGGCGGTCTGCCCGGCGAATGCGTCGACGCCACAGATGAATCCTCTGGTGTTCTGCGGTGGCAGTACCTCCGATCCGATGACCGCTGGCTACTGGCAGGTGCCGCTGGTGAAGACGATTGCTGATAGAAACAAGGATACGCTCAAGCTCGCGCTGATCGCGGCCGACATTCCGGTGAGCCGTCAGGGCATCGACAATATGGAGCGGATCGCCAAGCAGCTCGGCATTGAGGTCGTCGACAAGCAAGCAATCCCGCCGGCGGCGGCCGACGTCAGCGGCGCGGCCTCCCGCATCATCGCCAGCGGCGCGACCTATGTTACGAGCTGGGCGCCGGTGACGACCGCGGTGCAGATGCTGGGGGCGCTCCGCCGCCAGGGCTGGCAGGGCTGGTACATCCACAATCATAGCGGAGACGCTGAGGAGACGCTGCGCCAGCTCAAGGACCCGAAGCTCATCATGAGCCCGGAATATGCGTTCACGGTCGAAAAACTCCCGGTGTTCGCGGAGATCGAGCAGGCTGCCAAGAAGTATGGCGTTAACGTGCCGGTCGACGCGATGAGCCTCGGCTGGGCCAGCGGAATGATGGTCGAGGCTGCGCTCAAGCAGTGCGGCGCCGACTGCACGAAGGACAAGCTCCTCGGTACCCTGAACGGGCTCAGCGTTTCGACGGCGAATATCTATCCCGACATTGTCAAGTGGTCGAAGGACGACCACACCCGCCCTGCAAGCTTTACCGCCTATGCCTGGGATGCGAAGGCGAACGCCGTCAAGCGTATCACGGAATGGTCGCGCGTCAAGAACGGCGAACTTGCCACCGTCAAGCTGGTGAACTGAGTGCCGACATGAACCTTCTGGTCGTCATTCTGATTCAGGCGAGTTTCTACGCGCTCTTGGGCCTGGGTTATGTGCTGATCTACCGGGCGACCAGAATCCTCAACCTGGCGCACGGAGACCTCATGGTCTTCGGCGCCTATCTCTTCTTCCAGACTCTCGCCTGGACCGACGGGAATATCTATATCGCGCTTATCGTCGGTCTTGCCGGCGCCACACTGCTTGGCATCATCGTCTATCATGGTGTGATGCGCCCCCTCGCCGGGTATCCGGTCGCGGTCGGTGTACTGGCGACGATCGCGCTTGGCATCGTGTTACGTTCGATCGTCACGGTGATCTGGTCCGGCCAGACACGCTATCCGTCGGAATATGTCGGCCAACTCGGCCCACCCATCGTGCTGGCGGAAGGGATCAGCGTCAGCATGATCGACGCGCTGATCATTGTCGTCTCCGCCGTGGCGCTGATCGGCTTGCCGGTTCTGCTGCAACGCGCCTCCATCGGGGTCGATATGCGCGCCGTCGCCGAAAACGCGCTGCTGGCTTCCCAGCGGCGCATCAATATTCACCGCATCAACGCGTTCTCCTGGGCCTTGGCGACGGTGATGGCGGCGATCGCCGGCGTCTTCTTCTCTCTGAAGGTGAGACTCGGGCCTGACATCTGGTATGTCGGGCTGGCGGGGTTTGCTCCCGCACTGATCGGCGGGATGGACAGCCTCCGTGGCGTCGCCATCGGCGCGGTGATTGTCGCAGCGGCCGAAGTACTCGCCTCCCGCTTCATCGCGCCGCAGATCTCGCTTGCCGCGCCCTTCTTCGTCTTGCTTATCGCGCTCTGGATCCGGCCATGGGGCCTCGACGGTTCACGCGAAGAGCTTGAGCGGATCTAACGATGCCATTCCTTCCGAGCACACTGCACACGCGCTATCGTGACGAAATCCGTCTGCTCGATTCCGGATTCACTCGGTTCTGGTGTGCGGTCGGCATTGTTTCGGCTTTGATCCTTCCATGGATTCTGTCGAATTTCTGGACCGGCGTTGCGAATCAGGCGTTGATTGCGATCGTCGGCGCGCTTGCGCTGAATCTGCTGATGGGGATCACCGGGCAGATCTCACTCGGCCATGCCGGTTTCCTGGCCGCGGGCGCTTTCATCTCCGCCGCGCTGGTCACGCATTTCGATGCGCCGCTCGGCGTATCGCTTCTCTGCTCGCTTGTGGGCGGCGCGGTTATCGGCGTTCTTGTGGGATTGCCTGCTTTGCGTCTCAAGGGGCTTTACCTGGCGGTGAGCACGCTTGCCGCTCACTTCGTCATCATCGTCGGCCTTGGCCAGTATCAGAATGCGGCAAGCGACGGCGCTGGATTCACCATGCCGTCGCCGTCGTTCTTCGGATTGCAAATTGTGAGCGAGCGGCAATGGTTCTATGTGCTGCTGCCGATTTCGCTGCTGGCTCTGCTGGTCCAGATCAACTGGCTGCGCTCGGCGTTCGGGCGCGCATGGATGGCCATCCATCATCGCGACGTCTCGGCCGAGGTGCTTGGCGTTCGCGTGGCGCGCTACAAGCTGCTGGCCTTCAGCGCCAGTACTGCGCTGACATGCTTCTGCGGCGCGCTCGGTGCCTACCATACCGGCTTCGTCTCCGTGGAAGCCTTCGATATCCATCTGCTGATCCAGTATCTGGCGATGGTGATCATCGGAGGGCTAGGCTCGGTGGTCGGCTCCGTCCTCGGCGCTGTCTTCGTCGTCGCGGTGCCGCACGTCATCACCGCCGCGACGGCCGCCGCACCATTTCTGCAAGGTCTGGGCAGCAAGGTTTTTGAGATCCAGATCGGCGTCTTCGGAATCGTGATGCTGCTTTTCCTTGTTCTCGAGCCGCGTGGTCTCGCCGGGGTCTGGGCAAGAGTGAGAGCCTATTTCGAACTCTGGCCGTTAAAATTCCGCGCATGGGAATCCTGATGCACGGGAATTCCGACATGGCCGTTTCCGCTACGCTCGAGGTCGAGAACCTGGAGGTGACTTACAGCCGCGTCATCGTCGCGGTTCGCGGTATCTCGCTAAAGGTTCCACCGAATAGCATCGTTGCCCTGCTCGGGACCAATGGGGCAGGCAAAAGCACGACAGTCCGCGCGATCTCCGGGTTTCTTCCGGTTGACGACGCGGAGATCAAGAAAGGGCGCATCGCCTTTGACGGGAAGTCGATCCGCAATCAACCTCCGCATATCGTCGCCAGCGCGGGCGTCGTTCTCGTCCCTGAACGTCGGAAGATCTTCGAAACGCTGAGCGTGTGGGACAATCTGCGTCTGACACGCGGCGCCGGACGTTCGTGGAACAGAGAGGTTGAGCGCCTGTTTTCGATCTTCCCGGTTCTGGCGAAGCGCCGCGACCAGGTTTCGGGCTATCTCAGCGGCGGCGAGCGGCAGATGCTCGCAATCGCGCAGGGTCTGTTATGTAATCCGAAGATATTGCTGATCGACGAGTTGTCGCTCGGACTTGCACCGCATCTCGTCGATGACTTGATGCAGCAGATCGTCAGATTGCGTGCTGAACTGGGCATCTCGATTCTGCTGATCGAGCAGGATGCTCTGTCGGCGCTTCATGTCGCCGACTATGGATATATCATGGAGAGCGGTCGGATCGTCTTCGAGGGGAGCGCCGAAAAACTTCTTACTCATAAGGACGTCCAGGAATTCTATCTCGGGTCCGCGGATACGGAGCGCTCAAGCTACCGGAACGTCAAGCAATATCGGCGCAGCCGCAGGTGGTGGGGATGAGCGTGCTCCTGGAAATCGACCGCCTCTCGTTGCGGTTCGGTGGCATTGCGGCACTCGACGACGTCACCCTCACGGTCGATGAGAACGAGATGCTCGCGATCGTTGGCCCGAACGGCGCCGGCAAGACGAGCCTGCTCAATTGCGTGACGGGCGCCTATCGCGCTACGGCCGGGCGCATCTCGTTTAACGGGAAAGACATCACCACATCGCCGGCATACACCGCGACCCGGCGAGGAATTGCCCGAACGTTCCAGCATAACGAACTCTTTCCGCAGATGACGGTGATCGAAAATCTGCTGATGGGCCGGCAGGCGTCGCTGAATTACGGAATCCTGGAGGCCGCCGTTTTCTGGGGCAGGTGCCGCAACTGGGAATTGCGCGAGCGCGAGACTGTCGAGGAGATCATCGAATTCTTCGAGCTTGAAGCCTATCGCAAGCGCCTTGTTGCCGATCTGCCTTACGGAATTCAGAAGCTAGTCGGTCTTGCTCGCGCCTTCGCGGCTCGGCCGAAGCTTCTGCTCCTGGACGAGCCGTCCGCCGGATTGAACCGGCAGGAGAAGGAAGATCTGGCGCGATATATTCTACGGGCACGGCACGAACTGCGGCCGACGATCGTGTGGATCGAGCACGACATGCAGTTGGTTCGCGATCTCGCGGATCGGGTCTTCGTTCTGCATTACGGCTCGGAGCTTGCCTGCGGTCCTACCGAGCAGGTCCTCTCGGACCCGCGTGTCATTGAGGCTTATATAGGAAGGCACAAAAGCGTAAGTGCACAGTCGTAGGGATTCGCGCTAGCCGGCTGACGGCTTGCTCGCACGCTCGCTAGGCTAAAACCGTCTCGTCATCCTTAACGCCTTTGCTTGGCCGAATGTGCCCGCCGCAAAGCCCGCTCCGTCTGCTTCACAGGGGCACCGCCAGCGTCTGCGGCGCAGCCTGCCGGATGCGGGTCACGAGCCAGGTGCGCTGGCGTTCGTTGCGCTGCTCAATCTTGCGAAGATCGTCCTCCAGATCGCGATCGCCGAGGGCGCGCGCACCCTGAATCAAGACGGCGGCAGAGACAAAGCCCTCGTTCACCAGTAGCCATAGATCCTGCAGGTCGCGCATCAGGCCGAAGCCGGTCTGCGGACGGCCGATCACCAGTACATTATCGAGCGCCTCTGGCCCGCTCCCCCGCAGCGCGCCGTATTTCCTCACATAAGGCCGGATCGCCGCCACGTTTTCGCGCGACCAGGTCATGAACAGCGCGCTCTGCTGGCCGATGTCCGGCGTCGTCGGATGAGCCTTGCGCAGCTTCTCTCAGGCGCGAAGCAAACAGTCCTCGCTGGCCAGCAGCAGGCCGATATAATCGGCAAGATAGCGGCGGGCAGCCGGCATCCCCTCGTTTCCGGCGATCGCCGTTTCCCGCTTTATCTCGACCGGCTGCAGCAGCAGCTTGCCCTTCACCTTCTCCAGCTTGACCGCGGCATATTTGAAATGCGGCTGCTTACTCACCGGGTCCCATTCATAGAGCGTAAGTTCGTTGGCAGCGCGCCGACGGCCGGGATCGTCCCAATAGCCACGGAACGGCATGAACAACGTGCCGGGTTCGATGTCTCCGATCCGCACCGGCGCTTCGGCTGTGCCGCGCCGCGAGGCGACGCGCAGCATCTCGCCCTCCCCCGATGCCGAGCCGGCGGGCATCCTCCTCGCTCATCTGGATGAAGGCATCGGGTGCGGTGTCCCGCAATTCTCTTGCCCGGCCTGTCTTGGTGCGGGTGTGGAAGTGGTAGACGACGCGACCCGTGGAGAGAAAGAACGGATAGTCCTCGTCCGGCTCCTCGGTCGGCGGGACGTATTCGGCGGCGCGCAGGAAGGCGCGGCCGTTCGGCTGCTTCGCGCGGTAGTCCTGCGCCGTGACCGCCGCGCCTGTCAGCAGATCGTGCCCGAAACTTTCGCAATAATCCGGGTCGGTCGGAAACACGAGATCGGCATAATATTGCACCGTTCCCTCCGGATGCTTCTCATTGGCAGGCTAGGGAATGCCCGAACCTCCGGCGAGCTTCGCGTAGGAAAGCCCCGAATAGTCGCATCTCCCGGCGGCTCGATGGCTTTCTGGTTGAGGTGGACGACCCGGTCGACATTGGTCGAGCAGCCGGTCTTCTCGCCCCAGATGGCGGCCGGCAGCACCACGTCGGCCATGTCCGCCGTCTCGGTCATGAAGCCGTCCTGCACGACGACGAACATGCCTTGCTTGCGCAGATCGGTGCGCAGGCCGGCGAGATCCGGAAAGGGCACAGCCGGATTGGTACCGACGATCCACAAGACGCGGATCGAACCGTCCCCGACATAGTCGAAGATTTGCAGCGCGTGCGTCGGCGGTCCCCAGTTCGGCAGCGTCGGCGGCTCGACGTTCCACCGCCTCGCCATCTCCTCGATATGGCGCGGATTGTCGAAATTGCGGAAACCGGACAGATCGCCGCCGGAGCCGGTCTCACGGCTGTTCTCGGCCGTCGGCTGGCTGTTCATCTGCAAGATGCCACAGCCGGGCCGGCCGATGCGGCCCAGCACCAGGTTGACGTTGTTGACCTGCACGGCGGCTGCCGTACCCTGGCTGGATTGATAAACGCCTTGCAGGCAGGTCGAGAGCAGCATCGTCGAACCGCCGATCATGGCGGCGGCCTGCCTGATCTGGTCGGCGGAGACCCGCGCGATTTCCGCCACCCGCTCGGGCGTATAGGCGTCGACGGTGCGGGCAAGCTCGTCGTCACCCAGCGTATGCGCCTCGATGAAAGTACGGTCGGCATGACCTTGTGCCATCAACTCGCGGATGAGCCCGTTCAACACCGCGACATTGGTGCCGAGCCGAGGCTTGATGTGGAGGTCGGCCTCCGCCGCCGTCGCGGTGCGCCGCGGATCGATAACGATCATCTTCGAGGGCCGATCAGCGCGTCTGCGGTAGCACGCGCGCCCACAGTACCGTCGCCGTCGCCGCCACGTCGTGGCCGACGAGGAGGAAACAGTCAGTCGCCTCGATGTCGCCATAGGTGCCGGGCTATCCGTCGGAGCCAAAGGTCTCCTTCAGCACGGCGCCGGCGGTCGCCGTGCAGAGGATGCCGGTGCCGGCCGTGCGGATGACGCTCAGCATATAATTTGCTCCCGCGAAAAGCCGGCCTGACGTGTAGAATCCGATGGAGCCGGCTGTGGTCCGTTCATGCCTTGCAGGACAGACCTATTTCTCCTTCCCCCGGCCGGCGAGCACCACGGATGCTTCGGTTGTCAACAGCCTGAACGTAAATGTTTCGAAAAAATACAGTTCCACGGCATCGGCAGAATGTCCCGAATAGCCGATCGAAATATCCTGCCCGA
>Ga0182744_1002885_pt1 | contig 13786 bp, 12 predicted proteins | sample eDN3rd30CKraftMG_FD_128525 | JGI IMG/M metagenome (GOLD analysis project Ga0182744, IMG submission 128525) | Enriched Miracle-Growth compost microbial communities from Emeryville, California, USA - eDNA 3rd pass 30_C Kraft MG (version 2) (version 2) ...
AAGGTTTCAAAAGACGACTCCCTTTCCGGCAGTCAAAAACAGGTGGCCTATTTGGGCGCGCTGACCCTCAGCAGTTATGCCTTGGCGCAGGAAGCTTACGGTTACTGCGTGCTTTCGGAAATTTCCGGACTGAAGTTCATCGGCGGTTTGGCGCAGATTTCATCGATGCTGGGCACGGCGTATGATCCTGGCAATCCCTCGGGCTCCATCGCCGCGATCGAAAGCGCGCTCAATGGTTGCGTGACCGGAAGCTCTTGCGACATGGCCGCGACCGGAGCCATCGTCGCCGATCTTTCCGACACCTATTGCGCCAACCCCACCTCCGATCAAGAAGTTTGTTCGGACATCAACCAAGCCATCGACGCCGCCGGCGGCGACGCTGAACTGGCCGCCCGCCAGTTCATGTGCCAACTGCAAAATAAAACTTATGTGGCGGGAAGTTGTCAGTGAGTCCGAGACGGCGCTCTAAGATCCCTTACAAGAACTTCTAACAGACGTCTGCAAAATATCCTCTCAAAGAATTTTCAGTTCGAAGCCTTGCTCTTTCCCGCAGCACTGCCGGAAACTTTGGCGAGGCATTTTTCAGCCATCTCTTGCTCGAAATTGGCTAAGGATTCTTCCATCAGCATTTCTTCCTCGGAGGAGGATCTCTCCGCCGCGGGAGCATGAACCTCCGCATTCTGGTACATCTTCCGGATCACCTTCAGGTCTTCCACGGTCGTGTAGTTTCTCTTTTTATATTCAGAGAACATGCACTCGCAATAGCCGGAGCGCTTCGCCTTGGTCCACTTTGCGAGACCCTTCATCGAAGTGCACAAGTTAAAATACTCGCTTTTGAACTGACTCAGCTCGAGCACTTTTTGCGTTCCCGAAGCGCGGGCCGGCAAAAGGCCGAACATCAAACAGCACAGAGACGCCGAAAGAAAAGCCTTCACACATTTGCCGACAAGTTTGTTTTTCATCTTTCCTTCCTTTTTATCTTTCATCACATACCTACCCATCATATCACTCTCTTCAATGAGCGCCCTCATTTCGCATCCCCGCAAATATCACCGCGTTTTAAAACGCTCAAAGGATTCATGCGCTCGCCCTTCGCGTTCATCGCCTCCAGGTGAAGGTGAATCCCGGTGGAGCGTCCCGTGCTGCCGGCCACGCCCACTTGGGTTCCGGCCTGAATTTTTTGTCCCACCTTCAGCGGACTTTTCTTCTGCATGTGAAAATACCTTAAAGTCACCCCATTTTCGAGTTTGAGATCCAGCGAGTTTCCGCTACCACCCGTGCGGAAAACTTTCACAACGGTGGCCGTCATCGACGCCCTCAAAGGAAGATGCCGACGAGAGGTGCGGATGTCCTGTCCATAGTGCATGGTACGACGTTTGGTGATGGGATGGATCCTCACTCCGTAAGGCGATCCAAGAACACAACCGCCGGCAATGATCGGCACGCGCTTCTCAGGGGACGAGGCTTCCTTTTGATGAAAGTCGTAAACCTTGGAGCCGATGTCCAACAAATCACGATTGGGTCCAGCGGGCGCGGTTTCCCCCGTCGCACATTCCGTGCATTCCGTCTCCAGGTCCTCCGAAGCATGAGCACTCCCACTTACGGCGCCCACCCACAGGACGCCCAAAGAAAGCACACCCACAGAAATAAAATTTCTCATCCCGCTCCTCACCTTTAGATATCCAAAGACAACTCAAGCATATAACGACGATTTTCCTTACGGGCGTCGGAGGTGCCGACTTCCTCTCCGAAAGTGGCAAAATCAAACTGAAACCACGCCAAACGCGCGCCGATTCCCGCGGTCCAGTAGCCCTGGTTGCACCCGACCGACCAGTGGCCCTTCCACCATTTGTACATGGTCCAATAAAGTTCCATCCCGGCGTGAAAGCCCTTCAGATAACTCCAGTTGGGATCCCCCATGTCGCGCACGTCCACGGCCAGATGAGGATCGAACACCCAAAAATGCGGCATCTGCCATTTGGATCCCAAATCAAAACGCCGTCCCAATTTCGGAGGATCCCCCGACTGATCGCTGATCAAATTGAATTTCGTGAAATAACCGTAATCCGCCACGTTCCTGACCACGAAAGCAAAACTCGGTTTCAAACGGCGCATGAACCCGGTAGGTTTTAATTTCCACAAGATGCCGAGATCCGCGTCCACCGTCAGTCCTTCGTTGGCGTCGTCCTTGTCGAACACTTCTTTTCCGTCCACCAACTGAGCGGCCAAAATGCTTTGGCCCGCATGCACGCGGTGAACGGCCTTCACCGTCGTTCCCCAAGAGATGGTGTGTCCCTTAAACCAAGACACCGGACGCGAATAAGACGTCGCAAAAGTGGAATCAATGTAAGCGTTCACGTTCAAAGCCGGTCCGACCTGCTGATGAACGTCCACATCCAAGGAAACGTCCGCGGGAATGAAGCCGAATCCCCAGCGAGGACGCACGTAAATCCCGCCGATGGTGGCGCGCGTGTAATAATGTTCGCCGTACTTGCTGGCGATCAGATCCGCCATCGCCTGATCCTTATCCGCCTGCTTGTTGGCGTTATCGATTTCCTTTTGCAGACTGAAAATATCCGGGTCCGCGCCCCCGCGAAGCATTCCGTGAAAATGTCCCTCTTTACGAAAAGCCAGACCGGCCGGATTGTAAAACATCGCGTTCTCATCGTCGGCCACGGCGATGAAGGCGTTTCCCATTCCCAAAGCGCGCGTGCTGGTGAAGTCCTGATGGATGGTGAAATCCAAAGATTTAACGGCGTAAGCCGGAGCGGAAAACAATACAGTCAAAATACCCGCGTAAAAGACCTTCATCGCCCTTTTCTCCTCAAAAGCTCGAACGGAATAATACTTCCATGATCGAACACAAAAGGAGTCGGGATCAATCCCCAGGATGGAGTCTGCGACTTAGGTCTTCAGCCCAAAGTCTCAAGCTCTTTCAGGACCTTTTTCACTTCCCGGCGCAGATGTTCCAGGTCGCCGTCATTCACGATCACGAAATCCGCCAGGGCCTCTTTTTCGTGGAGGGGAATTTGGTTTTCCAGACGGGAGAGAATGTCTTTCTCACTCAACCCGTCCCGCTGCGCCACGCGCGCTTTCAAAAAGTCGATGGGGGACGACACCACCACCACGGCATCAAAAGAAGCCTCAAGTTTTTTTTCGTAAAGAAGAGGCACATCGTAAAATCCCAAAATGAGACGTTTCTTTTCGAACTCGGCCCTAAGACTTTTGACTTGTTTTTGAACGAGGGGATGAACGTGGGACTCAAGCCACAAGAGATCTTGTTTCGAATCGAAAACCAGACGCCCTAAAGCGCGGCGGTCCAACTCTCCCCGCTCATTAAAGACCTTCTCCCCGAATTTCCGCCGGATTTCCCCAAGAAGCGGAGAGGACGGCCCCAGGGCTTCACGCGCCAGGATGTCCGCATCCACGACGGGATGGCCCATTTCCCGAATCAAGGCGGCCACAGTGCTTTTCCCGGAGCCCAGGTTTCCGGTGATACCGATCCATTTCATAACCAAAGTCTAGTCAGGACCTAAAGCTTTTTTCAAGGGCGAACTCAAAAGTTCCGAAAGAATCAATGTGTCGAACCAACAGTTTGAAACCATAGGTAAATACGTCCTTCTAGAGAAGCTGGCCATGGGCGGTATGGCGGAGGTTTTTCTGGCGCGCGCCTTGGGCGCGGGAGGCATTTCCAAGTTCTTCGCCATCAAACGCATTCTGCCCCAATACGCGGACAGCCCCGAATTCGTCGAAATGTTTCGCGAAGAAGCCAAGATCGCCATCAACCTGAAACATTCGAACATCGTTTCCATTCATGAATTCGGCATCCAAGAACATCAATTCTTTTTGGTGATGGACTACGTCGAGGGAAGAAACCTGCGGCAGATCCTCAACAAAATGAAAAAAGCCAAGCAGCAGTTTTCAACCGAGCACATTATTTATCTGATCCGTGAAATCGCCGCCGGCCTGGATCACGCTCACCGCTGCATCGACGCCACCACCGGAAAGCCCCTGAACATCACCCACCGTGACATGAGTCCTCAAAACATCATGATCAGCTTCGACGGCGAGGTGAAGATCGTCGATTTCGGAATCGCCAAAGCGGAAAGCCAGGTGGAAACGACCCGGGCGGGAACTCTCAAGGGAAAATTCGGCTACATGAGTCCCGAACAAGCGGAAGGTTTGTCCGTCGACATGAGAACGGACATTTTCTCGCTGGGGATCGTGATGTGGGAAACCCTGGCCAATGACCGTCTGTTCGCCGCCAACAACGAAATCAATACCCTGCGGAAAATCCGCGATTGCCACATCCCCTCGTTAAGAAAAATCAATCCGAACATCCATTCGGATCTGGAAAAGATCGTGCAAAAAGCTCTGGCCCGGGACAAAAACCTGCGCTATCAGACGGCGGCGGCCCTGCATAAGGATTTGAACCGCTTTCTCAACCGTCAATATCCGGATTTTTCCTCCCACGATTTCGCGGCCTACATCAAATCCATTTTTGCCGAGGAGATTCTCCAATCGCGCAAAAAATTGGTGAACTACGCGAAAAACTCTTTTGCCGAACAGCAATCCCACAGTCCGGTCCACTCTTTCGACGACAAGACCTTGGTGACCAAATCCGAAACCGACGAGGAAGTCACCAGCTCTTTCGTCGCCACGGAAACCGGAGTGGAACCTCCCTCAGAGTCCACCTCTCCTTCCTCCCAAAGCGTCGCCTCTTTCAATCTCTCGGCGATCACCAAAGGCGGCCCCCCCATTTCCCAGGCGGAGGGCGTTTCTTATTCCAGTCCCGAACTCGTCACTCAAGGGGACGTGCAGGAAGACGCGCCGGAACCTTCCATTCAGTCATCGGCCTCCACCACCATCGTGGAAGACGAAGAGCGCACTCTTTCGGAAGACTCCCGTCACATGGAAAAGACCTCCCCCTCCCACAGCTTTTCCTCCGGGCAGGGTTCACACAATGAACTTGAAGACAATGAAGCTTTCGAGCAGCCGCTGACTCTGAAGGAAAAGCCGACGTTCAATTCTCCTCCTCCGCGTCCGCGCCAAGACTCCGCTTATCAGCAAAACACTCAGACGAACATTCCCGTGCGCCATCAACAGGGCGGAAGCTCTCCTCTCTTAAGAGGGATGCTTATGCTTGGCGTCGTCGGCGCGGTCTTTTTAGGATTGGCCAAATTCTTCCCCCACGAAATGAGAACACCCATTCAGTCCACCTCCGGAGTTCTCGGTCCCGTCTATGACCAACTGGGAATCGTTCATGAACAACAAAGAGCCAGCACTCATCCGGAAGAAGTCGGCGAAAAAATTCCGGCCCCGCTTCCTTTCCACGGCGAGGAGCCCACGCGCGGGACTTCCGCTCCGTCCTTTCAGCCCGCTCCCCATGTCACGCAAAAAGCCATCGGCGTGACGAGCTCTCCTTCCGGAGCGGAAATTTACATCAACGGAGAAAAAACCGGCTTGATCACCCCCACTCAAGTCACCCTGCGGGGGGAAAAGGCCACTGTGCTTTTGAAGCGCAAAGGCTACGGCAGCGTCAGTCAGCAAGTTTTTCTGGCTGAGCTCGGCAATAAACTTTCTTTTACGTTGAAAAAGATGGATCTGAGCTATATTGATGTGGAGGTCAACCCGCTTCAAGATGCAACGATTTATGTCAATGACACCAAGCTTGAAAGTGACGTCCTTCCTTTACGCGATTATCCGGTTCCCGCGAACAGCAGCATCACCGTTCGGGTGGTCGGCGCCAACGGGAAAGCGCTTTCGAAGAGGATCAAACTGCAGGAAAATGAAAAGAAACTTCTTAACTTCAATCTCGGCCCTCCTCCCCGCCAACCTTCCAGCAGATAATTCCAAGAGGTGGCTATGACCCCTCTTCCCCATCTGATCGCAAAACTGGATCAACGCCCGCCCCATCTGAAAGCCGTGCGGTTTAAAAGAAATTCCGTGTGGGTGACTTGGGATTGGAGCGAATACCACGCGCACATTCAAGCGACGTTTCAACTGTTGAAATTCAAAGGACTCAAGAGAGGCGACCGTTTGGTTCTTCTGGCGCCGAATTCGGTGGAGTGGGCGCTCTGCGATCTGGCCGCCCAGTGCCTGGGGGTCGTGGTCACTCCGATCTATCCGAACTCTTCGGAAGAGGACGTGGACTTTATCCTCAAGCAAGTCGAGCCGACCTTGGTGTGCGCGGGCAACGCCGACCTTTTGCAGCTGTTTCCAAAAAAGTGGCAGGAGAAAGCCGTCGTTTTTTCCCCGTCCTCCGGCAAGGAAGTGAAGACGGCACCGCTTTTTTGGGAACTCCTTCATCAGGCGAATATCTCCTCCTCCGAGGAAAGCGCGCCGACTTTTCAGGAAGCTTGTTTCAAAATCCATGAATCCGACCTGGCGACCATCGTTTTTACCTCGGGCACTTCCGGAAAACCCAAAGGCGTGTGTCTGACCCATCACCAAATCATCAGCGAATTGACCGACCTCTCCACCGCCTTTCCGATCTCTTCGCAAGACACCACTTTGTCCTTTCTGCCCTACGCCCACATTTTGGGGCGTGTTGAAATGTGGCTGAGTGTTTACGCCGGCTTTACCCTGGCTTTCAGCGAAAGCATCGAAAAACTGCGCAAGAACCTTTTGGAAATAAAACCCACCGTTTTGATCGCAGTCCCCAGAATCTTCGAAAAGATCTATGCCGCCACTCTCACCCAATTGAACGGATTGTTCATTCACAGTTTTATCGAAACGGCTCAGGACAAAAACTTTCTGCACTCCTTGGCCGCCGCTCCCTTTCGCTTGTATCTGGATTTCAAGCTCAAGGAAAAACTGAAGGCCGCGCTTGGCGGACGCCTGAAGTACGCCATTTCCGGGGGCGCGCCCTTGGCCAAAGACGTCGCCGCGTTTTTTCGCAAATGTGACGTGCTTCTTTTGGAGGGCTACGGTCTGACGGAAACCACCGGAGCCATCTGCGTGAACACGCCCCAATCCCACCACTTCGGAACGGTCGGAAAACCCCTTGCGGACGTGGAAATCAAACTGGCCGCGGACAACGAAATCCTCATCCGTAGCGCGAAAGTCTTCGACCGCTTTTTGGACGACGCGGAGGAATCCTCCAAGGACGCCCAGGGCTTTTACCGCACCGGCGACATCGGCGAATGGACGCCGGATGGTTTTTTAAGAATCACCGACCGCAAAAAAGATTTGATCAAAACTTCCGGGGGAAAATACGTCGCCCCTCAACACATAGAAAATCTGTTCAAAAAACATCCGCTGATCTCGCAGGTGTTGGTGCACGGCGACCGGAAAAAATTCATCGTCGCCCTGATCACCTTGGATCCCAAGGAACTCAAAGACTGGGCCTTGAGTCACAAGGTTCCTTTTTCCAAAGTGGGCGACCTCGTTCACGCCAAGCAGGTGCGGGAAAAAGTCGAAGAGATCGTCAAGGCGGTCAACGCCGAACTCGCCAGCTATGAATCCATCAAAAAGTTCCAAGTGCTGGATCATGAATTCAGTATCGAGGCCGGGGAGCTGACGCCTTCTTTGAAAGTGCGGCGCAAGTTTTGCGAACAAAAGTATCAGCCGGATCTCGAACGCCTCTACGGAATGTAGAAACGAAACCCCATTTCGACGAAGGGTCCGCTCAGATCCACGTGGCGGTTGGAGCCGTCGGCGTTATGAACCGTATCCCCGTCGGAAACGCTTCCTTCCGCCACGGTGACGGCGTCATTGGTATGGGTGAGTTTGTAAACTTTGAATAAGCGCTGCCCCACCTTGAAGACGAAGGTGGAGCTGTCGACGAAATAAGTTTCAAATCCGAACCCAAGCATCCCGTTCAAAGCATCGCCCCGCATTTTTTCCGTGTAGCTCGCCACTCCCAAGTCCGTCGTCCCGTCCGTGGTCATGTCGAATTTATTTTCCATCGTGAGGCGACCCATTCCCATGCCGCCGAAGAAAAAAGAACGCCAGGTTCCTCCGTAAGAATAAGTCCATTCCATTTGCGCCATGGGATTTAAAACGAAAGCGGAAGAAGAAAACTGGTAGTACTCCACACCGGAGGCGTTCTTTCCTTGAACGTCCTTGACGCTCAAGGGCTTCATGATTTCCGCCGCCACAAGAATTTGCAAATCTCCGCCGAGCTTAAACGACATTCCCAGTTTTCCCGACGTCATGAATTGATAGCGGTCGGAAAAATCAACCCCGTTTCCCATGTTGGCGGAAAACCCGTCCTGATTCATCAGGGTGGAGCCGAAAGCCCCTTCCAAAACGGCGGCCACGTGATGCTCTTGATAAATGAACACCCGCGCCTGGGCCGAAAAACAAACCCCTCCCAAAAGAAAAAGGAGGGGTGAAAAAAGAAAGCCTCTCACAAAAATCAGCCCTTATTTTTTTAAATCCAGAACCAGACGTCCCGGGGATTTCTTATCCGTCATCTGAAAAATTTCCGCACGCACTTGTTTTTTGAGCACAAGCACCAAGGAGGTGGAATCCCCCAAAGGATCCGTAATCATTTGCACATTTTTAACGAAGGGGGATTTTTTAAAAACTTGATTGATTTGGTCTTCGTTCATTGCCGACCGGGCCACCTGGGACAGGTTGATGACGATGCGGTGATTTTCGGGCTCCAGATTGACCTGGTAAAAGGACAGCCGCCCTTTTAAAACCTGCCCCTCCGCGTCCCCTAAATTGAGGACCACCCGCTCGATATGGGCTTTGGGGCTATATTTGGATCTGATCTTCAATAGGGAGAAGGCCTGGCCTGCCTGGCCCCCAATCACCGTGCCCTTGTCTATATATCTGTTGGACTTGGTGTCCAAGGCCCTTTTGAAGACGGATGCCCCCTGCGCCGAAGACATAAAAAATGCCGTAAATACAAGTAGTTGCCACATGGTAAAGCCCCCCTAAAGCACCATCATGCCCTAGATCCTCCCCCTCAGGCCAGGCCTTTTTAGGGCCAATTTTAGGCCCTTTTTGGGAATGAGTGCCCAAAAGAGGCCCTCCAGAAGACCCCAGAAACGATCTGAGACCCTGTAAAGGAGTGAGAAAGAATTACACAGCCTGGCACAAGCCTTGAAGTACCTTCCTTCCAAAGGGTTTTAGTCCCTAAGGAGGATTTATGAAAACGGCATTAAACATTTTAGGCGTGATCGCCTTAGCCCTGGCCCTCGGCGCCTGCGGCAAAAAATCGAGTTCATCCAGCGCGGTGACACCCACCAACGTATGTACCACTGGTTATTACGTCACAAACGGTGTGTATTACAACCAAGGCGGAATTGCCTGCTCGCTGACTGGAGTGACAACAAATTCTTGTCTGAGTGGAAACTACAGCTACAACCCCACTACCGGACAATATGTGGATAACTCCACAGGACAAATCGTGAATTGTACTGGAACCGGAACCGGCGCCATCCCCGGCAACAACGGTTACGGATGTGATTACTGGACAAACTATTACCGTCAACAAGGCTATAACGTGAGTTACGTGGCCGTGAACATCGGAAACCAGCTTGCCTGCGTAAGATCCGATATTCTTTACGGACAACAAGCTTACGGTGGTTATGGAGTTCCCAACTACGGTCAACAAAACTTCTATACCTGCCAATACGGTTACAACTGCGGATACTACGGTCCTTATGGCTCCGGTTACGGATCAGGCAGCACTTGTATGAACCTCGGTGGAACCAGCTTCGGATCGACTTACGGACTCTCCGGCAACATCGGAATCTGCTGGTAATCAAAAAGCCTTCTCGAAAATTATCCCATGCGTTAACGGCCACTTTTCCTCCTTAAAGTGGCCGTTTTGCTTTTGAGCTCTCCTTCACTTTGCCCATCAACTCCGAATAAGCTTCCGGTGCTCCCTCAAGAACGCACCACTCTTTGACCTTCTTCTTATTGAAGGGAAACTTACGCGCAACGAGGACCGCCTGATCCAGACACTCTCTCGCACGAAAGTGGATATAAGAGGCCAAACGATCTCTAATACAATCCGTTGGAGAATAGATGTAAATCGTCTGCCCCTCGATTTCCCTTTTATCCGGCTGAATTTTCAGATCGTCTCCAATGCCTATCGGCCCGCGGACAAACTCCACAAACAAGGGACATTTTGGATGGTGGTAATGACGGTTTCCACCTCGCACAAAGCCGATGGATTTCATCACATCCGGAATTGCCTCATCAAAGAGAGAAAGACTCACAAAATCAAGATCGCCGGACTTATAAATGCCTTCAGAATAAATCGCGCAAACGGCTCCCCCAACCAAAACCGTCGAAATGCCCCTCTTGGCTAAATGCCAGGCCACGTACTCCCAAACCTCTTCTTCCGTGGCGGATTCCCATTTCGGCTCCTTCATTGAACGGGTTTACCTTTTCTTCGAGGCCGACGGCGCGCTTCGAAAATCTTTTGGCGTTCACTCAAGGGGATGCTTTCGTAGGCCACCTCAAGCAATGAAAGAAGCGGCTTCCTTAATGGCGACTTGGGATTGAACGCGTAGACCCGAGAACGCCCAATCTCTTTGGAAATAAGAATCCCCGCCTCCTCAAAACGATTCAGTTGTTGAATGACTGGGTTTAATGCCGTCTTAAAATCCTTAGCAATCGCCGAAGCGTAGGATTCTCCATAGTGAAAAATATGAAGAAGAACTTTTTCCGCTGTTTTGTTTCCAAAAACACCTTCAAGCATTCTTTTATTATTTACCAATATCTGATTCATATCAACCAAATATTGGTAGATGAAATAAATCGAGAACACGGGGGCCAAAGACTTGCTGAAAGCCTTAATTGCCAGGTGCGTTAACGGCCACTTTTCCTCCTTAAAGTGGCCGTTTTGCTTTTGAGCGATTTGTGGTACCTCCTGAAGGGAGGAGAACAACCATGAATAAGATCTTAAAAGCCCGCACCGGTCCCCATAACGCCGTCGATTTCAAGGCCTTCAGCGACGACGATTTCAAACCTTCCATTCTGGACGCCTTGGAAAAAGGCCGGGCTAAAATCAAAGACCTCAAAACCAAACCGGCTTCCTTTGAAAACACCTTGCTGGGTCTTGAAGAAGCTTCGGAAGAGCTCGAGTTCACCGCTGGAGTGTTTTTCAATCTCAACCACGCCGACGCCAATGAAACCCGTCAACGGCTGGCCATGGAGTTGGCGCCCCTGCTTTCCGCCTTCTCCAATGACATTCTGCTGGATGAAGAGATCTTTCAAAAAATCAAAGAGGTCTTTGACGCCAAAGACAGGCTCGCTCTTGATAAAGATCAAAAATATCTGCTGGAAAAAGTGTACAAGGACTTCGCCCGCAACGGCGCTTTGCTCTCTCCCGACAACAAAAAGAAATTGCGGGAGCTCAACCAACAGCTTTCCGAGTTGGGTCCGAAATTCGCCGAGAACGTCTTAAAGGCCACGCAAAGTTTTGAAAAGCTCATCACCAACGAAAAAGAATTGGAAGGCCTTTCCGAGGACTTCAAACAAGGCCTTCAAGAAGCGGCGAAAGAAAAAGGTCAGGAGGGCTGGCTGGTCACTTTGAGCATGCCGGTGTACTTCAACATTCAACAGTTCTCCAAAAACCGGGCCTTAAGGGAAGAACTTTACCGCGCCCAAAATTCCCGCGCCTACAAAGGGGAATTCAGTAACGAAGAAGTCGTGCTGAAGATCGTTCAGTTGTCCGATCAAAAAGCCAAGCTTTTGGGATTTAAAGACTTCGCCAGTCTGCGCTTGAGCGAGCGCATGGCGGAAACACCGGAGCGGGTGTGGACCTTCTTGGACCGCCTGATCCAGGCTTCCCGCCCGAAAGCGCTTGAGGAAGTGGAAGAGGTCAAAGAACTCGCCCTGAAATTGGACGGACTGAAAGATTTCAAACCCTGGGATTTTACTTATTACAGCGAGCGCCTGAAAGAAAAAAAATACGACCTGAAAGACGAGGACACCCGTCCCTATTTCGAACTGAATCAGACTTTGCAAGGTGCCTTCGAGCACGCGCGCCGGCTTTATTCGCTGAAGTTCAAGGAGAGCGATCAGTACTCCACCTACCACAAAGACGTGCGCACCTTTGAAGTGTTCAAAGAAGACAGCGGTGAATTTATCGGTGTGTTTTATGCCGACTTCTTTCCCCGTCCGAGCAAAGCCAACGGCGCCTGGATGACCAGCTTTTTGGAGCAAGGCCTTTACTTCGGAAAGGTCCGCAGACCTCATGTGGCCATCGTGTGCAACTTCACCAAGCCCACGCAAAACAAACCTTCGCTTTTGACCTTCAACGAAGTCTCCACTTTGTTTCACGAGTTCGGCCACTCTTTGCACGGGCTTCTTTCCCAGCAAAAATACCGCAGTCTCTCCGGAACGAACGTCTACTTGGATTTCGTGGAACTGCCCTCACAGGTGATGGAAAACTGGCTGACCGAAAAAGAATCCTTGGCCGTGTTCGCCAAGCATTATCAGACCGGCGCGGCCATTCCCGATGCTTTGGTGCAAAAAATCAAAAACGCGGACAAACATCTGGTCGGCTACGGCTCCATCAGACAGTTGAGCTTCGCCAAGCTGGACATGACTTGGTTCACCACCGACCCTAAGAACATCAAGGACGTGCGCGCGTTCGAATTGGAAGCCACCAAGGACACCCAAGTCTTTGAACCTCTGGAAGGCACCTTGATCTCCACTTCTTTCAGCCACATCTTCACCGGAATGTACGCCGCCGGATATTACAGCTACAAATGGGCGGAAGCTTTGGATGCGGACGCCTTCGAATTTTTTAAAGAAAAAGGCATCTTCAGCAAAGAGGTATCTTCTTTGTTTGAAATCCACATTCTTTCCCAAGGGGGCTCCGACCACCCGATGACCTTGTTTAAAAATTTCCGCGGGCGCGAGCCCGATCCGGACGCGCTCTTAAGAAGGGACGGTCTCCTTGCCTAAGTCCGCGCTCAAGAAAGTCGCCCTGGTTTACCGCATCGATTCCGACAAGGCCCGGGCGCAAGCTTTTGGATTGGCCAAAGAGCTGCAAGCCAAAGGTTTGAGTGTTTACTCCCACCCGGATCAAAAACTTCCCAAACCCTCCGAACCCTATTCTCCCTCCAAGAAGATCGACCTGGTGATCGTGCTTGGAGGAGACGGCACTTATCTGGAAGCGGTCCGCATGACGGAAGGCGCCCCCATTCCTTTTTTGGGAGTGAACTTGGGATCGCTGGGATTTCTGACCGCTCACCGCGCGGAAGATCTGGAAGAAGTGGTGGCGCTGACCTTGAACGGAAAAATGAAGACGGAAGAGCGCACCCTTTTGGAAGTCAAAGTGGTAAAGGAAAACAAAACCAAAAACCACTGGATCGCCTTGAACGACTTCGTTTTGGAAAGAGGATCGGCAAGTCATTTGATCCACTTGAATCTGGAAATCGGCGGACAGCCCGTCAGCGACATCAAAGCGGACGGCATGATCGTGGCCTCGCCCACCGGCTCCACCGCCTACAACTTGGCGGCCGGAGGCCCCATCCTGCATCCTTTTGTCGACGCCGTCGTGGCCACGCCGATCTGTCCGCACAGTTTGACTTCGCGCCCGTTTATTTTTCCGGATGACCAAGTGGTGTCCATGACTTTGATGGGAGAACACCCCAAGGCCATGATCACGGTGGATGGCCAGAAAATGGCAGAGCTTGGAATCGGCGATCAAGTGTGCGTGAAAAAATCCAAGCTCAAGCATGTGATGCTCCGGAAACCGGACCATAATTACTTTATGCTGCTCAAAGAAAAACTGAAGTTTGGGGAAAGGGCCTGATGCTCATCGAACTGAAAGTATCGCAATTTGCGATCATCGACGAAATCGACA
>Ga0182744_1002887_pt1 | contig 13784 bp, 7 predicted proteins | sample eDN3rd30CKraftMG_FD_128525 | JGI IMG/M metagenome (GOLD analysis project Ga0182744, IMG submission 128525) | Enriched Miracle-Growth compost microbial communities from Emeryville, California, USA - eDNA 3rd pass 30_C Kraft MG (version 2) (version 2) ...
CGAGCTCGGATTGAGCGTTTGCAGCTCGCGCATCGCACGCAGGCCGATCGGCGTCGCCGCGTTGTCGAGGCCGAGCGCGTTCGCCGCGAAATTGAGCGTGATGAGGCCGATCGCGGGATGGCCACGCGGCACCTCGGGCATGAGCCGCGCGAACAGCGGTCCGAGCGCACGCGCGAGCAGGTCGACGAGCCCGGCACGTTCGGCGATGCGCAGGAAACCGAGCCACAGCGTCAGGGTCCCGAACAGCAGGATCATGACCTCGACGGAGAGCCGCGCCATGTCGAAGGTCGCCGCGATCATCTGCGCGAAAACGCCGGCATCGCCGGCGCCGATCCAGCGCGCGAAGGCCGACAGCGCCGCTACGAGGAAGAAGCCGAGCCAGAGCCGGTTGAGCATGCACGCATGATCGCGGAATCGCCGGCGCGGCGCACGGTTTTGATGATGCGGCGATGCGACAGATACGAAGCGCTCGTTGCGCGCGCCTCCAGACCCTTGTCGGCGGCCGCGGTATCAGGCTTTCGAAAGCGCCTCGTGGCCGAAGCGCGCGTTGGCGGCGATGCGCGGCCTTTCGGACGCAGGCAGTTTCGCATCGGCGAGCAACGCATCGCTGAGCGCGGCGCATTCCTGCGGCCGGCCGATGTAGAACGCACTGATCGCCTGCTCGTCGCGCGCGCGCCAGCGATACACCGCGAGATCGACGAACAGCAGATCGCCCGGCGGCGGCAGCTCGGCCGCGGCGCGCGCGTGCACGTAAGCGGCGGCGTAGCGCCCGCGTCCGCGCAGGTAGCGCGCGAGTTCGCACAGCGGCTCCGCGCGCGTCGGACGTGCGTCCCAGGCGGCGAGATAAGCGTCGATGATTGCGCCGTCGCCTGAGCCGAGGCGTTCCAGCAATACGCCAATCTGGAAACGCGAATACCAGGTTTCTTCCTCCCATCCGCCGAGCGCGATGCGCTGGCGATAGGCATCGATGGCGCGTTCGTTCTCGCCCGCGTCGCGCAGGCTTTGCGCGAGATAGAACCGGTAGCGTGCGTTGTCGGGTTCGGCGCGCAGCGCCTTTTCGAGCACTTCGACGTCGGCGAGGAATTTCTCGCGCTGCGGCCGCTGGCTGCGCGCGCCGTCCGGGAAGCTGCGCACGCGCAAACCGTCGAGCAACTGCATCTGCGGCTGCGGGTGCGCGGCCGGATATTCGTGCAGGACGCCGCACCAGCGCCACGGCGTGTCGTGGCGAAGCAGTTTGGCGCCGTGGTATTCGAATTCGCCATCGCCGATGCGCTGGCGCAGCCAGTAGCCGGGGCCCTCGAGGCGCGCCGGGAAGCATGCGTCGGCGTCGATCTCGAGGATTTCGTCGGCATCGAGGATCAGCGCGTAATCGCCATGCGAACGCGAGAGATCGAGCGCCTGGTTGCGATTGGTCGCGAAATCGACCCAAGGCCTCTCGATCAGCTGGCCGGGAAGATCGACGAGCAGCTCGCGGATCTTCTCCTGCGTGCCGTCGCTGGACCCGGTATCGACGATCGCCCACGCGCCGATCGCGGGCCGCACCGACGCGAGGCAGCGCGCAATGACGTGGGCTTCGTTCTTGACGATCATGCTCAAACACAGCTGGCCGGCAAACGGAGGCGGAGCGGACATGGGCGCAGTCACGAAAAGGCCGATCGGGCATCGTAGGGGCGGCATGGCAGCCGCTTCAAGCGCGTTCGTCGGTCGCGGGTATTCCAGGTGCCGCCTGCGTAGTCGCGGGCCGGGTCGCCCGCGGCGCTGCCGTGTATCAACGTCGACATCGTCCGTCGCCGAGCATCGCGGGCGGGCACGATGAGCGAGCCGATCCTGATCTCATGGAGCGGCGGCAAGGATGCGGCGATGGCGCTTGAGGCGTTGCGTTCGGATTCGCGCTGGCACGTCGCCGGATTGCTGACGAGCGTCGATGCGGACGGCAAGGCACGCGGCCAGGGCATCGCGGGGTCAATCCTGCATCGCCAGGCGGCGTTGCTCGGCTTGCCACTGTTCGAGGCAACATGCCGTGGCGCGGACAATGCCGAATACGAAGCGTCGCTCGCGGCGGCGCTGGCCCAAGTCCGGGAACGGTGCGCCGGGTTGCGGCACATCGCGTTCGGCGACATCTTCCTCGCCGACATTCGAGCGTATCGCGAAGCATTGCTGGCCCGGCTCGGCTTCGAAGGCGCATTTCCGCTTTGGGCGTGCGACACGCTGTCGCTCGCGCGGACGTTCGTCGCCAGGGGCCATCGCGCGCTCGTTTGCCGGGTCGACACGACGCAGCTCGATGCGCGCTTCTGCGGCCGCGAATTCGACGACGCGCTGCTTTCCGAGTTGCCTTCGTCTTGCGACCCCTGCGGCGAGCGCGGGGAATTCCACACCTGCCTGCACGCGGGCCCGCTGTTCGCGGAGCCGATTCTGCTTGCGAATGGCCCGCGCGTGCTGCGCGACGGAAGGTTCATTGGCCTCGATCTGCGTATTGCCTGAGCGGAGCGCAGCCGTCGTCCACGATGCGCCGGATTTCCCGCTCCGCATCGCTGCGTCGGGCTTTCATCCGCAAGGCGGGATCTCTCCGATGGTGCGCACCTGCCTCCGCGCTCATGCTTGCCGGATCGAGGACTTTCACCTCCACGCAAGGGCGTCTGCCGGGCGCACACAAAAAAAAACGGCCCCGTTTCCGGGGCCGTTGCAAAACCATCTGAATCGCTTCGGACTAGAACTTCTGCTGGTAACGCAGGTAGTAGAAACGACCGATGTCGAAGCCGCCGTAGTACGAGTACTGCGAATTCGGGGCCGTGTACATCGGCTGCGCCCAGTGATTGAACACGTTGTTCGCACCGAGCGAGACCGTCGCGTTCCAAGGCGCGTTCCAGCGAACCTGGACGTCGTGGAACGTGGTGGAACCGATACGGTTGAGCGGCGAAGCGACGCCGTTGGACACGTAGTTCGGCAGGCTGCATTCGTCGTCGTACGAGCACTCTTCCTTCTGCGAGGAGAAGTAGCGCGTCGTCCACGTGGCACCGAAGTCACCCAGGCTCCAATCCAGGCTGGCATTGGAACGGATGCGGAACTGGCCCTGGAAGCTGTTCGCCGGATTGATGGGCGTATCGGGCTGGTTGTCCGCCTTGTTGTCCCAGTGCGACGTATAGGTCGTGTTCCAGTGGATGGCAAAGCGACCGAACGACAGTTCCGGGAAGCGGTAGTTGACGCCGAAATCGTAGCCTTCGGTGTCGATCCAGCCGGCGTTCTTGTCGCCGCGCAGAGCGTAATTGACCACGCCATTCTCACCACGCGTGAACAGCGACGTGCTGCAGCGCGATGCAATGCCGAGCACGTAGCAGTCATACAACATGCTGGTCATCGTGTCCGAGGTCATGTAGCCCTTGATGTGGAAACGCCACCAGTCGAGGCTGACATCCAGGCCGGAGACCCAGCTCGGGCTGTACACGAGGCCCGCGGTCTTGCTCGTCGCGGTTTCGGGCTGCAGCGTCGGGTTGGCACCGGCGAAGTTCTGGACGCCGGTCTGGCACGGGAACGTTGCGCAAGGCGTGCCACCCTGGCCGAGCTGCTGGAAGTCGGCCGGCGTTCCGCGCTGACCACCAAAGCCGCTGGTGCAACGGGCGAGAACGTCGGCATTGCTGCCGGCCTGGCGCCTCATGTCGCACGGATCGGTGTAGTAATCGAACGTACCGCCGACACCGCCGTACAACTGCTCGATCGACGGCGCGCGGAAGCCCTGCGCGTAGTTGCCGCGCACGAGCAGGTCGTCGATCGGCTTCCACGTCAGGCTGAACTTGCCGTTGGTGGTGTCGCCGAACGAGCTGTACTTGGAGTAACGGCCGGCGACGTTGAACGACAGTTCGCGGGCGAGCGGCAGATCCTTGAGGACCGGCACGTCAACTTCGAGGTAGTACTCCTCGACCTTGTACTTGCCGCTGGTCGGGCCGGAAGCCAGATCCGAGCTCAGGCCGGACTGCTTGAACGCGTCCGGATGGAACTGGCCGCTGTCATTGCGGTACTCGTAGCCCGCGGCGATGGCGAGATCGCCCGCCGGCAGCGTGAAGATCGAACCGGTGAGGTTGGCCGAGTAATCGACTTCGCGCGTACGGCCGGTCGAGTTGTAGTACGGGAACAGGTTCTGCTGCAGGCCCGGATTGCCCGTCAGGCTGCCGTCGGCGATGGAGCCGGCGGGAATGAGCGGGTTCCACGGAATGCACGAACCCGGCGCGCTGCCGTACGGAATTGGGTTGTCCGGCGTACCGCAGGTGACCAGACCGGTCGAACCATCGAGGAACGACGGACCCAGCGCCTGGTTGGCAGCGAACAGGTTGAAGTCGCCGTGACCGACGCTCAACAGGTCGTTCTGGTTGACGTAACCGCCGACGTCCCAGTTCCAAGTGCGGTCGCCGATGTCGAAGCTGCCGCTGAGCGTGCCCGAGAGGCGATACGTGGTCAGCTGGTTATTGGTGACGCGAGGCACTTCCCAACCACGGCGATAACCATAGATGACGTCGCCGCCGGTACGGGTGCCGGTCTCCGGGTCATACGTACCCGTCGGGTTGTAGTAGCTGTCGGGCGACAGCGGGTTGGCATAGGGACTGCCCGCCGTGAAGCCGACCAGCTGCAGCGGATAGCCCGCCACCTGCTGGATCGTCTCGCGATGGTTGTAGAGCAGGTCGGTGCTGAACTTGATGTTGTCGGTGATGTTGTAGTCGCCGCTGACGAAGATCGAGCGACGCTCGATGCTCGTCTGCAACATCATCTGCTCGTTCGGGTTGCTCAGGTCGGACGTGCCGCCCGCCTCGTTGACGTTGTGCCACTGGCTCGGGTCAAACGGGTCGCCGCCCACATTGAGCGTGCAGAATCCATCGCTGCAGAAGTTCGACGGCAGGTAGAACGCGCCCCACTGGTCGACGACGGTCCAGCCGTCCTGCGGATGGCGCGTGGTGGCGCCGTACTTGCTGAACCAGCGATCCTTGGCCCAAGTCGGGTCGGACTTGGAGTATTCGGCGCTGAACGTGATCGAGCCACGATCGCTGTGCGTGCCGAACGTCATGCTGTAGGTCTGCGCGGCGCCGTCGTCCTGGTCGTACTGACCGACGTAGGCGTCGAACTGCGCACCGTCGTAATTCTTGCGCGTGATGATGTTGACCACGCCGGCGATCGCGTCGGAACCGTAGATCGACGAAGCGCCGTCCTTGAGGACTTCGATGCGGTCGATGGCGGACATCGGCACCTGCGAAAGATCCTGCGCGCCGGATTCCGTCGCGCCGAGGCGCTTGCCGTTCAGCAGGACCAGCGTGCGGCCGCTGCCGAGGTTGCGCAGATCGACGTAGTAGCCACCGACGTCTTCACCCGAAGCCAGAACGCTGGAACGGCTGATCGGCGGCGAGCCGGCTTCCGTCATGTTCTGCAGGATGTCGGCGACGGAGTTGAAGCCCTGCTTCTCGATGGCCGCGCGGTCGAGCACGACGATCGGCTGGGCGGTTTCGATATCCGCCTTGCGGATACGCGAACCCGTTACCGTGATGGTTTCGAGTTTCTGGCTGTCTTGATCCCCTGCATCCTGCGCGAACACCGGCGCGGCAGACATGCCGATCGCAGCGGTAGCGCCCGCATACAGAGCATAACGCACGGCTTTGAAAAGCTCGTTGCTCATTAATTTCATTTCACTCTCCAACGTCAGAGTTGTCACAGCTCGGGACATGTGCTCTCCCATTCCCTGGGAACGACCAAAACGGCCCACCAAAACCCTCGGCAGTTCGGGATACTAACAAGATTCTTACGCTTTTGGAATCCCTGATCGCCACCTTAACGATTGAAGAAATCCTTTTTACATCAATGGGTTGAGATAATCGTCAGTGCTCAAACCGGTTCCCGGCGGACACTTGCGGCAAAGACGAAAACATGCATGGCGGTCAGCTAATGCCGCGCGCGGCACGGCGGAACAAGCCGGGCGATTGAAGGCCAACTGCAAACGGAAGTCGCGCATTCGCCCGGAATTTTCAGCCCGCCGTCCCGGCGGCCGCCGTATTTCACGACCAGGCAGGCTGGACGACCGGGATCGGCCGCAGCGGGGGAAGAACCGCTCAGAGATCCTGGCGGTACTGGATGTAGGGCGTACGCGCCTGGCCGTCGGCGTTGCGCGGCGAGTTGACGGGCGCCGAAAGGATGTTCTGCGCACCGACGCTGAGCACGCCGGCCCATGGCGTGCGCCAGGAAACGCCCAGGTCCAGCGTCGTCCAGCGCTTGCCGACGAGAAGCGGATCGTCGCTGCTGAGGACGTGGCCGACGATGGCGCCACGCAGCGAGCCGACATCCAGCCCCAGACTCAGCGAAAGCTGATCGAGGTCGACGGACGGCAACAGCGCGCCGGCCATGGGCGAACCATGCAGGCGGCCGTAACTCGCGGTGAGGTCGAGCGCGGCGCCCTGCTCGAAACGCCAGCGACCGCGCGCGAACAGCGCGGACTCCTCGGTCATCAGCGACGACCATTGCGGACTGCTGCCGTAATCGAGCGCGGGCAAGGGATTGAGCAGCGCGTCCGTGCCGGGCGAGGTCATCGGCGACTTCAGCCAGGACAAACCGTAGCTGAGATCGAGCGCGCCCTGCGGCGAGGTCCAGCCCATGCCGAGCACGCCGCTGGCAGCGTCCCAGCGCAACGTTTGATGGCCGTTGCCGCACGATCCAATGGCGCAAGGCGCGATCGAAGGCGTGTACTGACCCAACAGCGCATCCAGATGCATGCCGTTGGCGAATTGCAGGCTCACTCCGCTGGACGAAGCGGTGGAACCGGCGAGGCGCCATGCCGACGGCCCCGCATACGCCGGTGTCGCCGACGCGGAGGAATCGACCCAGCCCTTCGGCAGCGCGACCAGGGCGAGAAGCTCGCCATTGGTGCCCGACCAGATCGGCACCACGGGCGTGCCGGCGGCCGTCGCATCGGCATCGGTGGCGAGCAGGCGGTCCACCAGCGGCGTGGGCGACGCCGGCGCAGGCGCGATCTGCGCCGTTCCCGCAAGCGGAAACAGCGAAGAAAACACCAGCATGGCGAGACGCAGCTTCATCGGATTGCCAAATATCCGTCGATCGGGAATACCTGAGATGGGTGTGCGGGCGGCGAGTTCCAATGCGCCGTCACGACGGATGCATCATACCCCGATTTACGAAAAGCTAACAGCGACGCCGCGGTCATGCGCCGGCCGATCGTCCCGGCGACCGAGCCCTTCCGACCGATATTTGGTTTAGGCTTGGTATCGACCACTCGGTCACCTGGCATCTCTTGGGGAAATTTCGCAATGTCTTCCACGTCACTGCGCCTGAGCGCGCTGGCCGCCGCCATCGGCGTCGCCATCGGAGCTGCGGCTCCGGCTTCCGCTACCAATCCGTTCACCGCCACGCAACCCGATGTGCAAACCATCGCCGATGCGCGCGGCAATCCGTCGCTGCTGATCTTCCGCGCCGGCGTCTTCGATCCGCTCAAGCAGACGCTCGACGCGCGCCGCATCGGCGCCGCGTCCGTGCCGGCAACGGCGAACTCCTACGCGATCGTCCAGTTCCAGCCGGGCCAGCTGTCGGCGCGCAAGGCATTGCAGGCGCGCGGCGTCGAGTTCCTCGGCTACGTGCCGAACAATGCGTATTACGTGCGCCTCAACGGCGTTTCGCTCGATCAGTTGAAGCAGGACGGCAAGATCCGCTGGGCCGGCGCGATCGACCCGGGGCTGAAGGTCGACCCGACCCTCTGGCAGGACAGCCGAGTCACCTCAGCCGCCAAACAGTGGGACGGCAACTACGAGTTGGAGGTCGACCTCTTCCCCGGCGCGGCGCCGGCCGTGGTCGTTGCGGCGCTGGAGAAATCGGTGCCCGGCGTGGCCATCACCGGAAGCAGCGAACGCGAAGGCGCGGGCCAGTACGTGCGCGCGAAGGTATCCATCGGCCAGCTCGACGCGCTGATCGAAGCGGCCAGCGCGATCGACGGCGTCGCCTTCATTTCGCCGTGGCTCCAGCCGCACACGATGAACTCCGGCGCAATCGGTGCGATCCAGGGCAATTCCCTGGCGGCTTGCGGAGGAAGCGGCCCTGTCTGCGGCCCGACGCCGATGTGGGATCACGGCCTGTTCGGCAGTAGCCAGATCGTGGCTGTTTCCGACACCGGCACCGATGCCAACGAAGCCTGGTTCACGACGCTCGACAAAGGCAATGGTCCGCATACCGAAATCACCATGGCCGACGACCCGGCGCCCGCGCTGCCGGCGATCGGCGCGCTCCACCCGGACAACAAGATCGTCGGTTACTGGGTCCAGCCTGGCGCCACCGCCTACGACAACAACAGGACCTGCCCCGGTTCGCCAAGTTCGTCGAGCTGGCACGGCACGCACACCAGTGGGACGCTGGTCGGCGACGCCGCCGGCACCTTCGGCGCGAGCACCTACATCGCCTCGACACCGACCAGCGCCGGCCACGACCTCGCCGACGGCATGGCGCCGAACGCGCAGCTGCTGCAGCAGGACATCGGCAACGACGACACTGGCTGCCTGGCCATCAACGACCTGCGCGGCACGCTCCAGCAGGCCATCGCCGCCGACGCGCACATCCACAGCGACAGCTGGGGCGCGTCGTCCAACGGCGCCTACGGCGGCAACGACAACAACGTGGACTACGTGACCAACACGCAGGAAGACATGCTGTTCGTCGTCGCCGCGGCCAACCAGGGCCCCGGCGCGGGCACGGTGGGATCGCCGGGCAACGCCAAGAACGCGCTGACCGTCGGCGCGCTCGGCCACGGCGGCAGCACGGCCGTGGCGAGCTTCTCCAGCCGCGGCCCGACCGCCGACGGCCGCACCAAGCCGGACATCATGGCTCCGGGTTCGTCGACCATCTCGGCGGCGGGCGATTCGAGCACGACGTCGACCATCGAAGCGCCGCTCACCAAGAGCATGTCCGGCACCTCGATGGCGACGCCGACCGTGGCCGGCAACGCCGCGCTGATGCGCCAGTACTTCGCCGACGGCTTCTACCCGCGCGGCGACAAGACCGCCAACGACACCTACAACCCCAGCGGCATGGCCATGAAGGCGTTCCTGCTCAACGGAACCAATCCGCTGCAGGGCACCCAATGGCCGAACAACAACATCGGCTGGGGCCGCGCCTGGCTCGACGGCAGCCTCTGGTTCAAGGACACCATGCCCGGCGGCGACGACAGCCGCCGCGCGCGCCTGTTCGAGCGCACCAACAAGGCCGGCATGGAAACCGGTGACGTGCACGAATACACGATCGCCAACGTGCAGGCCGGCATCGAGTTCCGCGTCACGCTGACCTGGTTCGATCCGGAAGCAGCCGTCGGCGCGGCATCGACCCTCGTCAACGACCTCGACCTCGAAGTCGTCGGCCCGGACGGCACCTATCTCGGCAACAATTTCACGGCCGGCGTGTCCACCACCGGCGGCAGCGCCGACCACAAGAACACCGTCGAGCAGGTCCGCCTGACCACGCCGGTGGCCGGCAGCTACACGCTGCGCGTCAAGGGCAGCTCGATCCCGGGCAACGGCCGCGAGCAAACCGATCACCAGGGCTATGCGCTGGTCGCCTCCGGTGCGTTCGGCCTGCCGGACGCACCGGCGTTCCCCGCGCCCAGTGGCCTCACCGTCGCGGGCAACGGCACCACCGGCATCCAGATCGGCTTCACCGCCGGAAGCGGCGCGCAGGGCTTCCAGCTGTACCGCGCCGACGGCACTTGCGCCACGGCCAAGCCCGGCGATTTCCGCATGGTCGCCAACGGCGCGGCGTCGCCGCTCGTGGACACGCACTCGCAGGGCGGCTTCAGCTACGCGTACAAGGTGCGCGGCGTCAGCAACGACGTCGAAGGCGACGTCTCCGGCTGCGTCGACGTGGTGTCGCAGGACGCCTGCACGCTGCTGCCGGCGTTCGACGGTGCCTCCCTGCACGCCGACGGTGCCAGCGCGAGCTGCGCGGTGAGCCTCGACTGGACGCCCGCCACCGCGGCGTGCCCGGGCTCGACCGGCATCACCTACCTCGTCCAGCGTGCCACCGATCCGTACTTCCAGGACACGCAGACGATCGCCAGCGACGTCGCCACGCCCGGCTACGTCGACACCGCGGTGACCAACGGCACGCCGTACTACTACAAGGTCGCGGCGGTGGACAGTTTCGGCAACGTCTCGCCGATCTCGGCCGGCCGCAACGTCACGCCAACGGGTCCTGACGGCCCGGATCCCGCGAACTACCTCGACGATGCCGACACGCACAGCTACATGGCCATGGAAGCGCCGTGGCAGATCACCAACACCGACGCCAGCAACGGCATCTACAGCTACCGCAACGCGCAGGACGCGCATCCGTATCCGGACCTCACCTGTGCCAGCACCACCACGTTGCCGCTCAAGATCAAGGCGGGCAGCACGCTGACTTTCAACGCGCGCTACGACATGGAATACCAGTGGGACGGCGCGGTCATGGAAATCTCCACCGACGGCGGCGGCACCTGGAACGACCTGGCGCCGGACGGCGGCTATCCGACCACGTTCGCGGAGACGATGGATCCGCCGATCAACGCCTGCGGTTTCGCGGCCACGCACGGTGCGTTCAGCGGCGTCAGCACGGCGGCCTCGAATGCCGATCCGGGCAACGGCACCGCCACCGCGGTGTTCAAGCCGTTCTCGGCCGACCTGTCCGCCTACGCCGACCAGACCGTGCAGATCCGCTGGCGCATGTCGAGCGATCCCGCGGGCGGCTATCTCGGCTTCCTCCTCGACGAGGTGAAGATCGGCGATGGCAGTGGCGGCAGCGACGACAGCGACATCATCTTCATCGACGGCTTCGACGGCACGACGCCGCCCGGCGGCGGCAACTACGTGTGCCATTGACGCTGCATTGATCGCCGTTTGACGAACCGGCGCGGCCCTCCGCGCCGGTTTTTTTTGCCCTCGATCGCTGCCTTGCTCCGCGCCGTCGCACGCGCGAAGCCGACCCGCTTCCGCAAAGTGTGCGATCGTCCACTACCGCGGCGCATCGATCGACCGCACCGACCCACTGGACACCTGCCTTGGCCGAAACGCATCGCACATTCTGGCCGCGCCGCCTGCTGCGCTGGACGGCATTCGCGCTGCTCGCCTGGTTCGCGCTCGGCATCGTCGCGGTGATCGTGCTGCGTTTCGTGCCGCCGCCGGTTTCGGCGGTGATGGCGCAGGACTGGCTCGACGCGAAATTGCACGGCGATTCCAGCTACGCGCTGCGCTACCGCTGGGTGTCGTGGGAGCGCGTCGCGCCCGCGCTGCCGCTGTCGCTGGTCGCGGCCGAGGACCAGCGCTTTCCGCAGCATCACGGTTTCGATTTCGCGGCGATCCAGAAAGCGCTCGACGAGGCCGACGACGGCGAACGCCTGCGCGGCGCGAGCACGATCAGCCAGCAGGTCGCCAAGAACCTGTTCCTGTGGAGCGGCCGCAGCTTCGTACGCAAGGGACTGGAAGCGTATTTCACCGTGCTCATCGAGACGCTGTGGCCGAAGCGACGCATCCTCGAGATGTACCTCAACATCGCGCAGTTCGGCGACGGCGTGTACGGCGCCGGCGCAGCGAGCCAGGTATTTTTCCGCACCACGCCCGATCGCCTCGACGCGCAACAGGCCGCGCTGCTCGCCGCCGTGCTGCCGAATCCGCTGCGGTTCAAGGTCGACAAGCCCAGCGCCTACGTGATGCGTCGCGTGGCGTGGATCCGGCGCCAGACCGAATCGCTCGGCGGCGCGTCCTACCTGCCGCGCTGAAGGCGACGCACGGTCAGGCCACGAATTCGCTCGCGGGCAACCTCTCGCGCAGGAACGCGTGCGCCTCGGCCAACGGCCCCGCATAGCGTCGCCAGGCGCCGATGCCGCGTGCGTGCAGCGGTTCGCGCACCTGCGAATTGCTGGCCGTGGCCGAGGGCGAGGTATTGCGCTGCAGATCCACGCAGCCCGGTTCGTAGGGCAAGCCGCAGTACTCCATGGCTTGCCGGGCCACGCGCTCGGGTTCGCGGACCAGTTCCTCGTAGCGGACCGTGAGGATTGCTCCCGGCATCACCTCGTCCCAATGCCGCAGCATCGTCCGGAAGCGCAGGTACTCGGCTGCCGCATCGAGCGGATCGTAGCTGTAGGGATAGACCGCCGCGGCGAACAGTTCTTTCAGGCTGGAAAGGATGCTGTCCATCGGATCGCGCACCAGGCAGATGATGCGCGCCTGCGGCAGCGCCTTGTGGATCAGTCCGGCATACATGAAGTTGCGCGGAAGCTTGTCGATGAGGAAACGCTTGCCGTCGGCGCGCCACATCGTGCGTTGCAGGTAGCCGCGTGCGATGGAACCGAAATCGATCATCGGGCAGGCGCGCAGCAGCGCCGGAGCGGCGGGCGTGTCGGTGAGGACATCGGCCTGCCAGGCGAGCTGCGAATGGAAGTCGTTCAATTCGCCCGCCGAAACGACGAGGCCGTGATTGCCGAGAATGCGCTCCAGCACCGTCGTGCCGGTGCGCGGCATGCCGACGATGAAGATCGGAACGTGGTCCTCGGCCGGCATCCGCGAAGCCGATACGAACGGCGCGTCGCACAATGCCATGATGGCGGCGTCGCGCGCCTGCTCGTTGGCTTGATCGTAGTGCAGCGACCGGCGCTTGATGGCAGCGCCGGCCATCAATTCCCGCCACGCCGCATCGCTGCCGGCATCGCTGTCGAGATGATGGAACATGGCGTAGTGGAGCATGGCCCGTTCCGGCGCATCCGGCGCGCAGCGTTGCAGGGCCTGGCGAATGCGCGCGACCTGCCCCTCGGCATCCGCGTGCCGATCGTGCGTGGCCAGCATGAGCATCGCCGCCGGATGTCCGGGCGCGAGCGTGAGGCAACGCTCGTATTCGCGCGTTGCTTCGGCCGCGCGCCCGAGATTGCGCAAGGTCGTCGCGCGGACGAAGCTGAGCATCGGCGTGGCCGCGCCGTGCAACAGCGCATGATCGAGCAGGCGCAATGCGTCGACGTCGCAACCGACCTGGCCGAGGCAAGCCGCGAGCCGGTCGGCAACGCCGAGCACGACGGGATGCGACCAGTCGGCCTCGCGTATCGCGCGGGCGGCGAGCCGCGACTCGCCGAGCCCGCGCAACATTCCCACGATGTCGGCCAGCCCGCGCCAATCCCGGGATTCGTGCGTCGCGGCCACGGCCATGCGCGTCTTCTCGACGACGATGCGGAAACGTCCGCCGCCCTGGGCGAGCCTGGCGATGGCCAGCCACGCCAGCGGCTGGCGCGGATCCGCCGCGACGATCGCCTCGTATTCGGCAAGCGCGTCTGCGTGATGGCCTGCACGCGAAAGTTCCCACGCGCGGCGCCAGCGGGATTCAAGATCCATCGGCGAAAGACATTGGAAGAAGACCGGGCAGGCGCGGCGCCGGGTCGCGCCGCGAAAGAGCGCCGTACCGTAATCGCGCGGTGCGGCCTTTGCAAGGCGATTCGCCGGCGTCGCGTTTCGCGATGCGATCGTCTTGGCTAGGATGAGGCTTCCCATTCACGGCCGTTTCCGATGCCCGACCTGACCGTCGTCGTCCCCGCCTACAACGAGAGCGAAGGCCTGCGCGAATTCCACAAGCGCGCGACGGCCGTGCTCGACGGCATGCCGGATCTCGACAGCGCCGTGCTCTACATCGACGACGGCAGCCGCGACGACACCTACGCCATCATGTGCGAACTGCGCGCGAGCGATCCGCGCGTGGCGACGCTGCGCCTGGCGCGCAACTTCGGCAAGGAACTCGCGCTGACCGCC
>Ga0182744_1002888_pt1 | contig 13776 bp, 25 predicted proteins | sample eDN3rd30CKraftMG_FD_128525 | JGI IMG/M metagenome (GOLD analysis project Ga0182744, IMG submission 128525) | Enriched Miracle-Growth compost microbial communities from Emeryville, California, USA - eDNA 3rd pass 30_C Kraft MG (version 2) (version 2) ...
CGACTGCACAAACTCGACGAACTCGGCTCGCCCAGCATCGTTTAACAAGCGACGAGTCAAGTATTCGTATGAGTCCGACACTTGCGGTACGAACATGAAATCCGTCACATTCTCCGTCACTGCAGCATAGCTAGGCGCCTGCCCTCGATTCTGCTCCGCATAGTCACGAATGAACTCGTAAGCCTTGCGGTCAGCGACCGATTTAAAATGATCGGCTCCGATATTATGACGAGCAAGTGCGCCGACGTCGTTCGTTTCGATTACTTTCGAAAGTAATAGCGTTCCATAGTTGCTCATTCGTTCTTACCTCCTTAGTTTAAGCGTTTTAATTGTTGCATAGGTGCTCACTTTGTTTCTTTCTCGATTAAAATTGCGGTCATCTGACGATACCCATTCGCTGGCGAGCGATTGGATTCCTCGCCTTGCCCTTGATATCGACGAATCGACTTTCCGTTAGACCAAACGTTTTGTACGCTGACTACTCGCGCTTGACCGTTCTTGACCAGCCATTCGTAATATTCCAAGTTCATCGTCTCCGCCCCTTCCGTCTATCCTTCATATTCACGTACTCTTGCACGATTAATATCGTAAATCCGAGCACAGCTAATAGCGTTATTGTTGCGTCAGTTACGGGATTACCTGTCACTTTAAAGCCTCCAATTCTTCGTGTATCTCCTCTAGCCTCGCCTTTGCACGTGCTTGCTCCGTCATATCTTGCGTTGATATTGCGTGACTTAGCGATTGCAATTCGTAATCTAGCTCGGCCAATAGCTCTTTCCTCGCTTGCTTACGTTCACGCTCCGCCTTTTGTTTCGCCGTCTCAATCGGTTTATTTTGGCCTCCGTAGTTAAAGAACATATCGTCATCCTCCCAATCATCGTAATAATCGTGATCGTCACCGTCTTTAGTTACGAGTTTTATCGTCACAATGGTCGCTGCCATTCCGAGCATAAACGCTAAAACGTTTTTCATAGTCTATCGCCCCTTTACCGTCAGCCTCATCGCCAATCTAACGAGCACATAGACTGCTATCGCGATTAACGGAGGTTTAATCTTAATAATCGTATATAGATACGGATGCTCTAACGCAAACGTCAGCATCGGGATAGATTCCGTTGCCAATTGGATCCCCTTTCGGATTTTATTTCGCTAAATCTTCGTATTGTTCAGTTTTAAATTTCTAAACCATATAAACTTTTAATTTTGTCTGTTTGAAACATTAATACGAAGCGTGTCATTGCGTTTTTCTGTTTATAGCATTTAGTACAACAATAAATCCCATCTTCACTGTATTTAACTAATGTTGAATGACTATAATCATCTTTACTAAATTTAATTAAATTCTCGTTAGTTTCACATTTGTGACACTTCATTTATTTAGCCACCTTACTTCGTAATTTGATTCAACTATTCACTTACGTCGCCCACGCTTACTCTCGCCAGCAAACGGAATCACCGCACACTGATCTCGCACCCTGTCGTATAATCTCACGTCAAATACCGTCGCCAATTCCTCGATTGGAATATTACTCGTATACACCGTAGGCAATGCGTTCGCGCATCGGTAATTAATAATCGTATGCAAATCCGCCCTAAATGGAGCCGTTGCATCGCGCAAACCTATGTCGTCAAGCACCGCAAATGGCGCTAGCTTCGCCTTTTCCATCATGGCGTAGTATGGTCGCGAGTATTTCTCCGCCACATCTTGCGGAATATTGCCTCGATTGAATCCGTTATAGAGCGTCTGCCATTCGTTCACATCGAGGAAATAGGCCGGTTGCTGTAGAGGCTGTTGCCCGTTCTTTAATGCTCCGAGATAGTTGGCGATAATAAATTCGTTCATAACACAAACCGCCGATGTCGACTTACCGGTGCCTGTGTTCGCGCTGAATAGATATAACGATTTAATGCGCTCACTATTTACGTCAAACATGCGTGAGAATGTCGCCACATAATCGGATAATGCGCCATATACTTTCGCCTGGCTTTCGCGTGCTGGAGAGTTGGCTAGCGTTAAATGTCGATAGTCAGCGGGCGCGCCTGCGGTTGCTAGCCTTCCGCCTTTTCCGTTAAAGCCTTCGAGTGCTATCCGGTGCTGACACGAAGTTGGACAGTTGGCGCATCCGTTTTTATTACGGTCGTTTAGTATGCAATTTACAGCCATTCCGATAATCCCTCCAATTCCGTCTCAGCCTTAGCCATTGCTCGCGAGCTCTCCTCCGCCTTCTTCGCATCCAATTCCGCTAATTGCAACTCTCGCCGCATCCACGTCCACATAAATCCGAAGCTGATACCGGGGTATTGAGCCGACGGCTGATAATTCGCAAAGCAGCGATCAATGAACGCCTTAATCAGCGCCTTATCATGCGTTCCCTCTTTCTTCGCCGTCCCGACGATGTTTCCGAGCAATCCCTGCTCAGTTCGCCATGACCGCATTGGAGCGTAACTTACGCCAAATCTTCGCAAGTGTTCCGCTTGCAAGTAGCCGTGGAAATCGCGTACATTCCACTTTTCGACAGGCTTTTGCGTATAATCAGTCGCCATTTTCCTCCACTTCCTTTCCGCCATAAAGCGCCTTCTCCGCCTCATTCTCGATATACTTAAACTGCGTCATTGCGATTCCTTTTGCGTCACTGTAAACGCATATATCTCGCTTGCCGTTCCGTGCTGCGACTAAGCATCCGTGGAGGGCAAAGCGGAGTCGCTCGCAGTCAATGATTAGTTGATCGGTTGTCATTCGTCGTCCTCCTCGAAATAGTCGTATGGGATTCCGAGCGCTTCCGTTAGCTTATCGTTTGCTTTCCGACTCTCTCCGATTGATATCATTTCGCAAGCGTAAATAATTGCGGACACCAAGTGCTCAACTTCCGCAATAAGCGCTGGCACATCTTGGCGAGCATTTGCGATAAAATCTACGTCATCTTTGCGTAAAATACCTTCCTCTTCGGCTAGTACGATTAATCCGTTTGCTTCACTTGCTACGTAATACCCCGGCTCCATCTGCTCGTATTGTTCGCCGGATTTCCACGGTCCAGGCGTCGCCTTTTCCGCTCTCTTCTTAATCGCGTTTAATTGTTCCGTATTCATAATATCGCCCCTTTCGTTTTTCCCTTCGAAATCCCATCGTTTTAGGCGTTTTACTTCCGCCCTAGCAATTAATCCACTAAGCGCATTAAACGGCTAATCTCACGCCTAAACGCCACGATTTCGCTGTGCAATTCCGTCAATGTCGTTGCATCCGAGTCGAGCACGTTCTGCCTCGCAATCAATTCGATTGCCTGCTCGACTTTTCCGCAGAACTTCCAATCGCGCCATTCCTCGCGGACTTCTGCCGAGTGCTTAGCGGGATTGAACGCTGGCGACTTCGTCGGATCGACCGTGTGCTTGCGTTGGACTACGATTTGCATTGAATCGGATGTGATGCGATATTGTCCGCTGATTTCGATGTTTAGTGTCATGCGTTTACTCCTCCTTTGTTTTCCCGTCAATTTAGCGTCATACCCTCGCAGATGAAGAACGAGTCGACTTCCGCATTAAAACCGTTTCTAGCCACGTTTAGCACGGCGTTTTGAAAGGCTGATTGTTTACGATTGTTTTCGGTAAGATGGAATATCCGCAAACTTCGCATGTGAATACGTGTTCTCCACGTTCGCCGACTTCGATATATTCGTGCTTGAACGCGTGGTCGCCGTCGGAGCAGCGAGGCTTGCGATTGTTAGTAGTTAGATTGTCCACAATCTGCGATTCCTCCTTGCATTTAATATTTATATAATTACCGCATGGTTTTATATTGCGATATAAGCGTTATATAGTAGTTAGCTCCGGCTAATAATTGCGTTAGCAATTTTAGGCGGTATTATTTAATTACTTAGTTTAGTTCAAAGAACTTAGTATAGTTCGTGTGTCTACTACGTCACCACCCCCTATGACGCACGGTTCATACCGTCATTCACTTATCGAGTAAGTAGTAGGCGTTTGCTAGCTGATTGCCGTTCCTCGCCCGCCTAGTTTTCCGCAATACATACCCGCAATCCTCTAAGCGTTTTAGCGATTCGAATATGCTCCGTCTACTGCATCCGACCACGTCCGCGATTGTTTGCGTGCTAGGTCGCGCCTGCTTCGTCGTATTATTCGCATATAAGCAAAGCGCCATATAGACGGCCTTATCGCGATAGGTTACGCCTTGATCCGTTACTAACGAGCGTGGAACGATGACAAAGCGAGTTTTCCGGTGGTCAAATATTTCCAAACGACTCACCTCCGAATTTAACTTGCGATGCTTTGCGGATAAATGCGTCAATTTCACGTTGAAGTTCCGAGCTGATGTACGGATAGTATTCCGAGATGTGTACGAAGCTGGCTCGGTCGTCAGTTGCGGTTGTGTCGTCTATGGCGTAGATTATCGTTAGGTAGTCGGTGTGCTTACGGTATTTTTCGATTGTTTCACAACTTGGATTAAGTGCAGTGCTTCGAGATAACTTTGCGTCATACCACTGATCTTCCCATCTAAAATCCGGACGACATTCGCTATACTTTTGCTCGTATACATACGGCATTAAAAGTTCATCAAATACCTTTTTAACAAGTATCTGAAAGTCATGCCCTTGTATAGCACAAGCTCGGACCTTCTTGTTCATTGAATACTCGACTGCTGACTTATCAACATTGAAGTATTCATACATTGTCGGAAGGTTTCCGAATATCTTATATGAGTATCTTTCGATATATCGATACTTTTTAAGAAGCTCGATTGTTATTTCGTCTGGATCATGTTTTCTAATAAACTCAGCTATCGCATCGAGCATACATTCCGTTTTATCCATGTATCCTCCGGAAGTTTTATACGGTTTGAAATCATCGTCAAAATCCCAAGTAGTAACCTCTCCACCATTTTCATCAAACGCTTCATATATTTCCAACCCATGCCGACGGATAATCCTATCTATTTTAGAATGATGAACGCCATAATATTTCGCTATTCTATTGGAAGAATACCCCGCATCCAAAAACGTTTGAATTTGTTCCATATTCAATTACAACCACCTCCTTACTCTTAACAGCGGACTTGGGCCTCGAAATATGTAACGGATAATTTAAAAAATATTTAAAATCCGCCTAAAGTCCTACGAACCATATGCGTTTCCCCTCCGCAATTACGCTACAATAGGTAATAAACGGAAAATAGGACGGTGCATTAATCGGATGAAAAAGTGGAAGTGGATATTCGGAGTCATAGCGTTCATCGCCGCATTAGGAGCGGTTGGTGGCTATGCGTTAGAGCAGATGGGATATGAGGCGGAATCGACGGCTGTTGCGGAGCCCGATGCGCCGAAAGCGGAGCCTATTGCGGAAAATAAGTCGGAGAAAGTAGTGGTATCAGCGTCGACAAGCGCTAAGCCCACAGCAATTACTCCGCTAACAAAAGACGAAGTATTGGCGAAGTTTCCTATCGACGAGGACATTCCGCCTTATATCGATGGGGCGTTTATACTTATCGGCGACCGCAAGGAAACTGCGGATTATTATTCGCTAGCTGATACGGACCGCTATCGAAATGCTAGCATTATCTTTCAAGACGGAGCAATCGTAAGCGTTAAGTTTATTCCGGAAGGCAATACGGATCCTGCTGCGTTCATTAAGGAGTTCGGAATTGACGAGGAGCCTCGCAAGGTTTCCGGCTATTCGGGCTTCTACGAGGTATCGCTAATACCGCGTTTTTGGTCGCAGAATATCGAAAAGTATCCGTTTGAGCTCGATTAAGGATACGAAAAAGAAAGAGACGGAGAAATTGCGCACCGTCTCTTTTAATATACCGCTAGCCCTGTCGCCAATGCGATAACGGTCATAACCGTCATGCCTCCGTAATATATCGCCTGGTCGCTAACGGAGACGCGCTCGTCCTCCTCAATTGCGAAAAAGTATGCGTCAATTTTGCGTTTAGCAGATTTGATATGTTTCATAGTCGTTCAACCTCCGATTAATTTCGTTGTTAAGACTATAATAACTCAAAACGTTATTAACGTAAAGAGTTATTTAACGAATTTCGTTATTTATGTTATAATCGCAATAAAACGCATAGGAGGACGCAATTATGCCGATAGTTTTTACGCTTAATGAGACGATGAAAGAGCTCGCGATCAACCAAAAAGAGTTGGCCGAAATAAGCGGAGTTCGTCCGAATACTATTTCAGAAATCCGCAAAGGGAACGCAAATGCCTTGCGAGTTGAGACGATGGATGCGCTATTAGACGCGATTAACCGCTTAGCCGCCGAGCAAAATAAGACATACGGATTAGACGCAATTGTCGCATATCAAACGCCTGGGACGCCTTAATTGGCGTCTTTTTTCTTTGCAATAGCTTCACGAATAGCGGACATTGCTTGCTCTGCTGATGAGGTATTTCCTCGCGATATGAACTTTGCCATTGCGTGTGCATCTTCGTTTCTAAAACACTTGCGAGTTAGTATAACGTAGTTTATCAATACGTTTAATACTTCGTCAGTAAATCCGTATAGCGTTCGAATATCTTCTAGCGTATTTAAGTAGGAATCAGATGGTTGCCATCCGTTTAACAAATCCTTTAAAACTATCTGCGGATCACTGGCCTTTAAATAAGCTAATAACGGATTTTCCACTGGCTAGTCCCTCCCAAATACATCCCAAAACAGTGTATTGCGTTTTAGAGAAGTCGTTACATTTACGATTGACTTGTACAAATAGCCAGCAAAGTTAGCAACCTTACCGCGTTTAAAAGTGTGAATAGCTGCTAATATTGCTTCGGAGTATTCTTGCTCGTATTCTTCGATACGAATTTCACGATCCACTGACGCTTTTGCCTTGAATACTATTCCAGTTAATTCGTATAGCGTGTCCGTATCAAAGAATGGCGCTAATGCTCTTTGCAATGTTTTTGGTAATTTCGTTACTAACCCTTTTTTAATTAACGACGCTTTTTCTGTGTCATTTGTATAATCTTTAATAATCTTTTTAGCGTTATTAGGTGTTTCTAAGGGCGTGACATCCCCCGTGACATTGCCGTTTTCTTGCACATTATCCGACGGGCTCTCAGTTTCTTCCACGAACGCTTCACGCGCTACAATTTGCGTTACAAATACGATAGCATTTACGGTCTGTCCTCTATTGCCTGTCCGATCCATTTCGTATTGAGCGATTACGCCCAGCTCCTCTAAGCGATTGCAAACGCGAATCACCGTACGGCGAGTTATGCCTAGCATGTCTGCTATTTTATTTTTCGATAAGTAGCAAACGCCGTAATATTTCGAAGCATAGCGGTTAAGCACGTCCAATACTTTTTTAGCTGCTGTCGATAATTCATGCGCAAATTGATCGCGAATTGCTTTTACATTAGCGTTTAATTGTTCGATTGTCTCGAATGGTTGCAAAGTTTTATACGTTAATTCCGTGTTTAATAGTCTCATAATCTCGTTCTCCTCCGTTTTGGAAAACGAAAAAGCGCTACATCGTAAATTTACTACGACATAACGCTTTTATTTCAACTTTTTTCTTTACAAATATGTATAATGCCGTTACAATAAACATATCATATATGTAAGAAGAAAGTCGGCAAGTGTTAGTCGTGAGTCAGGATCACGATTGACGGTTTAGGAGCGTTGGCGCGCTACCTAGACAGCCGGCTTTTTCATTTCCGTTCATTTACTTGTTATCCACAATTTACACTTATTTAAAATAAATTGCAAGAGGAAAATTTGCGTGTAGCCTTCGAATAGGTTGTGCGCTTTTATTTTGCGTAAAATTCTTTCTGTATCAAACTACTGATAATCCGACGTATTAAACTCCATATTAATCCAATTTAGTATAGACATTCCGGAGTTATCGTGTTAAAATTACGGAGTAAATACATTTAGGAGGCGTTATAATGAAACTTTTCGCGCTAGATTTAGGCAATCGACAAGTAAAATTAATGTCGGAAAAAAGTACAAAAATTCTACCATCTTATTTTGTGGACGCTGCAGAATACGGAAATCGGGACGTTTTATCCTTCGCTAAAGGCGAAAAGAAAACGAGCGACTATACAACGGAACGTGATCGCGGTTATACGTATGTATGGGGCGAAGGATTAGACGCAGGCAATAAAGTTGTAACGGATACAATCCGCGTCGATGGCCGCTACAATACCCGCGAGTTTAGACTACTAGTGGACTTTGCTCTCGCGGAACTATCTCGCGACTATAAAGAATCGACAAGCGGAGTATTAGACGTTGTTGTCGTAACAGGAGTTCCGACGGAAGATTACGACAAGGAAGAAGTTGTATCACAAGTTATATCCGCATTTAAAGGCGTTCACAGTGCGACAATTGACGGCGTGTTCCACGTTGTTAAAGTACACGACGTTTACGTATTAATGCAGCCAGTCGGAACGGCTATCGATATTATGGTCGATGATAACGGCGAAGTTAGAGAAGGAGTCGACATCGAGGATTCTCTTGTCGGAATCGTAGACTGCGGAGGCGGTACGGTTCTAATTGACGCTTTCGAAGCGATGGACCTCGATAAAAAGAATCGTCGCCAAATGTTTGAGGGCGCTTATACGTTATATAGCGCAATCCGCGAGCAAGTGACGAAGAAATTTACGAGCATTAACGATAACGAAGTTGAGCGTCTATTGCGCGAGGGCAGTGAGAAAGAAGTTTACGTATGGTCGCCGAATGGTCGCGAGAGCTACGATTTAACGGATATTGTGATGCTAGAGCGTGACCGCTATACCCGAAAAGTCGCGTCAGCGGTAAGTGCGACGTATAAAGCCAATAAACGAATGAAAACGGTATATGTAACTGGTGGAACGGCTAACCTTCTTATTAAAGCTGAGTTTGAGCGTGCTGTTCCTATTGCGAAATTCGTGGATGAAAGCGAAATTGCAAACGTACGTGGTTTCTATAAATACGGATTGGTAAACGAGGTGCTAATCGATGGCAACCAAAATGCGGATTGAAGTCTTATTGACGGATGCTGACGAGGATATTATCGAGTTTATTACTTCTAATAATACGCCAAGATCTGCGCAATTTAAGAACGCGATGCGCTACTATATGCGAGGGAAAGGCGAAGAACAGTTTGACGTCAGAGTTAAACGATTATTAAGCGAAGTGCTGGCGCAAAATGGCGTGCAGAATACTCCGCAAGTATCTGAGCCGAAAAAGAAAGCGTTGAAGTTTGGCGCGAAAAAAGGCTAAAAAAAGAACGCTCGAAGATTAAAATTTCTCCGGGCGTTTGTAACATTTTGGGTAGTAGGTGCATACGCTAGCTATATAGCGGTAACGCGCTATTAGCTAAAGAGGAAAAAATTCCTCTTAATTTTTTGTCATAAACCACTAATAGCGGTCATACCTTATTGAAAAGGGAGGTCGAAAAATGACGAAAAGTAAGTTCCCGAAATCCGTTTCATTCAATTTAAAGAATAGTACCGATCGTGCAATATTGGAGTATGTTAAGCGACGAAACTTTAGCGGTTACGTCAAAAAACTTATTCTTGCTGATATGCGAAACAATAACGTTGAAATTGCGTTAGAAAATAACGAAGTAGAGCTATCCACATTCGAACAACTAAAACGCCAACTCGAATTAGCTAAGAGCGTTGGCAATAAGCCCCAAAACGATACCGACTCCAAGTCCGATAACTAAGTGCATCGACAATCCGTCCTTTCGGTTGATTTCCGTTAGTTTAGCCATGTGACATCACGTTTATACAAGGAGACGATTAAAATGGATTTTATTATTAACGATTTAAAAGACGGTTATTCTACGTTAAAGGTATCACGCAAAAAGGTTGCGGATCCTATCGGAATTGAGCGCGATACTCCTCCTCGGACTAAAAAACCTCTATATAAGTACGTAGTACCAATCGTTATCCCGTTAATTTTATATCCGACAATCGGATTTGCTGCCGGTCCATTCGATATGCTGCATGACGAGTTTTTAAAGATAGCGGATATACTCGCTCTAGCCGTATTTAGTTTCGCTGGCGCGTCCTGGATGTTTGGCCATCGCTCGAAAGGCCTTGAAATGTTAATTTGCGGTTGCATCGGCTATTTGATTATTAGACATTCGGTTGATATTCGCGATTACTTAAAATACGCATTTTAAGAGGAGGAAATAACGATGTTTGAAATTTTCAATAATGCGCTTCAATGGACGCTAATTGCCGGTGCCGAAGTTCTTAAAGGTAGTCTTTCGCTAGTATTGCCCGACTTAGTCGGCTGTGCGTATATGGTTTGCGGAGCTTACGTTATGTTAAAAGCATTGGCCGGCTCTAAGAATATCCTACGTCCAATCGCAATCGTAAGCGGAATTACAATCGTTGCATTGGCGGTGATCGCGTGATAAATGTCGATAAGTTGAAGGATAATCTGTCGGTTAGTTCGTTTAAGCGACTAGCGCCAATTCAACGAATAGATAACGCAATAGTCACGTATCAAATTATTCCTCACGCTGATATAACGAATAATAATCGTAGATTATGGCGCTCGATTTATAAAATGTACGAAATGTATGACCGTCCGATTAGTCGGATTGAGCGCGAAGGCTTTAAGCTGACATTCCGCAAGAAAGACTTATTTTGGTTCGATGTAGTTTTGCGTCAAAAAGACGGTCAGAAATCCGTCGAGTTCTACGTTTCAACTAGCGAGTACCAGGCGACGAAACTAAAGCGCAAGCTCGAAAATAAAATGAGCGTGACATTTAAGGAGGCGTCGGCAGAAAGTTTGCAAATTCCGTCGACGTCTAAGGATACAATCGTGCAGGAGTTACGTTACATGAAGCATAACGTATTCTCGCTTGCCTCTAATTTTGCGGAAGCTAAGACGCCGATTGCAAGCGTCCTTAATACGGTAGATGAAATACAGTTCGACGGAGACTTCGCTCGATTGAGTGTCTGCAACGATATAGAGAATCGTAGTCGTTGGGTAAAGTCGGCACAGTGGGCGTATGAGAAGATTGAGAACGGTAAGATTCCGCAGCGAGCGCTATTAAGTCCGCGAAGCATCGGGCTACTATTAAAAACCATTGTTAGTGCCGTAGTGAACGAAATCGACAGCCTAATGACGGATGTACTCGACGCTTTCGATAAGACGTTCTTCGGTAGCGATAAACGCTTCGAGAAGAAGCTAGCTCTAATCGAAAAGCACTCGCTAGAGGACGAAATCGGCACGACGAAGCTCAGCAAGGAGAAAGGCAATCTGCCCGTATTCCGTTCACATATCCGCGTTGTAGCACACTCTAAGGACCGTCTGACACGCGATTCTATATCGGAAACACTGTCGTTATCTATGCAAGATTTAGCGGATACAAACGAGTTACATGGCGTTAAATTGTACGGAAGTCGACGCAAGAAAGTTATCGAGGAATTAAATACGCTTGAATTATCGCCAACAACTATGCGAGATCCTAACGTCAACCTCGTAAGTACCGACGAAATGTCGAAGCTAGCGCTTATGCTTCCGAATCGTGAGCTGCAGTTAAAATATGCAGATGCGTTAGACGTAAAAACGCGTATTGAGGCGGAAGTACCTTCGGTATTGCAAAACGAGAAGAATCTGCTCGTCGGCTATTCCGAGGTTAAGGACCGCAAGATTCCAGTCGGATTGCCTGCGCATCAAAAGGATAACTTTTATAGCGGGTATACGTTTATTGGCAAGCAAGGTAGCGGTAAAGATACGTCTATACAGACATTCGTTCACGGTGCGTCGAATATGGGCATATCTAACTTTATTATCGATTGGATTGGCGAGCCAGGGCATCGAGGCATGGCGGACGGCATACGTGATTTATTGCCTGCGGATAAGGTTATCGATATTGATTTAGCGAATGAGGACTTTATTGTGCCGATGGACTTAACGGAAGTTATCGGAAAGTTAGGACGTAAAGGCGGTTCACGCTTTGCGATGGAAATGATCGATTTCATGGATTTAGACGGAATGGCTCGCTCGCAGAAATACTTGACGGAAGCGTCGAAGGCGTCAAACGGCTCGCTATTTAATATTAAGCGGTTAATTGAGGACCAACAATTCCGCGAAAGCCGTATCGCTGAACTTATTAAGGATGGAAATATCCGCCTGGCTAACGATTTGCTTAGTTGGGGAACGAACGACGAGCTCGGCAATAAATGCGATGCGATTATTAACCGCTTAAATATGTTCTTTGGTGACGATACACTTTACGATATCTTCTCGCAACCTCCGAAAGCCGAAGTGGACTTCGAGCAATGGATGAAGGAAGGCAAGACGGTCATCATCCGCATACCTAAACGTAAGCTCGGCAATGCTGCGAAAGTGTTAGCGCATTGGATTACGTTAAAAGTTCTTATGACGCGTATGCTCATGGAGCAATCGGATAAGGACGCGCACGGATGCTTTATGATATTCAATGAACCGGAGCAAGTCGAAAGCGAAGGCTTAGCACGACTAATGGGACGTATCGCAACGGAAGGACGCAAGGAACGTCTCGGCTCGATATTTGCGTTCCATCACTGGGGCAAATTGCCGTCGTATCTGCAAGATAATCTAATCGCGGGAGGCGTTAATCAATTCCTATTCGCCAACGATCATAAGAAAACGTTCGAGCTCGCTAAAGAGCGATTAGAGCCGACATTTACCGTTGAGGACGCATTAAGGACGCCAAAACACTACGCAATTGCTATACTTAATACAAACGAACCGCTCAACGCTTTCTTAGTCCATATGCTACCGCCTGTGCCCGAATCAGAACGTTACGATAACTCGTTCTTAACATTAAGACACGCTCGCATGTATGGACGGTCGTGGAGCGAATTGCAAAGGATGGCGCTATGATGAAACATCAATACATTTATAACGGAAAGCAATTAGCGATTATTGAAACGGACGACATTCTTGCTCACGTAGTCGGAACGGTTCATACGATTAATGGACGCGACTATCAGATATCGAAAGTGTTTTTCGAAATTAGTGAGCGTATGTACGTGGTCCACGTTTACGAATATAAATAAAAATCGACCGCAAGGCGCAATGGCCCGGCGGTCTTTTTAAATATTTTAATTTGCGTCGAAAAAGCGTTGACTTTAATAACTAAATACGTTATTATTAACTTAACAAATAAAACAAACGAAAGAGGTCGTTAATATGGAATTATCAACTTATAACCGCAAGCAGTACCAAGCTGAATTATCTTCACACAAAGCACGCCTAGCAGTAGTAAAAGAGTTAATTAATGAAGCGACTAGTCCGTTAATGAAAAACGACTATATCAAAGAGCACAACATGCATGTTCGTCGCATCAAGAAAATCCAAGAAATCTTAATCGAAGATGTAGCAGCAGGCGCTCGATAATAGGGCGTTTTTCTTTTTTCCTATTTAACTTTACGATTCACATACGCAAATACATACGAAATCAAATCGCCATCTCCGTACTTGTCAACGTTTTCGTGCTTCGACATAAATGTTCCGTCAGCTACGGCACGCCTGATGATTTCGCGAGCTGCTGCGCGTCCAGTATCGTTTAATTTCACTTCGTCGTCCTCCTCTTGCTTTGTGTATGAAACTCCCTGCACTACTGGCGTTTTTAACGCTTTCAATGCGTCACTAATGCGTTGGATAAACGAATCCCAACGCTTTTCTGCTCGGATTCTATGCGGGCAGTCTTTCCCCGACCAATTATTATGCTGTTTAATACGGTCGACGCCCCATCCGAACTCGTAAAGCAACTTCGCTATATATTGAACGGCATTCTCTTCCGCTTGCACATAGCGAGACCCTCCCGACTTC
>Ga0182744_1002890_pt1 | contig 13768 bp, 18 predicted proteins | sample eDN3rd30CKraftMG_FD_128525 | JGI IMG/M metagenome (GOLD analysis project Ga0182744, IMG submission 128525) | Enriched Miracle-Growth compost microbial communities from Emeryville, California, USA - eDNA 3rd pass 30_C Kraft MG (version 2) (version 2) ...
ATTCTATAACGAATCCAGAAGGCAATGGAATTTAAAAAAGATGACTCCGATGGAATATCGAAGTCATCTAATAGCTGCTTAAATATCAAGGTTGCTTTTATTAAACTGTCCAAAATTTAGGGTTCAGTTCAGAGTTGGGCGTTTCTTCTTTTTCTACTAGCGTTAATATATCCGATAATTGAACGTCTAAGGCCTTACATAGAGCGCCTAGTGTGTCGCGTTGATACTGCATAGTTGTGTCGTTATACATTCGTCTGACCGTTTCAACTGGCAAGCCAGCTAACTCGGCGCATTTTCTTATCGACATATCACGTTCATCTAATATTTCTTTAAGCGTTGATTTAGCGCGCATTATCTCGTCCTCGCTTTCGTGTAATTCCAGTATATAAAAACTTTTTTATTTTGACAACAGAATGTAGTTGACAACGGAACGTAGTCGTTATATTATAGGTATAACAACAAGTGACAACGAAACGTAGTCAAAATATTATATGTGGAGGTTTTGCAATTATGACACAAGTTTAAGTAGTAGTTATCGAAGAAGGGTATTCATTTACGAAGGAAACAACGGAAATTATCCCAGGGCTCGTTAGATTAGAACTTTATCGCGAGGAAGAAGCACCGACTGACGCAAGTTTATTTATAGGAGAAAACGCAATTCACTTCGGATGGACGAGCGAGGCTGAGCGCTTGTTTAACGAGAATATCGATGTAGCAGAGGTAATCGAACTACTATGCGTACTTGCAACACCTTCGCATTACAAAGCATAATTAAACGGTCTTGACGCAAATGTTTGCAGACAAAGCGTTAAGGTAAGAGTGAACGCAGTAATATTTGGCGGTATTGCTAGCGGGCTAAAGTTGACTATAGATGACGACATATTACAAATCGAACGGGATCAAGGCGGTTAAGGTTGGCGACTTAACTGCAACAATGAGGCGTTTGCCGGCGCTTCATTCATATTATAACGGGAGGCAAGGCGTTGCAGCGCTTTGTCTTTTGACGTTATTAAAAGATTAAAACATAGTCGTCGGCTGTCCCAGCCTCCGACAACTAGCGATAATATATCTATTAATGCATTATATAAACGCAAGATATAACCGTTATATCAGCTAGCTGCGGTCTTGTTGCACGGTTTTGGCAACAAGGGCGCTATGTTTTAAGAGGTTGTTCCAACCTTGCAGAAACTGTAAAATAATTACATACCGCTATAAATATATCCTTTACCGCATGATTTACGGATGTGTCTGATAAGATAAGTAAGAAACGGAAAAATTATATAAAATATACAATATGTAGCGTAAAGTAGATAAAATAATACGTAAAACACTATATGTTGTGTTTTACTACCGTTTCTAATTGGGACGTAAAGGGCGGGTATTCTTGCGATTTTGGGACGTAAAAGGCGTGTAATTTTTTGCGGTAAATAGTAACTATCTGCGATAGGTATAACGTTAACATGACTGATAAGATAAGCTAGCAACCGTCGGAAGTGGTGCTAGGCTTACGGAGAGTAAGAACGAAGGCTATTTTATAGTTGGACGTAAAGGGCGTGTAAATTGCCGTATTCGGGACGTAAAAGGCGGGTAATTTTAATGCACAATTTACCGTTTAAATCACCTATATAAGGGAAGCCTTGGTTCTACGCGTTAGCTTGATTTGTGGTTAGGAATACCATAATTCAGTCGATTAGTTACCTATATAAACGCCGAAGGGGCTTTTTATAATTATTTTTAAATTTTAGGTTGCTATTTCGCTCTGCCGACACCTATACAAGGGAAGGGATATTTATGAAAGTTGAAAAGGGGCAAGTTATTGAAGAGTTAGCACTCGGGGCATATCCAGGTTTAGGTGCAGTAGAATTTATTAAAGAACTTATGGCCAAATATGCGGACGAGTATATAGATGAGTTTTTACTTCTCCGAGACATTGAAGAAGATAAGCCGGAAATATTCGAAGATAAACGTGTTAGGAAATGCTGTGCTTGTGGTTTCTATTTCCGTGATAAATCTAAGCCTAACTCTGCGGTTGTTTGTTCGGAAGAATGTAGAGCGGAGAAAAATAAATACTTGCGTAATATAAAACGTAGAGAGCAGTCAGCAGAAGCCGGCACCAAACGCACTACTCATTATTCGAGTGAGTACGGATTTTATGCGAGCGATGAAAAACTAATGGAAGCGGATCAGCGCCATATTGCTAATACTTCGGATTTTGAAAAGACGGTAGCGCGCTCGCAGACACGACAAATTAATGGTGGTAAAAAGCGTGTTACTTCGCAGAATATCGACGATATTAAGTCGAAAGAAACGAAGCGATCGCGTGAGTTTTGGGGAACGACATGGGCGACGGCTTACGAAGATAAAGAATAGTTTTTACTGCGGTCATTTCGTCTAAAGATGAGGGAGCGCAAGTTTTTATTCGAGTTGTATTATATATAAAGAGAAGTAATACTTGTATTTTAATCGAAAGCTCATTATATATAGTAGGGAAATCATACTTTAGTCACACACATATTTTACTCGAAATGTCTGTCCTATATAGTGAGGAATCAAAACATATATTTAACCTTAGTTTGTATCTTATTTTTTGAAGAAGTATATTTCAGTCGTCCAATCCGGGCGACTTTTTTAATTGGCTTAAAAAGTGGTGTTAAACCTACTACAAAAGAAAGGAGTGACGGGCCATGTAATTATCAGCACAACAAATAAAGCATTATCGCGAGGCACTAGGAATCACACAAGGAGAGTTAGCGAAGAAACTCGGCATATCATCGTCAACATTAGGAGCGATTGAGCGTGAGGAGCGTCGCCTTTCTGAGGCAGTAGCGTTTAATGCTGGCGCAGCTTTATTAGATGCAAGTCGTAAGGTAACGGCAGCGACCGAGCAAATTCAGTCGTTAGCTGACGTTCTAAATAAATAAAAGACTATGAAAATGAAAGGGAGAATGAATATGACAAACGCAGTATTAAGAGGTAAGGAATACGTAGGATTACATCCGGAGGTAAGACGCCGAGCTATCGCACAGAAACAGAATTACGTTGTAGTAGACGGCAAGCCTTATGATACGGAAACAGGCGAATACTTAGGTGATCGCTTTACACACGACTTAACGCCGAATACTACCGAGCTTCAACATCAAGCGTTCCAGTCTGTACAATCGCTAGGCAACCATGAAGAAGAGAACGGCGGATTTATCTTCGCTTTCTTCCAACAATCAAGAACGATTAGCGAAAGATTCGAGACGCTAAACAATGCGGATATTGCTCGCTTAATGTACCTGGGCACCTATATCGCATGGAATACGGGGCGCCTGCAGTATGATAATGGTCGAGTAATTACACGCGAAGGCTTTGATAAGCTGACAGGACTTAGCTCTAAACGTGCAAAGGAATTATACAATCGATATGTTGACGAGGGAATTATTTCCGAAGTTGACGGCTCTATATACATGAGTCAAACGGTATTTTACCGAGGCAATATAAGGTCGATTAGTTCGTATACAACGGACTTACAATATACGCGACTATTTAAGAAAACAGTTCGCGACTTATACGAGAAATCAAACGGCAAAACGGTAGGACAGCTTGCGCTAGTCTACGCAGTAATGCCGTTTTTAAATTTCCAAACAAATATCGTATGCGTCAATCCGGACGAGAGCGATACAGACCGCTTGCAACCAATGGGGCTAGAGCAGTTAGCGGAGTTATTAGGCTACGCAAATGCTTCAAAATTAAAGGCGGCAATGAATCGCGTAAAAATCGACGATAAAGTCGTTTTCGGCTTCTTCGAGAATCCGAATGATCGCAGACAGAAACGAATTACGGTGAATCCGCGAGTAGTATTCGCTGGCAACGGTGAGCAGCTACTAGCGATTAAAGCACAATTTAACTAGAAAAGGAGAATGACTAGAAATGGACATTAAGCAATATATTGAAAAACTCGATTATGCAACATACTGCGTCACACTAGAGCTGCCCGACGGCCAATTAGTAACACGCACATACGAACGCAGTAATGAGGTATTTCCTGCCTATAAGACGTTAGTGGAAGTGTTGGGACGATATGACGGTGTAGGAATCCACGTTGAAACAAGTTGTAGGGCGTTGGCTCGCGAATACAACGCAGAGCATCAAAATCCGAATTCAACGTTGCTAAATGATTTAAAAGAGATTATCGCGCGACGTGGCTTGTCAGTAACGATTAGTTACGTAGCTTAACAAATAGAAATTAGACCATGACTAGAAAGGGAGAATGAACAATGACTTTACAGTATCTTGAATTAGTCTACAAAATCGCTTACCTGGAGAAAAAGTTAGAGCTCGCATTAAAACGTGAAGAGGCGGTGCAAGCCGATGAAAACTAAAACTTGTACGCGTTGCAATGCTGAGAAACCTCTAACGGAGTATTACACGGCGGATCGTTACTACTGTAATGATTGCGAGCGAGAGACGTCAAGAGAACGCATGGCGTTGCCGGTTAATAAGGCTAGACTTGCGTATCGGAACGCCTGTATAACGGCTAAGAAGTACGGCGTTTATAACGATTTAACTTACGATGATGTCGAGTATCTATTTAAGTTAGCTGACGGTCGATGCGCTTATACAGGTAGAAAATCGGATAACTTATCGCTCGAGCACGTTATACCAATGAGCAAAGGTGGTCCGAATACGATAAGCAACATTTTAGTCGTAGATTTAGACGCGAACAGACGTAAAAACGACGGAAGCGCGTTGGAATTTATAGAATCGCAACATGATCCATATACCGTTACACCACTCGTTAATCTACTTGCTACGAGAGGTAATCGGGAATATAGAGAAGTGTACGAAGAATTATGCGAGTATCAGCGCCAAGAGGCGAATGAGCTATATAGAAAACTGATAGCAAAAATAGGATAAGGGAGAGAACGGAATGGACTACCGACGTAAAGAGAATCGATTTGAAAGCAAGGATGACGCAAAAAAGAAGAAGAAAGTTGTGACTTATAACAAAAACGGAATAAGGATCTTCGGCGAGAGACACCCGAAACAAAGATACTTTCCAGGGGAGTGATTAAATGACGACACGACTCTTCTACGATCCAGTTACACATAGCATCTATATTGATGAACCGGGCAAGTCAACAAAGATAGAGTTGCCTAAAGAGGTTGAAAAGCTTGATGCGATGTACGCAATCAGCAGCGACGCGGTTTTTGAAATTGTATTACAACTAACAAACAAAGGGGAAATTTAAATGACAAAACAAACACGTAAACAATTAATTGAGGAATTTGTAGGGAAATCAAGAGCGGTTCGCGATAAATCTAAAACACTTTTACATGAGGTAATTAGAGAAGGGCGTCGGGAATACCTGGAGATTCAAAAGAATCCTCGCTTAAGTCCAGAAGGAAAGGCGTTAGAAAAAGAGGATACTAGAAAACACATTAACGAGCAATTCCTTAAACATTCCGCAGAATTAAAAGCTGAATATAAACGATATATAAGCATGGCAAAGGATTTAGCGCGTGAGGTTGTTGCTGCACCTCCTACAAATAACATGACGGAAGCACAGAACGCAGCTTTCGAGGCCAGCGTATCGGACTTAAAAGCTCGAGTATTATTACACCCACACCCAGCAAAAGCGGCGCAACTAGTATCTGACTTTGTTCGCTCGAACAAGGACGAGTATAAATCGTTCGTAATCGCTCAACAATTCCATTCGATTGTTGCACCGGTAATTTCAACGCTAGGCGCAGAGCAGAAAGCAACGTTATTACAAACGTATGAAGCAGCACATAAAGGATCGATTAGCGAGGAAAAAGCCTACGCACAACAAGTATTAGAAATGCAAGACGAGCCTCGATTCTATCAAACAGCGCATGATAATCCGTATTTCATGGAATTGAGAGCAATCATCGGCCGTCGAGGCGCAGAGCAAGCGAATGAGCCGGAAAAAGAATTAGCACGACTTCAAAGTGGAGTAACGGTAGAGGATGAAATGTTCGGTCGCGAGCCGGCCCAAACAGTAGAAGAAACGGAAACAGAGCAGCTGACAGAAGAATAAGTCGGTTGCTTTTTAATTCTAAAAACTAAAAATGAATGGAGACGATTAAATGTTAAAAGTACATTATCACGAAACAGGGGTAACAATTACAGGTGACGAGGCAGTATTGGAGAAAGCAACAAAAGGAACGGGCTCTATTAATCCGGCAGTACTCGATATCAGTGACATCCGCGTAGATGCACATTCTTTAGAAGTATTATTCCACAGAGCTGAATCAATTGGACCGATTTACTATGAAGTTGACGGGGAGCAAATATTAGTCGGTTATCCGCACGCTAAACGATACGCGGCCATGCGAGAGAAGTTTGTAAAAATGATTGAACTGGCGAAAGCTAAGCCTGACGATGATCCGATAGCCAATACGCCAGCAATTACAACGCAGTCAATTAAACCGATTAACGAATAATTAACGCAAAGCCTTGTCGATTAAGTTCGGTGGGGCTTTTTCTATTACGGTCCTTCGGGGCCGCCAATTGAAATTCCTCCAATTTACGGGCGTACGAATAGTGCGCTCAATTTTTTTATGAAAGGGTGAACGCAATGAATCAAGGAGTAAATATAATCTCGATAGCTACGTTATCTGCCGGGAGATCAGTACAAGACGGAACAAATAACAACGCTGAATTAGAGCAATGGATAACAACTGTGAGTACGATTAATGATCCGTTACTTGAAGATGTAAAAAGAGAGGCAATAATGGCTTTAAAATCAGCTATACGTTATCAGAAATCGCAAAGGCCACTAGAGGCCAAACTTACTCGCAAGCACATCGACAAGGTAGCTGACGAGTTTGCACGCCTAGCACGATTAGTGGAACGCAAAGAAGGTGCTAAAAATGGCGTATGAGTTAAAGGCGATATTTGAAGTACAAGACAGAATGTCAGCGAAGGTACGTAAGATCACGCAAGAGATTAATAAGTTAGATATAGCTTTTAAACGTGCTACAGCGTCTGCAACACAGTTTAATAACACGCAAAATAAGCAGACTAGCGTAGTCAACCGTGTCAGCAACTCGTTTAAAACGTATAACAATACGATAAACAATACGTCAAACACGATAAATCGTAATACGAGCATCATAAATCACAACACACAAGCAATAAGCAATAATATTACGCAGATTAACCATTATAACAGTGCAGCAAATGCTATGCGCAGTAACGTTAGCAAACAGGCGTCAACACTCGGAAATCTACGCAATATGTTGCTCGGAGTGGCTACCGCTTATATAGGCGCTCAAGGGGCTGCGAAGGCGTTCAACGTAACAATTGGTGCTGCAGCTCAATATGAGCAACAATCTATGGCATTGGCCGGCATGATCGGAGACGCAAAACTTGCAAATGACTACTTAAAAATGGTGGAAAAGACGGCCGTTAAAAGTCCGGTTTTGAATAGTACCGAGATGATGGGTAGCTCAAAGGCGTTCGTCGGATTAACAAAAGATATCTCTCAACTTGAAAAGATATGGGGCTTAGTTGAGCGTATTCAAGCGTTCTCGGGCGTTGATACCCATCAAGCAAGTTTTAGTACGAAGGAACTCTTCCAGGGCGATTATGTCAGCATGTATGACGCTATCGGACTTGATAAAAAAGAATTACAGAAGATCACCAAGATGGGCGGACTAGATAAAAAGGTTAATGCGCTCGATAAATTGCTAAATAAGATGGGCGTCAATCAAAAAATGGTCGATAATATGGGGAATACGACGCTCGGATTATGGTCGCAACTAGAGGAAAAGGCGCAAAGTTTCTTCCGTAAAATCGGTGAAAGTGGTAATACAAAACTCGGCGGAGTATTAAGGCAGATTAATAGTGTGTTTGACTCGATAACAACAAAGGAATTTATTGCAGAAGCAGACGCAGCGTTAGCCGGTGTCTTACAGAAAGCGATAGACGTAGGAAAGTTCCTTTGGAAATGGCGTGAGCCAGTTATGTACGTTACAGGCGCAATAGCTGGAGCGATGACAGCGCTAGTCGGCGTTGGAATTATCGCAGCTCTAGCGAATCCAATATCGCTTATTGCAGCAGGAATAACAGCGGCAGCAGTCGGCATGAAGGCGCTCTATGACAATAGCGCGACATTCCGCGGCATGATTGACGGAATCGTATCGAAGGCAAAGGAGCTATGGTCAGCGTTTCAGTCGGGAGGAACTAGCGGATTACTTTCTTCGTTATTACCTCCGTCCATGATCGAGGATATAAACCGAATGAAAGAAGCGGTTGGCACTTTTGTTACGTATTTAGCGGAGAAGTGGACTGCAATTCAACCGACTGTCGATATGCTTAAATTCGCTTTTCAGACGGCCGTTGAAAACGTTGTATCGGTACTATCGACACTTTGGAATATAGCGGGGCCTATTTTATCCGTTTTAGGAAATGCAATTTCGATTATTGGTGATGTCGCAGTCATGGTATTTAACAACGTTATCGCACCGGCAATCGCGTTTAACACGAAGCTATTCCAAATTCTTTGGACAGTTGTAGGACCTATTCTTGAATTGCTAGGCGCTTGCTTTAAAGTTTTAGGAACAGTAATTATGTGGTTGTGGGATACAATTGTAGCTCCATTCGTTGATTACTGGACATCCGGACTCGTAGCAGGCCTAAATTTAGTCATGCCGGTACTTGATAAAGTCGGTGGAATGTTTAAAACAATCGGTAGTTGGATTAGTTCAGCAGCCGGACACGTAAGTAGTTTCGCAGATACTTTAAGTAAAATTAAAATTCCGGATTGGGTACAGAAGTTAGGCGGATCCGCTACGAAGCTCGTTCAGAAGATGATACCTGGCGGAGTTGACGGATCGCATTACCACGGTCTTTCCTATGTTCCAACCGATAATTATGTAGCGAATCTCCACCGTGGAGAAAAAGTTCTTACGGCCTCGGAAGCAAAGTCATATGACGAGGGCAAGGGCGGTAAAGGTGGCGGAGTCACTATTACAGGCAATACGTTCAATGTGCGTGAGGAGTCTGATATCAAGAAAATCGCATATGAATTATCGAAATTGCTCGAGAGAGAAGCGTTTCAATATATTAAATAGAACAACGAGCAGCACTCTAACGGGTGTTGCTTTTTAATTTAACGGAAGGACGGCGATGTAATGAAACTAGACTATGACAGAATTAGAGCGGATTTAAAGCGCTTTGACGAAGAAAAGGAAGCAGAAGATATGGAACACGGCTACTGCGTATTAGACTTTAGAGTTAGCGATTATTTTGCATACGAAGTTTATAAGCGTTATCGAGAAGAGGTAATCGATTTTCTACTATCGTACGCAGATATCATTATCGAATCAAAAGAACCGTTTAGAGTTGATATGACGGATAAAATACGCAACTGGATCGACTGCTTAGACGTTGCTGGACAGTGTGTAGACAGTTGCTTAATGTACGACTGCATGATGATGGCGTATCACTTAAAGGTTATTACGGGCGTATTAGATAAAGAAATCGATCCGGTTATGGCATCTTACTTAATTTCATCGTTAGCAGATGACCGCTTCAAACCGTATTGGAAAGAGATGGAGCGCTTAGATTACAACGATAACTACGACGCATATTTAACGGAAAAGAAAGGATTGATGAAACAATGGCAAAACTTACATTAGACCAATTAAAGGCGAAACTAACGCCAGCAAAGCAGAAGGCCGCGGAATTAGTATTAGAACGCGAATATGCGCCAAAAGGCGAGAAGGCTACGTATGAGGACATTGCAGAAGCAGTAGGCGTAACAGAACGCACACTCTACGAATGGCGCAAGGATACGTATTTCATTCAGTATCTAGCAGTAATCAGCGATCAAAAGCTCGACAACTATCGCGGACTGGCCGACGCACAATTAATTAAGCTAATTCAAGGAACGTCCAATAACGGGATAGCTTCGATTAAGGCGCTGGAACTGTATTACAAATTAGCGGGCAAACTAGTAGAACGACGCGAGACAATCAATACGGATTCGGATGGCGCTGACATTCCGGAAATCGATAAGATTAAAGCTAAAATCGCAGAATTGAAAGCGAAGGCTTAATAATAACGGGCATCTATCGTAATTTAACGGTGGGTGTCCGTCTTTTTTTTATGTCTGCTATTCCGATTAATTCCGAAATCATCGGGGAGCGAGGGCTTACGGGCGCCTACCTCTGAAATCTCCACGGTTCAATTTGACGCAATTCTGACGCAACTAAACGTATGACAACCCCTCCTTAATCGCGAATAACGGTATCACAACTTTTAAGTTTGACACCGACTAAGCCGATGTAGTAATATCAATATATAGAGCGGTATCACAATTCGGTATCATTAAGGAGCGGATTAAAGTGGCGAAATACGGTTATGCTCGCGTATCAACTGCGGGCCAGGATTTAGAGGCGCAGATTCAAGCGTTAGAAGCAGAGCGTTGCGATGTTATATATAAGGAGCACTTTACGGGCACTAAAACGGACAGACCACAATTCAACGAACTACTGGCGAAGTTAGAGCCAGGCGATACGTTAGTTGTAACGAAGCTAGACCGTATTGCACGTTCAGCAACGCAAGGAAGCGAGCTAGTAAAGGAACTTATTGATAACGGTATAACGGTTCATATATTGAATATGGGCGTTATGGACAACAAGCCTACGTCTAGGCTAGTACGGAATATCTTCTTCGCCTTCGCCGAGTTCGAGCGTGATATGATCGTAGAAAGAACGCAAGAAGGTAAAGCTATTGCGAGACAGAATCCGAACTACCGAGAAGGTCGTAAGCCAACGTATACGAGAGCGCAGTTAGACCACGCAATGAAGCTAAAAGAAACGCATAGTTTTACGCAAGTTGCTGAATTAACGGGAATTTCGATGGCGACATTAAAACGAGAAAGTAAGAAACGCAAATCGATCAACGATTAATGTTGGTCGTTTTTTGCTGACCCCCAGGCGTACCAGGCCGAATCCTCCAATCAAGCCAACGATACTTCTACGTAGTATTTTCGTTTCCTCAAGGTAAAGGATGTAATATTAGGTTAAGTTGGAAAATTAAGTTATTTTTACTTTGAACTTTAAGTTATAATCGATGTGAGGTGATTGTATGATAAAAAACAATAGTGAATTACTATTAAATAATGAACAAATAAGGGAGTTTGCAAGAAAAAAGCAAACAGCAATGCTATATTTATATCAAGCTACAGAAGAATATGCTTCTTCAAGATGTTTATTGTTAAACGGTTTAATTCCTGGGCTAATATTCTCAGCACAAGCAGTAGAAAAGTTTTTGAAAGTATTTATTATGCTAAAGGATCCAAAGTACAAACCTAAAAGTTCGAGACATAACCTTTTTCAGTTATTTAAGAGAGTAAAAATTTATATTGGAGACGGGTCTTGGGATAAGTATGACGGACTTGTTAAAAGGTTAAGAGGGCATTATCAATCAAGATATCCAGATAATACTTCTATAAGTAAAATTATGAGTGCTAATGAAATACATGAAATAGATGAGCTAGTTATGGAAATAGTCATGAAATTAGATATGCCTGATGAAGTAAAATATAGGGCAGGTGTATTAGTAAATATTTATGAAAGTACAAAGGGATCTCGTTTTCCAACTTCAAAGTGGATAACAGAACAAAATAAATCAATTAATTTATATGAAATTATTGAACGTTCTATAGAAGTTGAAAGATTTCTAAATAACAAAAAATAAATAATATAAAATTCACGCTGATTTAAATAGTAGAAACTAATTATTCCTATACGGAAACAATGACGTTAAATCTCGTTCGAATTTAGTAATAAAGTACCTTAAAAGTTGCCTTAAAAGAAAACATCTACGTCTACGTAAACATTTACAAACGCAGTTCTGACGCGGTTTTGAGACGTTTTTATAGTTGAAAAATATTTACCGGTAATGTATAGTTTTCATTGCGCAAATAAATGTACACATGTGTCCGGAAAGGCTAAATATATGAATAATACTATGATGGCTCGGATGATCCAAAAAACCAATAGAACAGTCCAACGTCATCTCGTAATAATCCGTCTAGTTTTCCCAGATTTTGCTCGGGATAAAAACGGTAATACATATTTTACTAATAAAGATGCGGAAGAATATTTCTTTATATTGAGAATGAGTAAGGGAAAAAGAGTAATGGACGGTGTTATAGCGTTAATTAAGCTGAAAGAACGTCAACAACTGTTATCGAAAATAGATACGATAGTAAAAACGGAAAATATTAGTTTACTGAACGCTATTAGTAGTGTACAATGAACGATAAATATAGTACGTTAAACACCGTAAAGGCGACCGTCAGAATGTACGGTAAACTTACGTAATATTATCGATATTTAATAACGAGAGAAAAGCACCGACCAACAAACTCAGAGTTCATCGCGATGATCGCTGACAAAATTCGTATTGAGTTAGTCGCTTCTTAAGAGTTGGCGGGAGTAGATTTGTAAGCGTTTGAATGTGGATTTTCAGTGAAGTATAGCAACTAACTACTGAATACATTTAAATAAATTAAACTATGAAACACGTTCATAAACGGGTGTAGCTCGTTCATGGAGGTGTTTTTTTGTTGGGCTGAATTTGATATCAAGATAGACCGTTTCATGTTGGATTGTGCTGCAAAGGGGGCTTTCTGTGAAGACAATGAATTCCAATGAACAGACGGTAAAGCTTTTTGCAAAATGGATGTTTGAAGAGTTTGATTTTGATTCATCAAACGAGCAAAGCAGTGCTTGAGGAGTTAAATGCGAAGTTTATCTGAAAGTGCCAAATTTATACTATTTAGCAATTTATAATAAGAAGAAAGTGGAATTTGAGAGGTCTTAAATTTCACTTTCTTATTAATTGAAACGAGTTATGGTCCTAGTCCCATTTTTTTATGAATAGTGAAGAATTACAAATATCGTTGTCTTGCATAGTTTAAGTGAAGCTATCTAGAGAAAATGCCGATTATAATCCCAGCAATGATCATGCTGATAACATGAAAACCAGCCGTGATCAAGTAAAGTTTCAACTTCATCCCTTCATATAGGGTGTTCGTGGCAGAGGTGCCTGCAATGATAAGTCCTACTATTAACCCGAGCCATAACCCGTCTACCCAACCATCAATACTTGCCCATACAGCAATAATCGCTAATAAAAAAGAATTAACAATAGCCATTAAAATTGAAGTTGTCATCACTTTTCCTACGCTGGGTAAATCCTCCTACTTTAACCCTTTTAACGTTTGCCAAGTATTCCAGAATACTTTAGGTGAATACCAAAATGAACCAAGAATACAAATAGCAACCGCACTTAAAATTACTGCTAAATAACTAATTGCCCCAAAATCAAATTCCACTTTCTTTCCTCCTTAAAACATAGATATTACCAAATTTTTAGATCAATTGTAAATTTTATTTGCAATCGCACTCTTAATTAAGATTATTTATTAAGATAACCTAATTGCTGAAATTGTGTTATACCGTTCTATAATTGGTTAGTGTCCAATAACGACAAAGGAGCAATGCAAATGAGAGATTATAAGGAAGTTAAGAAGACTGTATCAGAAGTATCCTCTATTACATGTAATAAGTGTGGTACTACTAAACCAATTTTTTCTCCTAAGGATCCTAAGTATAAATGGAATGAAGATCTATTCCATAGTTTTGAATCCCACTTCGGCTATGGAAGTAACTTTGACGAGGAGCATTGGAAGTTTGATTTATGCGAAGATTGTTTGGTAGAATTCGTAGAAACATTTATACA
>Ga0182744_1002893_pt1 | contig 13753 bp, 8 predicted proteins | sample eDN3rd30CKraftMG_FD_128525 | JGI IMG/M metagenome (GOLD analysis project Ga0182744, IMG submission 128525) | Enriched Miracle-Growth compost microbial communities from Emeryville, California, USA - eDNA 3rd pass 30_C Kraft MG (version 2) (version 2) ...
ATCGGCGCTTCCGAGGTCCTGGGCAAAAGCGGTACGGTGCAGGCAATGAACCCGCAGACCGCCGAGCCGATTCCCGAGCCGCAATTCGGCATGGGCGGCGCCCGGGAGGTCGAACTCGCCGCGAGCTTGGCCACGGCAGCCTTTGATGTGTATCGCAAACAGCCTCTGGAACGCCGTGTCGCCTTGCTCGAGGCGATTGCTGCGAATATCGAAGCCTTGGGCGATGCCTTGATCGAGCGCGCCCAGCAAGAAACCGGGCTTTCCAGGGTGCGCCTGGAGGGCGAGCGCGGGCGCACTACCGGCCAGCTGCGGTTTTTTGCAACGGTGGTACGCGCGGGCCACTTCCTGCGCGCAACGGTGGATAAGGCGCTTCCCGAACGCAAGCCTGCTCCGCGCAGCGATCTCAGGCTCTCCAAGGTGGCGTTGGGGCCGGTCGCCGTGTTTGGCGCCAGCAACTTCCCGCTTGCGTTCTCCGTCGCAGGCGGCGACACCGCCAGCGCCCTTGCGGCCGGCTGTCCCGTGATCGTAAAAGCTCACGCGGCTCATCTGGGCACCTCTGAGCTCGTAGGCAGGGCCGTGCAGAAAGCGGTAACCGAGGCCGGGCTTCCCGAGGGTGTGTTTTCGCTGTTGATGGGCGCTGGACGACAGCTCGGCGAAGCGTTGGTGAGCCATCCCGCAATCAAGGCAGTGGGCTTCACGGGATCGCGGCAGGGCGGCTTGGCGCTGCAGCGGATCGCCCAACACCGGCCCGAGCCTATTCCCGTGTACGCCGAGATGAGCAGCATCAATCCAGTGTTCCTCTTGCCGGGGGCCCTGGAAGCAAGGGCCGAATCGATAGGCCGGGCGTTTGTGGAATCCCTTACCTTGGGGGCCGGCCAATTCTGCACCAATCCGGGCCTTGTGATTGCAATCGACAGCCCGGGGCTTGAACGCTTCCTGGCGGCGGCAGGTGAAGCATTGGCGTCGAAATCCGCTCAAACGATGCTCACTTCCGGCATCTATGACGCATACTGCGCCGGCACGGCGCGTCTCTCGTCTGTGCAAGGCGTGCGCCGGGTCGCGGAAGGCCTGGCAGCCGAGTCGCCCAATGCCGCTCAGGCCGCGCTGTTTCTGGGCGACGAGGATCAACTACTATCCAGCGACGCTGTGAAAGCCGAGGTTTTCGGCCCGGCGTCGGTGGTCGTCCGCGCACGAAACACCGCAAGCCTGCTGCGCGTCGCCGAATCGCTGGAAGGCCAGCTGACCGCGACCTTGCAGCTCGAAGCCAGCGATCATGACGAGGCTGGGAGGCTGCTGCCGATCCTGGAGCGCAAAGCGGGCCGGATTCTCTTCAACGGCTTTCCTACCGGCGTCGAAGTCAGCCACGCCATGGTGCACGGAGGGCCGTTTCCGGCGACCTCCAACAGTATGTATACCTCGGTGGGAGCCCAAGCGATCGACCGCTACCTGCGGCCGGTGTGTTATCAGGATGCGCCCGCTGCCTTGCTGCCGCCCGAACTGCGCCCCGAAAACCCGCTCGGCCTATGGCGCCTGATCGATGGGGTGATCGGCCCGTCCTGAATCGCAGTTCTGCGGGGCTCCAGGGCAAGCGCCGTCCGCCTGCGGATCACGTGCTGTCCCGTTCGATAAGCTCGAAGCCGATATCCAGCTGCTTTTCGACTATATGCTTACCGCTCAATCGGGCCAGGAGCATGTGTCCCGCATGTTCGCCCATCTTGGCCCGATGGATGCGTAGGGTGGTCAACCGGGGCGCCGCCGCCCGCGCTATGGGCATGTCGCCCAAGCCCATGACCGCGATACGGCCTGGTACATGCCAATGTCGCTGTTGGCAGGCAAAAAGAACACCGGCGGCGAGCAGATCGTTATTGCAAAATACCGCGGTAATGTCCGGATAGCGTTCCAGCAATGACATCAGGCAGGCTGCGGCCTGGTCTATCTGGGCGGGAGGCGCAATGAGCTCCGCCCTGACTTCCTTGGCGCCGCAAGCTGCGGCTTGCGAGCGATAGCCTTCGAGGCGCCTGCGCGAACGTTCCTCGTCCGCGCCGATGAAGGCCAGGCTGCGGTGGCCGCGCGCCACTAAATGACGCGCCGCGGCGCGACCCACGTCAATGTTCGAAAAGCCCACGAGCATGTCGATCACGGGAGACCGGCCCGGCGTGGGCAAGTCCCAGGTCTGTACCACGGGAATGCGCGCGCGCCGCAGTTTCGAAGCGAGAGACGCCGGCTGGGCAATGCCGGTAAGCACCATGCCGTCGACACGCCGGCCCAGAAAAGCATCCGCCAGGGCAAGCTCCGCCTGCTCGCGGTAGGCGCTTTGGCCCAACAGCAGTTGGTAGCCATGCTCCGCCAGTGTTTGCCCCAATGCCTCTATGGTTTCAGAGAAAACCAGGTTGGAAATGGTGGGGACGATGGCCGCAATGATGCGCGAGCGGTTGGACGCCAGGCTGCCCGCCGTCAAATTTGGAACATAACTCAATTTTTTTATGGCTTTCTGTACGGTGGCGAGTGTTTTGGGGGCGACCTTGCCGGGCGTATTGATGGCTCGGGAGACGGTTACCAAAGACACGCCCGCTTCATTGGCCACATCGATCATGCGGGCGGCGCCTGCGGGCAAGGGTGAAGGAGAGCTGGCTATCCGTGGCATGCAAGGATTCTTGGGTGAGTGGCGTGTGACGATGCGGCGCTTGCGCCGATAAATTCCAAATTGCGGGACTTTGGGCAACTGCTGCGTAAAGCTCCAGTTGCCAGTTTGCATGCGAAGCGCATAATGAAAGCGCTTTCATCATACCGCATGAACCACTGTAATCACAATGAGCCTTTCAGGAGACAACCAAATGAAATTCCGATCTTTGTACGTCGCTTTCAGCTTGCTCGCCGGCGTCCTCGTCTTCCCCGGCGCGGCACTGGCGCAGGGTGACTACCCATCGCGCGCGGGAACCGTGATTGTTCCCTTCCCGGCAGGGGGCACGAGCGACCTTATGGGGCGTTTGATAGCCGACGTGCTGAGCAAACAGCTGAAGCAGCCCTTCGTGGTGGAAAACAAAGGCGGCGCCGGCGGGGAAATCGGAACGGAGATAGCAGCGCGGGCCGCACCGGATGGCTACACATTGCTGCTTTCAGGAATTGGCACCAACGCCATCATGCACGGCTTTACACCCAAGCCGCGTTACGACTCGATGCGCGATTTCATCCATATTTCGCAACTGGCCGCGGGACCGAACGTTTTGGTGGTGAATCCGCAATTTCCCGCAAAGACCTTCAAAGAATTCATTGATTGGGTGAAGACCAATCCGGGCAAATTCAATTATGGGCAAGTGAATGCGTCGTCGGGGCATGTCACCAGCGAATATCTCAAGCAGGTGGCGGGCCTGGATATGGTGGGCATCCCTTATAAGGGAGGAGCGCCCGCGCTCAATGATGTGCTGGCCGGCCATATTCATGGGATGTTTACGAACCTGGATTCGACATTGGCTTCGGTGAAGGCCGGCAGCTTACGGGCATTGGCCGTCACCAGCGCCGAGCGCAGCCCTTTGCTTCCGGACGTGCCGACCGTCGCCGAGTCGGGCTACCCCGGCTTCACGGCGGTATCGTGGACCGGACTGTCCGCGCCCAAAGGGACGCCTCCGGAAATTGTCAAAAAGCTCGAGACGGCAATGAAAAAAGGCTTTGCCGATCCCGATGTCCGCGCCAGGCTGGAGTCCAGCGGGTTTATCGTGATTGCCTCGAACTCGGCGGACTATACCCAGTTCGTAAAAAGCGAGATCGCGCGCTGGACCGAAGTAGTGCAGAAAGCGGGCATCAAGCTCAACTGACTGCTCCTGGTTTTTCCTCCCATTTTCCAATTCAGAAAGTTTCCAATTCAGGAAGTGCCGTATATGAAAGCCGTTCAATCCAATGTTGTTTCATACGCCAAGGCGGAAGCCGGCGCTCGCAGCGCCGCCGAGAGTGGCGATCGTATCGAGTGGGTCAAGGTATCGTTGATTTATTTGCCGCTGGCAACGCCTGTGAGCGATGCGAAGGTGCTGACGGGCCGTCAGAAGCCCTTGACGGAAATTGCCTTTATCTTTGCTCATATCCGTTCCCGCGACGGCCATGAGGGCATCGGTTTCGGCTATTCCAAGCGCGCCGGCGGCCCCGGTATGTATGCCCATGCAATAGAAATCGCCCCCAACTTGCTTGGCGAAGATCCCAATGATATTTCCAGGCTGTTTACCAAATTGCTGTGGGCGGGCGCCTCCATGGGGCGCAGCGGTCTGACGACACAGGCCATAGCGCCGTTCGACATCGCTTTATGGGACATGAAGGCCAAGCGTGCCGGCTTGCCCTTGGCCAAGCTGCTGGGCGCTCATCGCGATTCGGTGCAGTGCTATAACACCTCCGGCGGTTACTTACACACGCCGCTCGAGCAAGTGCTGAAGAATGTGGAGATATCCCGCGACCATGGCATCGGCGGCATCAAGCTCAAGGTCGGCCAGCCTGAGCTGGCCATAGACATACAGCGTGTCAGCGAGGTGCGCAAATTACTGGGCGACGAATTCCCACTGATGGTCGATGCCAATCAGCAATGGGACAGGCAAAAGGCGACGCGGGCCTGCCGCGCTTTCGAGGCCTTTGATCTGACCTGGATAGAAGAGCCCCTGGATGCTTACGACTTCGAAGGGCATGCTCAGCTCAGCAATCGCTTTGACACGGCCATCGCGACTGGCGAAATGCTGACCAGCGCGGGCGAGCATGTGCAGCTCATTCTTGCTGAGGGCAGCGATTATATTCAGCCCGACGCGCCACGTGTGGGCGGCATTACGCCATTCCTCGAAATCATGGCCTTGGGCGCCCTGAAGGGCCGCAAGCTCGCACCGCATTTTGCAATGGAAATACACTTGCACTTGGCGGCGGCGTACCCCATCGAACCCTGGCTGGAACATTTTGAATGGCTGGGGCCGATGTTCAATGAGCAGATGCAGTTGAAGGACGGGCGCATGCATGTGTCGGATCGCCCAGGGCTGGGGTTCTCCTTGAGTGAGCAGGCCATCGCCTGGCAAGCCGATTCCAGGGAGTTCGGCAAATGTCCCTAATGGGCAAATGTCCCTAATGTTTTCCGGCGACGATCATGGGTGATGCGACCTCGGCATATCATCATTCGCTCAGCCAGCGGGCGACACAGCGGGCTGGCCGATTGACGGCCGGCTTTTAACGGATTCCCCCGGGAAGTGAGTGCTATGCTGATGAATAGATTGAAGAAACGGGGCGGCTGGGCATGATTCGACATGGCCAATGACGTCCCCGGCGCCACTATCGAGGCATTATGACGACCACATCACCTGGCGAGGGAACGGGGGCGCTGGAAAAAGCGCTGGACGTCCTGGAGGCGATCGGCGCGTCGCCCGAAGGGCTGGGCCAAAGCGAGCTGGCTGAGCGGCTTGGGTTGCCTCGCACCACGGTCTATCGTCTGTTGGCCACGCTGGTCGCGAGGCGTCTGGTAAGGCGGGATCCCTTGCGCAAGGTGTATTGTCTGGGCTTCCGGTGTTTCGAGATGGCGCGGCAAACCTACACGATGCCCGATCTGGTGGCGGCCGCGGCGCCGGAATTGCGGGCGCTGCGCGACCTTACGGGCGAAACCACCTATCTCGCTGCGCTCGACGGCCGCGAGGTCATCTCTCTGGAGCGCTGCGACGGCGCGCATAGCCAGCGTTCCGCCGCGGCCCTGGGCGAGCGCAAGCCGGTTCATTGCACCAGCCAGGGCAAGGCGATTCTTGCAGCCATGCCCGATGATGCGCGCGAGGCTTTCGTGCGCGAGGCCGTGCTTAAACCGCTGACCCCGCTCACCATTACGGATCGGCGCCGGCTTCTGGCCGAACTTCGCATCACCCTCTCGCGTGGCTACGCGATAGATGACGAGGAGATCATGCGAGGAGTGCGCTGCGTGGGGGCGCCGGTGCTTGACCGCGCAGGCCAGGTAAGAGGCGCAATCAGTGTTGCGGGGCCGGCCTACCGCCTGACTCGCGAACGACTGGAATTGCTCGGCCCCGAGGTTGCGGAAGCGGCGCGCCGGGTGGGCGCGCAATTATCGGTGGAAGCCAGAAGCCCGAGCGCCGCCGTCGAGTCGGCAGTGGCCGTCGTGCCGGGTCCTTGGGCTTTCCACGGCGCCCATCCTTTGTGGTCGCTGGACGGAAGCCGGCTTTGGTGGGCCGATGTGTTGGCGCCGGCCGTACGTCTATACGAGGATGGCAGAGATCGCGAGCTGGCTACGGTCGAGTCGCCGATACGGGGCCTGGTGCGCGCCGGCGAGGATGTAATCGTAGTGCACGAGCAGGGGGCCCAACGCGTCACCGCTCAGGGCATGATGACTGCACTGCCCGCATGGCTTGATGGCCGCGTACTTGCATTGTGCAATGGCGATGATGAAGACATTTGGGCGGCGGTTGGGCTGCCCGAATCAGGCTCCGCCATTGGCTTGCTGCATGCGAGCGGCAAGCTGGATGTGCGGTGGCGCATAGGCGAGCTCGTGCAGTGCCTGGCATGGCACGGGCCCGGGCGGACACTGCATGCGACATTGCCCGGCTCCGGTTCGATTGTCATGCTCGGCAGCGGGCAGACCGCGGTGCGCCGCCTGATCACCATACCTCCCGGCTCGGGCCAAGTCAGCGGCCTGGCCATAGATGCGCAAGGGGGTGTCTGGACGGCGCTATGCAATGGCTGGTCCGTCGTCCGCATTACCCAGGATGGCCAGCTTGACCATGTGGTTGGCCTGCCCGTGCCCCGTCCGACGGACCTGGCTTACAGCGGGCCAGCCAACCCTGAAGGCGCGGGACGGATCGTAATTTCCACAGATCGGCACGGCGTGCCCATCGACGCCTTGAACAGCGCCCCGTACTCGGGCCAGCTATTGCTTCTGGACCTGTAAAGCCGCCTTCCCCAGGTAGCCCGGCACGGCCTGGCTACGAACGTGGGGGCTTCGGCAGCCCGGCGCTGCGGCCTTTTTGCACTTTCTGCGGTCCGGCAGCTATTATGCTGTTTAAAAATACAGGAATAGGGTATAATTCATGCACTGGGGTCGATCCGGCTTCGACGTGGGTCGCGAAACAGTGCAGGGCATGTCGAGCACCAGTAAGCTCGTAAATCCACTGGAAAACTACAAACGCCAACGACGAGCGTTTCGCTTTAGCCGCTTAATGCGGTAAGCCGCTGCACTAATTTGTCTTTGGGTTAGGTAGGGTAACACCTACAGCAGCGTCATCTACAAAGAATCGGATTTGTCTGGGTCACTCAGACAGGTCTTAAATTAAAGTGAATCGCCAAGGAAGGGCCTGTTGGTTGGCACGCTCCGAGGTTAAATTCAAAGTTAACCGACTACACATGTAGAACTGCCTGCAGAGGGCTTGCGGACGGGGGTTCAATTCCCCCCGACTCCACCAGATAACGCCACGCTGCACTATGTAGCACAGAAAGGGGCCAGATGAAAATCTGGCCCTTTTTGTGTCTCGTGGTGCAGCGATTCGCACCGATTTCACACGGAAATCACACGGACGCCCAAAATCCGGGGGCGTAACTCTCAGGCCAACCTAGAACTGCGCCCACCTCTGTACGGCGGCCCAGATGTCGCGGGGGGATTCGCAGATGGCGTCGGCCTGCCAGGCGTGGAATGCGGTTTCGCGGCCGCAATAGCCGTAGGCCGCCACCGCGGTGGCCATGCCGGCGGCCTTGCCGGCGACGATGTCGCGCTGGTCGTCGCCCACATAGATGCACTGGGCCGGTTCGAAGCCCGTGCGCTCGGCGGCGTGCAGCAAGGGGGCGGGGTGCGGTTTGGTGTGGGCGGTGGTGTCGCCGCCGACGGTGACGGCGCAGTCGGTGTACAGGCCCAGATGCACGACCAGCGGAATGGCGAGGTATTCCACCTTGTTGGTGACGATGCCCCAGGCGTAGCCATTGTCCTTGAGCTGGGCCAGGAGTTCCTTGATGCCGGGGAACAGGGTGGTGCGCGTGGTCATGTCCTGTTCGTAGTCTTCCAGGAATTGCGCGCGGAAGGCCGGGTAATCGGGGTGGTCCGGATCCATGCCGAGACTGGCTTTCAGCAGCCCCCTTGCGCCCTGCGATGCGTACGGGCGCAGCGCTTCGTAGGGCATGGGCGGCAGGCCCTGGCGAGCTCTTTGCTTGTTGGCCGCGGCCGCCAGATCGGGCGCTGTGTCGGCCAGGGTGCCGTCGAAATCAAATAGAACCAGTTTGTGCATGGCCTTCAATTCTCGCGCCGCGTGGACATCAGGTAATTGACCGATGTGTCGTCGCTGAGTTTATAGATATCGGTAATGGGGTTGTATTCCATGCCCGCCAGCCGGACCGTGGCCAGCCCCGCCTGGCGCGCGGCGGCCGCAAGTTCGCTGGGCTTGATGAAGTTTTCGTAGCTGTGCGTGCCCTTGGGCAACAGGCGCAGCACATATTCCGCGCCCACGATGGCGAACAGAAAGGATTTGGGATTGCGGTTGATCGTGGAAAAAAACACCCAGCCGCCCGGCTTGACCAAGGCCGCGCAGGCCTGGACGATGGAAGCGGGATCAGGAACGTGTTCCAGCATTTCCATGCAGGTGACGATGTCATATTCGCCCGGCTGCCGGCGGGCCAGGTCTTCGGCGCTGACGGCCTGGTAGTCGACGGCTACGCCCGATTCCAGCCCATGCAGCTTGGCCACCTTCAGGGATTTTTCGGCCAGATCTATGCCGGTGACCTGGGCGCCGGAGGCGGCCAGGCTTTCCGCTAGGATGCCGCCGCCGCAGCCGACGTCGAGCACGCGCTTGCCCGCTAGCGGACCGGCCTGTTCGAGTATCCAGCCCAGGCGCAGCGGGTTGATGGCGTGCAGCGGCTTGAATTCGCTTTCAGGGTCCCACCAGCGCGACGCCAGGGCGCTGAACTTGTCGAGTTCGGCCTGATCGACATTGGGGGCAGGGCTGGAGGCTGAAGTGGCGGTTGCGTTCATTGCTGGTCCGGAATGTACAAGGGCCCCGCAGTGCGGAGCCCTTATTGTAGCGTCTAACGCAGCAAGTATTACAGCGGGATATTACTTGCGGGTGCCGACGATTTCGATCTCGACGCGGCGGTTCTGGGCACGGCCTTCGCGAGTCTTGTTGGAGGCGATGGGGCTGGATTCGCCCTTGCCTTCGGCGTAGATGCGGTCGGCGGGGATGCCCTTGCTGATCAAGTAGTTCTTGACGGTGTTGGCGCGGCGCTGCGACAGGCCCATGTTGTACTGCTCGGTACCGATGGAGTCGGTGTGGCCGGTGGCGATCAGGGTTTCCAGGTTGATCGTATCGGCTTGAGCGGCGACTTGATCCAGGACTTGACGGCCTTCGGGCTTCAACGTGGACTTGTCGAAATCGAAGAAGGTGTCAGCATTGAGGACAACTTTGGTTGCGGTAGGAGCAACGACCGGCGCTTCGGCCTGGGCGACAGGTACGCCGTCGCAGCCGGGAATGCCGGTTGCGGGGGTCCAGAAGTTGTCGCGCCAGCACAGTTCGTTCGTGCCGTTCTTCCACACGTCGCCAAACGGGTTGCGCCAGTTATCGACGGTTTGCGCAGAGACTGCACCCGAGGCCGTAACGGCAGCGATGGCGAGTGCTAGTGCGATTTTGGAGGGTTTGTTCATGTTTCTCCTCGTTGAGCTTAATGCTGGTAAGTGACCGCAGCGAACCCCCGCCGCATATCAAGAAAACGGAGCCAGTATAGCAACGCCCTGACCAAATCAAAGTATTGCGCTGGGTTTCATGCGTGTTGAAGGAATCTTAAGGCATTTCCGCCCTGTTCGTTAAGCGCGAATGATACATATCCGCCAGATATTGGCATTTATACCGCAACTGGCCCAATATTGTTGGTTTTCGACAACAAAAAGGGCCGGGGGCTTAAAGTGCTTTATCAAGAGGCCCCGCGTGGCGGGCCGTGATGGCCGCGGAGGGCGCGCATGGCGTCAGAGCGGCATCGCTCTGCCGTCCACATAGAGGGAAGTGCTAGAATTTCCTATTCGCCCGACTTCGGCCACTTTCTTGTTTTGCATATAAGACTTTTCTATGGATTCCTTCGCCAAGGAAACTCTTCCTATTTCGCTGGAAGAGGAAATGCGCCGCAGCTACCTGGACTACGCCATGAGCGTAATCGTGGGGCGGGCTTTGCCGGATGTCAGGGACGGCCTGAAACCGGTGCACAGGCGCGTGCTTTTCGCCATGCACGAACTCAACAACGACTGGAACCGGGCATACAAGAAGTCGGCGCGCATCGTCGGGGACGTCATCGGTAAGTACCACCCCCACGGCGATTCGGCCGTATACGACACCATAGTGCGCATGGCGCAGGACTTTTCCTTGCGCTATATGCTGATCGACGGGCAGGGCAACTTCGGTTCGATCGACGGCGACAGCGCGGCGGCCATGCGGTACACCGAAATACGGCTTGCCAAGATCGCCCACGAACTGCTGGCCGATATCGACCAGGAAACCGTGGACTTCGGCCCCAACTACGATGGCAGCGAGCAGGAGCCCCTGCTGCTGCCGTCGCGGCTGCCCAACCTGCTGGTCAACGGCAGTTCGGGCATCGCCGTGGGCATGGCCACCAATATTCCCCCCCACAACCTGTCCGAGGTCGTGGACGGCTGCCTGTATTGCCTGCGCAATCCCGAGTGCACGGTGGACGAGCTCATCGAACTGATCCCGGCGCCCGACTTTCCCACCGGCGGCATCATCTACGGCATGTCCGGCGTGCGTGAAGGCTATCGCACCGGCAGGGGCCGCGTCATCATGCGGGCCAAAGCCCACTTCGAGGACATGGAGAAGGGCAACCGCCAGGCCATCGTCATCGATGCGATCCCCTATCAGGTCAACAAAAAGACTCTGCAGGAAAAAATCGCCGAACTCGTCAACGAGAAAAAGATCGAGGGCATTGCGGATATCCGCGACGAATCCGACAAAGACGGCATGCGCCTGGTGATCGAACTCAAGCGCGGCGAAGTGCCGGAAGTCATCCTGAACAATCTGTACAAGAACACCCAGCTGCAGGATACCTTCGGCGTGAACATGGTGGCGCTGGTGGACGGCCAGCCCCGGCTGCTGAACCTGAAGCAGATGGTGGAATATTTCCTCGCGCACCGGCGCGAGGTCGTCACGCGCCGCACGGTATTCCAGCTGCGCAAGGCGCGCGAGCGCGGCCATGTGCTGGAAGGACTGGCCGTGGCGCTGGCCAACATCGATGATTTCATCGCCATTATCAAGGCCGCCCCCACGCCTCCGGTGGCGCGCCAGGAACTGATGGCGCGGTCGTGGGATTCGTCCCTGGTGCGCGAAATGCTGGCGCGCGCCGACCAGGGCGATACGCCCGGAGGGCGGGCCGCCTATCGCCCCGAAGCGCTGCCGGATCAATACGGCCTGCAGGATGACGGCCTGTACCGCCTCAGCGACGTCCAGGCCCAGGAAATCCTCAACATGCGCCTGCAGCGCCTGACGGGCCTCGAGCAGGACAAGATCGTCGGCGAGTACAAGGACATCATGGCGACGATCGCCGACCTGCTGGATATCCTGGCGCGGCCCGAGCGCATCACCGCCATCATTGGCGACGAACTCGTCGCCATCAAGGCGGAATTCTCCACCGGCGCCAAGGACGCGCGCCGCTCCGAGATCGAACACAATGCCACCGAGCTGGACACGGAAGATCTGATCACTCCGATGGACATGGTGGTAACGCTGTCGCAGAGCGGCTATATAAAAAGCCAGCCGCTGTCCGAATACCGCGCCCAGAAGCGCGGCGGGCGCGGCAAGCAGGCCACCGCGATGAAGGAAGACGACTGGATAGACCAGCTCTTCATCGCCAACACGCACGACTATCTATTGTGCTTCTCCGACCGCGGCCGCGTGTACTGGCTGAAGGTCTGGGAAGTGCCCCAGGGCTCGCGCAACTCGCGCGGGCGGCCCATCGTCAATATGTTCCCGCTGGTGGACGGCGAAAAAATCACCGTCGTGCTGGCCGTCAAGGAATTCAGCGAAGACCACTACGTGTTCATGGCCACTTCGCGGGGCACCGTCAAGAAGACGCCGCTGTCGGATTTCTCCAACCCGCGCAAGGCCGGCATCATCGCGGTGGCGCTGGACGAAGGCGACTACCTCATCGGCGCCGACCTGACCGACGGCAAGCACGATGTCATGCTGTTTTCTGACGCCGGCAAGGCCGTGCGCTTCGACGAGAACGACGTGCGCCCCATGGGCCGCACGGCCCGCGGCGTGCGCGGCATGATGCTGGAGGAAGGGCAGGCCGTGATCGCCATGCTGGTGGCGGGCGACGAATCGCAAAGCGTGCTGACGGCGACTGAAAACGGCTTCGGCAAGCGCACCTCCATCGCCGAATACACCCGCCATGGGCGCGGCAGCAAGGGGATGATCGCCATCCAGACTTCGGCGCGCAATGGCAAGGTGGTGGGCGCGGTGCTGGTCAGGCCCTCGGACGAAATCATGCTGATCACCACCAGCGGCGTGCTGGTGCGTACGCGGGTTTCCGAAATCCGCGAGATGGGCCGCGCCACGCAGGGCGTCACGCTGATCAGCGTCGACGAAGACAGCATGCTGTCGGGCGTGCGCCGTGTGGTGGAAAGCGATGCGGACGACGACATCATCGTCATGCTGGAAGACGGCGACGCCGCCGGCGGCCAGCAAGCCCCGGAAGCCGCCGGCCCTGAAGCCTCCGGCCCCGCGGCTGCGCCAGGCACCGGCGATTCTCAGGAAGATCCCACCAACCCGGACTCGGACGACAAGGAAAATTCGTAATGCGCCCGTGGAATTTTTCGGCAGGGCCTTCGGCCTTGCCGCTGGAAGTATTGCAGCAAGCCGCCGCTGAAATGACCGATTGGCACGGCAGCGGCATGTCGGTCATGGAAATGAGCCATCGCGGCAAGCAGTTCACGCAGATCCGCGACGAGGCGTTGGCCGACCTGCGCGAACTGCTGTCCGTGCCCGACGATTTCGAAATCCTGTTCATGCAGGGCGGCGCCACGGCGGAAAACGCCATCGTGCCGCTCAATCTCATCGGCCGTAACGGTTCGGGCAAAGCCGACTACATACTATCCGGCATCTGGTCCAACAAGTCGCACAAAGAGGCGCAGCGCTACGGCGACATCGCGGTGGCCGCCAGCAGCGGCGCCCAGGCGCAGCTGGACGGCCGCGACCAGGCGCCCTGGACATGGTTCCCGGCCGTGGAGGACTGGCGTGTCAGGCCGGATGCCGCTTATCTGCATTTGTGCAGCAACGAAACCATAGGCGGCGTGGAATTCGTCGATTGGCCCGACATGGCGGCGCTGGGCGCGCCCGGCGTCGAGCTGGTGGTGGACGCCTCTTCGCATTTCCTGTCGCGCCCCATCGATTTCAGCAAGATCGGCATGGTGTACGCGGGCGCCCAAAAGAACGCCGGCCCGGCCGGCGTCACGGTGGTCATCGTCCGCAAGGATCTGATCGGCCATGCCTTGCCTGTCTGCCCGTCGGCCTTCGACTACGCCAACGTGGCGGCGGCGGGCTCCATGTTCAATACGCCGCCTACCTACGCCATCTACATCGCCGGCCTGGTCTTCAAGTGGCTGAAGCGCCAGGGCGGGGTCGCGGGCATCCAGGCCGCCAATATGGCCAAGGCTCAACTGCTGTATTCCTACCTCGATACTTCCGGCTTCTACGCCAACCGCGTCCACGCGGCGGCGCGTTCGCGCATGAATGTCCCTTTCTTTTTGCGCGATGAATCCCTGAAT
>Ga0182744_1002894_pt1 | contig 13752 bp, 12 predicted proteins | sample eDN3rd30CKraftMG_FD_128525 | JGI IMG/M metagenome (GOLD analysis project Ga0182744, IMG submission 128525) | Enriched Miracle-Growth compost microbial communities from Emeryville, California, USA - eDNA 3rd pass 30_C Kraft MG (version 2) (version 2) ...
CGCTTTCGATCTATCCATGCGATATAATCCCTTTTACTATGAGATAATGAGCTATGATAAGCAAACCGACCGTTACAGCTTGTTTGAAATCAACCCAGATGAAGGAACAGAGTATCTCGACTATTATCCAGGTACTAAATCTGTCAATTATTCCATTTATGGTGAGGCTGCATTAAACTATAATAAAACCTTTCAGGAAAAGCATGATGTAAGCGGTATGCTGGTAGGTATTATGCGGCAATACTTATCTGCCAACGAAAGTACCTTGGTCAATGCATTACCCAGTAGAAACCTGGGGCTTTCAGGTCGGTTTACCTACGGGTATGATCGGCGCTATTTTACCGAATTCAACTTCGGGCTTAATGGCTCGGAAAAGTTCGACAAAGGCCATCGTTGGGGCTTTTTCCCCTCCATTGGTGCCGCATGGAATGTGTCTAACGAGGCTTTCTGGAAAGGCGATTGGACAAACGTGATATCCAAATTGAAACTCCGTGCTACTTATGGTTTGGTTGGAAACGATGCTATTGGCGGAACGCGATTTTTCTACATCTCGGAAGTTAACCCCGGTGGTGGTGGAAGTTTTCAAACCGGACAGGACCTAAATGGATTGAATTTAAGTGGTTACAGTGTGTCGAATTATCCAAATCCGAACATTACATGGGAAATTTCGCATAAAACGAACCTGGGAATTGAATTAGGATTATTCAACAATAAACTGGAAATACAGGCAGATTTCTTCCGCGAAAAACGATCGAATATTCTACAAGAACGGGCCGACATTCCCTATGAACAGGGCCTATGGAGCACACCTCTTGTCAATATCGGTAAGGCCAATGGAAAAGGGGTGGATGTTTCGCTCGATTATAAATATTCCATTAATCCAAACTGGTGGGTCATCATGCGCGGGAATTTCACTTATGCCCGATCTACGTATGATTATTATGAAGAGGCCCAGTGGGATCTCATCCAAGCACCTTGGAGAAAACGCATTGGCCAGCCTGTGGCTCAAAAATGGGGCTATGTAGCCGAACGATTGTTTATAGACGAAAGTGATGTAGCTAATTCTGCTCGACAGGAATTCTCTCAGTATGCCGCAGGAGACATCAAATACAAGGATATGAACCAAGACAATGTCATTAACGAATTGGATATGGTTCCGCTAGGCTATCCTACCATGCCCGAAATCAATTACGGTTTTGGTATTTCCACCGGCTTTAAGGGGTTTGATTTTTCCTTCTTCTTCTCCGGCTCAACCCGTTCATCCTTCTTTATCAGTCCATCTAGTATCACGCCCTTTATACGCACTACTTCTGATGATGGATATACCTTAGAAGGTGGTTTAACCAAATTGATTGCAGACGATCACTGGACAGAACAATCTCAAAATCCCCATGCCTTTTGGCCGAGGTTATCGGATGTAAGCCTGGCCAACAATACCCAAAGCAGCTCCTGGTACATGTATGATGGGTCTTTTCTAAGGTTAAAAAGCGCAGAAATAGGTTATTTGTTACCAGAGAGTTTGGCAAAAAAGTTAAAGATGTCTTCTTTACGTTGCTATGTGAGTGGCACCAACCTGTTGCTGTTCAGCCAGTTTAAATTATGGGATATCGAAATGGGCAGCAACGGCCTCAATTATCCACTGCAACGGGTATTCAATGTCGGCGTTAATTTTTCATTCTAACCAGTGGCCAGTGAATCTAATCAAAATCAATATGAAAAGGTTAAATATTCTATATACACCAGTCCTTTGGGCTGTTATCATGATCTGCTCGTTACAGGCCTGTAATTACTTAGATGTTGTTCCAGAAAATATCCCAACGATCGATCATGCATTTCGCAACCGGAATGAAGCCCAGAAATATCTGTACGGCTGCCTGTCCTTTATGCCCGATGTAGGAAATATCACAGAAGATCCTGCTCTACTAGGTGCCGATGAAATCTGGATACCTGAAATAACTTGGATTGGAAATACACAGATGCGCAAAATACTCATCGGACTACAGGGTACAGAAAGCCCGATTGCCAATTACTGGTCCAGCAAGAGAAACGATCAAAGTAAATTGAACGGTGGCAAAAATCTATGGACCGGTATTTCTGATTGTAATATTTTTCTAGAAAACATCGATAAACCTTTCGACCTGCAAGAGGTTGAACGAAAAAAATGGACTGGCGAGGTGCTCTTTATAAAAGCTTATTTACATTACTGGTTATTCCGTCAATATGGCCCCATTCCTTTAATTAAAACGAATAATGCAATTGACGCCCCTGCTGGAGAAGTCCAACAGTATCGCGAACCGGTCGATTCGGTCGTTAATTACATGGTAACTTTATTAGATGAGGCTGCAACCCTATTACCGACAACCGTAGAAGACCCTGCATCAGAAATGGGACGACCCGATAAATGCATTGCACTGGCACTCAAAGCACAAGTACTTACCCTAGCCGCTAGCCCTTTGTTTAACTGCAATCCAGACTATGCAAGCTTTAAGGACAAAAGAGGCGTACAGCTATTCCCTCAAGACAAAAGTGAGGAAAAGGCAAAATGGCAACGCGCAGTAACGGCGATAAAAGAGGCCATTGATATGGCCCATGCAGGAAACCATCGTCTTTATGATTTCCGAACGGATTTTCCAAACACATCAGTTAGCGATCAAACGGCATTATCTATGCAGGTACGCGGAGCCGCTACCGAACGCTTTAACCCAGAAATCATTTGGGGGAATTCAAGGACCAATAATAACTCCAATTTACAAAGAATGTGCAGCCCTTTTTTCACAGCATCCCAGCGTGCTGGTGGGGGAGGTACACGCAACTATGCCCCCACTCTGCGGACAGTTAAACAGTTTTACACCAAAAATGGTATCCCTATTGAAGATGATATAGAATGGCAGGAAAAGAACATTTATAGCTTGCGTACTGCAACAACAGCAGACCAGTACTATATCAAGAATGGCTATCGAACGATCGAATTACATTATAATAGAGAGCCGCGCTTTTACGGGGCTATTCTCTTCGATGGCGGCACCTTTTATGGTAATAGTCGTATTACACAAGATAATAATATGTGGGTAGCCGAAATGAGGAGTGGAGCGTTAAACGGGTTTACAACCAATGACCGCTCCTCGTTCACGGGTTATATTTGCAAAAAATTAGCCCATTTCAGGAGCAGTATTCCAGATAACGCAACCGGCGGAGGTTACACTTCCTACAACTACGCTTTTCCAATTATTAGACTCGCTGATCTCTATTTATTATATGCTGAAGCATTGAACGAGGCAAAAGATGCCCCAGATAATGAAGTATACGAATACATCGATCGGGTGAGAGAACGCACGGGATTAAAGGGTGTTGTGGAAAGCTGGCAATTATATGCGGTAGGCCCAAAAAAGACCTTACCATTAACCAAAGGAGGCATGCGGGAAATCATCCGGCGTGAGCGCATGAATGAATTGGCCTTTGAAGGGGCCCGTTTCTGGGATCTGCGCAGGTGGAAAATGGCCGAGGAATATTTGAATAAGCCCATTTACGGACTCAATGTGCAGGGAGAAAGTCCTGAAGATTTCTATCAAGAGACCCAGATTTTCTTACCTCAGTTTGAAAAGAAAGATTATCTATGGCCTTTGCGCGTTAGTGCCATGCTGTATAATTTGAATCTGGTACAGAACCCAGGTTGGTAGTTACTATGAACACATATGAATATAATCATGAACGGTATGAAAATAGAAAAATATATGTTGATGTTGCTGGTATTATGGATGAGTGCCTGTACTAAGCCCGTTGATTGGACGGATGAAAAAGACAGCGTACCTCCGGGCCCTGTAAGCAACGTTACGGTAGAAAATCTGAATGGCGGTGCCAAAATATCCTATATGATACCAGCAGACAATGACTTGCTGGGGGTTAAAATTCAGTATTCCCTAGAGGATGGAAAAATAAATGAAAAGTATGCGTCTCCCGGAAACAACTTCATTATGTTAGAAGGGTTTGGTGATACAAAAGAAAGCAGCGTTACGATTTACGCCGTGGATAAAAGTGGTAATACATCGGAAGGTATCCCCGTAACGATCAAACCACTTGTGCCCCCTATCAGCTTGATGCGCGAAAGCCTATTGGCAGAAGCTACTTTTGGTGGGATTAAGCTATCATGGGATAATGAATTCGAAAAAGAAATGGGTATCTCGCTTTTTGTATTAGACTCGGCAACTAACGAAATGAAACTTTATGACAACCAGTTTTCAGAAAGCCAGAAAGGAAGTGCTACTTTTCGAGGTTTTGATGCAACTAAACATAAATTTCAGGTAGCGCTATTTGACCGGTGGAACAATTATGCCGAAGCATTGGATGTGGAATTGACGCCCTTAGCTGAACAACTATTGCCCGGGCGAAACGGTGGCCAATATATATGGAATTTATATGACGACAATAATTGGTTATATAGAGGAGAAATTCATAACGATCCCAATAATACGAACTATAGCCAACGGGGTTTCCAATTGGTACATGATGGAGTTGGACAGAATAATTCAGGTAATGGGTGGTGGAATCCGGGCGATGATGGTGTATCTTTAGAAAAGTACATTCCGGGAACAGGAACGCAATCTATCCCATTTCCGCTTTACTTTACCGTTGATATGGGCAAAAAAGCCGTATACAGCCGATTCAATATTAAACCCCGGCTTCGTACCCCAGACTTTTCTGGTGTTTTGCCTGTAGATTTCGAAATCTGGGGCTCCAACGATCCTAAATTGACAACACAGGTAGGCGATGGTAGTCGTGAAGCCAATATGGCTTATTGGACTTCATGGAGCCAAGCAAATGGCACCGATACTTGGGAGAACGATGGTTGGGTCAAGTTAGCAACATGTAAATTAAAGTTATCATCTGGCGATTCTAAATATTATGAGGGAATGCCTCTTACGGATGCCGATATTCAAAACTATCGGGTAAATGGATTCGATTTTGACGTAAACGAAGGAGTAACAGAAGGATACCGATACCTTCGGTGGGTAATCAAAGACACCAATACCGGCCAAAAGCTATTACAGATTGCTGAAATAAATTTTTGGGGTACTTACACAGAGTAAGCTCCTACCCAACTATTCCGTTTAATGGCGTGGTGGGCATATCACCTCACTTATTAAAACAAACAGGCAAAAAAGAAAGAGGCATACCAGCATTCGAAACTGGATTATGCCTCTTTTTTAACTTGGTAGCCCAAACCTAACAAATCTCGAAACATTTTTTGGAAGATTTGGAAAGATTGGTGATATTAAATGGAGATGAAATTAGATTTATTCATGGTATGCTTGTTCACCATGCGTTCTAAAATGATGTGGTTGTCTGTATTTATTTTCAGGAATATCAGTCAATGCGGAGGCTGTCCTTTACTTTAGCTATGATTTCAGTTGCATCAACGCCATAATACCCTCCCTCCATATGGCATATAACACCTTCTTCAAAATCATCGGTATCTATACAAGTATTTAATTCGTCTCTTAAAAATTTCTTCACTTCTATGGGAGCCTGATCCATCTGCGTTTTCAGGTCATCGCAATTCTGGAAAATATAAACCAAATCTTCAAAATCTTTACTCATCCGATAGTCTCCCGCTCCACGGGCCAAAAATGCTTCCCATTTTGACGCGATAAAATATGGAAGAGAGAAAATCAGTATTTCAGTACCATCATTGAGCTTTCTTGCTACCGCCTGCCGAAAGGCATCGGGATACCAACGGTTGCTAAATCCAATTACAGATGAATCAGTAGGCATGATATCTACGACTATTCCTTGAATGCGATATCTGCACAATACACCTGATTCGATGTCATTTACAAATCCAATGTCCCTGAGACGTTCATCTATCTGGGCATATCCCGCATAAGTGGCAAGCTCTATGACAACATCCACATCATCAGTTGGTCTGATATTTTCTGCGATAACGGGCTCGGAAGCATATAGGGACACTGTAGCTCCACCAACGAATACATAAGTCTGTTGCAGACTCTGAAGTATCTGAGCTACGGCACTTATTCTTACTAAATTTCTGTTCATCAGCTTTTAACTCTTTTTCTTATTTCCTCTATTGCAATCTGCTTTTCTCTGACTTTCCCAATCCGTATAACATCAATCAAAGCTAACAGGTCATATATTTCTTCATCCTGTAACGCGGCTTCCACAGCGTTGGGATAAAGAGGAAAAATGGATTCGCCCCTTATACTACCATTGCTATGCGGCCAGACCAATGCTTCGCCTGATACGATAGATGATCCCATGACGGGCGCAGAAAAGGCCGTCGGAATTCCTCTGGCGATGGGACCTCTTTCTGCTGGGAATACATAAGAAAGCCCGTATTGAACAAACTCAAGCAGTGCGTTGCGCATCACTTTCTGTTTGGTAGCATCGATCAATCCCGCAATAGCAGAGCGATTGAGCGAGTAGCTGATTTCAGCCTGACTTATTCTGAGTGCATCAGCCAGTTCTTTGTTCATCCAAGGCCCCTTTGTGACCGCTATTTTAAGAAGTATCACAATATCGTGAGGTCTCATTCCCTTGTGCTGTTTCATATCACAAAGATACTCATTTATTCACAATTCACAAATCATGAATCGAGAATAAGCTATTGTAATAACGGGTATTCAGGACTGTGAATAGAGAATATCTATTCCGCCGCATTGAATTTATCGATGAGTTTCTCGTGGTTGGTTACGTTGGCCTCGACAAAGATGTCTTGGTTAGGTTTGTCCACCGTGCGCTCAGAAATTAAGATATGGTCTGCAAACTCCTAGCATAATAGTCACCGACATATCAGCACGGCGATATCGATCTCACAGTCGCTCAACCTGTGTCTACCCCCAGTTGCGCTTGATGAGGTATGTATCCGAAACAAAGAGCCGCAGACATTGGAGTTTGACGGAAAAACTTATCGAACCGCTCGAATGAACATAATCGCAAACTATATCTTTCGGATAAACAACGGATTACCCCAAAATAAAAACAGGAAAAGCAATTATAAAAATCACTTTTCCTGTGCAGTAGCCCCGACGGGAATCGAACCCATATCTAAAGTTTAGGAAACTTCTATTCTATCCGTTGAACTACAGGGCCAACTATTTTGGAACGCAAACATAGATAAAATAGTTTTTATATGCAATGACTCGAAGAGAAATGAGGGGGCATATTACTATGCAACCTGCTATTTCTTTAGTCAATATCATCATACTGTAAATATAGCTTTTATTTATAATCATATAAACAAATGAGATACTTTTGAGATCAATAAAGCCGTATCTTTGCAGCAACAAAAATGAAAAATATTGAGTTATGAGCTTAGTTGGTAAAAAATTTCCGAACATTACTGTTGACGCCATGGATCACATGGGCGATGATTTAAGAATTAACATATTAGAAGAAGCTACCCGTAAAGGTAAAAAAGTGTTATTGTTTTGGTATCCAAAAGATTTCACTTTTGTATGCCCCACAGAATTACATGCGTTTCAAGAAGCATTACCTGAATTTGAAAAAAGAAATACAATCGTTATCGGTGCTTCTTGCGACACCAACGAAGTACATTTTGCTTGGTTAAACACAACTAAAGATAATGGTGGTATTGAAGGCGTTACTTACCCCATCTTGGCAGATACAACCCGTAATCTAGCCAATGTTTTAGGTATCCTGGATATCCAAAAAGCAGTCTATAATGAAGAATTGGATTCACTGATCGTAGAAGGATCTAACGTAACCTTTAGAGCTACCTATTTAGTAGACGAAGATGGAAAGGTATTCCACGAAAGTGTAAATGATATGCCTCTTGGCCGAAATGTAAAAGAATACCTCCGTTTAATCGATGCTTATGCACATGTACAAAAATTTGGAGAAGTATGTCCTGCTAACTGGGAAGAAGGAAAGCAAGCCATGCATGCAAACCGTGAAGGTGTAGCAAGCTACTTGTCCCTAAATTAATAAAGATGATGTTACAAGAATTAGAACAAGATAATTTAGCAGCTATCGTAAACGACCACGAAGTAGTGCTTGTGCAATATGCAGCCACGTGGTGTGGTAACTGCAAAATCATGAAGCCAAAATTTAAAAAATTGGCTTCTGAAAATGAAACCATCCCGTTTGTGATTGTGGATGCAGAAAAACTTCCGGAATCGAGAAAGCTGGCTAACGTGAGCAATCTGCCTACCTTTGCTGCTTTTAAAGGAGGTAAACTCGTTAATCAAGTACAAACAAATAAATTGGACGCTTTAACACAATTAGTAAATGAAGTTACCCATAATTAAACATTTAACCCAGTTTATTAAGGAAAATGATGAAGATTTCGTGATCGAAACCATCGAGACACTCGAATCGCTAACAGAAGTTCCTTCCTTAAAAGACGAAGAATTAGATGTTATTGGCGAACTCATTTCCAATATGTATGGTGCTATTGAAGTAAATAAATTAATTCAAGAACAAGGTTTAGACCAAAAGGAGGCACTCAATATATTTATGAAACGGGTTTTGGGTTCGATTGACAAATAAGCAATCATTTTCAAAAAGAAAAGGCCGGTAAACCGGCCTTTTCTTTTTGAAAAACAACTTCAAGCCTAAGCCGCACACCGTCAATGTTTTCCACAAAAAGCTGTTGAAAACCCATTTGCATGTTGAAAACTTATTTAGGGGCAACGTTTTATTTTCGTAAATTTACTAGTGTTAAAGGTTAATGCTTTAGGTGGTTTATAAATGTATTTATATAGTACAGGCAAGGCCAACCTAAGAATAAAATTTTTTTAATTGTTAATTTACAAAGGCCGCCCAGCATACATGTTTGGTGGCCTTTGTTTTTAATACAAGGGCAGTTTTACAAAAAGCTTACGGTCTATGATAAGATGAGTGTCGACTCAAATTTGTAAATTCGCAGGGTATGTCAGATATCATTCAATTGCTGCCCGATGCCGTGGCCAATCAAATTGCTGCGGGAGAAGTAGTACAACGTCCGGCATCAGCTGTTAAAGAGCTGATTGAGAATGCCATTGATGCCGGTGCAGATAAAATTCAACTGATTGTTAAAGATGCAGGCAAGTCGCTCATCCAGGTAATAGATAATGGTTGCGGCATGAGTGTCACCGATGCCCGCCTCTGTTTTGAACGCCACGCTACTTCAAAACTCCGTACAGCAGAAGATTTATTCGCCATTCGGACAATGGGGTTTCGAGGAGAAGCAATGGCCTCTATTGCTGCTATTGCCCATGTGGAGTTGAAGACACGGCGGCATGAGGACGAGTTGGGGACCTGTGTCATCATAGAAGGCTCAACTATTGTTAGCCAAGAGCCTGTGGCTTCGCCTGCTGGGACCAGCATCTGTATTAAACACCTTTTTTATAACACCCCCGCCAGGCGCAATTTTCTGAAAAGCAACCCCGTAGAAATGCGCCATATCATTGATGAATTTCAGCGTGTTGCTTTAGCCCATCCTAAAATCTTCTTTAGCTTGCACAGCGATGGTAACGAAGTTTTTCATCTGCTTTCCGAAGGCCTCAAACAACGAATTATACACTTATTCGGCAACCAGTATAACCAACGCTTAGTACCTGTAGAAGAATCAACCAGCATTATTAATCTAAGTGGTTTTATTGGCAAACCTGAATACGCTAAAAAAACCCGGGGCGAACAATACTTTTTTGTTAACAATCGTTTTATCAAAGACCCCTATTTAAATCATGCTGTACTAAATGCTTACGAAGAGGTTCTACCAGCAGAAAGTTACCCTTTATATGTGTTGTTTATTGAAATCGACCCTGCACAAATCGATATTAACGTACATCCGACTAAAACAGAAATTAAATATCAGGACGAACGATCTATTTATGCAATCATCCGTTCGGCAGTAAAGCGCTCATTAGGAAAATACAATATTACACCTACGCTCGATTTCAATCAGGAGACGGGCTTTAGCCACATGATTTCGCCTAAAAGAACAGAAGATATTGTACCGCCCACCATTCACTTCAATCCGCAATTCAATCCATTTCATGCCGGAACGCAACAGGAAAATCGTTCAAGTGCACAACACAGGGGGCACCAAGCGGGTATTCCACACCAATGGGATTCCCTATACGAAATTGCCAAAAGAACAGAACATCGTCAGCTAGATATGGAAAGGGGCGATCAATTAGCAGATGAAGCACCTGATCAGGTGCAAGAAAAGCCCGCTAGTAAACTCATTTTCCAGCTGCATAATCGGTTTATTCTTTCTCAAATTCGGTCTGGCGTCATCCTAATTGATCAACAAGCTGCCCATGAACGTATTTTGTTTGAACGTTTTTTACAGCAATTGGAGAGTCACCAGGGAGCCAGCCAACAAAGCCTTTTCCCACAAACAGTCGAATTAAATAGTGCCGACTTCGCGCTCATTAGCGATTTACTTCCTGATATACATGCACTCGGCTTCCAAATCAGGGTGTTTGGCAAACGCACTTTTGTCGTCGAAGGGATTCCTGCAGATTTGGGAGGAGGTATCAGCGAATCACAGGTGCTTGAACAACTATTGGAAGCATATAAGAACAATCAATCGGACCTCAAATTGACTAAGCGTGAAAATCTAGCACGAAGCCTGGCACGTAACGCCGCCATCAAGGCAGGCACATTACTAAGTTCGGAGGAAATGAACGATATCATTGATAAGTTGTTCGCCTGTGACACCCCTAATATTTCTTTGAGTGGTAAACCGATTATTATTACCTTTACCCTCAACGAATTGCTAGAAAAATTTGATAAAATAAAAGTATATGTTTAATAGCCCATCGTCTTTTGGTGGATTACCACCAGTTGTCAAGAACTTACTCATCATCAATATCATTTGTTTTATCGGAGGCGAGCTCATTTTCCAAAAAGCGAATCTATTATTCGGCGTTTTCTATCCCGATTCACCTGGCTTCCATTGGTGGCAGGTATTTACCTATATGTTTATGCATGGAGGTTTTGCACATATTTTTTTCAATATGTTTGCTTTGTTCATGTTTGGCCCCATCTTGGAACATATATTAGGATCAAAAAAGTTTATTAACTATTACCTTATTACAGGTCTTGGCGCGTTAGCTTTACAATTTGCCGTTCAGGCTTATGAGGTCCACGCTATCATGGGCACCGTTTCAGCCAGTCACACAATAGATTTTAATGTTATACAACGAACTGCCCAAGGCCCCATTCCACAAGAGCTTACCGAGGGTCAAATCCAAACACTCATATCCATCTACGTCTTGCCTATGGTAGGAGCATCGGGAGCTATATTCGGCTTATTAGTGGCCTTTGGTTATTTGTTCCCAAACACAGAATTATATTTATTTTTTATCCCTATACCCATCAAGGCCAAGATATTCATTCCTATTTATATTATATTGGAACTATTTTTGGGTGTTTCTAGATTTGCTAACGATTCAGTCGCGCATTTTGCCCATCTCGGAGGAGCACTTTTTGGCTTCATATTAATTAAGCTGTGGGGGATCAAACGCCCGGGTTTATGGAGTTAAATGCAGATACAGATTAAACAGCAACCACGGTATGGAAAAATCATTTTTTAGCGAACTTTACTATAAAGCATTTCAATCGGGTAATCGCCTCCATCTCTTGATCGCTATCAACACGATTATTTTTTTAGCGTTAGGGATCTTGTCTCTAGTCGATTTTTTCGCCAAGACAGGCATTACTTCATTGCTTGTTACCCAACTGTCCTTACCGGCAAACTTGGGCGAGCTACTCTATAGACCCTGGTCGCTGGTTACTTACATGTTTACTCAACTAGCATTTTTCCATTTTCTCTTTAACATGCTGTGGCTCTATTGGATCGGTATTATTTTCCTGGATTTCTTGAATAATCGCCAGTTTATATTCACCTATCTATTGGGCGGACTAGCAGGGGGTGGTTTATTTCTAGTGCTTTACAACCTCATTCCATCCATTGCTTCAGGTCCAGCTGTTCTGATTGGATCATCAGGAGCAGTATATGCCATTGTTGTCGCTACAGCCACATTAACACCGAATTACACCATTCGTTTATTATTCTTTGGCAATGTTCGCTTAAAATACCTCGCTGCCGCTTTCATTGTATTGAATATTCTTGGGTTGAATGGTGCCAATTTGGGAGGAAATCTGGCACACTTAGGTGGAGCGCTTATGGGCTTCGTTTATATTAAACAACTTCGGAATGGAAATGATTGGAGCAAATTATTTAAACGTAGAAAAACCAAGTTACGTGTTGTAAAAAACCATATGACATCCACTCATAAAACGTCCTTTACCAATCAAGAATATATTGATAGTATCTTAGATAAAATTTCACGATCAGGATATAACAGCTTGAGCAAAGCCGAGAAAGAGGCTTTGTTTAATGCGGGCAAGCAAGATAGTAATCAACAATAGTGCATATGGCTGCAAGGAAAAGGAAGAAGAGTAAAAGCATTATCAAGCCTATATTACTTATATTAAATGCCTTAGCGGTATTGTTGCTCCTTTTTAGCTATCTAGCACCGTATATTGATCCGAAGTTTTTTTGGCCCTTCGCCTTTTTTGGATTGGCCTATCCCATCTTATTATTTATTAATCTATGCTTCTTTATATATTGGCTACTTCATAAATCCATAGTATGCTTATTATCTTTCATTCCGCTGATCTTGGGCTATGTACCCCTCAAAAAACATATCGGCTTCAGCAATAATCCCAACCGGCAAGAAGTGGACCAACGTGACTCGACCTTTCTCCGCGTATTGACCTATAATGTGCATCTATTTAGACAAGAAGATAGTAACACCACACCAAAAACGAAGGAAGAAATTACCGAACTGATCCGATCAGTAAAACCTGATATTGTTTGCCTACAAGAATTCTATACACGGAAACACGGAAAATATAATACCAAACAGCACTTAGCTCCTCAATTGGGCCTACCATATAGCTATTTTAAGCCCATATATGAAAATGACTATGAAGCATATGGCCTCATTATTCTTTCAAGATACCCCATCCAACAGGCAGGTTCCATTCCAGACTATCGTGAAAGGAAGACATTGAATCGTGTCATTTATGCCGATATTTTCCGAAATGGCCGCGCCTTCAGGGTATATAATATCCATTTACAATCGATTGGCTTTGAACCACAGGATTATGCTTTTGTTAGAGATGTACAAAAACACGCTTTCGAAAAAGATAACGTCGCATCCACCAGACGCATTGGCTCTCGATTGAAATGGGCATTTATTGAACGCAGCGAACAGGCAAGACATGTTAAAGATGAAATAAATAAATGTAAAAAGCCTGTTATCCTGATGGGCGATTTTAATGACACCCCACTATCGTATGCCGTCAATACCATAGCAACCGATTTAAAGAACAGTTTCGTTGAAAAAGGCAGTGGCTGGGGTGTAACATACAATGGCGAATTTCCAAACTTCCAGATCGATTATATTTTATCTTCTAAAACCTTTGAAATTCAACATTACCAAATCCTGAAGAAAAAACTATCCGATCATTACGCCATCTGGAGCGATCTCAAATTGTAGTAGTATTCGGAATCGGGGTTAAATTACAGTGACTTGACGTGAAAATTATTAACTTCGCAAAATCTTTGCAATTCCTAAAAGACATAACGAATGAGCAGCAACTTAGTTATTTATAACACGCTTAGCCGGAAAAAAGAAAATTTCGAACCACTGAACCCTCCTTTGGTAGGCTTATACGTTTGTGGTCCAACTGTTTACAGCGATGTTCATTTAGGAA
>Ga0182744_1002900_pt1 | contig 13739 bp, 12 predicted proteins | sample eDN3rd30CKraftMG_FD_128525 | JGI IMG/M metagenome (GOLD analysis project Ga0182744, IMG submission 128525) | Enriched Miracle-Growth compost microbial communities from Emeryville, California, USA - eDNA 3rd pass 30_C Kraft MG (version 2) (version 2) ...
AACCGGCCCTGAGCCAGCAGATCCGCAAGCTGGAGCACGAACTGGGCGGGCCCCTGTTCGAGCGCACCAAGCGCTATGTGGCGCTGACCGGGCTGGGGCGCAATCTGCTCGTCGAGGCGCAAGCCATCATCGAGGCGGCCGACGGCCTGGCGATCCGCATGCGCGACACGTCCGGCGTGCCGCGCGGCCGGCTGCGTGTCGGCTCCATCATGCCGGCGACCATTGGCGTGCTGCCGCGCATCCTGCCGTCCTATCGGGAGCGGTTTCCCCTGGTCGACCTTTCCGTCGCCACCGTGGGTCTCGACGAGCAGGTGCGCGCCCTGATCGAGCGGCGCATCGATGTCGGCATCCTGCGAGGTCCGGTAACCGATGAACGCATCCACACGGCGCGGATGGCGGTCGAATATTTCTGCATCAACCTGCCGAAGGACCATGTATTGGCGCAACGCGGCCGGATTGCGATGCGCGACCTGAAGACCACGACGATGATCCTGCTGCAAGCCGACCAGGGTGGCTCCTTCAATGACGAGATAGTGACGATACTGCAGCAGCATCGCGCGATGCCGCAGGCCGTGCTGGAAGCGCCCGACGTGCCCGCCGCCTTCGCGCTGGTCTCCAGCGGCATCGGCGTGAACATGTCGTCGACGATCTTTTGCGGCGTCACATTCCCCAATGTCATCTATCGGCCGCTGACGCCGCGCACCGAGATCACAACTCTGATGCTGGCCTGCCGGCGCGACCGCCAGCAGGTCCCTGTCGTCCGCTCCTTCTTCGAGCACGTGGCGGGCCTCAAGCTCGTATTCGCGCCGCCCGCCTGAACGCTCGGCTACTTCAGGAGCGAGCTGTCGATGAATTCGAAATATTCGGAAGCCTTGTGGCTTTTCGTCAGCTCGCCCTGCCGGGTCATCATGTCGAGGAAATCCTGCCAGACCTTGGTGTCGATGGTGGACTTCCAGGAGATGGGCGGCATCTGCTTCACGAGGTCCAGCTTCAGGCCCGAGTATTCGGCGACGAGTTTCTTCGAGCCTTCCACATCGGCATTGAAAAGATCGTGCGTTTCCTTGACCGCGGCCTGGAATGCCTTGATGAGGTCCTTGTGTTCGAGAGCCCACGGGCGCGTCGTCCACCAGCTTCCAACGGGCTGGTCCGGCACCGTCTCGATCATGTACCAGGACAAGGGCCGCCCGAAGCCTCCCTGGATGATCTGGGTGGTATAGGGGTCCAGCGCAACCACCGCATCGACATTGCCGCTCTTGAGCAGATCCGCCTGCGAACTGAACGGGACCTCCATCAACTGAACATCCTTGGCGGAAATGCCGTTCTTTTCAAACAAGTCTTTCATCGCGGCGAAGCTCTGCCCGCGCGGCGAAGCTGTGGCAACACGCTTGCCCTTGAGGTCTGCGATTGTCTTGATTGGCGAATTCGTCGGCACCAGAATGGCATTCGAAACCGGCGCTTTGGTACCGGCCGTTTCGTTCTGGCCGACGAGCGCGATATCGAAGCCGCGTTCCTTGGCGACCATCATCGTGCCCGGAATCTGCAGCATGATGTCCACCGACCTTGACTGCAGGACGGAGACGGCCTGCGTCGACAGCGGCACTTCGACGAGCGTGACATCCAAGCCGTGCTTCTTGAAGATGCCGTTGCGGGTCGCCGCCCAGACATTCGCAGTCGCGCCAAGCTTCAGGACGCCGAGTTTCAACGGCATCAATTCCGCCGCAGAGGAGGGTGCGGAGAGCCATGGCGCAGCCACCAGGGTCAGGGCCGCGACGACGGTCAGTGCCAGCTTTTTCAATCATGCCTCCTGCGAATGCAAATCTGCCGTCAAACGAGGCAAAAGCCGTGCCATTGCAACCGGGCCGGCAGGCGACATTTCGTGGCCCTTGAAATTCTCTACGGCATTGTCCAGATTTGCGACGTCTTTGCGTTTCGCAAATGATTGAAATTTTTGGACTTCACTTGTGAATGAAACCTCGGCGCAAATTGCGGCATGCTTCTTGATTGAAATGCCATTCGAGCCGACAACGCAGTCCTGTTTTCGCCGGGAAGGAATACAACGATGATCGTGCGCCCGCAGACCGATGGCTCCCTCATCCTGATCACGCAAAACGATCATGCGAAACTATCGGGCATCCTGGCCGCACATTGGGGCAATGACCGTTTTGCCCGGCCCTGGCCTTACGAATCCGCCGTGCGCGGCGCCGTCTTTCACGATTGCGGCTGGTATCGCTACGACACCGGACCTCGCTACAATACGGAGCAGCAGACGACGCCGACGTTTTTCCAGGTGCCGCTCGACGACGTGCAATTGAAGGCCTTTCAGTCGGGCATCGACTGGCTGAGTGACATCGATCCCTATGCTGGACTTCTGATCGGCCGGCACCGCACCGGCCTGTGGCGCAGCCGCTACGGCACCATCGTTCATCCGGTGCAGGGCACGCCACGCGCGGTCTCGGAAGGGATCGAGGCCTTTCTCTCGCGCAACGAACCGAAACAGAACGCCGCCATCGCCGCGTTCGGAAAGCAGCAGTTCGAAACGAATTACAGCCTGCTGCAGATCTGGGACCTGCTGTCGCTTTACTTCTGCACGGCGGAGCCGAAGCCAGAGTACTTCGACCCCGTTCCCATGAGCTATAAGGATTCCGGCGCCACGACGCGGCTGGAATTGACGCCCCTGGACGAGCGCCGTGTGGCGATCGATCCCTATCCTTTCGATATGGACCCCCTGCCGGTGGACTACATCTACCGGCACATGCCGACAGGCAAATTCCCGGATCAGGAAAGCTTTCGCATCGCCTATTTCGGGACGCCGTTCAAAATCAAACAATTCGAATTCGTGCGCAAATCCTGATCCTGGTAACGGACGATTGGTCATCTGCTGACCAGTCTAAAAGAGGCAGAGCGCACCCGGGGGCCGAGCATGACAGGAAAAATCAAACTCACATTCGCATGCGACGATTTCGAAATCGCCATGCCGCTCATCACCGGTGCCGTCGAGATCGAAGGCGTCGAGCCGGTGTTCGTTACCGAACTGTCCAATCCGGAACGCCATGGCCTCATGGTGCAAAAACTCGCCTTCGATATCTGCGAGTTGAACGTGACGAACTATCTCGTCGCGCGCGATCAGGGCGTGCCGATCACCGCCATTCCGGTTTTCCTGTTCCGAAAGTTCCGGCACGGCAATGTCTACGTCAACACGGCGGCGGGCATCAAAGAGCCGGCGGACCTCGCGGGCCGCCGCATCGGCGTTTCGAACCTGCAGGTTGCGAGCAATGTCTGGATCGCCGGAATTCTCGAGGAATATTATGGCCTGCGCAGCCGCGACGTCATCTGGGTGCTGGAGCGGGAAGAGGATACGCCGTTCGATTATCCTGCCGATCTGAAGGTCGAGTATGTGCCTGCGGGAAAGACCGCGACCTCCATGGTGCTGAATGGCGAGATCGATGCCTTGATGCATCCGAGCACGCCCAAGCCGATCATCAACCGCGATCCGCGCATCGCCCGTCTGTTTCCCGATTACATGGAGCGGGAACTCGCTTATTTCGACCAGACCGGACTATTTCCCATCATGCATGTCACGGCCGTGCGCCAGGACGTCATGGACCGGCATCCCTGGCTCGCAGCCGTCCTGATCAAGGCTTTCGAGAAAGCCAAGGCCCAGGCCTATCATCGCATGCACAACGTCCGCGTCATTCCGCTCGCCTGGTTCGAAGGCCATTGGGAGGAAGAACGGCACCTGTTCGGTCCGGACGCCTGGCCATATGGGCTCGACAGCACCAATCGCCGCAACCTGGAGACGGTCATCCACTATTCACGCCAGCAAGGGCTGATACGCCGCCAGTGGAAGATCGACGAGCTGTTCACGGTGGCGTGAGCCCCCCCTCAGACCTCCGCCGGAGACAACCGCCACCTGAGCAGATGCGCCTCGACTTTCAGGAAGGCGAAGTTGATGAGATATCCGAGAATGCCCAGCGTGAAGATGCCGGCGAACATCTCGGGCACGCGGAAGATGCGCTGCATGTCGAGAATGAAATAGCCGATGCCGCTGTTGCCGGAGATCATCTCGGCGACGACGGCGACGATCAGGGCGATGCCGAGGCTGATCCGCATGCCCGTCAGGATGCTTGGCAGCGCTGCCGGCAGGACAATCTGCATCAGCGCCTGGGCACGCGAGACGCCGAAGGTGCGGCCCGTGTCGATCAGCACCGGATCGATGCCGCGCACGCCGCCATAGGTGTTCAGCAGGATCGGGAAGAAGCAACCGATGAAGATCACGAAGACCTTCATCTCGTTGCCGATGCCGAGAAAGAGAATGGCGACGGGAATATAGGCCGAACTCGGGATCGGACGGATGAATTCGGTGATTGGCTCAAGCAGCCGATAGATGAAGGAGACAGTTCCCATCAGCAGGCCGACAGGAATGCCGACCAGCACCGCCAGCCCCATGCCGACGCAGATGCGCACCAGGGTGGGCCAAATCTGATCAATCAATTCACCGCTGGTCAGCGCCTCGAACCATGACGACAGGATGACGCTGACCCTGGGCAGCGACACCGGATCGACGATACGTTTCCAGGAGCAGAATTCCCACACCAGCAGCAGAACAAGAATCAGGATGAAACCGGGAAGTCGCTTTCTCATACGGGCATCGCGAGCAAGGCCTATGCCAATGCGGACACTCTCGCAGGTCCCGGCAAGCCATTGTTGGCATATCAGTTGCTTGCCTGTTCTGACCTATCAAACGGCAGCATGAAAGAATGTTGGGCATGCAAAGGCGCATTGATGAGCAGACGGCGGCAGTGAAGATCGAGGCGCCTGCGTCCGCGATCCCGAAAAAGACCATCATTCAACTGGTTGATATCGACAAGACCTATACGACCGGCGGCCGGGTTCTCAATATCTTCAATGGCTTCTCATACAAGATCGTCGATGGCAGCTTTCTATCCATCGTCGGCCCGTCAGGATGCGGCAAGTCCACTTTGCTCAAGCTGATCTCCGGCCTCGAAGAACCGACCGCCGGCCGCGTGCTCTTCAACGGCCAGGCCATCGACGGGCCGCCGAAAGGCATGATCTATGTCTTCCAGCAATATTCGAAATCGATCTTTCCGTGGCGTACCGTCATCGAAAACGTCGCCTTCGGCCTTTCGACGACTAGGAACCTATCCCGCAAGGAGAGACTTGCGAAGTGCAAGGAATACATCGACCTGGTCGGCCTAAGCGGCTACGAGGACTATTATCCCTCGCAACTGTCGGGCGGCATGCAGCAGCGGGTGGCGATCGCCCGCGCGCTCATCTGCGAGCCGAAAGTGCTGCTGATGGACGAACCGTTCAGCGCCGTCGATGCGATGACGCGGGCGATCCTGCAGGAACTGCTGCTGAAGATATGGGACCGCCTGCCGATCACGATCCTGTTCGTCACCCATGACGTGGAAGAGGCCGTGTTTCTTTCAAGCCGCATCCTGTCGCTTGGCCGGCCGCCCAACACCATCAAGGAAGACGTCATGGTGGACCTGCCCTATCCGCGCGATCAGATCGAGACGCGCGGCGACCCGGACTTCACGTCGATCCGGCAGCGCCTCTTCAAGAGCATCTTTCTGCAGGAAAAGTCGGAAGAGCCGGCCGCGCATTGATGCAGCAGCGGGACTTCCGGGACTTGCAGGGTTTTACTGCGAGGCTTTCAAGCCTATTTCCTTGATGATGCCGGCCCAGGCGGCCGTCTCGTCGACGATCCGCTTGGCGGCGAATTCGGGCGTCGAGCCGACGATGCGGAGATCCTGCTTGCGGAAGCTCTCGACGATATCAGGCTCCTTGAGTTCCTTCTGCACGGTCTTCTCAAGGGTCGCCACCACGGCATCCGGTGTCTGGCCCGGTGCCAGCAGAATGAAATCGGATTCCAGCCGGAAACCGGGATAGCCGGATTCAGCGATTGTCGGCACATTGGGCGCCAGCGGCGATCTGACATCCGACGAGATGGCAATGGCCCGCAGCCGGCCATCCTCCACCTGCGGGATCAGCCCGACGGTCGCGCCGAAAGCGGTCTTGAACTGCCCGCTCAAAAGGTCTGTGATCAACGGTGCGCTGCCCCGATACGCGACGGGCGTGGTTTTGAAGCCTGCGCGCAGACGGAAATATTCCATCACCAGATGAGCAGGCGTGCCGTTGCCGGCGTGTCCGTAGGCGATCGGCCCTTCCCGTTTGGCCCAAGCCACATATTCGGCGACTGTCTTGACCGGCACCGACGGGTGAACGACGAGCATCTGCGTGGCGGAGGTCAGAATGGATACCGGCCTCAAATTGAATTTGATATCCTTATAGATCGCCGGGTTGACGGTGAGCGTGCTGCCGAGCGCCAGCAACAGCGTGTAGCCGTCCGGAGCCGACTTGCTGACGAAGTCAGCCCCTATGTTGCCGCCGGCACCGGCACGATTTTCGACGATCACCGATTGCTTCAATGTCACGCTCATCTTGTCCGATATGGCGCGTGCGACAATGTCGAGAGGCCCGCCGGCAGCCGCCGGCACGACGATCTTGATCGTCTGGTCGGGAAAAGATTGCGCATGCACAACTGCGCTTGCGCTCATGAATACGGCAACAGTTGTGGCGTAGATGGCAGCTTTCTTCATATTGTCCTCTGCGAGAAGAGCCAACGATTTGGGCGAGACGAGATCATGGGCGGCGCTTTGAATGATCGATGGCAACGCTGTCCGCCAGATGGAAATCGTGAAGCGATAAACATGCCAGACGGCATGACGCCGGTTACGCTGCCTGCATCATATCGATGAAGCGCGATGTTATCGGATGCCTCCGTTGTTCAAGAATATCGAGGATTGTGAAGTGTCCGTGGTCGGCAACGAGCGCTTCATCGACGTCAGCGCCGTGAGATCTTGCTATGTCGCAGGATTCTTTCGATTGCACGATGAATTCGGCTGTCTCATGCGCGGCGGCTGCGAAGACCAGGCTCATATGCGACGGCCAGATTCGAAAAGCCGGAGACTGTGCAACGGCTGTTCGATCGTCGAGACCAAGAATCGCGTTGATGTCGAGCTTCGGAATGGCCGTGAGATTATATAGGCCGCTCAGCAGAAGAGCCCCGCGGATTTGGTCGACAACCGGATGTTGCGAGCCATCTCTGTCGGTGCTGATCGCCATCGCCGCCAGATGCGCGCCTGTCGCATGTCCGAGAAGGAACAGCCGGTCGCCCGATGCGCCATAGTCCGCTGCATGTTTCGAAATCCAGATCAGCGCTTCCATCACCTGTGCGGAGATCTGATCTATCGAAACACGCGGGCAGAGATCGAAATTGATCACGAAACATGCCGTTCCGCTCTCGTTGAAATGCCGGACGGCAAAATGCATCGCGGACTTGTCGGAGATGCGCCAGAATCCTCCGTGTATGAGGACGCAGCAGGGCGCATTGAGGCGCGAGGCGGGAAATATGTCGAGCGTTTGGAGCGGACCGTCGCCATATCGAACATCGAGATGAGGGCGCAGGCGTTCGATCAGCCGAGCGCCGTTCGCAGCATGGTGCTTCAGCGTTGTTTCCCGGTCCCAATGCCATTTGGCCGGACTGAATTCGAGCTCCAGCCGCTGCAATGTATAAGTTCGATAACCGCCTGCAGGCGAATGAATCGAAATGATATCGCTCATCGCGATATCCTGATGACGTTGGACGTTCCCTGAGGGCTTGCAACATCGATCGCCGACCCTTCCGCCACATGCTGGCTCAGATAGGACCGCACTCTCTTGGCAAAGGCATCCGCTGCATGGGTCAAGGTCTCGCCGCGACGCGTGACGATGCCGATCTTGCGCGCGACGACGGGATCGACGATCTGCCTGCTCGACACACCAGCATGCCCAACCATCGATATGGTCAAAAACGGCATGGCGCCGATGCCCAGTCCGGCAGCAACCATGCCGATTAACGTATCGTGATTGAAGACTTCATAGGCAGGCTGGAGTTTTATTCCCAACTGATCCGCAGCGCTGTCGAGAATCTTGCGCATGCTCAGATCCGGCCGCATGGCAATGAGCGGAAACCTGGTCAGATCCGCTAACGACAGCGATGCCGATTGCGACAGCGGATGCCCTTTCGGGAACACGATGCAAAACGGATCATCCATGATCGGTTCGAAGCAAAGCTCCGAACTGTTGGCCCGGCCCGGCGCTATGGCGAAATCGACCTCTCCTTGAAGCAGTCGTTTTTCGATCAGTTCGGTGCGCTCGTCGTAGAGCTGTATGTTGATGTCCGGGTTGTCCTGTTTGAACGACCGCAGGAGCGCCGGGAAGACAGCGGATGCAATCGCCGGAACGCAGGCGACCGTTGCCTGTCCGCGCTGGTTCGTCGCCTGGTCGCGCAGGTCCGAAATGGAGGCGTCCAGATCGCTCAGCGTCCGCTTGACCCGCGCCAGAAATGTTTTGCCGTTGTCGGTCAATTGAACCTGGCGCGTGGTCCTGCGAAACAGAGCGACCCCGACCTCTTCTTCCAGCTCGTGGATATGACCGCTCAACGCAGGCTGGGAGATGGCCAGCGCCTCGGCTGCTTTGCGAAATCCGCCGAACTCTGCAACTGCGATGAAGCTTCTGATGCGGCGCAAAGTGATCGACATCATCCCAGCCTTTAATGCCCGTCGACGAAGACAGGATGGAAGCAATCCGATTTCGAATGGATGGCCGTCACGTGGGGCGCGCCGAAGTGTCCGGTAAACAGCAGCGCTCCTTCCTCCGCACACCTGTTCAGGAGCAGGCGGCGGGTGATCGCGGCCTGAACCGGATCTTCGTCGGCCATATGATTCCAGTGCGGCGCGTAGACCTGCAGCGCATGGTGAATGGCGTCTCCCGAAAAAATTCCGCGCTCGCCCTGCCGGCCAAGCGTGATCGAGACGTGGCCGGGCGTGTGGCCCGGAGACGGCTCGATGCCGATATCGTCATCGAAGACATGCGTATGGTCGATCATGACGGCCTGCCCCGCATTGACGACGGGCAAGACGCTATCGACATAGACGGCGCTGCGCGGATCGGCGGCCATAGCCGGGTTGGCGGCGGCATTCCAATAGGCGGCCTCGGCTTTCGAGAAATAGTATTTTGCGTTGGGGAATGTCGGAACCCAGCGGCCGTCCCGCAGCATCGTGTTCCAGCCAGTATGATCGGCGTGGAGATGCGTGCAGAAGACGATATCGATATCTTCTGGCCTCACGCCCGCGTCATGCAGGCGTTGCAGATAGGGCGTATTCAATTGATGGAACCGCGGCGTCCACGGCCGGTCCTTGTGGTTGCCGGCGCAACTGTCGACGAGGATCGTGTGGTGCCGTGTGCGGATCAGCCAGGAGTGAACGCTGCTGATCACTTTGTCATGTGCGGGCGCGTAATGGTGCGGGACAAGCCAATCCAGATGCCGTTCCAGAACATCGCGTTCGAAGCCGCGAAAATAGCGGTCGGGCGACATGTTCGCCATGCCGAGCTGCTCTTCGATACGTGTGACCGTTGATGAACCGATATTCCAGATGGGCATTGTCATCCGCTTGATGGCTGCCCGGCGCGCGGCACCGAGGCTCTAGATCTTCGAAGCGTTCAATATTCCTTCGGTATTGCCGGCAGAATTGCTCGGCCAGCCGGTGCGGCCGGGCGCGCCGATCTGCTGCCAGTACTCGAGAATTCCCATCATTCCGGCAAACCGCACGAGCAGGAAGGGATGCAGGCCGAGATTGAAAAGCGCCACGAGATCGCGATCCTTCATCGCCTTCAGTTCGGCTTCGTCGATGGAATAGGTCTTCAGGAAATACTCGGGATCTTCGTCGAGCTTCTTCGCCAGGCTGCGATCGCGGATCATGTCGCTCGCGATGATGTTCAGCGCGCTGGTCAGATGGCGCATGTCGGTCACGAACGGCTTCAGGATCTTCAGGGGTTCAACCATTCATACCTCCCAATAAACGTAGCCAAGGCCGATATGCCAGAGCGGAACATAGTCGACGACCGTCGCCGGCTTGTCGCCGGCGATGCCGGCAGCGATGATCCAGTTCACCAGTTCGCCATTGCCGTGCTCCATCATGTCGTCGGGCGTGTAGTCGCAGAACCTGCTGCCCTTCCCCTCGGCGAGAAACGACAGCACCTCCTTGTCGAAGGCCTGGTCGACATAGCCATAGAGCGGCGTGCCGGGATAATGCGACATGCCGCCGGTCGCCAGCACGAAGACCTTCTCATCGGCCTTGTCGAGAATCTGGCGGATGGCCTGGCCCAGGGCGTAGCAGCGCTTCGGCCAGGGCAGTGGCGGAACGTATCCGTTGGTGAAGAGAAGAACGATCGACTTGTCGGCCTTCGGATTGAGGAAGTTGGTCGTCAGGACCTGCTCTCCGTCCATGGTGCCATTTGCAGTGAAGGGCATGTCGAAGCCAAGGCGCATCAACTCCTGCAGCATGTGCACGCTGAGCTTGGTGTTGACGTCATAGACGTAAGGCTTCTGCTGTTCCCAGTTCGCCATGTGCTGGGGAATGCCGCTGGGCGCCGAGGCATAGTCTTCCTTGCCGGCATAGGTGCGATAGGTCGCGCCGGTGATCCTTTCGATTTCCTGCGGGCTGGTCACGCCGCTGCCCGAGGCTTCCTTGCCGACGAACAGGGCGAAAGGCGGATAGCAGCGGAAATCGAAGTTCACGAAATGATCGTCGTGAATGACGAGAATGGTATCGGCGCCGGATTTTTCGACCTGCTCCCGCAGGACCAGCATGGCTTCGCGGCCCTTCTGGACATCCTTGCGATATTGCTCGCTCTCGGCTGGGCGCGTGAACAGTTGAAGATGCGAGTGCGGGGCTGCCGCGGCTCCAACAAAGGCCATTGTCGTTCCTTGCAAATCTTGATGGGACCGCACCGGCTCAGTCTGGCTGAACTGGTCCCGACCCACAGTTGAGCAGGCAACGATTGGTCTGACAAATTTATTTATTGGATCAATTGATCGGATTATTGGATACCAAATGCCGGCCGTCCTGCCCGCTCGCCGTGCACCGGCCACACCAAGTCGGCGCGAACTCCGGCCTGGATTCGCTATATTTCTCCATCATTCAAGGATATGCCGTCTGACGTCGGGGAAGACCGCTGCAGCGCTTTCCGGCTTCTTGGGACGCGTTTTCTTCACGCAAACCGGCGGCCACTTCGCTCGAAAATGCGCATGCCGGCGACGGCGAGCCTGCCGCGGCTATTTCCCCAGCACCGCCGTCCGGCTGAGCGCTGCCGGGAAACCCTTCAGCGAAATCGAGAAGGCCATCGGCTCGTTTCTTTCGCTCGGCGTCGCGATGAATTTGAGGGTCGTGCCTGCCCGAAGCGCGGCTGCCGCGGCGCCGTCGAATTGCAGCGGCACGACGCAACCCGCGGGCAGACAGGTGCGGAAACGCAAAGGCTTGCCCGCTGGCTTGTCGTCGATCTGTGTAGTGACGCCGGCCTCGAGCAGCAGGCCGAATGGCAGGACCAGCGTGCCGATGATGCTGGCGCCATCGCCCGGCATCAGTTCGATGGCGAGAAGGCGCTGGCGGTTCTGGCCGAATTGCTGCTGGGAGAGGGCGCAGCGTTTTCCATTTGCCCGCACGGCACAGGCGACCTGCCAATCCTGGAAGGTCTCCTGCAAGGATGTCGCGCCGCCCGGCAGGGACGCCGTCTGCGCACGGGCAGCCTGTGCCTGGGAAAGCTGCAGAGCAAGGACAAGGCCACAGAGCCCGCCAGCAATGCTTTGCACTTTCATCATCAGAACTTCACCGCCAGATTGCCCTTGACGCTCTGGTCCCTGGCGCTTGAAGCGAACTGGCCGTTGTAGGCCACGCCAAACGTGGCATTCGGGAACAGCCGCAGATCGATCCCTGCCTCGACGACAGCGGCATTCTGCGCGATCGGCACGCCGGCGATGGTGAAGGCCGAACCACCGGCGAAGGCGAAGGTCGACACCGGCGTGGTATCACCGAAGGCATGACGCCAGCCGAGGCTGCCGCGGATCGTCGCCATCGAGCCGCCGATGGCGAAGTCGCTGGAGGCGCGCAGGCCAAGCGTCGTGAAGGTGACGCCGGTCGACACGCCCCTGCTGGTCAGCGCGGCCGGGCCGCCGACCTCGCGGAAGCCTTCCGTGTGCAGATTGACGTAGGCGAGATTGCCGAAGGGTTCGAGCGCCACGGTGCGCATGTTGATGCGATAGCCGAGATCGCCGAACACTTGCGTGGAGCGCGCGCTGTAGCTGGCCGTCAGGAAATCCGTGAAACCTGGGAAGGCGACGAACCGGCTGGTCGAGATGTCATGCCAGGTATAGGCAACACCGGTGCGCAGATTGAGATTGCCCCACTGCGTGCCGGCATAGGCACCGATGTGGTAGTTGTCGCTTCTGCCCGACGACGAGCGTCCGTTGATGCTGATGTTCGTATTGCTGTAGCCGCCGAGCAAACCGACGCGCCAACTGTCGAAGACGAGTGCATCGACGCCAAAGGTCAGACCGCCGGTCGTGCGCCTGACGTTCGCCGCATTGCCGTCGCCGTTCAGGTTGCCCCACGAGCCGAAGGCCTGGCCCCAGATGGCGAAGCGATCTGTGGTGGCCGGCACCGCCACGGGGCCGCCCGGCGCATAGGACATGACCGGGGTTGGGGCCGCACCGACCGAGCCGAAACTGCTGCGCAGCCGGTCGATAGCGGAAGAGCGGACGAAGCGGCTGTCGTCCAGAATCACGGACGCGATCGAGGCATGCTGTTCGCCCGAGAGCTGATCGAAGGCGGCGCGGGCCTGCGCATCTGTCGGCAGATTGGCCACCGCATTGAACAGCGGGCCGACCATCGGAATGCTGTCCAGCCCGCGACCGGTGGAGATCTGGTTCGCCGTCAGGCCAGCATCGGAAAAGTTGCGATACTTTATGATGTCGAGATAGACGTTGTTGGCGTCGTAGCTGTCTTCCGCCTTCAGGAAGGCGGTGCTGGCGCCGGTCACCGAACCGAATTCGCCGGCGACGCCGCCAGTGGCGGTGAGCACCGTGTAGTGCGCGCCGTACTGGAGATTGCCCGCCGCGTGAACTTCAAGAGTGGAACCGCCCTGCAGCGTCGTCGTGCCGGCTGAGACAAACTTGTCTGACTGGTTGACGCTGTTGATATCGATCGCATAGACCGAACCGCTCTGGAACTGCGCATTGCCGCTGGTGTTGAGCACATCGCCGGCGAAGCCGTTGACCATCGTCAACCGGCCCTGGTTCGTAAACATCGCCAGGTTGTTGAAGTTGGTCGTCGCCGTACCGCCCACCCCGGCGGCGTCAACTGTGCCGGTGGGACCATTGGTCAACGTGTCGCCGCCGCCGCCAAAATCGCTGGTGCCGCCACCCGTGCGCCAGGCCCCGTTGTTGTTGAACGTATCCGCCGCCGCGCCGAAGGTCACCGTACCGGTGATGACGCCTGCGTTGGCGAGAACGAACGGCCCGCCGGTAGCCATGAGGGCTGCATCGGTCGTCAGCCCCGAGCTGTTGCGGATCGTACCTGACGACATATTGGTGATAGTGCCGGAGGCGCCGGTGATCGTCACACCGCGTGTCGCACCGCTGACCGTGCCGGCAACATTGACGTTCACCACGCCGGCGCCCGTCGCCTTGATGCCTTCGTTGATCGTACCGGTGACCGTGCTGTTGGCCGTCACACTGACCGTGCCGGTGCCGCTGTTGGTCGCCTCGATGCCGGTCGTGCCGGACACCGCGCCATTGGTCGTCACATCGATCGTGCCCGCGCCCGCCGCATTGGTCT
>Ga0182744_1002901_pt1 | contig 13728 bp, 12 predicted proteins | sample eDN3rd30CKraftMG_FD_128525 | JGI IMG/M metagenome (GOLD analysis project Ga0182744, IMG submission 128525) | Enriched Miracle-Growth compost microbial communities from Emeryville, California, USA - eDNA 3rd pass 30_C Kraft MG (version 2) (version 2) ...
CGCGAAGTGGCCGCCAGCGCCTTGGCCGCGGCCCAGGCCCGTTCCGATCTCAATGCCTTCCTGCACATCGATCCCGAACTGACGCTCGCGCAGGCGGATGAGACCGACCGGCAACTGGCCGCGGGGGCGCCCGCTGCGGGAGCGCCTGCCGCCATGCCGCTCGCGGGCATTCCCATCGCCCACAAGGATGTCTTCGTCACCCGCGGATGGCGCAGCACCGCCGCCAGCAAAATGCTGGCCGACTATGCCAGCCCCTTCGACGCCACCGTCGTCGCCCGCCTGCGCCAGGCCGGCGCGGTATCCCTGGGCAAGCTCAATTGCGACGAATTCGCCATGGGCTCGGGCAACGAGAACTCGGCCTTCGGCCCCGTCCTGAATCCCTGGGACGCTTCCGCCGTGCCGGGCGGCTCTTCGGGCGGTTCGGCGGCCGCCGTGGCGGCCGGGCTGGTCGTGGCCGCCACCGGCACCGACACCGGCGGCTCGGTGCGCCAGCCAGCCGCGCTTTGCGGCGTCAGCGGCATCAAGCCCACCTATGGCACGGTATCGCGCTACGGCATGATCGCCTATGGCTCCAGCCTGGACCAGGCCGGCCCCATCGCCCGGCACGCCCGTGACCTGCTGGAACTGCTGGATCCCATGAGCGGTTTCGATCCGCGCGACTCCACCAGCCTCGAGCGCTGCGACGGCGCCCTCAATGCGCCGGGCCGCATCGGCGCCGATTTCGCCGCCAGCCTGCGCAGCCAGGAAGCCGCCGGCAGCCAGCCCCTGAAGGGCTTGCGCATAGGCGTGCCCCGGGAATTCTTCGGCGCGGGCCTGGCGGCCGATGTCGCAAGCGCGGTCGAATCCGCCCTGCAGGTCTTCGAATCATTGGGCGCGGTCCGCGTGGATATTTCCCTGCCGCGCACCGAATTTTCCATTCCCGCCTACTATGTCATCGCGCTGGCCGAGGCCTCCAGCAATCTGTCGCGCTACGATGGGGTGCGCTACGGCCACCGCGCGGCCCGATACGGCGATCTGGCTGAAATGACCAGCCGCTCGCGCACCGAAGGCTTCGGCCCGGAAGTCCTGCGCCGCATCATGGTGGGCACCTATGTGCTGTCCCATGGCTACTACGACGCCTATTACCTGCAGGCGCAGCGCGTGCGCCGCATGATCGTCAACGACTTCCAGCAGGCCTACGCCCATCGCTGCGACGTCATCATGGGCCCGGTCACCCCCGGCGTCGCCAAGCAGATCGGCGACAATCGCGACGATCCCACGGCCGACTGGCTGGCCGACATCTATACCCTGGGCGTAAGCCTGGCGGGCCTGCCCGCCATGTCCGTGCCTTGCGGCTTTGGCGGCGGCGGCCGGCCGCTGCCCGTAGGCCTGCAAATCATCGGCAATTACTTCACCGAGGGCCGCCTGCTCGCCCTGGCCGACCGCTACCAGCAGGCCACCGACTGGCACCAACGCAAACCGGAACAACAATAATGGAATGGGAAATCGTCATCGGGCTGGAAACGCATGCACAGCTTTCCACCGCCTCCAAGATTTTTTCTGACAGCAGCACACAATTCGGCGCCGAACCCAATACGCAAGCCAACGAAGTGGACATGGCGCTGCCCGGCAGCCTGCCGGTGCTGAACAAGGGCGCCGTGGAACGCGCCATCCAGTTCGGCCTGGCCGTGGGCGCGCATGTCGCTCCGCGTTCGGTTTTCGCGCGCAAGAATTACTTCTACCCCGACCTGCCCAAAAACTACCAGATCAGCCAGTTCGAAATCCCGGTGGTGCAAGGCGGCAGCCTGACCTTCTTCGTGGACGGCGTGGAAAAAACCGTCAACCTGACTCGCGCCCACCTGGAAGAAGACGCCGGCAAGTCGCTGCATGAACACTACACCGGCCCGCATGGGGAATCGTCCACGGGCATAGACCTCAACCGCGCCGGCACGCCGCTGCTGGAAATCGTGTCCGAACCCGAAATGCGCTCCGCGGCGGAAGCCGTGGCCTATGCGCGCGCCCTGCATAGCCTGGTGGTATGGCTGGGCATCTGCGACGGCAATATGCAGGAAGGCTCTTTCCGCATCGACGCCAACGTATCGGTGCGCCCCAAGGGCCAGGCCGAATTCGGCACGCGCAGCGAAGTCAAGAACGTCAACTCCTTCCGCTTTCTCGAGCGCGCCATTCTGTTCGAGGCCCGGCGCCAGATCGAGCTGATCGAAGACGGCGGCACGGTGGTGCAGGAAACCCGCCTGTACGACGCGGACCGCGACGAGACGCGCAGCATGCGCAGCAAAGAAGATGCGCACGACTATCGCTATTTCCCGGACCCGGATCTGCCCCCGCTGGTGATCGCGCCGGAATGGGTGCAGCAGGTGCGCGCGGCCATGCCCGAACTGCCGGCCCAGAAGCGGGCGCGCTTCGAGCAGGAATTGGGCCTTGGCGCCTATGATGCGGCGCAACTGACCATGGCGCGCGCCAACGCCGACTACTTCGAAAGCGTCGCCGCCGCCCTGCCCGCGGGCCAGGCCAAACTGGCGGCGAACTGGGTGCTGGGCGAGCTCTCCGCCGCCCTGAACCGGGACGAAATCGATATCGGGCTATGTCCGGTCCGGCCGGAACGCCTGGCGGCCCTGATCCTGCGCATCACGGACGGCACCATATCGAACAAGATCGCGCGCGACGTCTTCGCCGCCATGTGGTCGGGCGAACACGGCGGCGATCCCGACGCCATCATCGACGCGCGCGGCCTGAAACAGATCAGCGACAGCGGCGCCATCGCCGCCATGGTGGATGAAGTCATCGCCGCCCACCCCGCCATCGTGGCCGAATACCATGCGGGCAAGCAAAAAGCTTTCAACTCGCTGGTGGGCCAGGTCATGAAGGCCGCCAAGGGCAAGGCCAACCCGCAGCAGGTCAATGATCTGCTGAAGGAAAAGCTGGGCTGACCGCGGCGTTGCGGGTTCGCGGGCATGGCGGGCAGTCCGCAAGCGCGCTTCGCAGCCGGCGCGCCTTCAGCGCCGGCGAGCCGGCCTTCCGCCCCTATATAGCGGCGAGCCTATAGCCGCGGATCGAAACGGCGCAGCGCCCCGTCCTTGTGCAGCAGGGTCGCGTGCGATATGCGCGCTTCCCGCGTCCCCGGCCCAGGCTCGACCGCCAGGCGCAGATTGGGCAACTGGATCAGGTAGCCGCCATCGCCGCGCGCCTGCGTCTTGGCGCCGGCCACCGCCGCCAGCGCGGCGGCGACGGCCTGCGCCTCGGGCGCCTTGATGACGATGTGATCCAGGGATACCGCGCCGTTTTCATGGCGCATGGCCGCCTGGTTCCAGATATATTGCGGCGTCAGGTGCTGGCAAAAGTAAAGCCGCAAGCCACGTATGGGCTGCTCCGCGAAACGCACCGTATCGAAGCGGGCCATCCGCTCCTCCCCTGCAAGCGTCACGGGGCGTTCCAGGCGCTGCACCGCATTGACCTGGAAGCCATCCCGCGCCAGCCGTTCGTAGGTGGCCTGGGCGTCTTGCGTCCTGAATACCAGCGCGTCCAGGCCCAAAGGCTGGTCGGCGATTTCTTTGCGGGCGGGCGGCTGGCCGGCCGGCCACCCCAGCAACTCGATATAAGTGGAATCCAGCGGAATCAGCCGGTTGATCGAGCCCAGGTTATGCACTGAAACTTCGGTAAGGCGATAGCCATCCTTTTCTAAAGCGGGAGCGCGTTCCGTCAATTGATCCCGCAGCATCACAACCAGATGATCGAATTGCGCGGGCTGCGCCGGGCTGATGTGGTCCAAGCTTACCTCCTTCTCGCGATATGGCGCATGTCCGGCTCCGGCCGGGGATTTACCGCAACCCGCCGTGCCCGGTTCAGGCCGAGACTTGCCGGCCTTGCCGCGCCCGGCGGCCGGGCGCCGCCGTTTCTATACGCCGTATTTCAGTCTGTAGGCGGACACTGCCTGGCGATGTTCGGCCAGCGCCGGATCGCCCTCCAGCACCGCCATGATATCGGACAGGGAAGCGATGCTGATCACCGGCATGCCGTAGGCGGCCGCCACATCCTGCACGGCGGAATGCGCGGACAAAGCCGCGTCGGGGCCGGCACGCTCCATCCGGTCCAGGGATATCAGCACGGCGGCGGGCTGGGCGCCGGCCGCCCGGATGATCTCCACCGACTCGCGCACAGAGGTGCCGGCCGTGATGACATCATCGATGATGACCACTTTGCCGCGCAACGGGGCGCCGATCAGGCTGCCGCCCTCCCCATGATCCTTGGCTTCCTTGCGATTGAACGCAAAAGGCACATCCCGCCCGCCCAGGGCCGGGTGCGCCGCCAGCGCCACCGCTGTCGTCGCCGCCAGCGGAATGCCTTTGTAGGCCGGGCCGAACAGCATGTCGAATGCTATGCCGGAATCGACCAGGGCCTGGGCATAGAACTGCGCCAGCCGGCCCGCCGACCGGCCCGTATTGAAAAGACCCGCATTAAAAAAATACGGGCTGACGCGTCCCGACTTAACCTTGAACTGCCCAAAGCTCAATACGCCCTGTTCCAGGGAAAAACGTACAAAATCCGCGCGGTTCGAAGAGTCAGCCATGATCGGGGGAAAAGTAAAAACCATTATTATCGATCATAACGAGGCCTTGCCCAAGGGCTGCGCCAGGAAATGTTGGCGCAACGCGGGGCAGCAGCGCTGCCGCAACTATCGGCGCGTCAGTCGCGGCGCCGGCAGCGGCGGGCGCTGCGCCGCCCCGACGGAGCCGCCCGCATGGGGCGGAAAAAATGGATTCCGCAACGGATTCCGGCAAGAAATGAATTGATAATAATTAAGACCTATATTTATTAGTGATATTTCACTACACTTCCTTGCTGCAGGTCATTGATTTTCAAGCACGAACTCAACTCGTTACTATTGAAACGCCATACCCACTACGGAGATCGATCATGGCAAACACTTGCACTATCTGGGCCCCGCGCGTATTGAGTATTCTGCGCATCGTAAGCGGCTATTGCCTGCTGTGGCACGGCACGTCCAAATACTTCGGCATGCCAGGCAAAGCCATCGAGGGCTTGCAGATCTTTTCGCTCATGGGTATTGCCGGGCTCATCGAGCTGATAGCCGGCGTGCTGCTGATCGTGGGCCTGTTCACCCGCGGCGCGGCCTTCATCGCGTCCGGGTTCACGGCGGCAGCCTACTTCATCGGCCACGTCGCCACCAAAGGCATGTTCTTCTTCCCCGTCATGAACGGCGGCGAGGCGGCCGTGCTGTTCTGCTTCATTTTCTTCTACATCATTTTCGCCGGCCCGGGCCCGTGGAGCCTTGACGCCCTGCGCAACAAATCGGAATAAACCGCCGGCGCGCAGCGCGGCTTGCTGCCGTAGCCCGCGCGCGCCACACCCGCTGTGCCCGACACGCCGGCGCCCGCCAAGGGCAGCCGGACAAGGGTTCCTCGGCTCCATCCGCTCCCATCATGAAACTACCCGCTTATTTTATTTCTCACGGCGGCGGCCCCTGGCCCTATATGCCGGAAATGGAAGCCGGCAACGCGGCGCTGGCCGCCTCGCTGGCGGACATCCCGAAGCAACTGGGCGCGGCCCCCAAAGCAATCCTGATGGTCTCCGCCCACTGGGAAACCACGGGCTCGTTCCGGGTCATGGCCAGCCCCACGCCTCCCATGATCTACGATTATTACGGCTTTCCGGCGCATACCTACAAGATCCGCTATCCCGCGCCGGGTTCGCCGGCGCTGGCCGAAAGGGTGCGCGAACTGCTCGCGGCCGCGAAGCTGCCGGTTGCGCTGGATGCCGACCGCGGCTTCGACCACGGCGCTTTCGTTCCCGCCTTCGTCATGTATCCCCACGCCGATGTTCCCATGATTCAATTGTCGATAGATGCGGGCTACGACCCCGAGCTGCATTTGTCCCTGGGGCGCGCCCTGGCGCCGCTGCGTGAGGAAGGGGTGTTGATCCTGGGCAGCGGGTTAAGCTATCACAATCTGCGCCAGATCTATGGCGGTGGCGCAACGGCATCCGCCCAGTTCGACGCCTGGCTGCAGCAAACGCTGCTGCACGCCTCCGGCAACGAACGCAACGAAAAGCTGAAAGCCTGGGAAAACGCTCCGGCGGCCCGGCTGGCGCACCCGCGCGAAGATCACCTTATCCCGCTCATGGTGGCGGTCGGCGCAGCGGAAGACGAAGCCGCTAGCTGCGTTTATCACGAAGCCCAGGCCTTCGCCAACATTACCGCCTCCAGTTTCCGCTTCGGCACGGCTCCAGGCCTGAAGGCCTGAAATGCGCTATGTGCGGCCGGCGGTGGCTGTGCATGCCAGTGGGCGCCTGCTCATATAGTCTGGCCACGATTCACTCGACCGCGAGCGGCAGTCACGCCTCTCGCGGTTTTAGGTTAAAGTCGATACCTTCTTCGCCTACTCCGTAAACGCTGTAATGCTTCGTGTCATATCCGCCAACCTCAACGGCATCCGCTCCGCCGTCAACAAAGGTTTTCTCGATTGGGTCGCCGTCCAGAACGCCGACTTCATCTGCCTGCAGGAACTGAAAGCCCAGGCCGCCGACATGACGGCCGAGATGCTGAACCCCTCTGGCAATTATGGCTACTTCCACTACGCGGAAAAGAAGGGCTATAGCGGCGTCGGCGTCTATGCCCGTCAGCAGCCGCTGCAAATCATAGAGGGGCTGGGCGTGCCCGAAATCGACGCCGAAGGCCGCTACATCGAACTGATCTACCCTTCCCTGTCCCTGATTTCGGTTTATCTGCCCTCGGGCTCCAGCGGCGACCACCGCCAGGCCGCCAAATATGTGTTCATGGAACACTTCTTCGGCCACTTGGCGCAGCTCGCGCAATGCGGCCGGCAAGTCATACTGTGCGGCGACTGGAATATCGCCCACAAGGAAATCGACCTGAAGAACTGGAAGGGCAACCAGAAGAACAGCGGCTTTCTGCCCGAAGAACGCGCCTGGCTCACCCGCGTCTTCGAAGAAATCGGATGGATGGACGTCTACCGCGCCCTGTATCCGGACGCCACCGGCGAAGCCTACACCTGGTGGAGCAATCGCGGCCAGGCATGGGCCAAGAACGTAGGCTGGCGCATCGACTACCAGATCGCCACAAAAGAAATCGCCGCCACCGCAAAAACAGCCTCGATCTACAAAGAACAGCGCTTCAGCGATCACGCGCCGCTGACGATAGATTACGACTGGAGCCTCTAGGTCTTCCGGCGCGCTACTGCCAGTAACTGACTGTCAGTGCTCAGTGTTAGCACTCTGGCGTTATTGCTCTAGCGATAGAGTTCCATCGTTAGTGCTCCAGCGTCAATGTTTTGTCGTTGACGCTCTGATCTCTAATCTTAGCTTAGCGGCCTAGTGTTGCGTTGGCGCTCTGATATTGGCACCGGTGCTAGTGCTTTGACGTGTCCCGCCGGCCTGCCTCCGGCCGACGCAGCGGAGCGAGCAAATGAGTCAGGCCATTGTGGTTCAGTTCGTACATCAACGCCAACAAACGCCCGATCTCGCCCTTGGGAAAACCGTTGCGGGCGAACCAGTTTAAATAATGACCCGGCAAATCCGCAATCAAGCGCCCCTGATATTTCCCAAACGGCATCGTCCGGGATACAAGCAATTCAAGATCCTCAGTCCCCATGACAAACCCCATCCGTCTCGTACAATGCGCCAGCACGCCGGTAGCCAGCGGCAAATGGTTAGTGTAGTGCCGCAAAAATACATTCTTCCAGCGGGGAGCGTGACGCACGGGCGCGCAGCTGGGCGCTCGTGAGGTTGTTGTTTCAATCCACACGCTCGCGAGGAGCGTGACGACGAAACCAGGCCAGAGGATATCAAGGCAAGCCAGTTTCAATCCACACGCTCGCGGGGAGCGTGACGGCCATGGTGGGCTGATTTCTTTGGGATTGGTGGGTTTCAATCCACACGCTCGCGGGGAGCGTGACGCCTTGCTCGTCCAAAATACGCCTTTGCTCGGTTGTTTCAATCCACACGCTCGCGGGGAGCGTGACGTGTTCATGGTGGTCCTTTGGGATGGTTACAGCGTTTCAATCCACACGCTCGCGGGGAGCGTGACGTTGTAATTGCTGCCGGCGCTAAGCTCTACATATCGTTTCAATCCACACGCTCGCGGGGAGCGTGACGCCAAGATATCGTCACGCGTGACATTCTTGATATTGTTTCAATCCACACGCTCGCGGGGAGCGTGACGCTGGGGATGGATATCTGCGTGCCCGGCTCTTGAGTTTCAATCCACACGCTCGCGGGGAGCGTGACCTTCACAAAGACCCTGGCCACGGGTCCTACCGACCCGTTTCAATCCACACGCTCGCGGGGAGCGTGACTGTACTTCGCAAACCGGCCGAGACCCTGCAGCACTTTGTTTCAATCCACACGCTCGCGGGGAGCGTGACCCGTAAAGTGCTGGCCACCACGGCCAGGGATTGGTTTCAATCCACACGCTCGCGGGGAGCGTGACCAGCCAGCCGATTGCGCCCGGCGTCCAATCGCCCAGTTTCAATCCACACGCTCGCGGGGAGCGTGACTTGGCCTCCTTTAGAAAATAACTTCGAAATCAACCTGTTTCAATCCACACGCTCGCGGGGAGCGTGACGTCAGCATGCCCTCGTAGGCCATTGCGCCGCCAGAGTTTCAATCCACACGCTCGCGGGGAGCGTGACATCGCATAAATAACGACGCAGACTATGAGCCTGGGTTTCAATCCACACGCTCGCGGGGAGCGTGACCAGGGCCGGCCTTGCCCTTGCCGCGCCGAAATTGGTCGTTTCAATCCACACGCTCGCGGGGAGCGTGACTGTGTCAAAGTAACACAATGATCCTGCAAGGAAATTATCTGTGAAACTGCGAACCGTGGTCGGAATGGCTTGCTCCGGCTGCCGCGACGGAGAAGATCGCAAGAAAAATCGAATAGAATCAATGGATTGCACACATCGCGAACCTGACGGGGATTCGTCGGTTGCTTCTGGTTCGCGCAGCCGTAATTTAGAATACCAGCGGGCCATTGAGGTCCAGCACGGGCTTGGCGCCCACATGCTCGACCCGGGTCTTCCAATTCTTGCCCAGATAATAGAATCGCAGGCTATCGCGCTCTGGATCGATCAAATCCATCAGCCGCTGCTTGAGTATGACCCATTGCGCGGGTTCCACTTCAATTTCGAAGACGGAATATTGCGCGCGCTGCCCGAAATCGCGGCAGGCCTTGGCTACCTTGCGCAAACGCCGATCACCACCGGCATCGCGCGTACTGACATCATAGCTTACCAATACCATCATGGCCGCGGTTCACTTCCACAGGAAAGGCGGATAGGCGTCCAGGTCGCCACGCAAATGCCGCGACATCAGTTTCGCCTGAATTAATGGAAACAGCCCGACTGCACACTTCTCATCCAGGAACACATGGCGCATTTCCTCACGCTTGCGTTCCTGATAAGCCATCAGCACGGTTTTACGTGACTCCTCTTTCAATAGAACTGCGCCGTTGTCGAGCTGGATAAAATCGCGCGGGCCGAGCTGCCGACGATTGATCAGCGATAGCGCGAGACGATCCGCCAGGCATGGCCTAAACTCTTCAAGCAAGTCCAACGCCAAACTGGGCCGGCCAGGGCGGTCTCGATGCAGGAAACCGACGGCGGGATCAAGCCCCACAGTTTCCAGCGCGGCACGGCAATCGTGTGTCAACAGGGTATAAAGGAAAGACAACAAGGCATTAACGGCATCCAGCGGAGGGCGCCGGCTGCGCCCATTAAAGCGAAAGGCGGCCTCCTGTACCCGGACGAGATGGCCGAATGCGCCGAAATATGCCTGCGCTGCTTCGCCTTCCAGCCCACGCAATACATCCAGATCGCACTCCTGCTGCAAACGGATCGAAATCCGGCGCAAACGCTCATGCGCGTGGGTCAGCCCGACATGAGCTTCTCCCGCAATTGTTTCGCCATGATCTCTCAGGGCGCGCCCCAGCACCGCCCTTTGATTATGGACTTTTCCCAGGAGCACATTGCGCACAATAAGGGCACATCGTTCCGGGTCGTCGGTACAGCGATACTGCTCGCGCCGCAATAACACATTGCCCGAAACCGGCCCCTCCACCCGTGCCAGAAACCTGCCGTTGGCAGATAGAAAGCACACACTAATGCCCTGCTCGGTGCAAAAGCCCATCAAAGGCGGCGACACCATCACCCGGCCCATACACACCAGGCTTTCCAACATGTGCACCGGCAAACGCGCCTTCTCTGCGCCTTCCACTTCCATCACCACGTTGGCGCCGTCTTTTTTTAGCCAAGCGCCATCAGTCGTCACGTACAAGGTATTGAGTTGTCGTCGCATACTTCAGCTTTCCCCCTCGTCCTGTAGCTGTTGCTCCAACCAGTCCCTTACTCTGCCAGCACGTGCCAGCAGACGGGGCTGGCAAAGATCAAGCAAGGAGCAGTTGCCACAGCGCCTGGCTTCATACGTTGCCAAAGGTGTACGGGTCGAAATGAACATATCGCGCGTCTGCTCGATGACTTGCCGCGTCAGCGTACGCAATTCTTCGTCGAATATCACCACCTGCCGGCGACGCGGCATGCCGTAAAACAACGCCCCTTCCTCCACCGGTACATCGAACATGTCCTCCAAGCAAAAGGCTTGAGCGCACAGTTGCACTTCATCCGCCCTGTGCGCCTTGGGGCGCCCACGTTTGTACTCCACTGGATACGGGCGTTCGCCATGTTCGTTTGCATGAAACTCCACCACATCAGCCACACCGCCTATGCCGAATTCTGCGCATGAAATCGGCATGGCAGTAACGGTACGGATACCATAGCGGCGCTCGACGCCAGGAGTATCCGCCCTATCGTGCAGCAGGCGCCCTTCCGCGGTATGGAGATTTTCCGCCCATTGCTGTTCCAGATGGATAAGTGCACACTGGCGCGGGCAGTACAGCATGTGTTGCAAGGCGGAAATGGGGATGAGCTCGGCATCCATGGTCATCCCCATGCACGCATCAAAGCATTTCTTGCACGATCACACCCTGCGGCAGGGCACCGGCGTCCACGCTGACGCGGTAATCGGTAAAGCTGCGCGCTGGGCCGTCCTCTTCCGCACGTACGCGTTCGACTGTGACGGCATCGAACAGCATATGCGCCGGCGCGTTGCCCATTGCGCTCTCGTGCTCGAATACGATCAGTTTGCGCGCCGCCATTTCGCCGCGCGCTGCGGAACGGTCATGCTCGAACATGTTGATGAGCGCCCGCCATAGCAGCTGCAGGTCACCATCCGAAAAGCCGGTACGCTCGGCCAGCTTGGCGGAAACAAAACCGTGAGCTCGATACAAACCATAGGGCAGAATGTGCTTGCGGCCCATGGTACGGTTGTCGCCGCTCTGAGCTTCGGCTTCTTTTTCGGTAGTGACGGCCATGCGAGTAATGGAGATTTCCAGCGGTAGCACCGGTTCCACCGAAGAGGCAAAGCCTAGTTGCACCGGCCCGCGCACTTGACCCGCATTGACACCTGTGGTCATCACCGCGCCAAAGGTGCGCACGTCGAAGAAGTTGCCGCACATCCAGGCTGTAATTTGTCGGGCCTTGGCTTCGTCCTTGGGCAGCTTTTTGTAGGCATCCTTGGCGTCGGGGGGAATATCCAGCGCTTTCCATGCCTTTTCGTGCTGCAGGTTAAGAATGGCTTTTTCCTGCATGTAGATGGCGTAACCGGATTCCCCTTCTTTATCCAAAGCGACGAAATTGCGGATTTTGCGTTTGAGCGAAACATCGGTCACTAGTCCGTGGTTGGTTTCCGGATCCAAACGCGGCAAGTTGCCTGCATCCGGATCGCCGTTGGGATTGCCATTAGTGACATCGAACAGATAAACAAATTCGTAGCGGTGGGCGATGGCAGTCATTAAAGATCTCCTTGCATATCAGTTATCGGCGGGCTCGTCCGGAGTGTCATCGACTCCGTCATCACGACTGGTGAAATAGGTCTGCGACTGGTGGTAATAGCCGATAGCGAAGCGGCCCTGATCCTCGATCCTCAATGCGCGCGGGAAATGCGTGGGCAATTTGCCAACGATTTCCTGGATGTCCTTTTCCAGCATCACCGCGAGGCCTTTCTTTTCCTTGCGTAGCTTGCTCATGTGGTTCTGGGTATTGCGCAACAACACGGGAAAGATCGACGCGGGCGTAGCCGAGGCCGCTCCGTAATAACGGTCGCGTATCGTGGCGTTGACCTGCCCGCCCAGAGCACAGCGCTGCACGTACTCTTGCACGGCGAACAGCCGGCCAAGCAGATAGCCGGACTGAGTAGATTGCTTGTCGAGACTCACGGGGATCTCCTCATTGGAAGTACGGATGCCCAGGCGGCGCTCGCGCGCCAGGACGCCTTTGCACAAGGCCACACGCAGCCCGGAGATATCTCCATCGGCGCGCAGCCGCATGATCGTGTTGGCGAGCAGGCTACGCGGATACGGTGCACCACTAAGGATTGCGCGCGTCATTTCGCCGATGATGTTATTGATGGCGTCATCCGCCTTGGGCTTGGCCCCCTCGCGATGCGGCACCGTGGCAAGCACCAGGCGGTAGACGGACGGTTCGTTGCGCCACGGACGCGGCTCAAGATGCAAATCGGCGGCGTGGGCAACGATACGGCGTGCGAATTCTTGCAGGGTATCGGATTGCCAGAAACGGACCGACAGCCTCGAGGCATTGGGCGCCAGCCCCAGCACGCACATGCGGGTGGCGGGATCCAGCCTGGGATCCACCTCTTTTATCGGGCGCCCCTTTGCCACGTGCTCGAGCACCCTGCGCACTCTTTCCGCTTCGGACGCATCGTCGGGCGGGCGATTCAGGAAGCCGCCGAATACGTCCTCTGCCTCTGCAGCCTGTTCGGCATTATCGGCCTCAGCCCAGAACACGACCGAGGCATCGCCGATCTGCAGGCGCTGCCGGTTGTGTTCGCTTCTTCGCAACAGATAATTCAACGCAGTCGTGTAGGCAAAGGCTGCCGCCTCAGAAACCGGAGCGTTGGCCCCTTGAGCCTTGCCATAGGAAGTAAAGGCGTCCAGGTTGAAAGAAACGATGGCCGCTCCCGCAGGCTGCGCGTCCCACACACCTTTGATCGAAGGGTGCAGGCGCGCCGGCAGCAGGGCTTCGCCGCTTACCAGGCACATGGCGGCGGCAGACTGCGGTTTATCTTCGACACCCAGCCGCCGCGACCACAGGGCTTGCGCTGCCGGCCGCTCATGCAGGAAAGCCAGCTCACCATCCAGACGAAACACCACATTGGTATCGATCATGTCCGCGGGAAAGCCGCGTATTTTAAATTGATCGGGCGTCCAGCCCCGCAGAAATGCCAACAGGGCCTGCAAGCCCGGATCGGTCTCGCTGGACAGTATTGATTCGTGCAACAGACGAAAGGCCTCGTGCTCCTTATCCGCACGCTTGCTGGTATTGCTTATACCCAGCACATAACTGGTCTTGTCCCACAGCACATTTGACTTGATCCCTACCGTACGCTTCTCGGGCTGCGGCACATTGAGCAATTTCGGCTGCGGTTTTTTACCCGAAGGATCGCGAATATCATTGACGTCCACCACGGAGCCGTCCCGCGCGAGCAGAATCTCGTAGCTGATCTTTTCCGGGCTGTACCCATATGGCGCCACGCCTTCGGCCTTCTGTTCGATCAGGCGCTGGTAATAGCGCACGAGCGCTTGCAGAATCATGCCTTGACCTCCTCGGCCTGCCAGGGCGGCAC
>Ga0182744_1002902_pt1 | contig 13727 bp, 8 predicted proteins | sample eDN3rd30CKraftMG_FD_128525 | JGI IMG/M metagenome (GOLD analysis project Ga0182744, IMG submission 128525) | Enriched Miracle-Growth compost microbial communities from Emeryville, California, USA - eDNA 3rd pass 30_C Kraft MG (version 2) (version 2) ...
AGGGCGGGATACGCAAGAAACGGACGGAACATGGATCGGCCTCCGGTGGACTTCGATCCGTATGGCGCAAAACGGACTGCGCGGAGGACAGGGGGGCGGAAGAATTTTCGTCCCGGCGGGATTCGCGGCTCCCGTGGGAGCGCGGGAAGGCGTGATGCTTTTGGGGAGCCGCGAGGCGCGATCTCGCACCAAGCCTTGGCGCTCAGCGACCCAGCGCGGTGCCCGCAGCGGCGAGGTCCGGCGGCTTCACCGCCAGTGCGGCGAGCGTCGCACGCGCGTCCGCGATCGCCTGCGTCGCATCCCCGCGCGGGCAGCGCGCGCGCGCGACGGCGAGCCAGGCGCGATCGACCGCGCCGCTCGCGCCGACGGCGGCGAGTTCCGCGGTGGCGGCATCCATGTCCGATTGCGCCGCCGCGCAATCGCCTTCGCTCGTCGCCGCGACGATCGCGGCGAGGCGGATCTTGCCCAGTCGCGGATGGCCGGCCGGGAACGCCTGCTGCGCCGCTTCGAGTGCGGCGTCGGCCTGCACGCGTGCCTCACGTGTTTGTCCGGCCGCGCGCAGCGCATTGGCCAGCGCCGCTTGCGCGAGCAGCGTGTCCTGATGCTGCATGCCGAGTTTCCTCGCGAGCAGATCGTGCGCGGCGCGCGACTCGTCGAGCGCGCCTCGCGTTTCGCCGCGGTCGGCGAGCGCGGCGCCGAGGCCGAGCCGTGCGATGCCGACGAGGTAGTGATCCGCGCCGACCGCGGCGATCGTCGTCGCCAGCGCCTCGCGTGCGGTCACCTCGGCATCGGCGTAGCGGCCCGCCGCGCGTTGCACCGCGGCGAGGTTGTTCTGCATCGTCGCCACGGTCGCGTGCGTCGGCCCGTAGGCGGCGTGCGCGACCTCGATCGCCTCGCGCAGGTGCGCGATCGCGCCGGCGACGTCGCCTTGTTCGTAGGCGATCAGCGCGAGCGAGTTGAGGCCGTTGGCGACGCTCGGATGCCGTGCGCCGAGCAGCTTGTGCTGCATGGCGACCGCGTCGCCGATGAGCTGCGCGGCACGTTCGCGGTCGCCGGTGCGGCGCAGCGCGGTGCCGAGGTTGAACTCGCTGTCGGCGATGTCCGGATGCTCGCTGCCGAGCAGCGCGCGCCGCGTCGCCAGCGCCTGTTCGAACAACGCGGCGGCGGCCTTGGCGTCGCCCTGTTGCAGCACGACGACGCCGAGGTCGTGTTCGATGGCCGCGGTCCGCGTGTGCGTCTTGCCGTGTTCGGCGCGCGCGAGCGCCAGCGCCCCGCGCAACTCGGCTGCGGCATCGTCGAGCTTGCCCTGGCGGAAATGGATGCCGCCGAGCGCGGCGAGCGTGCGCTCGCGTTCGACCGGCGTGCGCGCTTGCGCGAGCACGCCTTGCGCCTGCGCGAGCGCGTCGTCGAGGTGGCCGCGTTCGGCGAGCACGTCGGCGAGGCGCAAGCCGATTTCGCCGCGCTGTGCGTCCGGTGCTTGCGCGAGTGCGTCGCGCAGATCGCGTTCGGCCTCGTCGAAGTCGCCTTGTGCCGCGCGCGTGCGGCCGCGTTCGAGCAGCGCCGCGCTGCGCGACGGTGCGTCGCCGCCGGCCTTGACCGCGCGATCGGCGAACGCGCGCGCCTGTTTGAAGTCGCCGAGTTGCCGGTACGCCGTGGCCAGCGCAGTCGCCAGCGCCGCTTCGCTACGCGGTTCGCGCGTGAGCGTTTCGTCGAGGCGCGCCGCGCCGCGATCGACGAGTTCGCGCGCGGAGACGACGCGGCCCTTGCTCTCGTCGGGTGTGATGCCGTTGAACAGCGCGAGCAGGAAATCGCGCACCGCGTCGGCGCGTTGTGCTTCCGCACGCGCCGCACGCGCCTGCCACGCGGTCGCCGCCGCGCCGGCAATGATGGCCAGCGCGAATGCCGTGCCGACGCCGAGCGCGAGTCGATGGCGGCGCACGAACTTCGCGAAGCGATACGCGCGCGAATCGGCGCGTGCGCGGATCGGGCGGCCGTCGGCGAGGCGGCGCAGTTCGTCGCCGAGTTCGGCCGCGCCGGCGTAGCGTTCGGCCGGTGCGGCGCGCAACGCCTTGGCGATGACGAAGCCGAGCTCGCCGTGCAAGTGCTTGCGCAACGTGCGCACGTCGCTGCCGCGTTCGCGCGCGGCCGCGTCGGTGACGAGCGCGGCCGGCGCGCGCAGGCTGCCGTCGTCGCGCCATTGCGGGCGCACGCCGGCGCACAGTTCGTGCAGCAGCACGCCGAGCGCGTAGACGTCGGTCGCGGTCGTCACCGCGCCGCCGTCGCGTTGTTCCGGCGCGGCGTAGGCGGGCGTGAGCCGGCGCGATTGCGTGCGCGTCGCGTCGTCGCTTTCGTCTTCGCCGATCAGCCGCGCGATACCGAAGTCGAGCAGTTTCAGATGTCCGTCGCGATCGACGAGGATGTTCGATGGTTTCAAGTCGCGATGCACGACGAGGTTGCGGTGCGCGTGATCGACGGTTGCGCAGATCTCGCGAAACAGGCGCAAACGCGCGTCGAGATCGAGGCGATGTTCGTCGCAATGCGCGGTGACGGCCGTGCCGTCGACGTATTCGAGCGCGAACCACGGCACGCCTTCGGCGGTGAGGCCGCCGTCGAGCAGGCGCGCGATGCGCGGGTGTTCGAGCCGCGCGAGGATCGCGCGTTCGCGCACGAAGCGCTCGCGTTCGTAGGCGTCGTGGAGGCCGTGGCGCAGGATCTTGATCGCGACCTGCTGCTCGTAGGCGCCGTCCTCGCGTTGTGCGCAGAACACGGTCGCCATGCCGCCGGCGCCGATCGCGCGGCCGACGCGCCAGGCGCCGATGCGGCGGCCTTCGAGTCCACTGCCGACGAGTTCGGCAGCGTAGCGGCCGCTACCGCTGTCGAGCGGGCTGTCGCGCTCGGTGCCGGCGAGCAGCGTGCGCAGCGCGTCGCGCAGTTCGGCGTCGTCGATCGCGGCGACGAAGGCTTCGCGCTGCGCGCCGTCGAGGTCGAACGCGCGATCGAACAGCGGCGCCAGTTCGCGCCAGCGCCGCTCGAGCACGCCGCCGCTCATCCCATCGCCTCGCGCAGGAATGCGCGTGCGCGCGCCCAGTCGCGCACGACGCTGCGCGGCACGATGGCCAGCGCATCGGCGGTCTGTTCGACGGAAAGCCCGGCGAAGAAGCGCAGCTCGACGACGCGCGACAGGCGCGGTTCGAGCGCGGCGAGCCGATCCAGCGCGCGATCGAGCGCGAGCAGTTCGGCGGCGGAATCGTCGATGCCGATCTCGACCGCTTCGACGTCGATGCGCTGCTCGCCGCCGCCGCGCTTTTGCGCAAGGCGTCGGCGCGCGTGGTCGACGAGGATGTGGCGCATCGTCGTCGCCGCGTAGGCATGGAACTGCGCGCGGTCGACGAAGGTCGGCAAGCCGTCCGAGAACGACAGCCACGCCTCGTGCACGAGTGCGGTCGTCGACAGCGTCTGTCCCGCGCGCTCGCCGGCGAGATGCCGCCGCGCGAGTTCGCGCAGGCTGTCGTAGGCCTGCGCCATCCAGTCGGCGCGTGCGGCATCCGGCGGCGCGGGCGTTTCGCTCATGGCGGCCGATGCTAGCGCAACGCCGGCGGTCGCGAGGGCCTACTCGACCGTCACGCTCTTGGCGAGGTTGCGCGGCTGGTCGACGTCGGTGCCGCGCAGCACGGCGACGTGGTAGGCGAGCATCTGCAGCGGCACGGTGAACACGGCGGGCGCGATCAAATTGCCGCCGGAGGCGATCTTGAGCACGGCGCCGCGCTCGCCGTCCTGGACGACGGGCGCGTCGCTGTCGGCGAACACGAACAGTTCGCCGCCGCGCGCGCGGACTTCCTCGAGGTTGGATTTCAGCTTCTCGAGCAGCTGGTTGTTCGGCGCGACCGCGATGACCGGCATGTCCTCGTCGACGAGCGCGAGCGGGCCGTGCTTGAGTTCGCCGGCGGGGTAGGCCTCGGCGTGGATGTAGGAGATTTCCTTGAGCTTGAGCGCGCCTTCGAGCGCGACCGGATAGTGCACGCCGCGGCCGAGGAACAGCGCGTGGTGGCGGGGCACGAAGCGTTCGGCCAGGCGCGCGATCTCCGGTTCGAGCGCGAGCACTTCGGCGACGACGCGCGGCAGCGCGGCCAGTTCGGCGACGAGCTCGACGCACTTGTCGGCGGCGGCGCCGTTGATGCGCGCCAGCTCGATCGTGAACAGCGCGAGCGCGGCGAGCTGGGTGGTGAATGCCTTGGTCGAGGCGACGCCGATCTCGGGGCCGGCGCGCGTCATCAGCACGAGGTCGGATTCGCGCACGAGGCTCGACTCGGGCACGTTGCAGATCGCCAGCGAGCCGAGGTAGCCACGGTCGCGGCCGTCGCGCAGCGCGGCCAGCGTGTCGGCGGTTTCGCCCGACTGCGACACGGCGAGGAACAGCGTGCCTTCGGGCACGACGACGTGGCGGTAGCGGTATTCGCTGGCCACTTCGACGCTGCACGGCAGGCCGACGATGCCTTCGATCCAGTATTTGGCGACGAGGCCGGCGTGGAAGCTCGTGCCGCAGGCGACGATCTGCACGTGGCGCACGCGCTCGAGCAGCGTGTCGGCGTCGACGCCGAAAATGTTCGGCAGCACGCGGCCTTCGGCGATGCGGCCTTCGAGCGTGTCGGCGATCGCGCGCGGCTGCTCGAAGATTTCCTTGAGCATGTAGTGGCGGTATTCGCCGCGCTCGACGGCGTCGGCGCTGAGTTCGCTCCTGCGCACGGCGCGTTCCACGGGCGCGCCGGCCGCGTCGAACACCGCGTAGGCGTCGCGGTCGATGCGCGCGATGTCGCCTTCCTCGAGGTAGACGAAACGGTTGGTCTGGCGGATCAGCGCCTGCACGTCGGAGCCGAGGAAGTTCTCGCCGTCGCCGATGCCGAGCACGAGCGGGCTGCCGCGCCGCGCGCCGACGACCGTGCCCGGCTCGTCGCGGCTCATCACCGCGATCGCGTAGGCGCCGTGCAGGCGTGCGGTGGCGGCGACGACCGCGTCGCACAGGTGGGCGCCGCCGGCGATCGCGGCGTCGACGAGGTGGGCGATGACCTCGGTGTCGGTGTCGGACGTGAAACGGTAGCCCTTCGCCTTCAGCTCGTCGCGCAACGCGGCGTGGTTCTCGATGATGCCGTTGTGGACGACCGCGACGCGTTCGCTGGACACGTGCGGATGCGCATTGACCGTGTTCGGCACGCCGTGCGTGGCCCAGCGCGTGTGCGCGATGCCGGTGACGCCGGCGACCGGGGTTTGCGCGTAGAGGGTCTCCAGTTCGCGCACCTTGCCGGGAGCGCGGATGCGCGCGAGCGCGCCGTCCTCGAGCACGGAGATGCCGGCCGAGTCGTAACCGCGGTATTCGAGCGCCTTGAGGCCGGCGAACAGCGCAGGCACGACGTCACGGCGCGCGGTGGCGGCGACGATTCCACACATGTGAAAGCTCCTCGGCAGGATTGCGGAAGCGCGCCTTCCGCGCGGGCTGCCGCTGCAAAGATGATACCCTGCCCTGCTTGTCGCGGCACGCCGGCCCCGCCCGGGATGCGCCCGCCGATGCGCCCGCCGCGGCGTTCCGCAGCGCGCGGAAAACGACTGGAGATCACGGTGTTTGGCGCGTTGAGACGGCAACCCATCCGCTGGCTGACGTTGCTCGTCGTGCTCGAGTTCCTCGCGCTCGCGCTCGGCGTCGAGCTCGCCGCGAAGTTGCGCTACCTGAGCAGCGAGCCCGCGTTCGCCGGCTTCCTGATCGGGCTGTGGTATCGCGCGGCGGTCTTCGCCGCCGCGATGATGGCCGGGATGGCCGCACTCGGCCTCTACCAGCCGCACCTGCGCGAAAGCTGGTTCGGGCGGTTCGTCCGCCAGGTCGTGGCCTTCGTGTTCGGCAGCATCGGCCTGACCATCCTCTACTACCTGGTGCCGGACCTGGCGATCGGCCGCGGCGTGTTCGCCATCGCGCTGGTGATCGGCGTGGGCGCGGTGCAGGGCCTGCGCCTGCTTTTCGATCGCCTCGCCGACATCAAGCAGCTCAAGCGCCGCGTGCTCGTCCTCGGCGCCGGGCAGAACGCGGCGCTGATCCCGGCGCGGATGCGGCGGCGCACGGATCGGCGCGGATTCCTCATCGTCGGCTTCGTGCGCCTGGGCGAGGAAATCGTGCAGGTGCCCGCCGACCGCGTATTCGAATTCGAAGGTTCGCTGCGCCCGCTGGTCGACCGCCTGCAGATCGACGAAATCGTCGTCGGCCCGGACGATCGCCGCCAGAACTTGCCGATGACGGAACTGCTCGACTGCCGCCAGGCGGGGATCGCGGTGAGCACGCTGGTGTCGTTCTTCGAGCGCGAACTGGGCATGGTCAAGCTGTCGCTCGTCGATCCGTCGTGGTTCGTGTTCTCGCAAGGCTTCGACACCTCGCCGCTGCGCGCGGCGGTCAAGCGCGCGTTCGACATCGGGATCGGCCTCATCGTGTCGGCGCTGACCTGGCCGATCATGCTCGGCGTGGCGCTGGCGATCCGGCTCGAATCGGGGCGCGGCCAGCCGATCCTGTATCGCCAGGAGCGCGTCGGCGAGCACGGCCAGACCTTCGCGCTGGTCAAGTTCCGCAGCATGCGCACCGACGCCGAGCGCGACGGCGTCGCGCGCTGGGCTTCGGCCGGGGACGATCGCATCACGCGCGTCGGCCACGTGATCCGCCGCCTGCGCTTCGACGAATTGCCGCAGCTGTGGAACGTCCTGCGCGGCGACATGAGCGTGGTCGGCCCGCGCCCGGAGCGGCCGCAGTTCGTGGCCACGCTCGCCGAGAACATCCGCTATTACGACCTGCGCCATGCGGTGAAGCCCGGCCTCGCCGGCTGGGCCCAGCTGCGCTATCCGTACGGCGCGTCGATGGACGACGCCGTCGAGAAGCTCAAGTACGACCTGTTCTACGTGAAGAACCACTCGTTGCCGTTCGACCTCATGATCCTCGTGCAGACGGTCGAGATCGTGCTGTTCGGGCGTGGCGTGCGCTGAAGCCTCAACGTGCCGGAGGCGGCCGGGCGCCTGCGACCTTGAGCGGATGCAACCGCGAGCTGTACCAGTCGCTGACCTTGCCGTCATTGAATTCGATCCACGACGGGCCGTAGTCCCAGCGCTGCGCGCTTTCCATCAGCGGCCGGCCTTCGAGCGCGCGCACGTCGTCCATGCTTGCGCCGATTTCGAAGTGCGTCGGCGCCGCAATCGGCGCGGGCGCCGGCGATTCGCGCGCGAACACGACGACTGCGGGCGCGGCGCGGGCGGTCGCTTCCGCGTGGTCGTCGGCGCGGTCGTCGTCATCGAACTGCATCGCCAGGACGGCGAATGCGGCCACGGCGCAGGCGATCGCGACCCAAGGCCAACGCCGCGGCTGGCTCGTCGCCTCTGCGGCCCGGGCGACCGGCTCGCGCCGTGGTAACGGTTCACGCGGGGCCGGCGCGGCGCCGCCGGGCATGCGCCCGTGGCGGCGATGGAAGCGCGTGGCTGCGGTATAGGCCGCGGTGAGGTATTGCAGCCGCGCGGCGTCCGAGCCTGCGGCGGGATCGGCGGAGCGATCCGGGTGCAGCGCCCAGACGCGGCGCCGGTAGGCGCTCTTCAGTTCGTCGATCGTGCAACCGGGATGCAGGCCAAGTTCTTCATAGAACGCCATGAAATCGGTCTGGTGGTGCACGCTGCCCCCTGTGCGGGCACGCCCGCGGCTTCGTCGACGGCACAGGTACGCGTCGGTGGACGCGCCGCACGCTGGCGTGCGGGCTGCCCTTCCGATAGATTGCTACGTCGGCGTCAAAATGTGAACTGTGTCGCTTTTCCGGGAGACGGGCGCCGCACGATTTTTACGGCAGGGGTGCGATGGAGATGGCCGCCGCGACGAACGCGCAGATGCCGGTGATGGGCGTGCCGGGCTGGATCGATCGCATCGACGCGATCGACCCGGCGACGTTCCGCGAGCGCTACGTGCGGCCGCGCCGTCCCGTCGTGCTCGCCAACGCGCTCGCCGCGTGGCCTGGCCTCGGGCGCCTCACGCCGCAGTATTTCCTCGACACCCATGCGGATCGGCCGGTGCGCATCCGCGGCCGCCGCCATCGACTCGGCGACATCGTCGCGCAGCAGCTGGCATCGACGGCGGCCGCGCCGGCGCCGTATCCGTGCACGCTCAACGAATGCGACGGCCTCATGCGCGACATCTCGCCGCGCTTTCCGTGCAGCCTGCCCAATCGCCATACCGGCCCGTTGCTGCCGCGCAGCGTGTTCGACCTCGTCAACCATCTCGAAGTCTTCTTCGGCGGGCCCGGCGGCGAATTCCCGTACCTGCACTACGACATGCTGCGCATGCATGCGTGGATCGCGCAGGTGCACGGCGAAAAGGAATTCACGCTCTACGAGCGCGGCCAGGAAGCGCTGCTCTACGTGCATCCGGAAATGCCGTTCATGTCGCGCGTGGACGACCTGCACGACGCCGATCGCTGGCCGCTGCTGCAGCAGGCACGCCGCCACACGGTCGTGGTGCGCCCGGGCGAAGCGCTGTTCATCCCCTGCGGCACCTGGCACACCGCGCGCTGCCTGAGCATGAACGTCACGGTCGCCTTCGACCAGCTCGAGTCGAGCAACTGGCGCGAATTCGTCGGCGATGTCGCCATCGAGGAACGCCGCAACGGCCGCCACTGGCGCGCGCGCCTGCTGACGGCCTACCTGCGCGCGATCGGGCCGCTGCTCGATCTCGCCGAATGCTTCGGCGCCAACCGGCGCACCGACTGGGGCCACGTCGCGCGCGCTGCGGGAACCGCCTCATGAACACGTCCACGATCGAAGCCGGCACCGACGTGCGCGACGGGCAGGACTGGGTCGACCATCGCAGCGGCCTCGGCGTCGAAGAGTTCATCGCCACCTACCGCAAGCCGCGCCGCCCGGTCGTGCTCGCCGACGCGGCCGCCGCGTGGCCGCTGTACGGCAAGGCCAGCCCGGACTGGTTCCGCGCGCATCACGGCGACCATGTCGTGCGCGTGCGCGGCCGCGACTACCGCCTCGCCGAGCTGCTCGACCTGCTCGAAGCCTCGACGGCCGACGCGCCGGCGCCGTATCCGTGCAAGTTCGAGGTGGCGAAGAATTTCCGCGCGCTGCTGCCCGAAGTCACGCCGCGTTTCGGCTACAGCCTGCCCGACCGCCAGGCCAGCCCGCTCGTGCCGCAGCGCCTGTTCGAGGGCGTCAACAACCTCGAGATCTTCTTCGGCGGCCCGGGCGGCGGTTTCCCGTACCTGCACTACGACGTGCTGCGCCTGCACGCCTGGATCACGCAGCTGTACGGCAACAAGGAATTCACGCTGTACGCGCCGGGCCAGGAGCACCTGCTCTACGTGAATCCCGAGATGCCGTGGCAGTCCTCGATCCGCGACCACCATCATCCCGACTACGAGCGCTATCCGCTGTTCCGCCAGGCGCAGTGCCGGAAGGTCGTCCTGCGCGCCGGCGAAACGCTGTTCCTGCCCTGCGGCTGGTGGCATACCGCGCGCAGCCTCGACGTGACGATTTCCGTCGCCTTCGATTCGCTCGGCCCCGACAACTGGAGCGCGTTCATCGGCGACGTCGTCGACGAACGGCGCCGCGCCGGCCGGTCGCTGCATGCGCTCGGCCTCGGCACGTGGCTGCGCGCGATCACGCCCTTGCTCGCGCTCGCCGAGCGCTTCGGCGCGAACCGCGCCACGGGCTGGGGTCAACGATGAACGCGATCGCCCGGGATGGCGCATGCTCCTGCCTGCTCGCGCCGCTGCTGGCGCAGGCGTCGAGCGGCGCGATCGCGCTGCGCGCCGGCGCCGTCGAACTCGATTGCGCCGCGTTCGTTGCGCGTGCCGGCGCGATCGCCGAAGCGCTGCGCGGGTCCGGCATCGGCGCCGGCGACGTCGTCGCGCTGGCGGCGACGCGCTCGCCGGACACGATCGCCGCGGTCGTCGCCTGCATCGCCTGCGGCGCCGCGCCGCTGCCGCTGGATCCGGCACTGCCGCCGGCGCGGATCGAGGCGATGGTCGCGGCTGCCGCTGCGCGCGTCGCCGTCGGCGACGGGTTTGCCGCGATGCCGTCGTCGCTGGCGGGCGTCGCCGTCGATGCGAACGCGCGCGCGCCGCTGCACGGCGCCGCCGGTCCGCTCGCCTACGTGCTGTTCACGTCCGGCTCGACCGGCGAGCCCAAGGGCGTGGCGATGCGCAGCGACGCGTTCGGCGCGCTGCTCGCGTGGCATTTCGCGCATCCACGCCTGGGCCGGCCCGCGCGCACGTTGCAGTTCGCGCCGCTGGGTTTCGACGTGTCGTTCCAGGAAATCTTCTCCACGCTCGGCGCCGGCGGCACGCTCGTGCTCCCCGACGAGGCGCAGCGGCGCGATCCCTACGCCCTGCTCGAACTCCTTGCGCACGAGCGCGTCGAGCGCCTGTTCCTGCCGTACGTCGCGCTGCAGGCGCTCGCCGAAGCGGTCGCCGCGGGCGGCGCGTTCCCACATGCGCTGCGCGACGTGGTGACCGCCGGCGAGGCGCTGCACGCCACGCCCGCGATCCGCGCGCTGTTCGCGGCATTGCCGGACGCCGTCCTGCACAACCACTACGGGCCGACCGAATCGCACGTGGTCACCGCGCACGAACTCGCCGGCGATCCCGCGGCATGGCCGGAGCTGCCGCCGATCGGGCGCGCCTTGCCGCATGCGCGCCTGCGCATCGTGGCCGGTGGCGATCCCGGGTCGGCCATCGACGATGTCGAGGGCGAACTGCTGATCGGCGGCGACTGCCTCGCCGCCGGTTACATCGGCCGGCCGGCATTGACCGCCGAGCGTTTCGTCGAACACGACGGCGCGCGCTGGTACCGCAGCGGCGACCGCGTGCGCGCCGACGCCGATGGCACGTTGCATTACCTCGGCCGCCTCGACGACCAGCTCAAGATCGACGGCATCCGCGTCGAACCGGCCGAGATCGAGGCCGCCCTGTGCCGCCATCCCGACGTGGCGCAGGCCGTCGTCGTCGGCGCGCAAGGCAGCGCCGGCCGCACCCTCGCCGCGCACGTCGTCGCGCGCGATCCGCGCATCGACGAAACGGCGCTCGCCGCGGCGCTGCGCGCGCATTGCGCGGCGACGCTCGCGCCGTGGCTGGTGCCGCGCACGTTCGCGCTGCACGCAGCGCTGCCGCTCGCCGCCAGCGGCAAGATCGACCGCCGCTCGCTCGCGCGCGGCGGCGCCGACGAGTTGCGCTGGCGCGAAGGCGCGCCGCTCGCCGAGCAGCTGCTCGATCTCTGGCGGCAACTGCTCGACGCGCCGGCGCTCGCCGCCGACGCCAACCTCTTCGACCACGGCGCGCGCTCGCTGCTGGTCGTGCGCGCTTTGACGGAACTGCGCCGCCGCGGCCACGTGCTGGGCGTGGCGCAGGTCTACGAATGCCCGAGCGTCGCCGCGCAACTCGCGCTGCTCGAAGGCCGCGCCGCGCAGGACGGCGGCGCGCGCGAAACCGAACGCGGCATCGCCCAGCGCGCCGCCTTCGCGCGCTTCGCGCCGCGTGCGGGAGGTGCGCGATGAGCGCGAGCGAAGGCCGCGCCACCGACGGCGTCGCCATCGTCGGCATGGCCGGGCGCTTTCCCGGCGCCGCGTCGGTCGACGAACTGTGGGCGAACCTGCTCGACGGCTGCGAGTCGATCACGCGTTTCGCGCCAGGCGAACTCTCGCCGCTGGTGCCGCGCGAACTGCGCGAGCATCCGCGCTACGTGGCCGCGCGCGGCATCGTCGACGGCGTCGAGAACTTCGACGCGACGTTCTTCGGCATCCCCGCGCGCGAGGCGCAGCTCATCGATCCGCAGCAGCGCGTGTTCCTCGAGCTGTGCTGGAACGCGCTCGAACACGCCGGCATCGATCCCGCGCGCGCGCCGGGCAGCATCGGCGTCTGGGCGGGCACGTCGAACAACGGCTACCGCAAGCTCGTCGAGGCGCGCCCGGACCTGCTCGCCGCGGGCGGCGAGTTCGCGGCGATGCTCGCCAACGAGAAGGACTACGTCGCCACGCGCGTGGCGCACCGGATCGGCCTCGACGGTCCCGCGATCAGCCTCCACACCGCATGCTCGACCTCGCTCGTCGCCGTCGCCCAGGCGTGGTATGCGCTGATGAGTTGGCAGTGCGACGTCGCGCTCGCCGGCGGCGTCAACGTGGTCGTGCCGCAGGCGTCGGGCTACCTGCCGGCCGAAGGCGCGATCGAATCGGCCGACGGCCATTGCCGGCCGTTCGACGCCGACGCGAGCGGCACGCTGTTTTCCTCCGGCGCGGGTGTCGTCGTGCTCAAGCGCCTCGCCGACGCGATCGAGCAGGGCGACACCATCCATGCGGTGATCCGCGGCGTCGGCGTCAACAACGACGGCGCGGACAAGGCCAGCTTCGGCGCGCCGAGCGTGCGCGGCCAGGCCGGCGCGATCCGCCTCGCGCTGGCCAGCGCGGGCGTGGAGGCCGCGTCGATCGGCTACGTCGAGGCGCACGGCACGGGCACGCCGCTCGGCGACCCGATCGAGGTCGAGGCGCTCGCTCGCGCGTTCGGCGACGGCGTCGCGCGCGGCAGCTGCCGGCTCGGTTCGCTGAAAGGCAATCTCGGCCATCTCGTCGCCGCGTCCGGCGTCGCCGGACTCATCAAGGCGACGCTTGCGCTCGAACACGAGCGCATTCCAGCGAGCATCCACTACCGCGCGCCCAATCCGCAGATCGATTTCGCGGCGACGCCGTTCCGCGTCGTCGACACGGCCGTCGCCTGGCCGCGTGGCGAGACACCGCGCCGCGCCGGCGTCAGCTCGTTCGGCATCGGCGGCACGAATGCGCACGTCGTGCTCGAGGAAGCGCCGCCGCGCGCATCGTCCACGCCGGAACGCGCCGTGTCCGTGCTGCCGCTGTCCGCGCGCGACGAGGACGGCCTGCGCCGCCGCGCGGCCGACCTCGCCGCATGCCTGGAACGCGACGATGCCGCGCCGCTCGCCGACGTGGCGTCGACGCTCGCGCTCGGCCGCCAGCCGATGGCGTGGCGCGCGGCGGTCGTCGCACGCACGCGCGACGAGGCGCGCCATGCGCTTGCGCGCATCGCGCCGCGGCGCGCCGGCGCGCCGAAGCTCGCCATGCTGTTCCCGGGACAGGGTTCGCAGCACGCGGGCATGGCGCGCGGCCTCGTCGACGCCGAGCCGGTGTTCCGCGACGCGTTCGAGCGCGTCTGCGCGCTCGCCGCGGCGCACCTCGGCAGCGACCTACGCGCGCTGATCCTGCCGGCGCCGGCGGACGTCGACGCCGCGAACGCGGCGCTCGCGCAGACGCGCTTCACGCAGCCCGCGCTGTTCGCGGTCGAATACGCGCTGGCCACGCTCTGGGAAAGCCGCGGCATCGTCGCCGACGTGCTCATCGGCCACAGCATCGGCGAATTCGTCGCGGCGACGCTGGCCGGCGTGTTCACGCTCGAAGACGCGGTCGCGATCGTCTGCGCGCGCGGCGCTGCGATGCAGGCGCAGCCGCCCGGCGCGATGCTCGCGATCCACGCGCCGGCGGCGCAGGTCGAAACGCTGCTCGACGGCAGCGTGACGATCGCCGCGATCAATGCGCCCGATGCCTGCGTCGTCGCCGGCTCGATCGAGGCCGTCGACGCCTTTGCGGCGCGCGTCGCCGCGTCGGGCCTGTCGGCGCGCCGGCTCAAGGTCAGCCACGCCTACCACTCGGCGCTCATGGACGG
>Ga0182744_1002903_pt1 | contig 13727 bp, 15 predicted proteins | sample eDN3rd30CKraftMG_FD_128525 | JGI IMG/M metagenome (GOLD analysis project Ga0182744, IMG submission 128525) | Enriched Miracle-Growth compost microbial communities from Emeryville, California, USA - eDNA 3rd pass 30_C Kraft MG (version 2) (version 2) ...
AGGCGACCATCGCGCAGCCTTCGCCGCATACGAGCAGCGCATGATGCCCTTCCTGGCGAAGAAGCAGCGCTCCGCGGCGCGCTTCGCATCATCGTTCGCCCCTGAAACCACACTCGGCATCCACTTCCGGAACCTCGTGACGAAGCTGTTGCGCATAGGCCCGGTCGCCGACTGGTTCATCGTGCGCGACCTGCGCGACGACATCGCGCTCCCACCGCCGGCGTGAATCGCGGGGTCAGGCACTCCATTGTAGAGGGCTCGTGAGCGTCGCTCACGAGCCCTCTACAATGGAGTGCCTGACCCCGCGGTTCGGTTAGATTACGCGGTTCACTGATCGGACCCTGGCGCAGCGCCGCCGGGCCGATCACGCAACGGACCCGGACAACGGATCAGAGACGTGGCACCCCAGTTCATCTACGTGATGAAGGATCTGCGAAAGGTGGTACCCCCTTCGCGGGTCATCCTCGATGGCATATGGCTCTCGTTCTACCCGGGCGCCAAGATCGGCGTGCTCGGCCCCAACGGCGCGGGCAAGTCGTCGCTGCTGCGCATCATGGCGGGCGTGGATCAGGACTTTCAGGGTGAGGCGTGGGCGGCGGCGGGGACGAAGATCGGCTATCTCCCGCAGGAGCCTGAACTCGACCCGACGAAGGATGTGCGCGGCAACGTCGAGGAGGCGGTGTCGGCGCAGCGCGCGTTGCTGAAGCGCTTCGAGGACATCTCGATGAAGTTCGCCGAGCCGATGGACGACGTCGCGATGCAGAAGCTCCTCGATGAGCAGGCGAAAGTGCAGGAGCAGATCGACGCGCACAACCTGTGGGAGCTGGATCGAACCATCGAGATCGCGATGGATGCGCTGCGGCTCCCGCCGGCCGATGCGGACGTCACCACCTTGTCGGGCGGCGAGCGGCGTCGCGTGGCGTTGTGCCGGGTGCTGCTCGAGCAGCCCGACATGCTGCTGCTCGACGAGCCCACGAACCACCTGGATGCCGAGAGCGTGGCGTGGCTGGAGCGGCATCTGGCGGAGTTTCCGGGGACGGTGGTAGCGATCACGCACGATCGGTACTTCCTCGACAACGTGGCGAAGTGGATCCTGGAGCTCGACCGCGGTCGCGGCATTCCGTGGGAGGGGAACTACAGCAGTTGGCTGGAGCAGAAGAAGAACCGGCTGGCGCAGGAGGAGAAGCAGGAGTCGGCGCGTCAGCGCACGCTGGCGCGGGAGCTCGAGTGGGTGCGCATGGCTCCGCGCGCGCGGCAGGCAAAGAGCAAGGCGCGCGTGACGGCGTACGAAGAGCTGGCCGCGCAGGACACGGGCGAGCGCGTGATGCAGAACGAGATCGTGATCCCGCCGCCGCCGCGGCTGGGGAACGACGTCGTGATAGCGAAGGGATTGCGGAAGGCCTACGGCGACAAGCTGCTCTTCGAGGATCTCACGTTCAGTCTTCCGCGCGGCGGCATAGTGGGTGTGATAGGACCCAACGGCGCCGGGAAGACGACGCTGTTTCGCATGATCGCAGGGAGGGAAGAGCCGGATGACGGCACGCTGACGATCGGTAGTACCGTGAGCATCGCGTACGTGGATCAGAGCCGCGAGCTGAACGCGGACGACACCGTGTATCAGGAAGTGAGCGAGGGACGAGATACGATCGATGTGGGGAAGCGCGAGATGAACTCGCGCGCGTATCTCGCGAGCTTCAACTTCCGCGGCGCGGATCAACAGAAGCGGGTGGGGGATCTGTCGGGTGGAGAGCGGAACAGGTTGCATCTCGCGAAGCTCCTCAAGAGCGGCGGGAATCTGCTGCTGCTCGACGAGCCGACGAACGATCTCGATGTCGACACGCTGCGCGCGCTGGAGGAAGCGCTGCTCGATTTTGCGGGCTGCGCGGTGGTGATCTCGCACGACCGCTGGTTTCTGGATCGTATAGCTACGCACATGCTGGCGTTCGAGGGCGACTCCGAGGTGGTGTGGTACGAGGGGAACTACCAGGGGTACATCGAGGATCTCAAGCGGAGGAAGGGACCGGAGGCGGATCAGCCGCATCGCATCGCGTACAAGAAGTTGGTGCGGGGGTAGTGAGGCCGGGTTTCGAGGTAGCACCTTGGTCGGTGAGACGTTCAACAGGCGAACGCGACGAGGAAGCGCTCGGTCAGATGCGCGGCCTGATCGGCCATGGCGCGGTTCCCGCGCACACACCCATGCCGAGCTTCCTGGCGGCGACGGCGAAGGCCGGGTCCGTCTTGAGCTGATCGAACAGCGGATCGCACGCGCTAAACGTGATCGTACGCATGTCCGCCCAATCGATTCGCCGGATCATCGCCGCGCGATCGTTCGCGGATATGCCGAACGCCGTCAGCGCCGCAAGCTGGTCGAACGAGATCGCGTGTCCCTCGCGCGGAGCCCTTCGTTCGCGGTCACGCTGGATGACCGCGCGTACGCGTTCAGCGTCGCTCCAGCGGCCTGCCCCCGCGTACGCCAGCACTAAAGCGCCGCGCACGCCCGGCATGGTCGAGTCGCGGCGGAATGCCGCTTCCGCAGCCAGGACCGCGGAGTCGGCACGGCCGACGAAGAGTTGGGCCAGCGACAACGTCGTGTAGGCCGGTGTAAACGATGAATCCAGTGCGATCGTGTGGTGCGCGGCGACGATGGCAGATGGAAAGTCACGGGATAGATAGAGCATCTCCGCTACACCGCCCGAGATCACCCCTGAGAGCGGATCGAGAGCGCTGGCACGTTTGGCCTCGGCCACTGCCTCCGGCAGCTGCCCGAGCCACGCGAGGTTCTCACTGTGCCATTGCGGGGCCGTCGGATCGTTGGGTACGATCGCAAGAGCCGCGCGACACTGCCGCTCGGCCTCGGCGAAGTGACCCTCTCCCATGTTTTGTGTGCAGAGCGCAAGGTGCGCATCGGCGAGCGTCGAGTCGAGTGCCAGTGCGCGTGTCGCGCTGCTGTCCGCCAGTGCCAGCACGGAATCGGCGTTCAGTGCCATGTAGTACGGGAGGACGACGTACGCCATGGCGAGGCCCGCATGAGCACGCGCGAAGCCAGGATCCCGCGCGATCGCCTGCTTGAAGTAGCCAATCGCGCGCGTGAGGCCCGTGGGCGTGCGCTTCGCCCAGAAATACCGGCCTTTCATATACAGATCATACGCCGCGGGGTCCGTCGTGCCGCGACTCACGTCCGCCGCCGTCGCCGCCGTGCGTCCGCGCAACGCCGGCTCGAGCGCGCTCACGATCTCGCGCGTGAACTGATCCTGCACCTGGAACACATCCGTCGCGCGACTCTCGTACGTGTCTGACCAGACGACGAGCCCGTCCGCCGCGCTCGTGAGCTGCGCGGTGATGCGGAGCCGGTCGCCCGCGCGACGGACGGTGCCTTCGACGATGCCGCCGACATTGAGCGTGCGGCCGATCTGCTGCGCCGGCACCTCCTTCCCCTTGAACGCATACGACGACGTGCGGCCGGCGACGCGGAGCGACGGGAGTCGCGAGAGCGCGTGTGCCAGCTCGTCCGTCATGCCGTCGGAGAAGTATTCGTCCTGCGCGTTGCCGCCGGTGTTGACGAACGGCAGCACGGCGACGGTGGTGATCGCGGCCGGGGCGGAAGCGCTGGTGCGCGCAGCCGTCGCAGCGGGCGGCGCACCGTGGCGATAGAGCAGTGGTGCGAGGCGATGCCAGCCCAGCAACATGCCGGCGGCGGCAATCACACCGACGATCGACGCAGCTGTGGATGCGCGGTGCCGCTGCATCCAGCGCAGCGGTGCCGGTCGCGATGTCTGCGCGCCGTGCGGTGCATCGCGCGGCGCGTCGCGCGGCGCTGCCCCGGGCACGTCGCGTAGCTGCGGGGACTCGAGTGCCACCACGAGCATACTCGCATCGCTCACCCGCGCCGCGGGTTCCTTTTCGAGACAGCGCATCACCAGCTCGGCGAGCGGCGCCGGCACGCCCGGCGCACGGCTCGCGAGTGGCGCCGGGCGCTCGGCGATCTGCGCCGCGATTAGCTGTTGTGCGGTCGTCTTGCCGGCGAAGGGATGCGCACCGGCAAGCACCTCGTACGCCATGACGCCCCATGCGTAGAGATCGACTCGCGCGTCCACGACGTCACCCGCCGCCTGTTCCGGCGCCATGTACGCGGGCGTGCCGAGCGAAGTGCCGATCTGCGTGAGGGTGCCCCCTGGTGCCTGCGTCTTCGCGGCGCGGAGCGCCTTGGCGATGCCGAAGTCGGTGACGACCGCGATGCCGTCGGACAGAAGCACGTTCTCCGGCTTGATGTCGCGGTGCACCACGCCCTGCCGGTGCGCGTAGTCCAGGGCGCGCGCCACATCCGCTAGCACCTTGACCGCGACCGGGAGCCCGAGTGGCACACCGCTCGTCAGGCGTGCGCGCAGCGACTCCCCGTCAATGAACGGCATGGTGTAGTACGGCAGCCCGCCGGCGATCCCGGCGGCGATGACCGGCACCACATGGGGATGCTGCAGCCGTGCGGCGAGCCGCGCCTCGCGCTCGAAGCGCTCGGCCGACAGCCCCTCGGCCAGCTCCGGCGCGAGCACCTTGATGACGACGTCGCGACCGAGCGTTTCGTCGCGCGCACGAAAGATGCGCGACATCCCGCCACCGCCAAGCTCGCGCTCGATGGTGTAGTGACTGCCCAACGCGGATGTTAGTCGCGCTCGGAGTTGCGTCATTCGACGGGACGGAAGCTCGCCCAGGTCAGGAGTACGTCCAACTTAGCATATAGTGAAACCGGCTGCACGCTGGGAGGCCGGCGGTCGCTGCAGGTGCGACATCGCGCAGGGATGTGGAGAAACACCTCGCTTGCTCGTCGGCTGGGCACAGTACACTTCCGCAGCGATTGTAGCAGCCGTGTTTGTGTCAAGGATGCTCTGACACAGGACATTATGTAGAACCGGTCCGCCGGCGTGGCCCTGCTCGGTTTCCCCTATGACAAGACTCGTGGTCAAATCCCAACAACCACCGAGCGCATCTACTCGGAGGGGAACTACCAGGGGTACATCGAGGATCTCCGCAAGCGCAAAGGTGCCGACGCGGACCAGCCGCACCGCATCGCGTACAGGAAGCTGGTGCGGGGGTAGAAAGCGAGTCCGGGGGCGCCGAAATTGCCGCCTCGCAACCTCGTTCTGATATATGGCCCACCCACTCCAACGGAGTGGGTGCGCCATTGCCACCTTTAGGGGCGATTGCGCTGTGGCGCGGCTATCGGTACTCTCCACTTCCGCAGTGCGCAGCTGGACCACTGAGCGCGCGGAGAGCGCCGTGACCACTCCACTCATCCCCGACGTACTCCCCTTCAGCGCTGAGGAAGTTCGATCGGCGCTCAGGCGCTGGCTGCCCGAGCGCGATGCAGATGAGGCGGCCGACTCCATCATCGAGTCCGCTGCTTCCCATGTGGAAGAGTGCCTGGAGCGCTCGGCGAAGCTACGCGGTGCCGGCCACGAACCGTCCGAGCGCTGGAGTGGCTTCATTGTACCGGACACGCTCCTGGTTCATCTCGCGCTGCTATCCGAGAGCGCGGCGGAGCGTGTAGGCGCGCTCATGGCGCGACGCTGGTCCGCGTTGCGCGCGTCCAGGATCGAGAGGGAGAGGCACCTCGCCGCCGAACGTGCGGGGCTACGTCCTGACATCGATGATCTACTCGATGCGGCCGAGCGCCGGGGAGAGATCTCCTGGGACGACCCCAAGGTATTCCGCGGTCTCGCCGTGGATGTGTCGGCGCTGTCGCCATTGCCCGAGGCTACGCCGGAAGTGATCGCGGCCGCCGAGGCGTATGTCGCCGAGGAGATCCGGAGGTGGGAGCAGCTCCTCGATGCCGCTCGGCGCGGCGAGGCGCTACCGGAGCCCGAACCCAATGGGATCCTCGACATCGACGCGGCAGCTGAGGAGTCGACGCTCCCGGGATCCGTTTCGGATTGGGCGTTCCTGGACGACTATCTCCGCCGGTGGGATCGCCAGCGACTGGGCGAAGAGAGGCTCTTCGGCGGGCTCGCTCGAGAGCTCACTCGCTTCAACGGAGAACTCGTACGCGCGTTGCGCGTAGACCCCAGGCGCGCGGTGCCGAGGGCGATCATGTTCCCGCTGCTGTATGGCGCCGGATCGGGCGCCATACCGGTCGATGCGCCAGTGGGGGAGGCGCTACGGACGGCGCTCGGTGAGGGCGCACTGCCGCGCACCACTTGGCCCGCGGGGGAGTTCTACGCGGGAGCCGACCTGCTCGAGTGGTGGGAGGCGAATCGCGAGGGCTACGAGCCCTTCCCGCTCTTCGACGAGTGGAGAGCCCGAGCGCTCACGCGCCGGGAGGTGAGCTTCATGAGGCTCATGCGTGACCGGTACGACGAGCTGTTCCCCGATTTGCCGTGGGCAAGACAGAGGAGCCGCGTGCCCCTGCCGACCTGACTCACTTTGGCAGCCGTGCCGCTGTCGACCAGGCCCTCAGCCGGCTCGCGCGCGCCGGAGAAATCCGCCGAATCGGTCGCGGCATCTACGACTATCCGAAAGTAAGCTCGCGCCTGGGGCCGCTCACACCGTCCGCCGAGGCGATCGCTACGGCGATCGCCCGGCGCGAGGGAGTGCACGTCAAGGTCTCCGGAGCTCGCGCTGCGAACGCGCTCGGCCTGAGCACACAGGTTCCAGCCGGTGCCACATTCCTCACGGACGGCACCCCGCGCGTCCGGAGAATCGCTGGTCAGACCGTCGAGTTGAGGAGAGCAGTACCAAAGCGCTTGCGAGGTGCGGGCACCACGGCAGGCATTGCGATAGAAGCACTCCGTCACCTCGGCCGCTTCGGAGTGACGCCGGAAATCGTCCGGAGGCTCGTGTCGAAACTGAGCGCCGAGGACCAGCGTCAGCTACTGGCTCTGAGTACCTCGGCGCCGCTCTGGCTGCGCCGAGTTGTGGTGAAGGTACTGGAAAGTCCGCTTGCTCGCCCGGGACAATCCAAGTCTCGTACTACCCGGGCAGGATCGAAGAGTGGTTGATCTTGAACCACCCGCGGTTCTCCGGCAATTCGATGAGCGGAGCGCTCCGTTACGATCAGGGCTGCTTTGCAGTGCTGGTGCGTTTACCGGCCGCTGATGTACCTTTCTGCAGACCCTGGGGCTCAAGGAAGGATTTATGGACCGCGCCTACCGCACCGAAACCATCGTCGCTGAAGACAGCACCGTGCAGCTTCGTGATTTGCCGTTCCGCCCGGGTGAGGCGGTCGAGGTGATCGTCATCAGCAGCAGTGCCAGGGTTACGACGTCCAATGGACGCGTATCGCTCCGCGGTAGCGTGCTCCGGTACGACAGCCCTACTGAGCCCGTAGCCGAGGACGACTGGGAGCTTGGTGGGTGATCGTCCTCGATACGCATGTCTGGATCTGGTGGATCAGCGACGATGAGCGCCTCACGCCCGCAGCCCGGGCGGAGATCGAGACGCATCAAGGCGACGGGTTGGGGATCAGCGCCATATCGTGTTGGGAAGTAGCCAAACTCGTCCAACTCGGTCGGCTCGAGCTCCGACATCGCACCACGGATTGGCTCGAGGCGGCACTTGCCTACCCAGGTTGCCGCCTGCTGGAGCTGACGCCGCAGATCGTCGTGCAATCCACCACCCTGCCCGGAGTGTTCCACCGGGATCCCGCCGACCAGATGATTGTCGCCACGGCTCTCGTCTGGGGCTGTCCGCTTCTGACGGCTGACCGGAAGATCCTCGATTACCCGCACGTGGAGACGCTGTCCGCCTGAGCAGCCCCCGCCTGCTAGACGGCGCATTCTACATCTCCGGCCATTGTCTCAAGCGATGTCTGACACGGGACGTCATGTAGAGCAGTGTCTTCGTACGCCGCGGAGTCGCATTCCCCTCTAATAACCCAACCGGTCAAGCTGCAACAACCACCGCGATCCACAACTCTGAGGGGAACTACAGGCGTACATCGAGGATCTCGAGCGGAGGAAGGGACCGGAGGCCGACCAACCGCATCGCATCGCGTACAGGAAGCTGGTGCGGGGGTAGGGAGTTCCCCCGGCGGCTTCGTCCGCGACACTCCAGATACGCCGAAGCGCTCGTTTATCGGCGCGTGTCACGAGGGTCCAGCCAATCCCATGGGGTTGGCTGGACCCTCTTCAGGGTCGTCGCCAGATTCAGTTGCGTTGCTACGACTGGCCTGCTACCGTTGATCGGCCTTCCCACCGATGCTGCAAGAAGACATCGGGTTGATCGGCGCTGGCATTCGTCTCTTCATCCCTGGAGCTGGCAATCAGTCCCCTCGAGGCTCTCGCGGTGGCAGCGAGCCTCTTTTCCGTATGGCTGACGATCAAGCGCCGCATAGCCTGCTGGCCCGTTGGTCTCGTGGGTGTGGCAGCCTACTTCGGGCTCTTCTTCTGGAAAGGGCTCTACCTGAGCGCCGCGCTTTACGCCCTTTTCCTCGCGATGGCAGGAGCGGGCCTGCGTCGATGGCTACAGGAACGTCGGGCGCAGGCCGCGATGCACGAGCTCGTACATGAGGTAGCGACGGCGTGACACGCGGGTTGGTGCTCGGGAAGTTCCTCCCGTATCACCTGGGCCATGCGCATCTGATCCGCTCCGCACGCGCGCAGGTGGACGAGCTCACCGTACTCGTATGCTCCATCCGACGTGAGCCGATCCCGGGCGCGCTTCGCCATGCGTGGGTGCGTGACGCGCACCCCGACTGTCGGGTAGTTCACGTCGCGGAGGAAGTCCCACAGTCGCCTGAAGAGGACGAGCGCTTCTGGCCCATCTGGGTCGACCTCATCAGACGCCATGCCGGAGAAGTGGACGTGGTGTTCACCTCGGAGACGTATGGCGATGAACTGGGACTGCGCGTTGGTGCGCGGCACGTCTGCATCGACCGCGCTCGCGGCTCCGTGCCGGTCTCGGGCACGGCAGTGCGTGCCGATCCGCTTGGGCAGTGGGAATATCTGCCCGCGCAGGTACGCGCACACTTCGCGCGCCGAGTGGCGATCGTGGGACCGGAGTCGGTGGGGAAGACGACGCTCGCTGAACAGCTCGCGCACGAGCTGAACACCGCCTGGGTGCCGGAATTCGGCCGCGCATATACCGATGGGCGTGATGCGCGTGAGCTTTCCCTCGACGATTTCGAAGCCATCGCGCGCGGGCAGGTGCTATGGGAGGACGAGGCGGCGATGCGCGCCAATCGCATTCTCATATGCGATACGGAGCTGCACACGACCTGCACGTGGAGTGATCTCGTAGTCGGCTCGCGCCCGTCCTGGCTCACGGCTGCCGCGGCGGGGCGCAACTATGATCTGATGTTATTGCTCGACGACGACCTGCCGTGGATCGACGACGGAACTCGTGTGCTGGCGGCGCGTCGCCGGGAGCATCTGGATCGAATTCGCGGCGAGCTGGTCGCCGCGCACAGGCGCTTCGTCGTGATCCGCGGGGATGGCGCTGCTCGCTGTGCGGCGGCGCTCGAGCACATCCGGCAAGTAACTGGCTGGCCAAGGCGCAATTGGCCCATGCCATCCAGAAAGCGATCGACGAGCGCGGGCTCACGCAACGGGAGGCAGCAGCCCTGATGGGAATCGATCAGCCGAAGGTATCGCACATACTGCGCGGTCGTTTGGCGGACCTCTCGACCGAGCGGCTCATGAAATTCCTCACCCGTCTGGGTCGCGACGTGGAGATCGTCATCAAGCCGTCACCGAGGTCGCGCAAGAAGGGCCGGCTCCGCGTAGCCGCAGTGTGAGACGGCCGGGCACACGCTGTGTCAATCGCAATTGGTCTGGGGTGCCAGCTTTCCTTTCTCGAATTTCTGCGATTATATTGTAATCACCTTGATAGAAGGTGATACAATGGCGACCAACACGAAAGTTCTGACTGCCCACGTTCCGATCGCGCTGGCAGAAAAGGTCGAGGCAATGGCATCGCGGCTCGAACGCTCGCGCGGCTGGGTGATGAAGCAGGCACTCGCCGCTTGGGTGGATCAGGAGGAGGAGCGTCACCGCATGACGCTTGAAGCCCTGGATGACGTGGACGCTGGGCGGGTGATCGACCATCAGGCGGTCCAGGCTTGGGCGGACAGCCTCGACACCGACGAGCCGCTGCCGCCACCTTCGGCATGAAGGTAAGGTGGACCGGGAAGGCATCCTCGGATCTCATGCGGCTGCACGAACAGCTGCGCCCCGTCGCTCCCGAGGCGGCGGCGAGGGTCGTGCGGCAACTCGCCCGCGCACCGAATCGCCTGCTCGACTATCCGCGGATCGGCGAGAAGCTGGAAGCATACGAGCCGCGTGAGGTCCGGCGCATCATCGTCGGCAACTACGAGCTGCGCTACGAGATCGCGGACGTCACGATCTTCATTCTGCGCCTCTGGCACTGCCGCGAGAACCGCAGCTTCGAGTCGGATGAATGACGTGGGACCGACCCGTCCAGTGAGACACCGGTCTATCCCGGAGTTTGGAGTACGAGGGTAATCGAGGATTTCCGGGTGTCCACCGCTCGGAGTCGCTCGGGCTGGCGCCGGGGTTCGGTGGCTACGATCCGGAGCAAACGCAGAAGGTGTTCGAAGAGGTCGAGCGACGTCTCGGCGAAGTGGCGGGCGTGACCGGCATGACGGCGCCCACGGTGCCGCTGCTCACCGGCAGCACGAATGGGGACAGCGTGCGAGCAGAGGGGTTCGCGCGCGGTCCCGACACCGATGCCGATACGCGCCAGGATGCCGTAGGCGATGGTTTCTTCGACATCATGCGCATCCCGCTGCTCTACGGGCTCGACGCGACCGATCCGGCGATCTACGGAGCGGCGGCCGCCGTGCTCGGACTCGTGGCGGTCGTCACCGGCTGGCTCCCCGCCTGGCGCGCATCGCGTCTGGATCCCATGGAAGCGCTGCGAGTCGAGTGAGAGGCTCGCGCGATCGCAGCGCATCCATCATCCAACTTCTCACGGAGAGCTGCGCCGCCGACGCGCGACTCTGCTTCTCGAAGCATCTGTCGCCTCGGCAAGAGTGCGGGCGCTCTGGTCGATGAACGACGCATACACCGAGGCCATCCGCTTCCGGATCTCCTGAATGGAGTCGTTCGACACGCCCTGCGCTTTCGCGAATGCCGGCCAGTCGGCGACGGCCTCCTCGACCTGACTGATCACTTCGCGAGACTCGCGTGGCTCGATGCTCGCGCGAGCCGCTACGGCTTCGGCGTGAGCACGCGTAGGAACGCGTCCCTCGCCATTCACCAGTAGAGTGTGCTCTCCGCCGGGCCCGCCGCTGTATGTGATGTCGTAAGCTGGAGTGAGCGACCATTCGCCGTCGGGAGACATCCGGAAGGCGAAGTTCTTGGTGTGGTCGTCGCGGTTGTGCGCCAGGATGTTGAACACCATCCGGCGAAAGGCCTCCACGACATCCTGGTGATTCCTCGTGAGGAGCCGCGTCACCTTGAGCAGGTCGTTGTAATCCTGGCCCACGTGGCGGTGGTCGTGGTGAATGAGACCCGCGAACGTATGGACGTGATGTCGTCGCGATGAGGCTGCGGGATCCCGATCGAAACGCTGCGCGCCGAAACAGGCCCGCCCTTCCGACACGGAAAAGAGATGAGTTGGCGGAACGGACAGGCCGGCGGACCGCGCCATCTGCGAATAGGCCATCTCTATCGATCCGGCATCCACCGAGTCATTTCCTGCGGCGAACTTGATGAGCCAGTGGCTGTAACCGGCTGGCAAGTCGGCGTTGCCCGTCACCAGATGACCGAAGTCATCTCGTACGCCAGCCACGACCTTGGGCCTGGCTCCCATGGGTGAGCCGCCGGCTCGCACGAGTTCCGGATGAATTTTCTCGGTTGATCCTTCGAGAATTCGGTGCGACTGCTCGGCGATCTCAGTCAGATCGAGCTCGAGGCGTCGATCGTCATCCGGTTCCGAGGGAGGGTGATATGTGAGAGCTCCCATCGTACGGCTGCCGAGGAAGAGGAGACGGTCGAGCGGCGTGATGGACAGCGGGTCGATGCCCCGCTGGCTCAGAGCACGCTCCATCACGATCATGCCCCAACCATCCGGGAGCGAGTCGTTGAAAAGGCCGTGGAGCCCGTGATACGTGCGCTCCTTCTCCTCTACTGGCTCGGCTATGCTGACAGGGAGATGAAAGGGGGAGAGCTCGATCCCGAGTTGGCGGAAGTCCTCGTCGTACTGGAAGAAGATCCGTCCGTCGAGGTCGAGCAGGCGCCCGACGATATGCGACCACTCGCCGGTTTCGTAGCGAACCTCGACTCTTCTCACGGCTTCGTGCTCCTGCCGTACTTGCGTGTCTTTCGGGAGGCACGCTCCTCGAGCTCGTCGAGCGACCGCGCCATGGGGAGCTCGAACAGTCGCTGGAACGAGTGGAGGTCGTCGAGCGCGGAGGCGATGCGCAACAGCCTGTCGAGGGATATATGCCCCCTGTGCTCGAACAGCTTGAGCGTCGAAAGGGCGACGCCGGAGCGTCTGGCCAGCTCGGCTTGAGTCCAGCCACGCGCGAGCCTCCGGTCGCGGGCCCGATCCGCGATGGCGAGAGCAACGTCCGCGGGCGAAAGCAACAGTATGCTCATTATATTAGCTCAAATACCTGAATAATGGCCAATCAAGCTAATATAATGACTATAATTCTGCGGTCGCGCAAGGCGCCAGGCACCTGAGCTCCCGCTCGGGCTCTTCCTGCAGGACGGCACAAATTCGCGTCGCCGCCGTAAGTACTCCCGCCTCGCCACTGCTCCAGCGCGCCGAGCAATTGGTGATCGTGCAGGGAATGCGGTTGGTGCTCGTCGGAGTGCTGGTTGGGTCGTAGCCGCACGCGTCCGGCCGGCGACTAAGTTGAATGATGAGCGCGCCGCTGCTTCGGGCCGCGCCGCGTTCGTTCGCTTGGCCCATCGACTCCCAACTACAGCTCCGATGTCCACTGCCCATCTGCACCTTCAGGCCGACAGGCTCTATCACTTCGATGCGCGCGGCATCGCGAAGCGCTTCCGTCACGCGGCCATCTTCGGCGCGCTCGATGCGCTCGCTCCCGGCGACACCATGCGCTTCCACAACGATCACGATCCGCTCCCGCTGCTCCAGCAGCTCCGGGACCGCTACGGCGACCGGGTCACCATCGCGTACGTGGGCCGCGAGCCCGGCAATATCACCATCGATTTCGCGGTAGTCGCGCCGGCCGCTTGACATCGACCACCACCGCTTCTTTCTTGCTGGCATGACACGCATCACAGGTCGACCGTCCACCAGCCCTCGTCTGGCGATCCCGGCATTCCCGGGTTCGCCGCGTCGTACGCTCGTGGGTTGGCGGTTCACCTGTTGATGGGCGCGTAGCGCGCCGGTGCCGCCTCTCCACGCGAGAGGCAGCACCGCACCCGAGCCGGGTCCGGAACGCCTCTCGATTCAGGAGAGGCGTTTTCCTTTTCTCCCTCTTCGGGTTTCGACAATGCAGATCACGATCTTCGGCTGCGGCACCATGGGCCGCGCCATCGCCACCGGTCTCTCCATCGCGGCCGACCGTGCCGATTCCAGCCTCGTTCTCATCGACCGCACGTCCGCGCTTGCCGACGCACTCGCGGAGCATGTGGGCGGCCGGGTCGCGAACTCGGTCGACGATGCGCTCGCCGGCGCGGACGTTCTCCTCGTGTGCGTCAAGCCGGCGGATACGCCGGAGCTCTTCGCCCAGATAGCGCGCGCCCGCGCGGGCCTCACCGGCGAGGATGGATCGCGCCGGCGCCAGCTCCTCATTTCCA
>Ga0182744_1002904_pt1 | contig 13725 bp, 9 predicted proteins | sample eDN3rd30CKraftMG_FD_128525 | JGI IMG/M metagenome (GOLD analysis project Ga0182744, IMG submission 128525) | Enriched Miracle-Growth compost microbial communities from Emeryville, California, USA - eDNA 3rd pass 30_C Kraft MG (version 2) (version 2) ...
TCAAGTCACTGGTGTAGACTCTTTCGAAATCCATATCTGGGTATACTTCCGCAAAATAAGCTTTGACAGCGGCAATATCTTTATAATCTGGAATGGGTCTGCCGGCTGCCTGCATGGATCTGAACACTTCGATCAAATTGACATTTTCACGGATCGTGTATACTTCAATGCTTTCCAAATGGGAAAAATGGTGGCTCCTGGAAGAGGCAAATTTAGTGGTTTTATCCTCCAAAGAACGTACGATGGCGCCATCTGCCTTACTGCCGATCAATTCAAAAAGGCCGCCAAGTCCGGTGACGGAAATAATCTTGTTGTATTCCATTTGATAATTTGATTTAAGGCTGCGAAAATACTTAAGTGCACTTAGAAAGCCAAATTTGAAAAAAGAAGCGGAGTCGATGTTTTTAAGCGGTTGATTTTCAATTGCAAACCCTAAGGTTTTCGTCAAATGAAGCTTCCTGGTAATCCTGACAGATCAAAATACACTTTATCCGGCTGTTTTTTATCCGCTCAGGACGTCTCAGGTCTCCAAGAGTCGCAAATTTTAATTAACATTGCCCTGGTAAACACCCAGATAAATTAATTTACACAGTCGTCCAATATGTATACGCCAGACCAGATTAAGACCTTACAAACACAAAGTATACACTTCTTAAAAAGTGAAGCAGCCATAACCGCAGAAGAATTAGCAACGTTACGACGTGTGCTTCGCTTCCATGAGTACCGGTATTACGTAACGGATAATCCCCTGGTATCCGATGAAGAGTACGACCGGTTATATAAAAAATTGGTCGCCTTTGAAACGGCCCATCCGGATCAGGTGAGCGCTGATTCACCCACGCAACGAGTGGGTGCTAACCTGACGGGACAGTTTATGACCATCCGCCACCTGGTTCCCATGCTTTCGTTGGAAAACTCATATAGCGCTGCAGATTTAGCCGATTGGGATAAAAAAGTCCAGGAAGCCAGCAGAGAAAACCAGGTCCAGTATTCTGTAGAACCTAAATTTGACGGAGCCAGTATTTCTTTGCTATACGAAGGGGACCGGTTGGTCCGGGCTGTTACCAGGGGAGATGGGATAGAAGGGGAAGACGTAACAGCGAATATCCGACAGATCCGCTCCATTCCGCTGAGCGCTCCGTTTTCGGATTACGGCATACAGCAAATAGAGATCAGGGGAGAAGTCATGATGAGCAAAATCTCCTTTAAAAAGTTCAATGATAAACAAGCGGAGGCCGGCTTGCAGATACTGGCTAATCCTCGCAATGCGGCCAGCGGCAGCCTGCGTTTAAAAGACCCGGCTGCGGTCAGCCGCAGGGGGTTGGATGCTTTTTTATACCATATCAGCAGTGTGGTGCTTATCGAAGGTAAAAATGCCTCCCCGCTTTTAGATACCCATAGCGGTAACCTGGCACTACTTTGGGCCTGCGGGTTAAAATCTCCTACCCAGCAGAGCGAACGCTTCAAGAGTATGGACGAAGTGATTGCCCATATTGGCGATTTTGAGGCGATGCGTGATAGCCTGCCCTATGAGATTGATGGAATGGTGGTTAAGGTCGACAGTATTGCCCAGCAAGAGGCCCTTGGCATGACCTCTCATCATCCCAGGTGGGCAATGGCGTATAAGTTTAAGGCGCGACAGGCCACCTCCACTATTGAAACGGTAGAGTTTCAGGTGGGCCGCACAGGCGCTATTACGCCTGTGGCCAAAATCACCCCTGTGGCTCTGGGTGGCGTGACGATCAGCTCCATCTCTTTATTTAATGAGGATATCATCAGGGATAAAGACCTGCGTATCGGCGATCAGGTATTGGTAGAAAGAGCGGGGGACGTCATTCCTAATATTGTCAAACCGCTCACTGAACTGCGCCAGGGAACGCTACCGCCTATTGTGTTCCCTGAAAACTGTCCGGTCTGCCAGGCGCCGCTGCATAAGCCTGAAGGAGAAAGTGCCTGGCGTTGTATCAACCCTTATTGTGAGGCGCAGGTCCTCGAAAAAATGATCCATTTTGTCAGTAAGGATGCGATGGATATACGTTCATTTGGCGAGGCGAATATCCGCAAATTTTATAACCTGGGCCTTTTAAAGGACATCCCGGGTATATATTCGCTGGATATGGAACGTATTGGTCAACTCGAAGGCTTCGGCAAAAGGTCGCTGGAAAATCTGGTACAGGCCATAGAAAAAAGCAAGTCCCAACCTTTATACCGGCTTATATTCGGTCTGGGTATCCGTTATGTGGGGGAAACCACCGCTAAGGTCCTGGCAAAAAAAGTTGCCGTTCTCTGGGAACTAAAAGATTTTACGCTGGAAGACTTAATGGAGCTGGAAGATGTCGGGCCCAAAGTGGCCGGCAGTATTTATGATTTTTTTCAGGCACCAGCAAGCATCGCACTGTTACAACGACTGGAGGCGGAAGGCCTGAATTTTAAGGGACAGAAAACCAGTTTGAAGCAGGAAGAAGGTACGAGTCCCTTTGCAGGTCTTACCTTTTTGTTTACAGGCACGCTGGAACATCTCAAAAGAAATGACGCCGAAGCGATGGTGGAAGCTAAAGGCGGTAAGGTACTGAGTGGCGTATCAGCAAAGCTCAATTATCTGGTCGCAGGTGCAGCGGCAGGCAGTAAACTGGAAAAGGCAAAAAAGCTAAATACAGTGAATATTATTTCCGAACAGGAATTCATGGCGATGGTCGCGGACCCTGCGGATTTAGTTTAATAAAAAGAGACAACCGATTAATATGACAACAGAGATTCCAGGGACAAAGCAAACTATAAGGGCCATTATAACCGGTGCCACCGGCATGGTAGGCGAAGGCGTACTGAAAGCCTGCCTTGCAAGACCGGATGTGGAAACTGTGCTGGTCATTACGAGGCGCCCCTGCGGTCTAACGCATCCGAAGCTCAGAGAAATTATCCACCAGGATTTTTTTGATTTTTCTAAAATTGCCGGGCAATTAGACGGATACAATGCCTGCTATTTTTGCCTGGGCGTGACCTCCCTGGGTAAGACCGAGGCCAGCTACACGAGATTGACCTATGATTTAACACTGCAGTTCGCAAAGTTTCTTTGCGCCATCAATCAACAAATGTGTTTTTGTTATATATCCGGGAAAGGTACCGACCGGACTGAAAAGGGACGCATCATGTGGGCCCGGGTTAAAGGAAAGACGGAAAACGCGCTGGATCGGTTGCCTTTTAAAAAGGTTGGCTGTTTCCGGCCCAGTTTTATCCGTCCTGCCCCGGGAAACCGCCACACGCTGTCTTTCTATAAATATTTCGGTTGGTTATTCCCCTTGCTGCGTATATGCTTTCCCGGATCCTTCTGCCGGTTGGAGGAATTAAGCGAGGCCATGGTGAGCGCTGTCAATAATCCGCTTGACAGGTTTATCTATGAAGTCGGCGACATCAGAAAAGCTGCTGCAGCAAGCGCACATATTGATTAGACTATAAGGATTTTTTAAAATTAAAACTAGTCATTGAACCTTATTTTTTCCTTCTTTTGGAATTATTCACAGTTTGCTTTCTATAAAAATGTTTTTATTCGTCTTTACGATAATCATAGAAACCATTGTACCCAACCTAAAGGTAACTATGCGAAGACTACATGACAGGCTGTTTTATGAGGAAGCGAAGGAATGGTATGGAATATATTAATAATAAAGCTATTTACTTAAGGTGAAATAAATGCTACAAGACCTGGCATCTGTTGTATTGAATCATAATAAATATGACTATTAATTAAAATTAAGAAAGTTCCTTATATTTGGGGATTAACTGTGATATCATGACCACACTCATAACAAGAAAAGAGATTGTAGAAGCAAAGAGAATTATTGGCTCTGAACTGGCTAAAATTCAGAAAACGTTTTGCCGTGAAGAAGTGCTACAAGCTTACAAGGATGTCAATGAGGAACATTTGTTTTGGGAAAAATTCGATTGCATAAAGAATGAAGAAAAAGACTATTCAATTTTTAATAAAATTATCAGTTTAGACCATTCAAACATTGACACTTTTGCAAATAAGTTAACAGAAAAGCTAACCGAGTTATTTAAGGCAATAAATGTCACAGAATTAATTATTATTTGTCATTTGAAAGTTGACTTCTTTGGTAACAGGGACAACAATTATCGACCACTAAAGAAAGCATACAAGACACTTGAAAAAATTGTTAGTGATATAACGTTTAAGGAAGCGTTTGAAATTGATATTGACAGCTTGAAAGATTTTGTTGAAATCCTATTTTGGACAACACGGTGTGACCCAAGTGTAGCGGAATACATTTTCGTATTTGACAAAGACGAACAAATTCAGTTTAATATATGCAAATACGGTAATCTGCATTTGACCCAATACAATAAAGAACAATTAACTGACGGCAAATTAAAAGAACTTGGGTGGACAATTATTGAAGGAGAAGAATTTGATAATTTTACTGAAAGCGGTAAAATAAAAGGACGACAAATTAAAGTATAATGACAATAAATTACCGCAGCTAACGGGTTTTGCGTCTGGCGGCTAAAATTAATAATCTGGTAAATGACGCTATGTTCATCCCTTAGCTAATATTATTCCCCTTTCAATTTTAGCAGCAGTATCAATAAGCTTAAGGTGTATCACACCACAAGAACGATCTGAATAGGAAAATATTTTCGCGAAGGGATCGACCTTTTGATCAAATAACCTGCAAGTAAGCCCCTGGCTACCTATAACCAGGGGAGTGTCAGGGACAATTATCAAATACCATCTATTTGGAACCCGTTAAGGTTTTTATTTATTTCTCCTGGTCGCTGCCTTTCCTATCTTTTTGATGCTCCTGCTTTTTCTTTTCCTCTAAAGGTATGGCTCCGGTTGCAGAAGCGGTATCGCTGTGGGTGATGGCGGCTTTTTTATCTTTCCGCCTGCTGCCGGAACCGTATTCGAATTTGTAAATCTGGCAGAGCAATAGAAAATAGGCAATCATCAAAGGCCCGAATATCAATCCCATCAAACCGAATATCTGCAGACCTAAAATGACTCCGAAAACGGTTATCAAAGGATGCACATCTCCAAATTTCTTCATCAGGGCAAAGCGTAGTACGTTATCGCTGTTAGAAACCACGATACCGCAATAGGCCAGTAAACCGAGACCCATCCCGATTTCGCCATTGGCCATCGTGATGATACAGATGGGTATCCAGACAATCATCGTACCCACCACAGGTAAGATGGAAGCGGCACCTGTTAAAAGCCCCCAGAAAACAAATTCCTTGATTCCGAATATCCAATAACCCAGGATGGCCAGCAGGGCCTGACAAAGGGCCAGAACGGGGATGCCGATCGCATTGGAGACCACCATATTTTTCGTTTCCCGCCAAAGCGTATTTTTATTTTGCTCGCTTAACGGTAAAAAGGACTCGAGTTTTGCTTCCATTTTCCTGCCGCCCATTAGCATAAAATAGAAGATAAAAAAGGCGACTGCCAGATTGGAAACAACAGAGGCGGTTGCATTAAGAATTTGGGGAATATAGGCTGCCAGCTTTTTAAAATTTGCGAGAATGGTCTCATTGGAGACATTCAGGGATGGAAAATGATTTTTTGCCAGATCGATGGTATGGGTCAGCTTATCTGATATGGTCGGTGCCTGTTCAATGGCCTGATTGATCCTTGGTATCAGGACCTTAATAACAGAATAAATTGGAAAAACGACCAAAATAATACTTCCCAGGATCAACACCAGGGCCGCAGCCCATTTTTTCCAATGTTTCTGTTCGATGAGTTTAAAATACCAGCTTCTGTACAGTACATACAGGGTAATGGCACCAAAGAAGCCTGGTAAAAAGTATTTTAGCTGTACGATGATCTCAATACCAATAAAAGTAATCAGGATCAGCAGCACAACCTGCTTGACCAGATTTGTACTAATTTTTTCCATGTGATTTTAGTTACTAAATGTAATTATATAGGGTTTTAAGGGTAAAAACCAGCGGTTTGAGTTCCCGCTGATTAGTGTAAAAATAGGATTAATCAGGCAAAAATGGCGCAAAATAGGTGCAATAATAAAATGGATTCCTTATCACAATTAAAGGGTTGTTTTTTTTGAAAATCAGACATTCAACCATGAAATGTTTCATGAGAAAAGACATTTTCATCATAAAAAAGGTGAACCCTTAAATGGATAACGATTGAGATTCAACCATTTTATAACTAACGGTCGTATGTGAAATTTTATTTATTTATTTTTCTGTCTAGCAAAAAAATAATAACATTGCGCAGTCAAATTCTTTTCAATACTTGTAAAAATTTAATGATATGAGCTTTATAGCCGATATTCATGCAAGACAGATTCTAGATAGCCGTGGTAATCCGACGGTAGAAGTGGATGTATTAACCGAAAATGGTATTCTGGGCCGTGCAGCCGTTCCTTCAGGAGCGTCCACCGGTATTCATGAAGCCGTTGAACTGCGCGATGGAAACAAAAGCGTGTATATGGGTAAAGGTGTTTTAAAAGCCGTTGCCAATGTCAATGATATTATTGCAGAACAACTGGTTGGCTGGAGCGTATCTGATCAGGTAGGTATTGACAAAAAATTACTGGAAATAGACGGTACGGACAACAAGGGTAAATTGGGCGCCAACGCGATACTGGCTGTTTCACTGGCCGCAGCTAAAGCGGCCGCTCAGGAAGCCGGCTTGCCGCTTTACCGGTATATCGGTGGCGTAAACGCAAGCGTGTTACCTGTACCTTTGATGAATATCCTTAACGGAGGGGTCCATGCCGATAATAAAATCGATTATCAGGAATATATGATCGTCCCTCACGGCGCTACTTCTTTTAGTGAAGCACTGCGTTGGGGCACAGAAATTTTCCATGAACTGAAATCCGTTCTGAAAAAGAAAGGCTATAGCACCAATGTGGGCGATGAAGGTGGTTTTGCACCTGATATCCAAAGCAACGAAGAAGCGATTGAAACGGTACTGGAGGCCATCAAAGCGGCCGGTTACAAACCAGGTGAAGACGTTTCTATTGCACTGGATGCTGCCAGCAGCGAAATGTACAAAGACGGTAAATATAAATTTTATAAGAGCAGCGGCAAGGAACTTACCGCCGATGAAATGGTGGCTTACTGGGTCGAGTGGGTAAATAAATATCCGATCGTATCCATTGAAGACGGTATGGCGGAAGAAGACTGGGACGGCTGGAAGAAGCTGACCGAAGCTTTGGGCGATAAGATACAGTTGGTAGGAGATGACCTTTTTGTAACCAACAGCAAGATCCTGAAACGCGGCATCGACAACCAGATCGCCAACAGCATCCTGATCAAAGTAAACCAGATCGGTACCTTGACTGAAACGATCCAGGCAGTACAAATGGCGCAACACGCCGGCTATACCACCGTGATGAGTCACAGAAGCGGTGAAACAGAAGATACCACCATTGCGGATCTGGCTGTTGCCCTGAATTGCGGTCAGATTAAAACCGGTTCTGCCAGCCGTACAGACCGGATTGCTAAATACAATCAGTTGATCCGTATCGAGGAGCAGCTGGATACAGACGGGATATTTCCTGATTTGTTCAATAAATAATTCTAGCGAAATATTTAATATCTTTAAACCCGGCGGGTGTTTTTAAAACAATCCCGCCGGGTTTCTTATTTTGGTAAGTATTGATAGTGCTTACCAGAATTCATGAGAAAAAAGTGTACCATTAAATAAAATTGCACATCCGTTAATAGCAAGATCACTTATGGGCCGAACACTGCGGTATTTGTATTCCCAAAATGAATGGACGTCCGGGACAGGCAGAATGGTAGCCCTTCTGTTATTTTTTTTGTGGGCCCTTCCTTTGACTGCCCAGCAGTTTGGCGGCAATCCGCCTTCCTTAAAGTGGCGGCAGCTTAAAACGGATTCTGTCAATATCATTTTTCCTAATGGAGCAGACAGCATTGCCCTTAGCGTGGCAGCTGTGATCTGTCAACTGCAGCGTAGCCCGCAATACCGGCTGGGTGACCGGTTGGAAAACATACCGGTAGTTTTACAGACACAAACCACGAACAGTAACGGATACGTGGGACTCGGACCTTTCAGAAGTGAATTTTATTTGTCGTCTCCTACTGATGTAATGGACCTTGGCAGCATTGACTGGGCATCCACACTTGCCTTACATGAATACCGTCATGTATTGCAATATAGCAATATCAACCGAGGTATTACACACGCTGTGGATATCGTTCTGGGGGACAATGCCAGATCGCTTTTTAGCGATATGGCGGTACCGGACTGGTTTTTTGAAGGCGATGCGGTATATAGTGAAACCCTGCACAGCACAGAGGGAAGAGGACGCCTGCCCCGTTTTATGAATGTATATCCCATGCTGCATGCGGATGGTCGCCATTATAATTACCAGAAATGGCGCAACGGTTCATATAAAGATTATATTCCGGGTCATTATAATCTGGGCTATATACTGGTGGCATACGGATATAAAAATTATGGAGAAGACTTTTGGGGGAAAGTCATCCGGGACGCGTCCCGTTACAAAGGTTTGTTTTACCCGTTTCAACAAGCGATCAAAAGAAACAGCGGGATTTCCTTTAAATCTTTCAGGGAAGCAGCCTTCAAAGATTACCTGCACAGCTTTGACAGCTTCCCTTTGAAGGCCGTCAGAAATTTCTCCCCGGAACATAAAGGTCCCGTAAGAGCACTTACGGCCATTACGAAGCCGGAGAAAAATGAAGTCATCGATTATCTGTATCCTTATCCGTATAAGGCAAAGGACAGTCTTGAGCCAGGCCTGGAAGCAGGGTTGATTGCTATAAAACAGCCCGGTAAATCTGTGAGCCGCTTTGTTTATCTTCATAAAGAAAATGGTTTGATCGTAGAAAAAGATCTGGGACAGGCACCCGTTGCAAGGGACAATTATTTTGGCTATAACGGATCGGATATTATTTACACCCGTTACCAGACTGATCCCAGATGGGTTTACAAAGAGTATAGCGATCTGGAAATGCTTAATATAAAAACCGGCAAAAGAAAACGCATTACCCGTAAAGGCCGCTATTTTACCCCCGATATTTATTCACCCGCGAGTGGCAAAGAAAAAATAATCGCCGCGAGTGTTTTGTCAACCGACGGCCGTTCGGCCATCGCTGTATTCAATCAAAAAGGAAGCGTGCTGCAAAAATGGGAGGCGCCAGAAGGTGTGATATACAATTACCCGAAATTTTTCTGCACAGGCAATCAGGACAAGGGAAATGAGAAGGAGAAGGAGAAAGAGAAAGAGAAGGCAGAGTCGGGCAGGGGGATGGCCCTTGTTTTTATCATGCGCAGACAAGACGGACAAATGGGCCTGGGTTTTGTGCAGGTAGACGCAACTCAAAAATCCTTGGCTGCCCCAGAAGTATTATTACCTTATCGTAACCGTTTAATAACAGATCCCGTTGTCTCAAAGGGGAAACTTTATTTTACAAGTGCGGCGCCCGGCAAATCCGGCCCCTATACGGAAATTTACCAGTTGGATATATCAGACTTGGATGCAGGAAGCACAGCTTTGCCCGTACCTAAAAGAATAGGCAGGACGATCAGGGATATTCGCCAGGCATTTGCTTTGCCTAACGGGCAAATACTTGCCAGCTTACAGACAGCGGACGGTTATAAACTTTGCAGCTGGCAGGAGTCAACTGGGAACAATGACAATAATGACATTAATGACAATAATGATATAAATAATAATAAGGAAGAACGCTTCCCGTCAAAAGCAGCCCGCTACAGTGATACCGCCAGCCAATTTAATGGCTACCTGCCGCTGGGAGGATTAGGGCAAGTGGCTCATCATAAATACATGCAGCCGACGCAAAGTCAGCGGACAGCGGGCGGTTCTTTTTCGCCGGTAATAACCGGAAATTCTGACGCGTTGCCAGCTGGATATTCTCAGGCGGATTCATTAAAGCAGCCGCGAATGCAATTTGAGGGCGCAATCCGCAAATACCCTTTGCTCAGCCATCCTTTCCATTTTCATAGCCTGCAACCATCGGTGGAGGATCCGGTTTACAGTCTAGAGCTACTGGGACAAAATATACTGAACACTGTCCAGACGGACCTGTCCTATAGCTATAACCGGGTTTCTGAAATCAGCCAGGCCGGCGCGGATCTTACCTTAGGGCTTTGGTATTTACAACCTTACGTGCATATGGATTATAGCTGGAACCATCTGGCCGCCGACAGTCAAGGCAACCATTACGGCTTTAAAGAACTGACTACGCAGGCAGGGTTGCAGTTACCTTTAAATTTTACCGGCGGCCGGTGGTCGCGACGTCTTTATCTGTCTACGGCACTCAGCCAAAGCAATTTATACTGGCAGGCGCCAGCGCCGGATGAGGATGAGGCACTCACTGATCTAAGGTATTTATTCAGCAGGGCCCAGTTTTCCATGTATACGAGGCAAGCCGCCAGGCAGCTCTTTCCCAGATGGGGCCTGTATGCCTATGCGGAGTTATATACGCCACTTGATGGCCGTGGAGCCAGACAGTGGATGAACAGCACGACGATTTACCTACCGGGGCTTTTACAAACTCATAGCCTTCGCTGGAATGTAGCTTACCAGAAAACGGATACCGCAGGGGCTTACGGCTATAGCAGCCGGTTCCCTTTTTCCAGGGGTTACAGCAGGCCCGTCTTTAAAACAATGTGGAAACTAGGCGCCGATTACGACCTGCCGTTATGCTATCCGGATGTCGGATTTGCCGGGATGGCCTATTTATTGCGTCTGCGGGGTAATCTGTATTTTGACCAGAGTTACGGTTTGGACAACCGCGACAAAAGGACCAGCTATGGTTCTGTAGGTGGGACTTTATTTGCAGATATGAATATTGGTAATCAATATCCGATTACCATAGGGCTCAGGTACAATCATTTACTGAACCCTGATTTTCCGGTTAAAAATAACTGGGAATTAATTTTGCCGATTAAAATTTTCTAGAAAACGCCTAATCCACCGCCTTGAATAACTACTTGGGTCTGCCCGAATTACTTAAGCTTTTTCAGACCAATAACAACTGGCAGTAAAAGCCATCTAAAAAAAAGAGCGCCTCACATGATTGTGGCGCTCTTTGCATATCTTTTTTGCGGCGCTAGGCCTGCTTTATTAGTTGTAGGCTTTAACGTTATAAACGTACTGCTGTAAGGATACAAGCTGGTTTTCCCTGTTCACGCCTTTGAGATTATGCGTGTTACGCAGGGCGGAAGCACGGATTGCGCTTGTATCCTTCTCATTCCAGTCTTCCAGGGACTGTACGATTTCTTTAGATTTAATGGCGAAGGTTACCCCTTGTGCGTTGGCTTCCCTGGTACTGAGAATTCCGATAATGTCGCCGTATTTGTTAAATACAGGGCCGCCAGAGTTTCCTGGGTTGGCCAGCAGCGATATCTGTACCGTAGACGTGTCACCGTCAAAACCCGATAAGGCACTCAGATATCCTTTGTTGTAGGTAATATCATTACGGGGATATCCAAGGGTGAAGACATCAGCGCCCAGATTAACACTGGTGCTTTTCAGGTCATAAGGGAGGGTTTTAACCGGCTCAAAATCACTGTCCGTAATTTTTAAAACAGCCAGGTCTTTTACATGATCCACATAAACAATGGAGGTTTTAAATTCCTGTCCCTGCGCATTGGCAACGACCGCACTGCTACCTTTCAGTACATGGGCATTGGTCAGTAAATAACCTTTACCATCAATCAAAAAGGCAGAGCCGCCACTTTTAACAACGGCCCCTTCCGGCAACTTAGTTGCTTCCTTGATCTGACTGTATTGATAATCCTGGGTCTTTTTAAGTTGTTCAATATCCCGGCTTAAGAGTTCGACCGTCTGGCGGCTGGCGGTACCAAATGTGGAAATCACACCGCTGATAATTAGTGCAGTAAGGCCTGCAATGCAGGCTGCAATGGCCGTGGTCTTTTTATAGCGATGCCAAAGCTGAATGATTTTTCCTTTAGAAATCTTTTTCTGGTCTTCTGCAATAGTGCCTTTTTCCAGCAACTCGTCATGGGTGCTGCGAAGATTGGTCATAAGCTTTTTACGGCTTGCGAACTCCGCCATTTTATCCATGAAAATCTTATGGGAGACCACCATGTGGTCCAGCTCAGGATTTTCCAGCCGCATTTGTTCAAAATAAGCCTTCTCCTCAGGTAGCATTTCATCATTGAAATACCGCTCCAGACTTTCTATCAATAATTGTTCGCTCATGATATATTATTTTGAATATTGTGCGAAAAACAGCTTTTTGAGCCGCATTAAACATTTATATTTCTGTGTTTTGGCATTATCCGTATTGGTATAGCCAAAAATCGACACTAAATCCGACATGGATTTTTTTTGTATATAAAAGGCCTCCAACAGGCCTTTACAGGGTTCTCCGAGTTTCGCAAAGGCAGATTCCATCACTTCAAATTCCTCATTCTTTTTTTCAGCCATCTCCAGGTCTTCCTCCACAGCGATAACGGGTTCCAGTATACTCAGGTCCGTATTGCTTACAAACAGGCCATGATGCTTTAATTTCTTAAGCCACAGCCTTTTAGCGATCGCATACAGATAGGTCTTTAACTGACAGGTCAGTTTGAAATCGCTTTTTCGGGCCTTTTCGTATAAAATGACCATCGCTTCCTGGAATAAATCTCTCGCGTCATCATAGGAACCGTTATTGTTGAGTACCAATGCCTGTATAAGGCTAAAATTGCCTGCATAAATGGTCTGGATGGCTTTTGTGTCATTTTCAACCAACCCACGTAATAATTGTTGTTCTCTCTGATCTGAATTCACCCAGGTCTACTTTTAATGCTTAAATGTGCCTAAAAGTAACCCAATTTCGAGCCGAAAAATAATTTTTTATAAAAAATAAAATTCGTGGGTTACCTTTTAGAGATCCTGGTATTAATAACTGAAAATTCAAAACAAAAATTAAATTAAAAACAAGATGAAAAAGTTATTATTTGTTGCTGTATTAGGTTTAGGTTTATCATTTGCTGCTTGCGGTGGTTCTAACTCTGACGCTGCTGCCAGCGCTGATTCTTTAGCAAATGCTTCTACTGAGTCTATCGATTCTACTGCTAACGCTGCAGTTGATTCTGTAAACGCTACTGCTGATTCTGCAAAAGCTGATGTAAACGCTACTGCTGATTCTGCAAAAGCTGCTGCTGACGCTGCTACTAAATAATTTTAGTAGACCAGATCTAAACAGAAATAGAAGCGAAAAGGAGTTAAATTGGTAATAGTCAATGACTTGCGCTATAACTCCTTTTCCCTTTACCAGATGAGTGGCGGCAAGTTTATGCCGCTCCAACTAAGCAACATTGACTTCTAATAGACTTATTATATTGATGTACCGCTGGGTTGGCCATTCAGGGCAACCATCACAGTAAAATGTAAAATCCCGGTATATTAAAGATTTTTCATATGGCAAGCAATCGTTAGAGGCCGTCCTTATTCTTAGGGAGGGCTTTTTTTATCCACCACCTGCGCAAGGAAAAATTGACATTGTTGGCGCTTGTTTTTAACACGACCTTGTCCTTTAACTCGGGAGAGGCAAATAATGGAAAGCTATAAAAAGCCGGATACCGGAAAAAGGTCAGCTCGCTTAAATACATAAGGGCCAAGCTGTATCAAAAAAAAATTTGTGGTATAAAAATAATGTATGTACCTTTGGTCCCGATAATAAATAAAAAAAAAGTATATAAAAAATACTTAATAA
>Ga0182744_1002905_pt1 | contig 13724 bp, 11 predicted proteins | sample eDN3rd30CKraftMG_FD_128525 | JGI IMG/M metagenome (GOLD analysis project Ga0182744, IMG submission 128525) | Enriched Miracle-Growth compost microbial communities from Emeryville, California, USA - eDNA 3rd pass 30_C Kraft MG (version 2) (version 2) ...
AGCCACGGGCTCAACGCCCGCGCAATTGCCCATAATAAAACAAGCGCTTAACCCGCAAACTAGGACCTTTGGTCCGCTTGCGTCCGCAGATGCGGATGCTAAGTTCAGTTCATGACGAAAATACGGATCGCCACCGCCGCACAGGTTATGGGCGTCAGCGATGACACTATGCGGCGTTGGATCGAGAGCGGACGGATCCACTCAGGACTCGACGATGCGGGCAAGCGCGTAGTAGACGGTGCGGAACTCGTGGCACTCGCGGAGCAACTTGCCGAATCCACGTCACTGGACTCACTCGATGGTGGGGCGGGCCACCGCTCGGCCCGCAACCACCTGACTGGTCTGGTCAGCAAGATCATCTCGGACAAGGTGATGAGCCAGGTGGAGTTGCAGTGCGGAAGTTTCCGTATTGTCTCGCTCATTTCCACCGAGGCGGTCAACGAGTTGGGGCTCGAAGTGGGCTCCATCGCTACCGCCGTCATCAAATCCACAAACGTCGCTATCGAAGGAACACGCTCATGACCGCCTCGGTGAAAAAATCTCTGACCGCATTCACACTGGCTGCGCTGCTGACAGCGCCACTGGCCGCATGCTCAAGCGACAACTCCACCGCGCCAGAATCCAACCCCACCACCGCGGCTACCGACACCACCGCGGCTACCGACACCAGCACCGACTCAACTAACAACGACGCGGCAAACGCCCCCAGCACTGCAGGCGCCGTCGTATTCGCAGCAGCGTCCCTGTCTGAAGTTTTCCCGCTCATTGCCTCGGACGTGGACTACTCCTTTGACGGTTCCTCCGGCCTGGTGGACCAACTCAAAGGTGGCGCTCCGGCAGATGTGTTCGCCTCGGCTGACAAGGCCAACATGGACAAGGCCGTGGAGGCTGGCGTGATTGACGGTGATCCGGTCATGTTTGCCACGAACTACCTCGTGCTCGTTACCCCAGCGGACAACCCTGCCGGTGTCACCGGGTTCGATTCGTCTCTCGACGGCAAGCGCCTCGTGGTGTGCGCAGCTGAGGTTCCGTGTGGCGCTGCCACCAACCGACTGGCTGAGGCACAAAACGTGACGCTAAGGCCGGTCTCGGAGGAGTCGTCGGTAACCGACGTTTTGGGTAAGGTGACCTCGGGTGAGGCCGATGCTGGCATCGTTTACGTCACCGACGCGACCCGCGCGGGCAAGGACGTCACCACGATCGACATCGCGGGCGCACAGGATGACCCCAACACGTACTGGCTGGCCAAGGTGACCGGTGCGCCTCACCCGGACGCCGCTGATGCATTCATCGCAGCGATCACCGGCCCGGGTGCGAAAACGCTCAGCACGTTCGGTTTTGGCCCAGCAGAATAAGCCCGGCAAAATAAGTCCGGCCTAGTAATTAAAGAGCATCAGATGAACCACTTCCCCCGGTGGGCATGGGCGCCATTCGCAGTAGGGATCGCATTTCTTGCGGTCCCTATTGCGGCTATGTTTGCCCGTGTTCCGTGGAGCCAGTTGCCCGCTCTTTTAGCCTCGGATCGTTCGCGTGACGCGCTGCGGCTCTCGCTCGTCACCTGCTTTTCGACGACCATTCTCGTTTTGGTCCTCGGCGTTCCGCTTGCGCTCGTGATTGCGCGTAGTTCGCTCCGCTGGGTGCGCTGGATGCGCACGCTCGTGACCGTGCCGATGGTCTTGCCGCCGGTGGTTGCCGGTTTGGCGCTGCTGGTTGCGTTAGGGCGGCGCGGCCTGATCGGCTCGCATCTTTCCGCTTGGGGCATTGACATTGGGTTCACCACCACGGCTGTGGTTATTGCGCAGACGTTTGTGGCTCTGCCCTATCTGGTGGTCTCGCTAGAGGGTGCATTGCGTTCCGCCGGGGCACGGTATGAGGCGGTTGCAGCGAACCTTGGGGCCTCACCGTCTCGCGTGTTTTGGCACGTCACCGTACCTATTGCCGCCCCGGCTATCGCGTCGGGTACGGCATTATCCTTTGCCCGTGCGCTCGGTGAGTTTGGGGCGACGCTCACCTTTGCCGGTTCGCTTCAGGGCACTACGCGCACGCTGCCGCTGGAGATCTACCTGTTGCGCGAGTCCGATTCCGACCTCGCGTTGGCCCTGTCCGTAGTACTGATCGCAGTGGCGATCATCATTGTGGCAATCTCCACCAAACTCAGTTCGCGACCCAGTTTGCGCGCGCCGTCGATCGCTTCTGATGGGGGTCTGACCCATGTCTAGTTCCCGTGAAAATTACCGGGAGAACTTCCTCGAGATTTCCGCGCAGGTTTCGAGCCGCCACGCAGACCTTAACTTGTCCGTGGCGCGCGGTCAGGTAGTGGCCGTGGTGGGCCCCAATGGGGCCGGAAAATCCACGCTTTTGCAGCTCGTGGCCGGTTCCCTGCGGCCCACCTCGGGGCGGGTGTCGATGCTGGGGCGTGAACTATCGTCGAAAAGCACTCACGTACCACCCCACAAACGCACCGTGTCCTACGTGGAGCAGCGGGCGCTGCTGTTTCCACACCTAAACGTGCTGGATAACGTGGCATTTGGGCCGCGTTCACGCGGCGCCGGGAAGCGGGCCGCGCGCGAACGGGCGCTGGCCGAGTTGACCGCCACGGGGTTGGCTGAGTTTGCCAGCCGCAAACCGGATCAGCTTTCGGGCGGGCAGGCCCAGCGGGCCTCGATTGCCCGCGCGCTGGCCATTGACCCTGATTTACTGCTTTTCGACGAGCCTTTCGCGGCTCTTGATGTGTCCGTCACCCCGGCAGTCAGATCGTTACTGCGGGGGCGTCTGAGCGGTTCGGATCAGACCGCGCTGATCGTGACACACGAGTTGCTGGACGTGGTGGCGCTTGCCGACGTAATCGCACTCGTGGAAGACGGGCGCGTAGTGGCATGTGGGCCGGTGGCCGAACTGTGCGCGAACCCACCCACCCGGTTTATGGCCGAGTTTGTGGGCGTGAACCTATTACACGGTGTGGCGCGCGGAGCCGGATCCATTGAGTTGGAGCCGGGCGTGGAACTGTACGGCCTTGCACTGCACGGCCTGGAGCCTGATGGTGCGCATATTGGCGCGCCCGCACGAGCCACCTTTGGGCCAGACGCGGTCTCCTTGCATACAAGCGCGGTGGGTGGAAGCCCACGCAACCACCTGCGAGCTACCATCACCCACATCGAACCGCGCGGGGCAGTCGTATCCGTGACCCTCGAATGCGCAGGTCAGCGACTACGCGCGCATGTGACGCCGGAAGCCGTGGCGGAACTCGATCTGCTACCGGGGCGTGAGGTGATAGCGGCAATTAAGGCATCGTCGGTAAGCCTGTTTGCTGGGCCGCATAAGCCGTGACGAGCCCCCGCACATCCGGTAGGGACTCGCCACGGCCGCTGGGCCTTGCCAAGGCCGTTGGGCCTCGAAAGGGCCTCGCTAGGACAATCAGGCCACGGTGAACCCGGTGCGCTGCAGGTCTGCGTCGCGCGAGGATGGGCCCACGAGCAGTTCGAACTCGCCTGCCTCCACCACGCGGCGCCCAGCTGCGTCCACGATGGTGCAGTCAGCCACCGGCACCTCAAGGCGCACGGTCACGGACTGGCCGGGGGCCACCTCAACCTGCGTGAATCCCTTGAGTTCCTTGTCCGTCCAAGACACGGAGGTGACCACGTCGGACACGTATGCCTGCACAGTTTCTAGGGCAGGGCTCGTGCCGGTGTTGGTCAGGGTCACGCTCGCGGCGATGGTGTCGTTACGGGTCAGCTCGCGGGCGTCCAGGCGCAGGTCAGAGTACTCAACAGTGGTGTAGGACAGGCCGTAGCCGAACGCCCACTGTGGGTCCTGGGTTAGGTCCGCGTAGCGGTCGCCGTGCTGGCCGCGGATCTGGTTGTAGTACGTGGGCTGCTGGCCCACGTGGCGAGCAAAGGTGATGGGCAGGCGGCCAGCAGGCTCGATCTGTCCGAGCACTAGTTCGGCCAGGGCCTGGCCGCCGCGCATGCCTGGGTTCGCAGCCCAGATCACGGCGTTTGCGCCGATCGCCGAGTCCGGCATAACCAGCGGCTTCGACGCGAGCAGCACCACGATAAGCGGCTTGCCCAGTTCAGCCAGTTCATTGAGCAGCTTTTCTTGACCGCCCAGCAGGTTCAGGGTTGCGGTGGAGCAGCCCTCGCCCACAAGCGGAATGGCGTCTCCCACCACGGCCACCACGTAGTCCGCGTCTGCTGCCAGCGCAAGGGCTTCGCTGTGAAGCTGCTGGTCCACGGGCGCCGGAACGGCGACCTGTGGGCGCGGCTGGCCGTCTGGGAAGAACTTGCCCGCTGGGTCGTCCTCAAGAGTGACCACATTTGCACCGCGCGCGTACTGCACGTCCCAGCCTGCTGGGACGGCGTCGCGCAGGCCTTCGAACACGGTGGTGATCTGGTCTAGGCTGTGGCCTTCCGGCATCCAGCCGGCCTGGCCGGAATTCCCGGCCCAGTCGCCGAGCTGGTACTGGTGGTCGTTGGCGTTTGGTCCCACAACCGCGATTTTTTTGCTTTCCGACGATGTGGCCGCGATGGGCAGCACACCGTCATTTTCCAGCAGCACGAGTGAGCGACGTGCGATCTCAAGGTTGATCGCAGTGTGTTCCTCGGTGCCTAGGTCCGAGGCGATGCGCTCGAAGTCTGGGCGGCGTGGGTTCTCGAACAGACCCAGCTCGAACTTCAGGGTTAGGATGCGGGCCACAGCGGCGTCGAGGTCAGACTCGTCGAGCATGCCCTTGGCGAGGGCATCGAGTGCGCCCTCGTAGAACTTTGGTGTGGTCATGACCATGTCGTTTCCGGCCTTGACCGCAGCGGCTGCCGCGTGGGTGTAGTCCGGCATGACCTTCTGCTCCCACACCATGCGGCCCACGTTGTCCCAGTCGGTGATGAGGGTTCCGGTGTAGCCCCATTCGCCGCGCAGGACTTCGTTGAGCAACCAGTTGTTGATGGTGATAGGCACGCCGTCGGTGGACTGGTAGCCGAGCATGAACGTGCGGCAGCCTTCCTTGGCCACGCGCTCAAAGGGTGGCAGGAACCAGGAGCGCATCTTGCGCTGGGACACGTCAGCCTCGGAAGCGTCGCGTCCACCTTGGGTTTCTGAGTAGGCGGCAAAGTGTTTGGCGGTAGCCAGGATTGCGGTGTCGTCGCTCAGACCGCTGCCCTGATAGCCCTTAACCATTGCGGAGGCCAGTTCGCCGATCAGGTACGGGTCCTCGCCGAAGGTTTCGTCTACGCGGCCCCACCGTAGATCGCGCGCGATGCACAGCACGGGGGAGAAGGTCCAGTGGATACCGGTGGCTGCGGCTTCAACTGCGGTGACGCGAGCGGCCTTTTCTGCCAGGTCATAGGACCACGAGGCTGCCATACCCAGCTGGGTGGGGAAGATTGTGGTGCCGGGGAAGAACGAGTGTCCGTGGATGCAGTCCTCGCCAACGAGCAGTGGGATTTGCAGGCGGGTCTGCTCAATCAGGGCGTGCGCTTCGATGAGGTTTTCCGGTGAGGTGTGCAGAATCGAACCAACGTGACGTTCAAGAACATCAAAGTTCAGATCGTTGCGCGCGTCGAGCTGCAGCATCTGACCAACCTTCTCCTCGGGTGTCATGCGAGAGATGAGGTCGGCTACGCGCTCGCTCGTGGGAAGCGAGGCGTCGCGGTACGGGAAGTCGGTGGTCATTATTTCTCCTTGCTGGTGATGAACCGGCCTGTCAGATGGCTCATCGCTCTATTCATGGTAGCGCTCCCACGCCTTGTTCCCCCTTGTGAGATCCGGGTTTGCATGCTGAATTCCCTGAATTAAACAGGGAACTCTGCATGCAAACCGGGATCTCACGGGAAGGCAGGGTGACCTAGTACAACGCAGGACTACGGGGAGGCCCGGTAGGTAGGATGGCCGCGCTAATCAGCTGGGCTGGTATCTGAGGTGGTGCTGGGAGCCGGGGTATCGTCGGGAATCTGGGTGCGAACCACCGTGACGGACGAGTTAGCGTCCAAGCCCTTCTTGCGCAGCGCACGAGCGCGCTCACCAGCACTACGCAGGCGAGGATTGACGTACTCGTCAATACCAAAGTTGATCAGGGACAGTGCCATACCAAGCAGGGCGATGCACAGACCAGCTGGGATGTACCACCACCAGAAGTCCGGGAACGCGCCGTTCTGCTGGGCCCAAAACAGGATCGTTCCCCAGTTCAGGTTGGTGATCGGAATGACGCCAATGAACGCGAGCGTGGTCAAGGACAACACCGCAGCATTGACCGTGCCCACAAAAGAGGACGCGATGATCGCGGTGAGGTTAGGCAGCATCTCCACGGTAATGATGCGGTGCAGCGGCTCGCCATTAGCGCGTGCGGCCTGCACAAAATCGCGGTTCCGCAGGGACATCGTCTGCGCACGCAACACGCGCGCACCCCACGCCCACCCGGTCAATGCCAACACCGAGGACACGAGCAGTAGGCTCGGGTTCTCCTGCTGGGACGTCACAATGATGATGAGCGGCAGGCCCGGAAGTACCAGGAACACGTTAGTCAGAGCCGAGAGTGACTCGGACTTCCACCCGGTGATGTAACCGGCCGTGACACCAATAATGATGGCCGTCACCGTAGCGATCACACCGGACAGCGCACCGACAATGAGCACGCCGCGCGTACCGTAAATCAGCTGGGACAAGACGTCCTCACCCATGTGGGTGGTGCCCAACCAGTGCGCCGCAGACGGAGCCTGCTTGAGCGCGTTGTAGTCCTTATCCAACGGACCAAACGGGGCAATCACATCACCGAGTGCGGCCACAATGACAAAGAACCCGAGGATGCACAGGCCCGTTATGGACTTGGCGTTGCGGAACATCGCAAATGCTCCGGCGATCTTGGAACCGCTCTTAGTAGCGGCAGAAACCTCGTTTGGGGAGGAATCCATGAGTGCAGTAGCCATAGGTCAGCTCTCCATCTGGCGGGTGCGAGGGTCAAGCACGGCGTATGCAACATCCGCAAGAATGTTTGCCACGAGCACCGTGAGTGTGATGATCAGGAAGACACCCTGCATGAGCGGGTAGTCCTTAGCATTGGTTGCATCCAGGAGCAGCTTGCCCACACCCGGATAGGAGAACACGAGCTCCATCACGAGCGTGCCCCCCACAATGAATCCGAGAGACAGCGCAAAGCTGGACAGCTGCGGTAGCACCGCGTTGCGTGAGGCGTAGTTCAACATGACCTTCTTGGGGTGCAGGCCCTTGGCCTGCGCCACGGTGATGTAGTCCTCGTCCAGAACAGTCATCATCATGTTGCGCATACCCAAAATCCAACCGCCTAGCGACGAGATGATGATTGTCAGCGCAGGTAGCGCACCGTGGTGGATCACCTGGGAAATGAATTCCCAGGTGAACTCCGGGCTAATGCCCTTGCCGTATGCGTGCGAGGCCGGAAACCAGCCGAGCTTGCTGGAGAAGAACGCGATCGCGATCAAGCCAAGCCAGAAGTAAGGGACCGTGGAAAAGAAGGTGGAGATCGGAACGATGATGTCGGCCTTAGAACCACGACGCCAACCGATGATCGTGCCCACGAGCGTACCGATGAAGAACGAGATGATCGTGGCGATGCCCACCAAGCCAACGGTCCAGGGGAGAGCCGAAGAGATGACCTCGGTGACGGGCGCAAGACCCTTGGAAAAGGACCGGCCCAGATCACCCTTGAACAGCAGTCCCCAGTAGTCGATGTACTGCTGGAACAGTGATCGCCCATCATCCACACCAAACAGGGTTTTAAGCGAAGCAATCGCATCCGGAGAAATCCGGCCCTGGTTCTTGAGCAGATACGCAGAAACCGGGTCACCCTTCATCATGCGAGGCAAGAAGAAGTTAATCGTGATGGCCGCCCAGGCCGTGAACAGGTAGAACGCAGCGCGGCGCGCAAAGAACCTCATCAGTTGCCTCCCTTCTGGTTGGTGGTAGTTTCTGGGCTGGTTGTTTTGTTGTCCTCAGGGCCAGCTGTTTCAGGGCCAGCTGTTTCAGGGCCAGCTGGTTCTGAACCAGCAAAGTGCAGATCCGGGTTTGGTGACGCATTACGCAACGCAAGCGTGTAAGGGTGCTGCGGATTCAAAATCACGTCATCAGCAGGCCCACGCTCCACAACCACACCGTGGTTGAGCACCATAATCTCGTCGGAAAAGTGCCGGGCGGTAGCTAGGTCGTGCGTGATGTACAAAACCCCAAGGTTCTCCTCACGCTGCAGGTCAGCCAGCAAATTGAGAACACCAAGACGGATCGACACATCCAGCATCGACACCGGCTCGTCGGCAATCAAAAGCGACGGACGCGACGCAAGCGCGCGAGCAATCGCCACACGCTGGCGCTGACCGCCGGACAACTCGTGCGGACGGCGGTCCACCACGTTCGTATCCAAATTGACGCGCTCCAACAGGCGGAAAACCTCGTCGTTAATTTGATCCTTAGGAACCACATGATCCAGGCGCAACGGCCGCTCAATGTGGTGGCGGATCGTGTGATACGGATTCAGCGAGGCAAACGGATCCTGAAAAACCATGCGCACCTGCTGACGATACGCGCGCAACCCGCGACCCATGCGCGGAATCGGCTTGCCATCCAACAGCACCTCGCCGGACGTAGCCCGCTCAAGCTGCGTCAGAATCTTCGCAATCGTGGACTTGCCCGAACCAGACTGACCCACCAGGGCAATCGTCTGGCCGGAAGTGAGAGTGAACGACACATCATCCAACGCGAGCATGTCACCAGAACCACGCACGTGATAGCGCTTGGTCACGTTCTTAAATTCGAGCGTGGTCATTTGGTGGCCTCCTCAGATGAGGTCTTACGTGAGCCGCGCACAAAATCGCCGCGCTCACCGGTCAAGCTCGGGAACGAGCTGAGCAGACGCTGCGTGTAGGGGTGCTCGGCATGGCGGTAAATGTTCTCCGCCGTACCCAACTCCACAATCTCGCCGTCCTTCATCACCGCAATACGGTCTGAAATTTCAAGCAACAGTGGGAGGTCGTGCGTAATGAAAATGACCGAGAACCCAAACTGCTTACGCAAGTCCGAGATCTGCTGCAAAATCTCCCGCTGTACCAGCACGTCCAACGCCGTGGTGGGCTCGTCCATAATCATCAGCTGCGGCTTCAGCGCAAGCGCCATGGCAATCATGACGCGTTGACGCATACCGCCGGACAACTCGTGCGGGAATGAACGCAGGCGCTCGCGGCCCACGCCAACGATCTCCAGCAGGTCACCGCATTCCTGGATACGCTCCTGGCGAGACATCTCCGGGCGGTGCGTGGTGAACACGTCACCAAGCTGCTTGCCAATGTTGGTAACCGGGTTCAGCGCATTCATCGCGCCCTGGAACACCATCGAAGCCTTGTCCCAGCGGAAGGTGCGCATGTCCTTTTCGGACAGGGCGTTGATGTCAACATCCGTGCCGTCTGCGTCGTGGAAGGTTGTACTTCCGGAGGTGATAACAGCCGGCGGCTTGAGCAGGCGCTGCACGCCGTAAGCGAGAGTTGTTTTTCCGCATCCGGACTCGCCAGCGAGTCCAAGGATCTCTCCGCGCTGCAACTGAAGCGTCACGTTCTTTACCGCGTTGACCGGAGGATCAACATCGTAAACCACGCTGAAATCGCTGACAGTGAGCAGGGTTTCGCGATTCACTGCATTCCCGTTTCTCTGAGTTTCTCTAAGCTTCTCTGAGCTTCACTAAGCTCCACTAAGCTTCTCTGAGCTGAGGTCAAAAGTGCAGGGCGCGGGGCGGACGGACCGCCCCGCGCCCTGGCTGACACTGCTGCTACTACTGCGCTGGCTTGAGCTGAGTGAGGATCAAGACTGCGGTGGGCTGAGTTGGGTCAGCGTTGACGTATGGGTCGTCCTCGCCTGGCCATCCCACGTAGTTGCGGGTGTTGTATTCAGCGATGAATGGGCGGGTGCCAACTGGCATCGACGGCACGTCATCCACGAATACCTTTTGAATCTCTGCAAGAGCCGCGTCACGGGCGGACTGGTCGGTTGCGTTTGCGTACTCCGCAAGCTTGGCAGTTACTTCCTTGTTGTCGTAGCGGCCAAAGTTGTAGTCAGCTGCCTCGCCGAGTGGCTTGAGGAAACGGCCGTCCATGATGTCGGAGTACAGGTCGTACGGGGTAGCTCCCGTGTCAGTCCAGTGCAAGATGGCCTGGAAGTCACCGTTGCTCTTGGTCTCCCACCACGAGTCGGAGTCTGGAGTGTCAACGGTTGCGTCTACACCGATCTCCTTAACTGAGTCCGCGATGAGCGAGATACCGGTGACGTAGTCGTTCCAGCCCTGAGGAACCTCGAGCTTGAAGGTGACGGGTGCGCCGGATGGGTCGATGAGCTTGTCACCGTTGTAGGTGTAGCCAGCGTCGGTCAGGACCTTCTTGGCGCCTTCTACGTCAACCTTGTAGTTGACGTCCTTGAACGCTGGGTTGATGTAGGCGTCACCCGCAGGGGTGGGCAGGCCGGTCACGGAGGTGATGGCAGGAACGCCGCCCTCACGTGCGATGGTCTGGTGCTTTTCGCGGTCGATAACCATGTTCACGGCCTTGCGGAAGGCGAGGTCATTGAATGGCTTTTCCTGAGTGTTGACGAACATCGTGTCAATGCCCAAGCCGGCCGCTGCCCAGTACTTGTTGTTCTCGGAGTCCTTGTCCAGGTATGCAGACTGGACGTTCGGGATGAAGGCCTGTGCCCAGTCGGCGTCGCCGTTGGCGAGTGCGGTGGTCAGAGCCGTGTTGTCGTTGTACGAGACGTAGTACAGGGTTGGTACGGCTAGTTCGCCGCCCCAGTAGTCGTTACGAGCGGAAAGCTCAACGGACTGGGTGGAGAAGCTCTTGAGAGTGTAGGGACCGGTGCCCACTGGGTTCTGGTTGACCTCGATGGTTGGGTCAGCAACGCCTTCCCAGATGTGCTTGGGCACGATGTACTTGTGCAGGACCTTGTCCTGCTTCACAAACATCGAGTTTTCAAAGGACAGGGTGACCTTGTTGCCGTCGAGCTTAATGTCTGTGATGCCGAGCGAGGCGTTGTCCAGTTCTGGCTTGTCCTTGAGGAGCTGGAAGGTAAACGCAATGTCTTCCGCGGTGAAGTCTTGGCCGTCGTTCCACTTCACGCCGTCGCGGGCGGTCAGTTCGATGGACTTGTAGTCGTCAGCCCACTTGAGTTCAGAGGCGAGCCATGGCTTGATGTCTGCGCTGGGGTCCACGAGGTTCACGATGGCCAGTGGCTCGAAGATGGCGTTGATGTAGCCGAGCTTGACTGCCGAGGAGTCGCCCACCCATGGGTTGTTAGATTCGGTGGCGATTGCGCCGTCTGGCTTGGCAATGGTCAGCGCCGCGGTGCCTACCGTGTTGCCGCTGTTGTTGGCGTCCGTGGAGTTGGTGTCGGTTTTGGTGTTCTCTGCGTCATTGTTGTCGCCGGATGAGGAGCATCCGGTCAGAGCCAACGCTGCCGCAAACGTTGCTACGGCGAGCTTGGAGTAGAGCTTCATCGCTTTCTCCCTGTTTGGAGGATGGTGTGGATTGCCAGGGCGGTGGTGGCCACCCTGGCGGGTACTGCGCGGGTATGTGGTCTCTTTGCGACGATCCGGCCAGTGTGTTGGCCGGTGCCGTTGGGAGGACGAACAGTGTTCGAACTGCTTCTTTGCTACTGCCACCACCCTCGCAATTGCTGTGTGGGTGGTCACATGTCCCGTTGACATGATTAACTTACTGTCTTGTAAGCAAGTAAATTAAGCCGGTTTATCAAACCGTTATGAGACGAGTCCTAACAGACCCGAAATTGGCTAAGTGATTGGGCTTCCAGCCACACTTAGGCAGGGACGTTTTGCCTCGTCTTGTACAGTGGTGTGCGACGTCACCACCACGTTTTCACCGATAACGGGCTTGAAGCGCACGCACGTGCAGATAAGGGTGGGCTGCCGAATGGTTGCCAAAAACAAGAGAACCGGACCGAGAACCGAGACACTCGAGCGCCGCAAGGAAATAGTGCGAGCCGCCGCAGAGGTCTTTGGCATCCGCGGCTACTACAACGGTTCTCTTGCCGAAATCGCCGAGCAGGTGGGAATGACCCACGCCGGTATCCTGCACCACTTTGGTTCCAAGGACCACCTGCTCCTTGAGGTCCTCAAATTCCGTGACTCCTCAGATGTGGAGCACCTCGAGGCACAGCACATCCCAGACGGCAAAGAGTTCTTTCAGCACCTGGTCAAGACGGCATTCAGCAATGAGAAGCGCATGGGACTCGTGCAAACCTATGCCGTCCTCTCCGCCGAATCAGTCACCGAGGACCACCCCGGGCGCGAGTACTTCCAACAGCGGTACAACACTCTGCGCGCAGAAGCCGCACACGCACTTCGGGTTATGTGCGAGCAAGAAGGCATCACCGAGCCAGAAACGATAGACCGCGCCTCGGCCAGCGTGCTAGCCGTCATGGACGGTCTGCAGGTCCAGTGGCTCCTTGACCCAAACGATGTGGAGCTTGCTAAGGCCAGCGAGTTTGCCATTGAGGCGATTGTGACCGCCGTCTTGAGCCCGGGTGCTTCACACCTGGACTAGATTTCAGGAACACGGGTACAAAACACGGGTACAAAAAGAGTGGCGGACCCGGAATTCCGAGCCCGCCACCCTCACGGCCACCACCGTTGGCGTGTCCCCACACAACCTCCAGCAGCAACCACACGCACCCACCCGCTTCAGCTGCCCTGCCTGACCTTCGGCGGATGATAGGTGCGATGCTTTACGCCCAGCCTTCTGCCGGGCAAATTACTCAACCACTCAACTACGAAACAACCGGCAGCCAAATGCGCATAGTGGCCGGTCCGCGGTTTCCCCACTGCGAGTACGGACGAAGTGGAACGGAGACCGTGCGCTCGCTGAGCGGCGTGGCGTCGGTCCGGTATGGCCAGTCAGCCGCACCCGAGTCGAGTACGCGGAACGTGCCGCGCACCTCGGTGCCCGCCCCGGCAGATCCAGACCCACCACTGAGCAGTTCCCCGGTGAACGCAACGTCGTCCACGTCCAGGTCATCGGGCAGATCCACCGATTCCAAACAGTAGATCTGCGGCCCCACCTGCACGGCCACTGAGCCGCGAATCGCGTCGATACGCGGATCTGGGGTGAGCACGATGGGCTCGTGGCCAAAGTCGAGTTCGATGATCTCGCCCGGCTCAAACGGCCCTGAAACGCTCACATAACCCGGCTCGATTTCACGCGTGGAACCACCGCGCGTGAGCGTGGCGTTACGCGCCCACGCTGGAACGCGCAGGGACAAATCCCAACCTGCGGGAGAATCGTCGGAAATAACGACCCGCACCCGGCCCGTTTCCAGCAGCTCGCTGTCCAGCGTAAACGCGGCCCGCACACCCGAGTCCACGAGGGTGGACACGGCCGCGCTCGGGTACTGGTGGACCTGCACCTCGCTGCCGCGAGTGCTCGCCACATACGCCCCAAAGGACGCAATCGTGCGCGCAATATTGGTGGGGCAGCACGAAACCTCAAACCACGGAGCGCGCAGCGAGGCGTGCGCGCGCGGGCTGATCTCGTTGGGATCAGCCACCCGCCCGCGCACCCGCTGGTGCAGGGTGTTGGTGTAGAAGAAGGCGTCGCCCGTGTCTGCGAGCGCAGTGGCCACCACGTTGTGCAGTACGCGTTCGATGTGGTCGGCTTCCTTGGCTTGGCCATCCTGGAGCAGGAGCCGCCAGGCCACCATGGCCGAGCCGATTCCGG
>Ga0182744_1002908_pt1 | contig 13712 bp, 13 predicted proteins | sample eDN3rd30CKraftMG_FD_128525 | JGI IMG/M metagenome (GOLD analysis project Ga0182744, IMG submission 128525) | Enriched Miracle-Growth compost microbial communities from Emeryville, California, USA - eDNA 3rd pass 30_C Kraft MG (version 2) (version 2) ...
CTGGGTGACGCGCCGTTCAGTAGCCCAGGCATCTTGATCGAGCGAGTGCGTCAGTGGATGCGCGAAGGCATGCGGGAGGCATTGGGTGACCGTCGCTATGCCCCTGTGCTGATCGCCTTGGCCATCGGTGATCAAGCCGCCGTTGAGCGGTTGGACTGGCAGATTTTCAATCGCAGCGGGATCACGCATCTCGTATCGATCAGCGGCATGCACGTTACCTTGATTGCCGCTGTGGGCGGAGTGGCCGCAGTCTTCTTATGGCGACGCGCGCGCTGGTCAAGCATGCGCTTTGCGGAATATTTGCCCGCGCAAGTCGTCGGCGCCGGCGTTGCTTTGTGGGTGGCGCTGTTGTATTGCTTGCTGGCAGGGTGGGGTGTGCCCGCGCGACGCACTTTTTTTATGCTGGCAGTAGTGGCTTTGGCCGCGATCGTGCGCTTGCCATTATCTGCTTCACGCATACTGGCGTTGGCTGGGGCGGCGGTATCGTTACTGGATCCTTGGTCGGTATTGGCGCCTGGGTTCTGGCTGTCGTTTGGTGCGGTCGCGATTTTGTTGCGGGTCGGCGCCTCATTGGATTCGGGCGGGCGGCGCGAGCGGCCCGACTGGCGCATGCGATTGCACATGATGCTCGTGGAGTTTGGGAGGGTGCAGTCAGCAATCACGTTGGGGTTGGTGCCACTGCTGGCGTATTTAATGCAACAGGTTTCCTTGGCGTCGCCGTTGGTCAATGTATATGCCATTCCTGTTGTCAGTTTTCTGGTGACGCCGTTGGCACTGGCGTGCGCTGTATTGAGCGCGATTCCCGGAATGCACTGGCTGGCGCAGTGGGCCGGTGTGCTGGGACACGCTATTTTTGACGCCATGATGGTGCCTGTGACGTGGATGAGCACGTCAACTTGGGCCGTGATGGACGTCGCTGCGGCGCCGTGGCCATGGATGGTGTTGGCCTTGTTCGGTGTGGCGTGGGCGGTGCAGCCTCCCGGTTTGCCATTCCGTCATGTCGCTTGGTTGTTGATGGTGCCCATGTTGTGTTGGCGGCCGGACAGGCCGATGCCGGGACATTGGACATTGACGGCATTAGACGTAGGACAGGGCAGCGCCATCGTGATAGAGACCGCCACGCAGGTATGGCTGTTTGATACTGGCCCGATGACGCGCCAGGGTAACGACGCCGGAGAGCGCGTTGTCGCGCCGTTTTTGCGCGCGCAAGGTTATCGGACGCTAGACGGGCTTGTCGTGTCTCATGCCGATATGGATCATTCAGGCGGGCTGCGCAGTGTGCTGTCATTGGTTGCTGTAGGCCGCGCCTACTCCTCGTTTGATCTGCCTGCATTGATAAACAAGCAAAGTATGAGCAAGACGGCAGCGGAGCTATTTGTTCCCCTCCGGATGCCACAGTCGATGGCACGTTGCCAGGCCGGACAATCCTGGGACGTCGATGGGGTGCAATTTCGGTTTTTGCATCCCGATGTCATGGCAAAAGCCGATACTCCGGGAAATGCGCAAAGTTGCGTATTGATGATTCGTGGAGCATCACATACCGCTTTGCTGACCGGCGATATAGGCGTTGCGCAAGAGCGCGCGTTGGCTGCCTATCTACCGCATATCGATGTCGTGATGGCACCTCATCACGGATCGACAACATCGTCCAGCGAGGCACTTGTGCGCGCCGCCGGCGCCGATCACGTCATTGCGCAAGCGGGCTATATGAACCGATTTGGCCATCCGGCCCCGGCAGTACAAGCGCGTTGGACAGATGCCGGCGCGAATTTCTGGCGCACGGATCATGATGGCGCGATCGTGGCGATGTCGGAGCCGCAGGGACTGCGAGTGCAATCACAGGCTTGCGTGGCTAGGCGTTATTGGCATGGAAATCTGCCGCCGTCGACCTGTCTTGACAGCGGATGATTCGGTGCGTTCGTTCCCGTTGGGACTCCTCCCGCGATCGTGAGTCGGCTCGACCAGGCATTCAAGATCCCTGGCCGAATCGAAATTCATCCAGAAACTTAACGGGCTGATGATGGACTCCGCCTATCTGTCCAGCGCCGAATTCGGACGCCTGCAGGAAGAAGGGCTCAAAGAATGGCCTCCGATTGTGCGTGATTCCGGCTTTAGGCCGGAATAAAACCAAGCCTATGTAGCGGGGATCTGATCTCGTTTGTATCGGCCGCGTCTCTGTGTCTGCGTGATGGCTCAGTGTGTGGCTGGATCTTCTAAGGGTATACCCGTATGACCGCGCCGAGGCGGCTTTTTTTCCGGACAGCAAATCTCAAAAACCGATTGCGTTCTGTCTTTGTGTCCGTATAATAAGATTAAAGTCCAATAGATGGACATAAGAAACGAAATTTGGACAAGGACGGAGAAATGAGCTCAGTACCTATAACCTTGTTGTTTTCAGACGGCGTAGCGCGCCGTATCGAGGGGGAGCTGGGTGGCAGCGTCGTCGATGCGGCGTCAACGGCGGGCTTGGGCTTGCTGACGGACTGTAGTAACGGCAAGTGCGGCACCTGTACTGCGACGCTGGTGTCTGGCTGCCTGGAAATGGGTGATTACGACAAGGCTGTCCTGCCGGACAGCGATCGCGACGACGGCGCGGTGTTGACCTGTGTATCGAAAATCCAAGGCCCCTGCGTATTGGAGTTTCCCTACGACTCGTCGGAGGCCTTGGCGGACGAAGCTCCTCCGGTATCGGGTCGTATCGTGACCCTCACGCAGGTCGCGGCGGAAACGATGATGCTCGAGGTCGTGGTAGATACATCGGTTGAATTTCAACCAGGCCAATATGTACGCATGCGTCCGGAGGGTAGCGAGGAATGGCGCTCGTATTCCATGGCATGTGTGTCTGGCGTACAAACACTGACGTTCTACATTCGTTTAGTTGACGGCGGACATTTTTCCCACTGGCTGGTCAACGAGGCCGCAGTTGGAAAAACCATCGAATTGAGCGAGCCGCACGGCAGTTTCTTTCTGCGCGACGAATCACGGCCCCGGTTATTTATCGCGGGCGGAACAGGCTTGGCGCCGTTTTTGTCGATGCTGGAATCGATCGCGCAAGATCCTCAACAAATGGCCATTCCCACCACATTGTTGGTCGGCGTTCGGACCGGTGCCCATTTGTTTGCCCAGGAACAACTGCAGGCACTGACGCAACGCTGGCCCGATCTGGCCGTGCGTTATGCCGCCGAATGCGATCCCGTCGAAGGTTGCCACAACGGCTACGCCACCGAGCTGATTTCCGGGTTAACCGTGACACCGGATACCCGCGTTTATCTGTGTGGTCCTCCCGCCATGGTCGAGGCCGGCCGCAGCGCCGCCCAGGACGCCGGTTTACCACGGCGCGACATGCTCTGCGAGCGTTTCACCTGATCGTTCATCTACTTATTCAGGATCAAATCGTGTCTACATCTCTCTACAACCGTTTAGTCGATCTCAAAAATGGAACCATCGGCCGCGAGATTTTCTCTAGTAAAGACATCTTCGAAGAAGAGCTGGAAAAAGTATTCACGCGTGCCTGGCTGTTTGTGGGGCATGAAAGTCAGATTCCTAATCCGGGAGATTTTTTTACGTCCAGGATGGGTGCCGAATCCGTCATTCTGACGCGGGACAAAAAGAAAAAAGTTCACGTATTTCTGAATTCGTGCCGTCATCGCGGCATGAAAGTCTGTCAGTACGATCATGGCAACACTCAGTTGTTCACGTGTCCTTATCACAGCTGGAGCTATACCACCGAGGGCAAGCTCTTTGGCGTGCCGCAATACAAGGCGATCTACGAGGGATGCCTGAACAAAGAGGATTGGTCGCTCATCGAAGTTCCCAAAATTGCTACTTACAAGGGCACGGTGTGGGCGAGCTGGGACAAGGATGCACCCGATTTCCTCACCTATCTGGGTGACGCTAAAACACACTTGGATCTGGCATTAGACTGCCGCGATGGTCGTGAGGGCGGCTCGGAAGTCCTCGTGGGCGTACATAAATGGATCATCCCGTGCAATTGGAAGTTTGCCGCGGAAAACTTCTTGGGTGATACCTATCACAACGTAAGCCATCGTTCGGTTGATCTCATCGGAATCGGGCCCAGTGCGGAGGTCGGCGTCAAGGGGCGTCGCGATAACGAACTGGAGTATGCCAAGCATTTATGGGTCAATTTCCCGGCAGGACATGGCGTACATAGCGCCATCATTCCCGAGGACACGCCGTTTGTGGATACGTTTCAGAACAATCCGATTGTGCGGGAATATTTTGAGTATTGCCACGAAGAACGCAAGCGCCGCCTAGGTGCCGAACGCAATCGGTTGGTGCCCTTTGTCGGCACCATTTATCCGAACGTGTCTTTTCACGGAAAACAACCCCGCAATCTGTGCGTATGGCATCCTCATGGGCCGGAGCACACCGAAGCCTGGCGCTTTTTCTTGGTCGATGCCGACGCACCCCAAGAGGTGAAGGATTTCCTGCGCAGCTACTACATGCGCTATTCCGGCCCCGCCGGCATGACCGAGCAGGATGATATGGAAAACTGGAACTACGCAACGGCCGGCAGCCGGGGCGTCATTGCCAAACGTTATCCCTACAACTATCAACAATCCAAGGGGGCCGTGACTACTGATGGGCCCGTTGCGGGCAATGTGAGTTTGCAGGTCAGCGAGGAAAACCCTCGGCAGTTTTATCGCCGCTGGAGAGACTACATGAACGACGCGGATTGGGACACGTTGTTGGGCAAGAACGATGACGGGCCAGCGAGTTTCGCGGAATGAGCGAACATCTGAAAAAGCCGGTGGTCATCGTCACGGGCGGTACTTTCGGTCTGGGGGCGTCGATCACGCTTTCCCTTGCCCGCCAAGGGTATCAGGTGGTTGCCTTCGGCTTGGCAGAGGCTCAGGTATCCAGCACCGCATCGGGCTTCGATGCCGTGGAATCGGAAATCCAGGCGGCCAAGGTGAGTGACTGTGTCGATCTGCTGGAGGCCGACGTTTCCAGCGAGGCCGATGTGGCGCGCGTGGTCGAGCATACGATGTCCCGTTATGGGCGTATCGACGGTCTGGTCAATAACGCCGCTATCGGGCCATTGGGCACGGTACTCACCACGGAGCTAGGCACCGCACAGAAGATCCTAGCCGTGAACGTGCTGGGCATCTATCTGACGTCGCGCGCGGTGATTCCGCATATGGCGAGGGCTGGCAGGGGGTCAATCGTCAATATCGGCTCTGGCGCGGGCTATGGCAAACCGAATATGGCGATCTATGCGGCCAGCAAGGGAGCACTGTTGGGACTTTCGAGCGCGATGGCGTACGACCACTTTCATGACCATATTCGCGTCAACGTCGCAATACCCGGTGGTGGCGGCATTATGTCCGGGATGAGTGTTGGACGGTTTGGCGGGGACGTCGAGCTTTTCAAGCGCCGTGCAGCCCCTGGTTCGGTGGCGGGACGTCCGGTGATGGGTGGGGACCTGGCTAATGCGGTGAGTTTTCTACTGTCGGACCAGGCTGCCGCGATCACGGGCACCGTCATTGATGTGGGATGCTTTGCGGGTCAGGGCGGCCCCGTGCCCGCAAAACCTTAATTCAGTTGAGGAAAAAAATGAGCGAGAACGAAGTTCAAGAGCAACTTGAGCCGGTCGCCAAGATTGTGCGCGACGATCACTACTACGCGGTAAAACGCGAGATAGAAGAGTTTCTTTTCGACGAATGCGAGATGTTGGATAACCGCGAGTTCAAGGCATGGTTGGACACGCTGGCCGACGACTTGCAGTATTTCATGCCGATGACTTTCAACGTCAAGTTTGGAGCGCACGAGGCTAAAGAGCATACGCGTGTAGAAAAGGACATGAGTTGGTTCAACGAGGGAAAGTGGACGTTGACCAAGCGAGCCGAACAGATCATGACCGGCGTGCATTGGGCTGAAGAGCCATTGTCCCGCTTGTCACGCATGGTGAGCAATGTTCAACTGACCGCTATTGAGAAAAATGCCGAAGATCAAGACGAGGTTTCTGTCACCAGCCGTTTTCTGATGTACCAGAACCGGTGTGAGTACGAGGAATACTACTTTACGGGACGCCGTTACGACCGTGTGCGTCGCATTGATGGTCAATGGAAGCTGACGCGTCGGGAAATTCATTTACCTCAGAACGTGTTGTTGGCCAAAAACCTGACGATGTTCTTCTAGGAGCGGACGATGTTGAATTTGATGACGGTGCAAGTGGGACAGAAACTCAAATTGCGTGACGGCAGACTCGCCGAAGTCACGAGCAACATGGGTGACGGTATTTGGCTGGAGGTTCGATTTGCGACACCGGACGGCACGTTTCCCGATGATGCGGAGGGAGAGTTGCTGCACTGCGAGGAAGTATCCGGGTTGGCTGGGCAGGGTTGATACGTCGAGGGTTTGCGTATCCGCGCGGCCACATCACATTCCACAGTGGGGGACAGTCATGAGTCTCTATGCAGTACAGAAATTTCTATACAGCATTAATCGAGATGCCGAGGTGCAGCGCCGATATCGAGAGGATCGGGAACGCTTGCTCGCCGAAATGGATCTGACGGATGAAGAGCGCCAGGCCATTCACGATGGGGACATCGGCAAGTTATACGTGCTGGGCTGCAATGGGCAGCTCTTGATGCATTTCGCGCCGTTGCTTGGGATGCCCTGGGCCGACTACCTGGAGGCGATGAGAGAGGGCGTGCGCCGCTATGGGCCGGTGCGTGCCGGTATCTATGCCATGACAACCGGGACAGACGAAAAGATCGCAGGAGTATGAAATGAGTCTAGTATTCGCGGGAGTATGCAGCCATGCGCCGGGCATCACTGGACGCGCACATTTGGCCGAGCCCGATGTCCGGGATGATATCGTTCAGGGGTTCGGCCGGATGCGAGACCAATTAGAGCAGGCGCACCCCGATGCCGTGATTGTGATAGCGGCCGAGCACTTCGCCAACTTCTTCATGAACAACATGCCAGCCTATGCGATCGGCATGGCCGAGAGCTACGAAGGGCCGATCGAGGATCCGACATGGCTGGGCATCGAGAAAACGTCGGTACCGGGTAATGCAGATCTATCGCGCCGGATCATCACAGAGGTGATGCAAAGCGTTGACGTCGCCTACGCCGAAGAATGGAGGTTCGACCATGGCGTGATGGTGCCGTTGCATTTTTTGACGCCCCGTTATGACACGACGATCATCCCGGTGAATATTAATTGCCAAGGGCCTCCATTGACTCCATTGGCGCGCGCCTGGGCTTTTGGCGAGGCTCTGCGTCGGGCTTGCGACGATGTACCCGAACGCATTGCCATCATCGGAACCGGAGGGATCTCTCACTGGCCCGCCACACCTGACTCGGGGCGTATCAACGAGCCATGGGATCGTGATTTCATGCAGCGCTGGTGCGCCAACAATCGCGAAGACCTGCTTTCATACAAGGACGAAGACATTTATCGGGACGCCGGTCAGGGCGGTTTTGAAATCCGGACTTTTATCTCTGTTGCTGCGGCCGCGCGCGGCAAAGGTGAGATACTCTCTTTCCGTCCTGTTCCGATCTTCGCCGTCAGTTGTACAACGGCGTCCATGGCGGTGGAATGAATTGGCCGGCTGATGCAACGCGCCGACGATGTTTATTAGCACAAAAAATACGGCCAGAGTTCCTCTGGCCGTATTTCATCATCGCAAAGAAGCAGGGATTCAATTGCCTTTGCTGATATCGACGCCGAGCGCAAAGGATAATTGGTTGGCGCGCTCGACGATTTGCGGCCCAAGTCTTTTGACGGCAGATTCAGTCAACCGAGTGGCTGGGCCGAACAGGGCGAGTGACCCGAGGACGCCATTCTGGTCATAAAAAGGAGCGGCAACCGCGACAGCACCTTCGATGAGTTCATTACGGCTGATGGCATAGCCGAGTTGACGTGTACGGGCCAATTCCTTGCGGAATAGGCCAAAATCCAGATTCACCCCTTGAGCATACCGCTCGAGGTTGCTTTCGACCTCGGGTTTGAATGCCAGAATGGCGCGACCGGATGCGCCAATGACGAGGCGCTCCAGATAGCCGACCCCACGTTTGAAGTTCAGAGGTTGCGGGCTTGGCATCTCCGCCAGGCACAGTCGTCTGTCAGCTTGTTCGACAAAGACGGCCACGGTTTCCTGTGTTTCCGTCCATAGCTCACGCATGATCGGCTCGGCGATGGTAGCGATGTCCAGTGAAGTCGTCCAGACATGAGACAGTTGAGCGACTGCCGGACCCAGACGGAAACGCTGAGGGTCACCTGAAGAGGTAATGAATCCCTTTGTTTCCAACGTGTAGAGCAGACGGTATAGCGTGGGTCGGCTGAGATTGACGCGTTGTAAGAGTTCACTGGCGGTCAGTTCGGCTTGGTCGCGTGAAAACGCGAGCAGCACGTCCAATGCTCGATGCACGGCGCGAACACTATCGCCACTTTTTTCGTCTGGTACGGGAGTCGACTCAGGAGCCTTTACTTTCATTGGAAGGTTTCCATTTGAGGGGGCTTGAGTCTACCGCGACGATGCCCCCTGTATTCGTTCACTTGTAACGATTCTACAGAAGCGCTTGAGTTTTTCTTGTTGTCCACATGATAATACTAAAGTCCGATGTATGGACAAATCAATAATCATGGGAGACTTAGTAATGAAGATCTTGAAACGATTGCCTCGCGCGTTGGCCTGTATGCTCGTCGGTCTTTGCGTCTTCTCGGCGGCAGCTCATGCCAGATACCCCGATCATCCTGTCAGTGTGGTTGTCGGTTTTGCGCCAGGTGGCACTAATGACATTCTGGCTCGCCTGATCGCCGCGAAATTGCAGGCCAAACTGCAACAACCTTTTGTGGTCGAAAACCGTGCAGGTGCGAATTCAATCATTGCCGCCGAATACGTGACTCGTGCGCCTGCGGACGGCTACACCATCTTTGTGGCTTCCAGCGGAGCATTGACGATTAATCCCGCCGTGTACTCAAAGCTGGGCTACAAGCCCTCGGACTTTAAGCCGGTAGCGTTGCTGGGCAGCTTTCCTTTGGTCGTTTCGGCCAATGCCAGCTTGCCAGCCAACTCGCTGGCAGACCTGAAGACGATTGCCAGCAAACGTTCCGACAACACACTCAATCACGGCGTTGGCTCGTCGACATTTCAACTGGCGGCGGAATACTACGCTCGTCAGGCCGGAATCAAATTGGTCAATATCAGCTACCGTGGCACAGGTCCCGCGGTGACGGCGTTGCTGGGCAACGAGGTGGATATCGGCTTCTTTGACATCGCGGGCGTCATCGCGCAGATCAAAGCAGGGAAGATCAAACCATTAGCAGTGACGACGGCAGAACGGTCGCCTCAATTGCCCGATGTCCCAACCATTGCTGAGTCGGGCGTACCGGGGTATGACGTCCCTATCTGGACGGCGTTGGTGGTCTCTAAAAATACCCCTGATGAAGTGGTGCAGACGTTGCAAGGTGCACTGAAAGAGATCCTGGCGGATCCGGATACAGCGGCAAAATACGAACCCTTGGGGATGATGCCAGGCAATGCCGATGGCGCGGACTTGCAAAAACGCATTGACGATGATTTGGCCCGCTGGGATAAGGTTGCAAAAGAAGCGAACATTCGCGTCAATTGATATGGCATGGCGACCGCGGCATCAGATGCTGCGGCGCTTGCGGCTTTGCAAAAAGAGGACAGCGAACGTTGGGCACAAGTCGCCAAAGCGTCCAACATTAAGCTGGAATGAGGTATGGAAAATGTCCTACCGAACGATCGTCTCACTCAAGAGTACGCCCTCTATCCGGCAGCTGAGGGCGTTTGTCGCTGTGTATCACACAGGCAGCCTATCGGCCGCCGCAGAGACCTTGGCCTTGACGCAGCCCGCCGTCACGCTGTTGTTGAAAGAGCTGGAAGACAAGCTCGACGTTAAGTTGTTTGATCGCACGACACGCTCTTTGCGCCGCACGCATGCCGCGGCCGAGGCAATTGTTTATGCGGAGCGGGCGTTGGCAGATCTGTCCGCACTGGGCGAGCGTATGTTGGATCTCCGTGACGTCAAGCGAGGCAGAGTACGTCTGTCGGCGACATCGACAGTGGCTCAGACACTTTTGCCAGCGGTGATACGGCAATATGCGCAGCGCTATCCGAACGTGCGAGTCGCTGTGGACGATTGTGCGCCTGGTGAGTTTGTGGAACGTATGTTGGGGGATCAAGTCGATTTCGGAGTCGGGGCTCTGGAAGGACCGGTTCCAGGACTGGTGCAAAATGTTGTTCTGAACGATACCTTGTACGCGGTGGCGACGTCGAACGATTTTCACGATAGTCGCCCCATGACGTGGAAGCAATTGTCGGAGCGCCCTGTGATTGCTGTGCAGGCGGGCTATGGCATCAGGCGATCGATTGATCGCGCGGTCGCGGCTGCGGGCATCGAGTTGCAGATCACGCAAGAGGTCTCTCTGTTGACGACCGCACTAGCCATGGCAGCCAGTGGGATGGGGATTGCGATCATTCCGCAGTCAATGTTCGTGCGGACACATTACCCGAATATGGTAGGGCGACGGTTGATAAGGCCGGTCGTTCCGCGTGTGTTGGCGGTCGTGTGCAAGGAAAACCGACAGTTGTCTCCGGCGGCGCAAGCATTTGTGGATCTGTTGCCTGGCGCGATGGCGGGTTAGCATGAATTAAATTTTCTTATAAATAGATAAAAAGAGATCGTTTGTCGTGCGCAAAGAGTGATTCCTAAACTGGGCTGATCCAACACACCCTGGTATCAGCGATCATGACTGCATCTCAAAAACATAGCGTAATCATCGTAGGCGCGGGCCCCGTAGGATTGACTGTGGCGATGGACCTGGCCTGTCGTGGGGTCGAGGTTTTGGTGCTCGACAAGCGATATCGCGGCGAGGCCCCCAGCGTCAAATGCAATCACGTGTCGGCGCGGTCGATGGAGATTTTTCGTCGGTTGGGCGTGGCCGCGACGGTTCGAGCAGGGGGGTTACCGGACGAGTACCCTCACGACATTGCTTATCGCACGAGTGCCACGGGTATTGAACTGACCCGCATTCCTATCCCCGGACGTGTTGGCCGGCTGCGTAACGAATCGGGACCGGATACCGATTGGCCCACCATGGAGCCGCCGCATCGCATCAATCAAATATATCTTGAGCCCATCTTGTTCGCCCACGCAGAAACGTTGCCTGGTCTGACGATTAAAAATCGTTTTGAGGTTTCCGAAGTGACGCAGGACGAGCAGGGCGTGCGTGTTCAAGGGTGTGATCTGGACTCTGGAGAAACGCTGACATTTGGCTCCCAGTACCTGGTGGGTTGCGATGGCGGCCGCTCGTATATTCGGACAGCTATCGGTGCGAAGTTGGTCGGCGATGCGGTGATCCAGCGTGTGCAATCGACCTATATCCGAGCTCCCAAGTTATTGGAGATGTTCCGTTATCAGCCGGCCTGGGCGACCTTTTCCCTGAACCCACGACGCTGCGGCAATATGTACGCGATTGATGGCAAAGAGCGCTGGCTGATTCACAACTATCTGCGCGATGATGAGGCCGATTTTGAATCTGTCGATCGGGATGCCGGTATCCGGCAGATCTTGGGCGTAGGTGAGGACTTCGAGTACGAGGTTATTAGCAAAGAGGATTGGTACGGGCGACGCCTGGTCGCCGACAAGTTCCGGGATCGCAGGATCTTCATTTGTGGTGATGCCGCACATTTATGGGTTCCGTATGCCGGCTATGGTATGAACGCCGGTATCGCGGATGCCGCTAACCTGGCATGGATACTGGCGGCGGTGGTACAGGGCTGGGGCGACGAACGCATGCTGCAGGCCTACGTCAGCGAACGGCATCCGATTACGTCCCAGGTTTCATATTTCGTGATGGATCACGCGCATGCGATGGCGACGGAGCGACGTATTGTCCCCGAGAATATCGAGGCACAGGACGAGGTGGGCGAAGCTGTGCGTCGGCAGGTAGGACAACGCGCCTATGATCTGAACGTGCAGCAATATTGCTGCGCTGGTCTGAACTTTGGATACTTCTACGATCAATCCCCGCTGATCGTCTACGATGAAGAAAAACAACCCGCTTACACGATGGGCAGCTTTACGCCGTCGACCGTACCGGGCTGCCGTGTCCCGCACTTTGTGTTACCTGATGGGCATTCGCTATATGACGCGATGGGAGCGGACTATTGCGTGTTGCGGTTAGACCCGGATGTTGATGTTCAACCGTTGCTGCAGGCAGCGACAGTACGCGGGATACCGTTCAACGTATTGGATATTGACCGCGACAGTGCGCCAGAGCCGTATCGTCATGCTTTGTTGATCGCACGTCCTGACCAACATGTGGCTTGGCGTGGCGACGTTTTACCGGCCGATCTGACTGCATTGCTAAATAGGCTCAGAGGAGCCGATCAAGCGCCGTAAAGTATTGCAGGAAACTCCATTTGTAAATGCGGATAGTGAGGGCTATGGCCGTGGTGAGCCATAACGACGCAGAATACGCTCTGCGCATCGCCATGGAGGGTCGCGCCTGCCTTGCGTCTGAAGAAATAGGTTTGGAGCCTGCATCAGTCGTTAGGACAGCCGGTCGTCTAGGCAGGGAAAACAGCCGTTTCGGCGTGGAGGGGTGTTTGACCTACCGAGCGCGGCATGGTGCCTAGTCGATCACAAACTAGAGCCGCCATCGACGGTCAAAAGTGTGCCGGTGACATAGGCAGCCTCCTCTGAGGCCAGGAATAGTGCGGCGTTCGCAATATCCCATGGCGTGCCTTGACGGCCTATGGGACATCGCGAGTCTCGAAATTCATGGCCCCGGACCGCTTCCGCTTCATTGGCATACAGTGCGTCGGCGTGTGGGGTGCGTATCATGCCTGGAACGATGCAATTGCAGCGGATCTGTTCATGGGCATATTGCCGTGCGATGACCCGTGTCATATGGTTGAGCCCGGCTTTTGATGTGCTGTAGGACAGAAACTGCATCGGACTCCACTTCAGGCTGGCGGTCGACGAGACATTAATGATAGAGCCGCCTCCGCGTATGCGCATGTGCGGCAAGACGGCGCGCGACACCGCCATCGTGCCGCGCAGATTGACCGCCATCACCTGATCCCACTCTTCGTCTTTGACGGCAAGCAGGTCGCCCTGAATTTCGATGCCCACGTTGTTATGCAGAACGTCAATGCCGCCATACCGCTTGGCGACATCCGCCACGACATCCTCAATCTGCACAGTGTCGGTAACGTCTAGGGGCAGAGCAATGGCGTGTTGGCCCTTTGCACGAATCAGGTCTGCCGTTTCTTCCGCGGCAGCTAGTGATCTATCCGTACAGATTACTGTGGCGCCTTCTTGCGCGAATCGTATGGCACAGGCTGCGCCATTGCCGACCTGATCGCTTGACGTAAATGATTTCTTGAGCGTGCCCGCACCCGAAACCAAGGCAATCTTCCCAGCTAATCTCATTTTCTACTCACAACGTGTTTGGGGGCGCGCTACCGATTTCAGTCGCGCGTAAACTCGGCGCCGCCTTTAGGTCGGATGTAACGGGGTATGGGCAGTCCGGCCTTTTCGGCGGCGGCGAGGATGGAGTCTTCGATGGCTCCTGCGTCTCGAATATTGGCGAATTCGTTATTGACGAAATTGATATTGGCGCCGAAGACCACCATAAAACCTTCCGCATGCTCGCGCGCGTTTTCAGGCACAGAGAAGGTATGCACAGAGCCACCGGGTTCGTA
>Ga0182744_1002914_pt1 | contig 13698 bp, 13 predicted proteins | sample eDN3rd30CKraftMG_FD_128525 | JGI IMG/M metagenome (GOLD analysis project Ga0182744, IMG submission 128525) | Enriched Miracle-Growth compost microbial communities from Emeryville, California, USA - eDNA 3rd pass 30_C Kraft MG (version 2) (version 2) ...
ATCGTCGCCAAGAAGGCGACCAGCAAGGACGAGATCAACGCCGCGATGAAGCGCGCATCGCAGCAGGAGCTCAAGGGCATCCTCAACACCACCGACCACCCGAACGTATCGGTCGATTTCAACCACGACCCGCACTCCTCGACGTTCCACGTCGACCAGACCAAGGTGATGAACGGCACGCTGGTGCGCGTGCTCTCCTGGTACGACAACGAGTGGGGCTTCTCCAACCGCATGGCGGACACCGCCGCCGCGATGGGCAAGCTGATCTGATCCTTCGATCCGTTATCCTCCAAAGGGCGTGCCGCGAGGCGCGCCCTTTGACTAGGCAGCAGGGCGATCCATGGCTTCGTTTCGTACGCTCGATCAGGCCGACCTGAAGAACAAGCGCGTTCTGGTCCGCCTCGATCTCAACGTTCCGATGGAAAACGGCAAGGTGAGCGATGCGACGCGCATCGAACGCGCCGCGCCGACGATCACCGAGATCGCCGACAAGGGCGGCAAGGTCATCCTGCTGTCGCACTTCGGCCGCCCGAAGGGGCGCGATCCGAAAGAATCGCTCAAGCCGGTCGCGGCGGAAGTCGCCCGCGTCATCGAGCGGCCGGTCGCCTTCGCCGACGACTGCATCGGCGAGACCGCAGAGAAGGCCGTCGCCGCGATGAAGCCCGGCGACGTCCTGTGCCTGGAGAATACCCGCTTCCACAAGGGGGAAGAGAAGAACGACCCCGCCTTCGTCGAGGCGCTGGCGAAACTCGGCGACATCTGGGTCGCCGACGCCTTCTCCGCCGCGCACCGCGCGCACGCCTCGACCGAAGGGCTCGGCCACCGGCTTCCGGCCTACGCCGGCCGCTCCATGCAGGCGGAACTCGAAGCCCTGACCAGGGCGCTCGAAGCGCCGGCGCGCCCGGTCGCCGCCATCGTCGGTGGCGCCAAGATCTCCACCAAGCTCGACCTTCTCGCCAACCTGCTCGACAAGGTCGACGTGCTCATCATCGGCGGCGGAATGGCCAACACGTTCCTCGCCGCGCAGGGCAAGGCCATGGGCAAGTCGCTGTGCGAGACCGCGCTGCTCGACACCGCCCGCGACATCATCGCCAAGGCGAAGCAGAAGGGCCGCGAGATCGTGCTGCCGGTCGATGCCGTGGTGGCGCAGAAGTTCGAGGCGAACGCCCCTTCGCGCACGGTGAGCGTCGACGCCATCGGTGCCGACGACATGATGCTCGACATCGGTCCGCAGACCGTCGAACACGTCCTCGCTGTGATCGGCCGCATGAAGACGCTGGTCTGGAACGGCCCGTTCGGCGCGTTCGAGATGAAGCCGTTCGATGCCGGCACAATGGCGGTCGCCGGGGCTGTCGCAAGGCTGACATCGGAAGGCCGGATCGTCTCGGTTGCCGGCGGCGGCGACACCGTCGCCGCGCTCAATGCCGCGGGCGTGGCGGGGCAGCTTACCTATGTCTCGACGGCGGGCGGCGCGTTCCTCGAATGGATGGAAGGCAAGGCCCTGCCGGGCGTGGAAGTATTAAGGGTTAAGTAGCACCGCCCTTCCCATCGGGCGCGGCGCCACGCTAAATTCCCGCCCGAAATTGCCCCGATTTTCCAATTATCGATGCCGGCATCGCGCCGGACAAAACGGAGATTTTGGATGAACCTCGCCGAACTCAACAAGGTTGCAAAGGCCATGGTCGCGCCGGGCAAAGGCATCCTTGCCGCCGACGAGTCCTCGGGCACGATCAAGAAGCGTTTCGACGCCATCAAGGTGGAATCGACGGAAGACAATCGCCGCGACTATCGCGAATTGATGTTCCGCTCTACGGACGCGATGAAGAACTATATCTCGGGCGTCATCCTCTACGACGAGACGATCTGGCAGAAGGCCAAGGACGGCACCCCGCTCGTCAAGCTCATCGAGCAGGCCGGCTCGATCCCCGGCATCAAGGTCGACGAGGGCACCGAAGCGCTGCCGGGCTGTCCCGGCGAACTCATCACCCGCGGCCTCGACAAGCTGGCCGGCCGCCTGACGAAATACTACGAGCAGGGCGCGCGCTTCGCGAAGTGGCGCGCGGTGATCGACATCGGCGCCGGCATCCCGAGCTGGACCTGCGTCCACGCCAACGCCCATGCGCTCGCGCGCTATGCCGCGCTGTGCCAGCAGGCGCAGATCGTGCCGATCGTCGAGCCGGAAGTGCTGATGGACGGTGCCCACGACATCGACCGCTGCGTCGAGGTCACGACCTGGGTGCTGAAGGAAACCTTCCAGGAGCTGTTCTACAACAAGGTCCAGCTCGAAGGCATCGTGCTCAAGCCGAACATGGCGATCGCCGGCAAGAAGTCGCCCAAGCAGGCCGGCGTGCAGGAAGTCGCCGAGAAGACCGTGAAGATGCTCAGGGACTGCGTGCCTTCTGCCGTGCCGGGCATCGCCTTCCTGTCGGGCGGCCAGTCCGACGAGGACGCCACCGCGCATCTCGACGCGATGAACAGGATCGGCAACCTGCCGTGGGGCCTCACCTTCTCCTACGGCCGCGCGCTGCAGCACGCCGTGCAGACGACCTGGCTCGGCAAGGCCGAGAACGTCCCGGCCGCCCAGAAGGCGTTCGCACACCGCGCCCGCATGAACGGCCTCGCCGCCAAGGGCGAGTGGAAGGCCGACCTCGAGAAGAAGGCGGCCTGAGCCGCCTTCCACCGATGGGCGGGGCGAGCGCTCCCGGCGTCCGCCCCGCGCATCCCTTCACGCCAGTTTCCAATTCCAACCCGATTTCCGGTGTACCATCGGGTCATGGGATCGAATAACCACCAGCCTCCCTCCCTGGACGGACGCCCCGCGCCGCGGCTTTACCTCGTCGCGCCGTCTGAGGCGGACATACCGGTGCTGGCGGCTGAAATCTCCGCCGTGGCGGAAGCCGCCGACGTCGCGGCCGTATTGCTGCAGCTTCCGGACGCCGACGAGCGTGCGCAGACCAACCGCATCAAGTCGCTCGCCCCCGCGATACAGAAAAGCGGCGCGGCGGCGATCGTCGAGGGCCATCCCGAGATCGCCGCCCGTGCCGGCGCGGATGGCGTCCATCTCGCCGGTACCGAAGCGCTCGCGCAAGCGCTGCCGGCGCTCAAGCCGGCGCGGATTGCCGGCGCGGGCGGGCTTCGCACGCGCCATGACGCCATGGTCGCGGCCGAAAGCGGCGCGGATTACGTGATGTTCGGCGAACCGCAGGACGGGCGACGTCCTTCCTTCGAAGCCGTGCTCGACCGCGTCGCATGGTGGGCGGAAGTCTTCGAGATTCCCTGCGTCGCCTATGCGGAGCACATCACGGAAATCGAACCGCTGTGCGCCGCGGGCGCGGACTTCATCGCCATCGGCAAGGCCGCCTTCGACGATCCGCACGCGCTGGCTGCGGCGATGAACGCGGCCGCGCAGGCGCTCGCGAAGTCGCCGGCATGAGCGGCGCGCGCACGAGGCTTGCGGCCGTGCTGCTCGCCGCCGCGCTGCTGATCCCGCCGCAGACGGCAGACGCGCAACTGCAGATCATGCCGCAGCCCAAACCGGCCCAGCCTTCGACCAGCCGGAAGCCCGCGCCAAAGCCCGCCGCCAAGGGCAAGGAGAGCGACCGGAAGCCGACCGCTCCCGAAGGAAAGCCCGATGCCGCGCCGGATAGCGCAGGCGCCGGGAATGTCGACGTCGCCTATGGCGCCTACCAGCGCGGATGGTTCCTGACGGCGTTCCGGGAAGCGACCAAGCTCGCCGAAGCCGGCAACAGCAAATCCATGACGCTCCTCGGCGAGCTTTACGCGCAGGGGCTCGGCGTTCCCAACGACGACAAGAAGGCCGCCGAGTGGTACCGCCTCGCCGCCGAACGGGGCGATCCCGAAGCGATGTTCGCCCTTGCGATGTTCAATTTCGGCGGCCGTGCCGGTCTGCACGACCGCAATGAAGCGGTGCGCCTGCTCGCCGCCGCCGCCAAGCTCGGCCACGCCGCCGCATCCTACGATCTCGCGCTGCTCTATCTTGAAGGCAGGCAGTTTCCGCAGGACTTCAAGCGCGCCGCCGAACTGTTCCGCGCGGCGGTGGACCGCGGCAATCCGGAGGCGCAATACGCGCTGGCGACTCTCTACAAGGAAGGTCACGGCGTGCCGAAGGACGAGCGGGAAGCCACCCGGCTTCTCGGCGCCGCCGCGCTTGCCGGCAATATCGATGCGCAAGTGGAATACGGCATCGCGCTGTTCAACGGCATCGGCATCGACAAGGACGAGAAGAAGGCGGCCAAATACATCGCCGACGCCGCCAAGGCCGGCAGCCCGATCGCGCAAAACCGCCTCGCCCGCATGTATATGATCGGGGGCGGCGTGCCGGCGGACCCCGTCGCCGCGGTGAAATGGCACACGATCGCCAAGGCCCAGGGCCGCGGCGATCCCGAACTCGACAGCTTCGTGAGCCGGCAGACGGCGCAGACGCGCGCCGCCGGCGAAGCGGCCGCCAAGCCGTGGCTCGACATGATCGCCAATTCGCGCTCTTGACGGATGGACGCGCGCAAGCGCACATCGCCCCGCTCTCCCCGCTTATTTCCGGCGTATCCTCATGATCCACTCCGCCCTCATCAATGTCATGGTCGCCGCCGCCCGCAAGGCCGCGCGCAGCCTCAACCGCGACTTCGGCGAGGTGGAGAAGCTGCAGGTGTCGCTCAAGGGGCCGGCCAATTTCGTGAGCGCCGCCGACAGGCGCGCCGAGGACATCCTGCGCAACGAACTGCTCAAGGCGCGTCCCGGCTATGGATTCCTCGGCGAGGAAGGCGGCAGCCAGCCCGGCACCGACGGAACGCATACCTGGATCGTCGATCCGCTCGACGGCACCACGAACTTCCTGCACGGCATTCCGCAGTTCGCCATCTCGATCGGCCTGCGGCGCGAGGACACGCTGGTCGCCGGCCTGATCTACAACCCGATCACCGACGAGCTGTTTACCGCCGAGCGCGGCAAGGGCGCCTTCCTCAACGATCAGCGCCTGCGGGTGGCGGCGCGGACCCGCCTCTCCGAGGCCGTCGTGGCTTGCGGCCTGCCGCACATGGGGCGCGGCGATCTCAAGCATTTCCTCAAGGAGTTCTCGCTGGTGCAGGAGCGCGTCGCCGGCTTGCGCCGCTTCGGCTCGGCCGCGCTCGACCTGGCATGGACCGCCGCCGGCCGGCTCGACATCTATTGGGAGCGCAACCTCTCGCCCTGGGACATGGCCGCCGGCATCCTGCTGGTGCGCGAGGCGGGCGGCTTCGTCTCCGACGGCAACGGGAACGATGCCATGCTCGCCACCGGCGACGTCGTCGCGGGCAACGAGACGCTGCACCGGGAATTGCTGAAAATGCTTCAGAAGGCCTGAGCAGGCGCGGCGCGGCACCGCCGCGTTAACGCTGAGGGCAGTCCCTTTTCCCGCTGCGCCGCCCGACGCACATGAGGGACTTACCTTCAGCCTTCGATGTGCCATATTCCTCCGACTGTTGAACTTCTGCCGCCAATTGTGGAACTGGCCTGCGCGGCGAGGTTCGCGTACCTTGGCGGATAGAATTCGATTATAATACCGGCGCAGTTCGGCCGAGCCTGCACGCGGGTCCGGCGGCGAACATGCCCCTTACGCACGGTGAGCTCCGCATGGCGCAGCGCGAAATCGTCGTCGATCTCTTCAAGGTCACTCCGCCACGCATCTTCCTCGTGCGGATGCTGGTGTTCCTGACCCTGTGCGGCCTCGTCGCCTTCGTCCTGCACAAGCAGATCTTCAATGCCTTCCTCGCCAATCCGGGCCTGAACGCGCTGATCATCGGCGTGCTGCTGATCGGCATCCTGCTCGCGTTCCGCCAGGTGCTGCGGCTGTTCCCCGAAATCCATTGGGTCAACAGCTTCCGCCTCGCCGATCCCGGGCTCGCGCGCGCCCGCGCGCCGGTGCTGCTCGCGCCGATGGCCGCCATGCTCGGCGAGCGCGGCAGCCGGACGGCGATCTCCCCGCAGATCATGCGCAGCGTGACGGACTCGATCGCCTCGCGCCTCGACGAGTCGCGCGACACCTCGCGCTACATGACGGGCCTGCTGATCTTTCTCGGCCTGCTCGGCACGTTCTGGGGCCTGATCGAAACCATCGGCTCCATCGGCACGGTCATCCAGGGTCTCAAGGCCGGAGGCGATGCCGCCAGCATGTTCGATTCGCTGCGCGAGGGCCTCGCCCAGCCGCTAGCCGGCATGGGCATCTCGTTCTCGTCCTCGCTGTTCGGCCTCGCCGGCTCGCTGATTCTCGGCTTCCTCGACCTGCAGACGAGTCAGGCGCAGAACCGCTTCTATACCGAGCTCGAGGACTGGCTCGCGACCACCGTGCGCGACCTCGCGAGCGACGGCGGCGCCTCCCTCGCGGTGAGCGGCGCCAATGCCGAAATCCGCAGCGCGATGGAGCGCTTGCGCGAAGCCATCGCGGAAACCGGCTCGAGCAAGGCCGCCACCAACGCGATGGCGAGCCTCGCCGAAGCCATCCAGGGTCTCGTCCAGAACATGCGCGCCGAGCAGCAGATGATCCGCAACTGGGCCGAGGCGCAGGCCGACCAGCACGAACGCATCCGCAAGCTGCTCGAAACGCTGGCGCGCGAGAAGGAAAAGGCGTGAGCCGGCGCAAGCGAAAGGAGCGCGTCTGACATGGCGCTTGCCCGTGGCCGCCGCGAGCGCGGCGTCGATTACTGGCCCGGCTTCGTCGATGCCCTGTCGACCCTGATCCTCGGCATCGTCTTCCTGCTGACGCTGTTCGTCGTCGTGCAGTTCTTCCTGTCGCAGGAAGTCGCCGGCAAGGATACCGCGCTGTCGCGCCTGAACGCGCAGATTTCCCAGCTCACCGACCTGCTGGCGATGGAGAAGGCCGGCAAGGCCGACCTGCAGGACCAGATCTCGCGGCTGCGCGCTTCGCTCGCCACCGCGGAGAACGACCGCGACCGCCTGAAGGGCGCCGCCGAAGGCTCCGGCGCCGGGCTCGCCTTGGCGCAAGGGAAGCTCGACGAGGCCAGCCGGGCGCTGGCGGCGGAGAAGCAGGTCAGCAGCAAGGCGCTGTCCGAGATCGAGGTGCTCAACCAGCAGATCGGGGCGCTGCGCCGCCAGCTCGCCGCGCTCGAGGACGCGCTCGACGCCTCCGAGAAAAAGGATCGCGAATCGCAGACTCGCATCGCCGACCTCGGCTCGCGCCTCAACGTCGCGCTCGCCCAGCGCGTGCAGGAACTGTCGCGCTATCGCTCCGACTTCTTCGGCAAGCTGCGTGAAATCCTCGGCAACCGCGCGGACATCCGGACGGTCGGCGACCGCTTCGTGTTCCAGTCCGAGGTGCTGTTCGACTCGGGCCAGGCGACCCTCAACGCCGAAGGCCAGACCGAGCTCGACAAGCTCGCCGCCGCGCTGGTCGATCTCGAAAAGCAGATCCCGCCCGACATCGCCTGGGTGCTGCGCGTCGACGGCCATACCGACGTGCGGCCGATCGCCAGCGCGCAGTTCCCCTCCAACTGGGCGCTGTCCGCGGCGCGCGCCATCTCGGTCGTGCAGTACCTGGTCGCGAAAGGCGTGTCGCCGCAGCGGCTGGTGGCGGCGGGCTTCGGCGAGTTCCAGCCGCTCGACGACGCCAAGACCGACGAAGCCTACCGCCGCAACCGGCGCATCGAGCTCAAGCTCACCGAGCGGTGAGCATGGCGGCGCCCGATCCGAGTACGGTCACCCTGCGCCCCTACGCGCCGGCCGACGAGGCCGCGGCAATCGAACTATGGCGCCGGACCTGGCAGATCGCCTACCCGCAGCTCGATTTCGATGCGCGCGTCGACTGGTGGCGCGAACGCTGGCGCGGCGAGCTGGTGCCGGCGGCGACGATCACCCTCGCCGAACGCGACGGCGCCCTCGCCGGCTTCGTCACCGTCGATCCGGCCGGCTATCTCGACCAGATCGTCGTCGCGCCGGAGGCATGGACTCTCGGCATCGGCAAGCTGCTGCTCGACGAGGCCAAGCGCCTATCGCCGCAGGGACTCGATCTGCACGTGAACGCCGATAACGCGCGCGCGATCCGCTTCTACGAGAAGCATGGTTTCACCATCAGCGGAAACGACAAGAACCCGCGCTCGGGCGCGCCGATCTACAGGATGAGCTGGCGGGGATAGGCGAATCGGCTTCAGTCGTCATGGCCGGACTTATTCCGGCCGTCCCGCTCAGGCGGACACGGCGCCTCCCTAATCGGGATCGCTGGGACAGGTCCGGCGATGACGCGTTATTTCATAGCGCCGCACCGCGTTTCATGGCAGCGCGTCTCCCCAACCTACCCGCCGCGCGGCCCTATATGCCTCGCCGTCGCGCCGCGAGAACATTTGTTCGCCCGTCCCGCCATCCGCGTGGCACAACTTGAGCGTCACCCGCCCGCTCGCCTGCCGCGGCGGCGCGATGACCCGCGCCTGCGGCAACGCTCCGGCAAGGCGCGACACCGCGAGATAACTATATTTCTCGTCCTCCCACGGCACTTCGCCGCCCTTCGCCACCCGATGCAGGCGCGAGCGCGCGACGCGCCGCGCGAAATGGCACCAGTCCGGCGGCGTCAACGGACAGGCGAGCGCGTGCGGACACGGCGCGACCATCCGCGCGCCGGCGCCGAGCAGCACATCGCGGGCTTGCAGGATGCGCGACCAGCCGGCGGGCGTTCCCGGCTCGACGATCAGCAGCATATCGGCGGTCAGCTCCCATAGCCGGCGAACGAGCATCGGCAGATCGGCGGGCGCGAGCTCGTCGAGCACGTAGGCCAGCGTCACGAGGTCGGCCGGCGCGGAAGCTTCGATACGCCGGGCGACATCGCCGGCGAGCCACGCGACCTTCCCGACCGGCGCCTGCGCCGCCAGTTGCTCGCCGAAGCGCCGCATGGGGGCGCTCGCCTCGATCAGGGCCGCCTCCTCGAGACCGGGCCAGCAATCGGCCGCCGCCCACATGACGGTGCCCGGTCCGGCGCCTGCATCGATCAGCGTTCGCGGCGAAAAATCCGGCCGCAGATCGCGCGTATGCGCCATCGCGGCGCGCACGGCCGCGAAGGTCGCGGGCAGCCGCGTCGCGAGATAGGCGCGCGCGGCAAGATCGTCGGCGACGTGATGGCGGCCGTCGCGCGTCTCGGCGCGGTAGCGCTGCGAAAGCGCCGCGGCGGCGCGCGCCAGTTCGGCCGCAGGAACGCCCGCCAGCGTCCGGTCCACCGTGTCGCGCAGGGCGCGCGGCAGTTCCATCAGCGCGCCCGTCTCGATGCCGGGCGCCGGCGCTTGGAGCCGATCGGGCGCGGCCGCATCCTAGCTGCTCTGGAACTGTAGCCGGGCAAGCCGGGCGTAGAGGCCACCGTGGGCGACGAGGCTCTCGTGCGTGCCCTCTTCGAGAATGCGTCCCCGGTCCATCACCAGGATGCGGTCGCATTTGAGCACGGTCGCGAGGCGGTGCGCGATGACGATGGTCGTGCGCTCCTGCATCAGCCGGTCGAGCGCCGCCTGCACCAGCGTCTCGCTTTGCGCGTCGAGCGCGGAGGTCGCTTCGTCGAGCAGCAGCAGCGGCGCTTCCCGCAGGATCGCGCGTGCGATGGCGATGCGCTGGCGCTGCCCGCCCGAGATCGTGACGCCGCGCTCGCCGACGACGGTTTCCAGTCCCTGCGGCAGGCGCGACACGAACTCGGAGGCGGCGGCGAGTTCGGCCGCCCGCGCCACCTCGGCACTGGATGCATCCGGACGACCGAAGCGGATATTGTCGGCGATCGAGGCGGCCAGGATGGCGCTCTCCTGCGGCACCAGCGCGATGCGCGCGCGAACGTCGCGCGGATCGGCATCGCGCAGATCGACCCCGTCGAGCTGCACGCGGCCCGATGCCGGATCGTAGAAGCGCAGCAGCAGGTGGAACACCGTGCTCTTGCCCGCGCCGGAAGGGCCGACGATGGCGACCTTCTCGCCGGGACGGACGCGGAAGCCGACACCGTCGAGCGCGAACGTCTCGGGCCGGGTCGGATAGGCGAAGCGCACCGCCTCGAAAGCGACCTCGCCGCGCGGCGGGACGGTTAGCTTCACGGGGCGCGGCGGTGCGACGATCTCCGGCTCGATGGCCAGCAGTTCCGCCAGCCGTTCGGCGGCGCCGGCGGTCTGCGAAACCTCGGCCCAGACGTCGGAGATCTGGCTCAGGCTGCTGGCAGCCAGCACGGCATACAGCAGGAACTGGCTCAGGATGCCCGGCGTGATGTGCCCGCCGATCACGTCCTGCGCGCCGACCCACAGCACGACCACCACGCTGGCAAACACCAGGAAGATCACGACGGCGACCAGCAGGGCGCGCGCGCGGATCGAGAACAGCGCCGCGTTGTAGGCGCGCTCCACCGCCGCGCCGTATCGTGTGTTCGCCATCTTCTCGTTGGTATAGGCCTGCAACGCGCGAACCACGCCGATCAGCTCGGCCGCATAGGAGGAAGCGTCGGCGAGCGTATCCTGTGCAAGGCGCGAGCGCTTGCGCACCATGCGCCCGAACGCGACGAGCGGCAGCACGATGATGGGGATCGCGCCGAGAACGAAGGCCGAGAGCCGCGGGCTCGTATAGACCATCAGCCCGACCGAGCCCGCGAACAGCACCAGGTTGCGGATGACCGTCGAAACCGATACGCCGACGGCGGATTTGATCTGCGTGGTGTCGGCCGCGAGCCGCGAGATCAGTTCGCCGGTCATCGTCCGGTCGAAGAAGGCGGGCGACAAGGTCGTGACATGGGCGAACACGGCGGCCCGCACGTCGGCCACCACGCGTTCGCCGATGGTCGTCACCAGGTAGAAGCGCGCGGCGCTGGCGCAGGCGAGAATCGCCGCCACCACCAGCATCATCGCGAAATACTGGTTGATGAGGGCGAGCCGCTCGGCGGAAAAGCCGAAATCGATCATCCGGCGTACCGCGATCGGCACCGCCAGCGTCGCCAGCGCCGCCACCAGCAGCGCGATCAGCGCCAGCGCGATGCGACCGCGATAGCGCATCGCAAAGGGAACGAGCGTCAGCAGCGGACGCAGGCGGCGCGGACGGGCCGTTGTTTCCGCCGGAGCGGCAGGAGCAGCGGAGGCGGCATCGGGGATGGATGTCTGGGGAATATCGGTCATCGGGAACGCGGACACGGGACAGTCGCCGGCGAGACAATGCCCCGGCGGCGGCGGCGAAACAACCGGAACCGCGCCGCTTGTGCCACCCCGTCGCGTGGGGTATAGACCCCGCCAAATCTGCCCAATTCAAGCCATCGCAGCAGCGCGCCGGGCGCGGAAGGTATTCCCATGAAGACCGAGATTCATCCCGATTATCATATGATTACGGTCAAGATGACCGACGGCACCGAGTTCAAGACGCGCTCCACCTGGGGCAAGGAAGGCGACGTGCTGGCGCTCGACATCGATCCGAAGTCGCACCCGGCCTGGACTGGCGGTCAGCAGCAGCTCATGGACCGCGGCGGCCGTGTCTCGAAGTTCCAGAAGCGCTTCGCGGGCCTCACCAAGAGCTGAGCTCCGGGAGACATCCCAAAGTAAAAGCCCCCGCTCCGGCGGGGGTTTTTTGTTTTTCTGAGAGTGCGATGGCTGTTTTATTCCTCATGGCCGGGCTCGTCCCGGCCATCCCGATCAGGGATGCGTGATACCTTCCCAAGCGGGATCGCCGGGAAGCCCGGCGATGACGACGGCTTATGTCCCTTAGAGCGTTTTCGAGCGAAGCGGATACCGGTTCGCGTGAAGAAAGCGCGACAAGACAAAAAGCTGGAGCCCCGGCCTTGATTCCATCAGCGCCGGAAAGGCTCTAGAGACGCGCTACGCGTCGCTGCGCTCGAATGCCGCCTTGAGCAGGCCGAGATGATGATCGAGCGGGCTCGGTCCTTCGGGCTTTTCCGGCACCGGCGCGTGAATGGTGGTGTCGAGGCGCCGGACGCGGTCCTGCAGCGTGCGCGAACGGGCGATCAGGTCCTGGAGTCGCTCCGGCAGCTTCGCCAGCACGACGGGATCGAGCGTCTCCGGCGAGGACAGCTTCACCTTCTTCTTTTCCTTGCTCGCCTGCGCGAGCGACATCTCGCCTTCGTTGACCGCGCGGTGCAGCAGCAGCCACGAGGCAAGCTGCATCAGCCGGGTGGTGAGCCGCATGCTCTCGGTCGCGTAGGTCAGCGCCGCGGCGCGGTCGAGCTTCTTGGCGTCCTGGCGGCCGGTACCGTCGAGATAGGCCGCGGTCTCCTCGACCAGCGCCATGCCTTCGCGAAACAATTCCGAAAATACGTGCGAACTTGCCAGTTTCTGGCCAAAAATAACGGTTTCACCGGCAGTTTTTTCAGACATGGCAACGCCTCACGGGCACCGACCATGGCCTCTCGCGCAAAGCCCTGTCCAGCGCCGACGGCCGAAAACCTAACACATGGTTTCCAGCCGCCGCGCGGCATGCCCTGCGCCATGGTTAACGGTCGAAACGGACGGCGGATTCGCGCCAAACGCGCGATCACGGCCATTCCTGTCGATAAAAAAGGAGCCGCCGTTGCCGGCGGCTCAAAGGTAATAACAGGGAGGCGTCAAACAGAGTGGACAGGAGCCACTCGGTGTCCAGAAACTGGACAATTCCGATAATGATCCCGAAAGCCTAATAACCTCTTAACCCTGTTTTCACGGTAATTCGGTACGGATTTTAACCATAAGGCGCCGGCGTCATTTCTTGAAGAACTGATCGGCGGCGGAACGCGACGCCTGCTTGCGGACGATATCCGCTTCCAGCCGCGCGATCTCCTCGCGCATGAGGGCGATGCGCGCCTGCAGTTCGGTCACCGAGAGCAGCGAGAGATCCTGCCCGATCTCGTGCGTGGTCTTCTTGCGCGGCCGTTCGTCGTCATCCGGTGCAGCCATTTTTCCTCCGCAACGATCATCGTGCCGACCGGCAACTTAGAGCGTTTTCGAGCGAAGTGGGTACCGGTTCGCGCGAAGAAAACGCGACAAGACAAAAAGCTGGAGCCTGGCTTTGATCCATCAAAGCCGCGAAAGCTCTGCGCTCGCCCGGAGGCGGTTGTCACGGATGCCCTCGCCCATTACCAATGGCGACCTCTTTCGCGAAGGAACCACGCCCATGGCCACCTTGCCCGACCGCATGACCGCCATCGTCATCAAGGCTCCCGGCGGACCGGAAGTGCTGGAACCGCAGGAACAGCCGGTGCCGAAGCCGGGCGAAGCCGAGCTTCTGGTCAAGGTCGCGGCGGCGGGCGTCAACCGTCCCGACGTGTTCCAGCGCATGGGCAATTACCCGCCGCCGAAGGGCGTGACGGACATTCCGGGCCTCGAGCTTGCCGGCGAGGTGGTCGCGCTCGGCCCGAACGCCAAGCGATACAAGGTGGGCGACAAGGTCACGGCGCTCGTCGCCGGCGGCGGCTATGCGCAATACTGCGTGGTGCCCGAGCCGCAGGCGCTGCCGGTGCCGAGCGGCTTCTCGATGGTCGAGGCGGCGGCGATGCCGGAAACCTTCTTCACCGTCTGGCACAACATGTTCGAGCGCGGCCGCCTTTCGAGCGGCGAGAGCGTGCTGATTCACGGCGGCTCGTCCGGCATCGGCACCACCGCGATCATGCTGGCCAAGGCGTTCGGCGCGAAAGTGTTCACCTCCGCCGGCTCGCAGGAAAAATGCGACGCCTGCCGCAGGCTCGGCGCCGATGTCGCCATCAACTACAAGACC
>Ga0182744_1002916_pt1 | contig 13697 bp, 10 predicted proteins | sample eDN3rd30CKraftMG_FD_128525 | JGI IMG/M metagenome (GOLD analysis project Ga0182744, IMG submission 128525) | Enriched Miracle-Growth compost microbial communities from Emeryville, California, USA - eDNA 3rd pass 30_C Kraft MG (version 2) (version 2) ...
ACCGCATAGGCGAAAGCGCGGCGGCGCACGAACCAGCGCGGAATGGCAGTCTGGGTCGTCAGATTGCCGCCCGAGGCCACGGCGAAGCCAATCACGATGCCGAACCACAGCACCAGGGCCGCGGGCGTTCGCGCGATCGTCGCCAGCGCGACCGCACCGACTGCAAGACTGAGATTGCCGAGCACGAGCGTCGCGCGGATGCCGAGGCGGCCGATCAACAGGGCGACCAGCGGCGAGCTGAGGCCGATGACGCCGAAATAGACCGAGAAGGGAAGGCCCAGCTCCTCGCGGGAAAAGCGGAAGCTGCGCGCCATCTCGGTGATGAGCAGCGAGCTGCCAGCCATCGGGAAGGACAGGTTGACCAGCAGGATGAACCAGAAGACGGCCAGCAGTTTCCAGCCGTAGAAACCGCCGGACGCCTTGGGGGAGACCGGCATGCGCCCGGCCGTGCGCGCGCCCTCACCCACGATCGAGCGCCCCCGCAACGCCTCCCAGTCGTGCCAGACGCCCTGCCGCGCTCCACATGCCCGCCATCATGAGCATTGCCCTCTCTTCGTTTTACGAATTTATTTTCGATTATCGACATAACAGGGCATCGTCAATGAAAGCCGTGGGGATAGCGCTTGGGTGGCCGATGCAAGACTGCTAGGCATGCGCCCCAAATTGGACACGGGAGTTGGGACGCTGACTGAGCCACGCAAAGAGAGCATGGGGGGGCTGGCAAAAGGTCTGGAAGTGCTGGTCGCTTTCGGCCGCGAGGCGCCCGAACTCACGCTCAGTGAAATAGCCGAGATGACCGGCCTGCCCCCGGCGACCGCGCGCCGCTGCCTGCTGACGCTGCAAGACCTGGGTTATGTCGGCCAGAACAAGCGGCTGTTCTTCCTGACGCCGAAGGTGCTGGAGCTCAGCGCCGCTTTCCTGGAAGCGCTCGACATCGAGCGGATCGTCCTGCCGCACCTGACCGCACTGGCCAACGAGACCGGCGATGCTGCGGCGTTCACGGTGTTGCAGGGTCGCGACATCCTGTATCTGGCGCGTGCTTCCGCGCGCATGCTGATGCGGCTCGAGGCGCATGTCGGGAGTCGCTTCCCGGCCTTTTGCACGGCCAATGGCAGAGTGCTGCTCGCCGGCCGGCCGGATACGCAGATAGACGCCTATCTGGACGGCCCGCTGCCTGCGCTCACCGAACTGACCGTCACCGACCCCGCAAGGCTGAAAGCGGAAATCCTGGCCGTCCGCGATCAGGGCTATGCGGTCGTCGAAGACGAGTTGGCCTATGGCGTCGTCTCGCTCTCGGTTCCGCTCGTCGACGCCACGGGCAAGGTGGTCGCGGCGCTCAACAGCTCCGGCCATTCCAAGCGGATCGACAAAGCCCACATGGTCGCCGAGAGGCTGGAGACCGTCCGGCGTTATGGCGACGCCATTTCCACCGAGCTGAGGCATGTTCCCCAGATCAGCAGAATGTTGACCGACGAGCCGTGAGGCTGCACACTGCACGCATATCGAAATATTTTTCGTTAATCGAAAATATGGAGAGGGTAGCATGCAGCATATATTCCTGGCCCTGAGCAATCCGAGGGAAGGTCGCCAGCAGGACTTCCACGCCTGGTATGACGCCTTCCATCTTCAGGATGTGGTCGATCTCTGCCCCGGCTTCGACAGGGGCCATCGCTATTGGGCCGCGGACGCGCAGGGCCTCGATCGGCCCAAATGGTCCAGCCTCGCGCTCTACGATCTCGAAGCGGACGACGTGGCGCAGCTCCACAAGGACGTGGGCGTCAACGCACACCGTTTCACGCCGTCCAATGGCGTATTCGACGATGATCATGTGGCCTGGGTCTATTCGCCGATCGCAAGCGCGGAGGCCTTGATCGACGTCTGGCCGGGCTCTGCCGACGACGCCCTGCTGCTGGCGTTCGATGACGCGCTTCGCCCCGGCAATGCCTTGCCGCCGGGCGTGACCAGCCAGATGCTCGAGCGCCATGCCGACCAGCGCGGCGGCATCATGCCGCCCTGGCGCTACCTGACTATCGCGCGGCTGCCGAAGGACGGGGCAGACGCCCTCGCCGCCGACTACAAGGCGGGACATCAGCCGATTGCCGCCTGGCTCTACCGGGCGCTCGGCCATGGCGCGGTGACTCGCCGTCCCTCCAATTGACAAAAAGTGCCGGATCACGCATCTTCATATATCGAAATTATTTTCGATAATCGAAATGGAGAGAGGCATGGCGACGACACTCGAGCCGCTGGCGCGGCCGCTGGAAGATGATGTCAAGGACTGGCTGTCATTGCGCGCCGATGCGCCGCTGGATCGCTGGGGTGTCTATGCGCGGCTGCGCGAGGAAGCGCCGGTCTTCTCGTTCGGCGGCCAGGAGTTCCTCTCGCGCCATGCCGATTGCGTGGCCGTGCTGCGCAACAACAAGGATTTCCTGAGCGGCTTCGATCCCGAAGCGCCACGCTACCAGACAGCGCTGGCCGCCCTGTCGCCCGAGCGGCGGCAGAAATATCAGGAAGTGCTCGAGCATCAACTCCGCTGGCTGACCTCCAGCAACGGCGCCAAGCATATCGCGCTCCGCACGCTGGCCACCCGCGTCTTCTCGGTCCGCGCGATCGAGGAGATGCGCGAGCGCATCCAGCGCGAGGTGGACGAGCGGCTGGAGGAATTGTCGAGCCGCGATACGGTCGAGATCATCTCCGACTTCGCCTACCAGCTACCGCTCACCATCATCTCCGAGATGCTCGACATCCCGGAGGACGTGCGCGAGAGCATCCATCAATCCTGGCAGAGCATGACCAGGCTGATCGGCCAGCCTGCCGAGCGCATCCCCGGCGCGATCGACGAGGCGCATGCCGGCATGATCGAGCTTGAATCGCGCCTCAAGCACACGTTCGACCTGCGGCGCGGCCAGAAGACCACCGACCTGCTCAAGCGCCTGCTGGACGCCCATGCCGAGGAGAGCAGCGCGCTCAGCGAACGCGAGATCATGGGAATCGTCTCCCAGATGGTTATCGCCGGCCATCAGACGACGCAGGACACGATCGGCAATGCCCTGCTGGAGTTCTTCACGCATCGCGATCAGTGGGACGCGATCCGCAAGGAGCCCGAGCTGATCCCGAACGCGGTGGAGGAAGTGCTCCGGCTGCGCACGCCCGGCCAGATGGTCAGCCGCGATGTGCGGATCGACATGCAGGTCGGCGATCATGTCTTCCCCGCCGGGACGCGGGTGACCTGCCTGCTCGGCTCGGCCAATCGCGATGCGGCGGTCTTCGCCGATCCCGACCGGTTCGACGTGCGCCGCGAGAATGCCCGTCAGCACCTCGCCTTTTCGTCAGGCGTGCATTTCTGCCTGGGCGCGTCGCTCTCGCGCATGGAAATCTCCATCTTCCTCAGGAGCTTCTCCGAGCGCTTCCCCAATGCCGATCTCGCGCAGGACAGCGTGGAATGGCTGCCCAGCACCTTCCTGCTGGGCCTTGACGGATTGAAGATCCGGCTGCGCTGAGCAGCCGGATCCCGGCTCCCGTCTTCAGGCGGGAACGGCGCGCGCGCGGATCTCCAGCGCCAGATCGCCAATCCCGGCCAGGATGAAATCGAGCGTGGCGGTGTCTTCCAGGATACCGTCACGCACCTTCTCATGCGCCGCCATCACCACGATCTGCGGCCGCAGGACGAGGCGCGCGGTGATCGCGGTCAGTGTCTCGTTGAGCTGAGCCTGCGCCCGCGCGCCGCCCGTCCCCATCATGGAGGCACTGAGCGTGAGCACCGGCTTGCCGATGAGCGTCGCCGCTCCATAGTGCCGCGAGGCCCAGTCGAGCGCGTTCTTGAGAACGCCCGACATGCCGTGATTATATTCCGGCGTGGCGATGACCAGGCCGTCCGCCGCTCCGATCGCAGCGCGCAGGGCGGCGACTGCGGGAGGCGGCGTGTCGGTATCTAGATCGCCGTCATAGGGCGGAATCCCGTTCAACGGAAAGATATCCAGGACCGTGTCGGCCGGCAGCTTTGCCGCCACGCTCCTGAGAATGGCCGTGTTGAGCGAATTCCCGCGCAGGCTGCCTGAGATACCGAGAAGCTTCATGATCGTCCTTTCGTTGAAACAGGCCCACTATGTCAGAGTCTGTTTGGACATTCGGGAGGGGCGAATTTCCAGGCGGCACCAGCCCGCTCCTCCACCCGGCCTCCCATATGTTGGGTGACCGGGTGGGGAAGCGGGCCGGTGTCGCCATGCGCCGCAAGGCGCATATCCAAACAGACCCTCAGAAGCTCACCCGGACTCCAGCCGTAAACTGGCGCCCGGTAGTGTCGTAAAGGATCTGCAGCGTGCCAAGACCGATGCCCGGCACCGTCGTCTGGAAGAATTCGGGCGGTGTCGCGTCAAACAGGTTGTTCACCGTGAAGAAGACCTCGCTCTTGATGCGGTTCGTCTTCGGCCGCACCGTCAGCGTGAGGTCTGTCGTCAGGAAGGCCGGCAGCGACTTCTCGGCATAGACCTGCGTCGGCCCGAGCTTCATCGCACCGATGAGATTTTCCTGCGCGAAGACCGAGAAGACGCCGATGTCATAGCTGGCGCTCAGATTGCCCTTGATGCGCGGGATCGGCGTATCGACGCGCGTGCCGTTGGTGGTGTAGCCGGCATATTCGATGGCCGGCTGGCTGGCGCTCAGCTGCTGGCGGAACCGGTCCACATAGGTGGCATAGAGCCGCAGGGAGAGGTCGCCGGCGCCGATTTCGGTTCGGTAGGACGCATCGAAGTCGATGCCCTGCATGTCGATGGTCGCGATGTTGACGCCCGTCACCCTCACCGCCGTCGGATAGTTGGCGGGCGAATGGTCGCTGAACGGGAACGGACGGGTGATGAGATCGCAGGATGGGGCCGTGCCGCCGCTGACTTCGCAATCCTGCAGGACCTGAAGCGTGCTGAGCGTCGTGATCGCGCCCTCGATCTGGACCTTGTAGCCGTCCACCGAGAGGGCGAAGCCGCGCATGAACGCCGGCTGCAACACGAAGCCGAGGCTCAGCGTATTGGCGACCTCTGGCCGCAACGAGGGATTGCCGCTCTGCGTCTGGGTGAAGCTGCCGCTGACATTTGTGTGCGGATCGATCACCGACGAGACGGTCGCCTGCGCGCCGGCGAACAGATCGAACAGCGTAGGCGCGCGAATGTCACGCGAGCGCGTCACGCGGAAGCGCAGCCCGTTGGTGGGCACCCAGGATCCGCCCAGCTTCCACGTGGTGACGCCGCCGCTGGTGCTGTAATCCGTGTAGCGGATAGCGCCGCTGATATCGAGCTGCTCGGCAAACGGCGTGTCCTTGAGCAGGGGAATGGCCAGCTCGCCGAATATTTCCTTCACCGTGTTGCTGCCCTTCGCGGTGCCGGTGTTGGTCAGGTAGAAGCGCGTCGCCGTGGGCGCGAGGCCGCGCAGCCCGGTGATGTCGACAGGGTCGGCCGGATTGGAATTGGAGATGAGATCGAGACTGCCGTCGCGATATTCCCCGCCGACAGCGAAGGAGATCATGTCGGCGGGCAATTCCAGTATGTCGCCGGAGAGCCCGATGGTGACATCGTTGGTGACGGTCTTGGCGCGATAGACCGACTCGCCCATGACATAATCGCGCGCTGCATTGGAGGCGGCGCCATAGCCGAACGGATTGAGCGGCACGCAGTCCGCATAGCGCGCTCGAACGGCCGGATCATCGCTGAGCTGCGGCCGGCACACGATATTGCCGCTGACCGGATCACGCACGGCATCGAGAGCGGCCGCGAGATGGGTGTTCTCGAACTGGTTCGGTTGCCGGAACCGGAAGATGCTTTCGCCGTGCGAATAGGTGATCTGCCAGTCGAGGCCAGCCACCTTGCCCTGGAGGCCGGCGATCGTCTGGTAGTTGCGCGTCCTCTCCCGTGCGGGGATTGCACCGAACTCGTCGAACAGCTTGCGCAACGAGAAGGATGCGGTGTCCGTCGCGGTCAACTGGTCCTGGAGGACCGCCGGCAGGAAGGCATTCCCGCTGAAGATCTGCGGCGAGAGCAGGAGATTGGGGAGTGAGTTGTAGCGCACGGTGGTCTGGCCGCCGAGGAACTGCGCATAGGCAGTGATATCGTCAGTCAGCTCGTAGCTGATCCGTCCGAATATGGTGTCGCTCTTGCTGGCCGCGCTCGCGGACTGGCTGTCCGGGCCGTAATAATAGTCCCCGCCGATGTAGAAACCGGGCGTTCCCGTCGGGGTGCCGGTGTTGGCCGGGCGATGGTTGCCGGGGGTGGTGAAGATCTCGTTGGTGAACGGGCCGGATGCGGCATAACCACCGAACGTGGCCAGATTGTAGCGCGCGCCGGTCAGGAATATCAGCGGATTGGCTGTCGTGCCGATCTGGCCGCCGCCCGGCACGGAGCCCACCGCTATGCCCTGCTGGGCCAACGCCGGACGGTCGCCGACCAGATAGCCCCCGCTCTGGATATGATCCACGCTGAGCAGGATGTGCATACGGTCGCCGACATCGAAGCCGCCGGCAAGCGCGAAGCGGTTGGTCCCATTGTCGCCACGCGACGAGAAGCCGCCCTGGGCAATCGCCTTCAGCCCGGTGAACTTCGTGTCGAGGACGAAATTGACCACGCCGGCGACGGCATCCGAGCCATAGGAAGCGGAAGCGCCCGCCGTGACGATGTCCACGCGCTGGGTCAGCAGTTGTGGCAGCACATCCACGTCGACATTGCCGAGATAGGTCGTCGGCGAGACGCGCACGCCGTCGAACAGGATCAAGGTGCGGATGCCGCCCAGGCCGCGCAGATTGAGGATATTGCCGTGATTGGGCGTAGCGAAGGTGTTTGCACTGCGGTTAGGGCCTGAGGAACCCACGAATTGCGGCAGCTTGTTCAGACCCTCGGGAATGTTGCTGGGCGAGGCCTTGAGCAGATCATCGGCGGTTGCCACGGTCACCGGCGTCGGCGCCTGATACCCATCGCGCGTGATGCGCGATCCCGTCACGATGATGGCCTGGTCGGTCGACGCATCTCCTGCCGACGCGACCTCAGCGGTCTCGCGATCGGCGGTTTGACCGCCCGTTCCCGTGTCATTCTGGGCATTTGCGGCAGTCGCGATCGCCGCGAGACTGACCGTTCCAGCGAGCAGACGGAGAAATCGTGCAGGCACCTCGTAACGCATCATCTTTCCTCTCCCTTTTCGACCGGCAGCGACGATCCGGGCAGATCGCTGGCATCCAGCCCTTTTTGATTGTCATGCCGAGGCCGCTCCCGGCTTCCGGCGTCCTTTCCGGACTCAAATATTCGAATACCGAAATTTCATTCGTATAACGAATGCTAACACCGTCGACGGTTCCCCGCAATCGGCTTTTTGCGTCAGAAAAAGGCGCGGCTGGCGATCGCCGCCCCCTGGGACAATGCGGAAAGCTTGGCCCAGACAATGTCCGGGTCCAGATTTCCCGAGCCCACATGGATGCTGAACCCGCAATCGACCCCGGCGATGACGCGCTCCCGGCCCACCAGATTCGCGAAGCGCGCCAGTCGCTGCGCGATCAGCTCGGGATGCTCGATATAGGGTGACTGGGGCTCGATGAGCCCGGGCGCCAGGATCTTCCCGTCGGGCAGCGGCGTTGTTTCGAAGAGCGTGTGCTCATGGGCATGGCGCGGATTGGCGGCTTCGAACAACAAGGTGGCGGGCCGCGCGGTCCAGACGATATCGATGACGTCGGCCAGCGGGACGTCGCAATGGTGCGGCCCCGGATAATTGCCCCAGCACAGGTGCATGCGCAGTTGCTCGGGCGGAATGGCCGCGACCGCATGGTTGAGCGCCGCGACATGAAGCCCGATCATGCGGCGAAATCCCGCCAGATCGAGATCGGCGAACTGGACGTGCCGGCCCATTGCGAGATCCGGACAATCCACCTGCAGCACGATCCCCTGGGCAGCGATCGCTTCATATTCGTGGCGCAGCGCTTCGGCGATCGCGAAGACATAGGCCTCGTAGCTCGGATAATGTCGATTCTGGAAGAACAGCGCCGTCACGCCCGGCGAGGCCGCGCTCATGAAGGTGCGGTGGCCCCGGGCGGCTCTTGCCAGCCGCTCCGCATCCTGGCGGGGCGCATCCATATCCTTGACGCTGATCGGCGCGTCGCAAGCCGGCGCCTTGCGTCTCGCCCGTCCCGCATCCGCGAAAACCTTGGCGGCGGCGCCCGGAAACTCGGCGAGATCCTGGAAGATGTAGCTGCCGCCTTCCCCACCAAAACCGTTCAGCCTATCCTTGATATAGGTGGCGTAGCTCGGCTTGGACATCTCGCCATCATTGATGATGTCGATCCCCGCCGCGATCTGCCGGTCGACCATCTCCTGAACCGCCTCTTCGATGGACGCGTCGAGCGCAGCCCGGTCGATCGCCACGCCTTCCTCGCGCGCGAACATGGCGCGCATGAGCCGGTCGGTCCGCGGCAAGCTCCCGGTGTGGGTTGTCGCGAAATGGTCGATGGACGATGTCGGCATCAGGAGTCTCGCCTCGGAATGTCACCAATATGTGCAAGGAAATCCGCCAGAACGGCATTGTAGGCGGCGGGTGAACAGAGGTTGCACAAATGCCCCCCGCCCCGGATCTCGCGCTGCTCCGCATCGGCCAGAAGCCCCTTGAGCCATCTGGCCGAGCGCTTGCGCTCATCGACCTCATGCTCGCCGCAGATCAGAAGAGTCGGCGCGCGGATGCCCGCGATCTCATCCGGCGAAAGATGAAGCGGCCTGCCCGCCGACAGCAGGTCGCGCGCGCGATAGTCGCCGAGCATGGCATCGCGGAGCGCGCGTCCTTCCCCGCCGGGCAGGCAGAAGAGCGGATTGCGCCGCAGGGCTTCCGCCAGTTCCATCCAGCGCATCTCCCTTGCCAGTGCATCCAGTTCGCAAATGGATGCGGCCCGCGGACCACCGTCATCAGCCTCCGGGAAAAGCAGCGGCGGCCCCTGCAAGACGAGTCCCCGCACACGCTCGGGATGACGCATGGCGAATGCGAGAGCGACCCGCACGCCCTGGGACATGGCGACGATCACCACGTCGCCGGGCCAGCGCCGCGCCAGCAGCGCCGCCACATCCTCCGGCTCGTGTTCGAGCGATGCTGGCGCGTCGGACTGTCCACAACCGCGCCTGTCGAACAGGATCGACTGCACGTTCCCAGGCAGCGCATCGACCTGTGGCGTCCAGGCGCGCCGGTCCAGGGTCCAGCCATGGATGAAGAGCAGGGGCTGGCCATGACCGGCGACCTCCACGGCCAGCGTGCCGCCGGACACCGGCACCCGCCAGGTCTCTCCCGCCAGGCGTGGCAGGATGGCCATGTCGTCGGCGATGAGGGCCATGCCGGTCAGGCTTGTTCCTGATGCCGGAACATATTGTTGTTGTGATGATCGCCCGCAAGCCAGCGCTTGAGCTCATCATGCGCCACCGCCCGGCGATCCGCATCCTGCGCGACCGCGGCCGGCTCGTCGACCGTGAACTCGAGGATCATGCCGTCCGGGTCGTTGATATAGACCGATCGGCAATAGCCGTGATCCAGAACATAGCTGCCCGCGACGGCCGCCGCGGCGATGCGCGCCTCGAGCGCTTGCTGCGTGTCGCGATCCACCTCGAGAGCGATATGGTTGAAAGGCGATTCCGGTATCGCAGGACCGAACAGTGCCTGATCCTTGCTGTCGGCGAACTGGAAGAAGGCCAATGCGCTGCCGTCTCCAAGACCGAAAAAGCAGTGGCAATAGACGCGTTCCGCGCCGAACAGCATGTCCTTCTCGCAATAGGTAGCGACCAGCGGCAGGCCAATCACATCCTCATAGAATGCCCGTGTCTTCTCCAGGTCCTTCACCACATAGGCTGTGTGATGAAGCCGGTTTGGCAGCTTGCCCGTCACCTTTTTCTCTCCCATCGCATCGGCGCCGACGACGCCTTCGTTCATTCCGCGGCGTCGGCCGGAATACCGATGCCCAAAATCTCCTCATTATGCTGGCCGAGCAGCGGTGGAGCACGAACGCCCGTCTCGCGCTCGCCATCGAAACTCACGGGCGATCGCACGGTCTGGAATGGACCCGAGGGTCCTCGCCCTTCCACCATGATGCCAAGGTGGCGCGCCTGGTCGCTTTCGATCACTTCGCGCGAGTCGAGCACGGCCGAATGCGGCACATCGAGCGACGCCAGGCGTTCCGCCCACCAGGCCCGTGAATGCTCGAGGAAAATTGGCGCCAGGAAGGAGACCAACTGCTCGTAATTGGCGATCCTCGCCTCGCGCGTGGCGAACTCCGGCTGATCGAGCATGTCCGGCCGCTCCACCGCCTTGGCGAGATTATCCCAGAATTTCGGCGGCGAGGACATGTGGAGAGCGATCCAGCGCCCATCCTGGCACTGGAAGACATAAGACTGGGACACCTGAGGCCGGCTATGCGGCCCCATGATCTCGCCTGCCGACAGCAGATGCGTGAAGTCGTCCAGGTTGAAGTGGCACATCGCCTCGAACATGGACGTCTCGACCAGCCGCCCCATGCCGGTCGATTGCCGCTCATAGAGCGCGGCGAGCACGCCATAGGCTGCATAGAAGCCAGTCAGCGCGTCGGCGATCGCCGGCCCCACGACGCGCGGATGATGCGGATTGACCAGCAGGCGCAGGAAACCGCTGGCCGCCTGCGCTACAGTGTCGAACGCCGGCCGATCCCGGTCGGGTCCGTCTGGCCCGAAGCCCGAGATCGAGCAATAGATCAGCCGGGGATTGAGCGCCCGCAAACGCGGCGCATCGACACCGAGGCGCTCGGTCACGCCGGGTCGAAAATTCTGGATGAAGACGTCGGAGCCGGCCAGCAGATCGTCGAACCTGGCCCGATCCGCCGGATTCTTGGTATTGAGCGTGATGCTGCGCTTGTTGCGGTTATAGGTCTGGAAATGGGGGCTATAGAGTTCGCCCTTGAACGAGCGGAACGGATCGCCGCTGCCCGGCTGCTCCACCTTGATCACGTCCGCGCCCAGATCGGCGAGCAGCATGCCCGCCGCCGGACCCGTGATGAAGGTTCCCATGTCCAGGACACGCACATCTTTGAGAGGCTTTGGCATCTTTCTCCTATCGATCCGGTGCGCCGGGCCGTGGTCCGACTGCTTGACAAGGCTCATAGTATTTTCGCATATCGGCATCAAGTTCGTAATACGAAAATGGAGAACGTGAATGCGGATCGGCAAACAGGACCAGCCATTCACGTCGATCTGCACATCCGATGCGGACAGCATCACGGTGAGGGGACTGGACCTGTGCGCCGACGTGATCGGCAAGGTCGACTTCACAAGCTATTTCTGGCTCCTGGTCACCGGATTCATGCCCAACGAACGGCAGAAGAGGCTGGCCGATGCCGTGCTGACCGCCCTGGCTGAACATGGGCTGGTGCCGAGCGTCGTCGCGGCCCGCATGACCTACGCGGCAGGGCCGGAGGCATTGCAGGGCGCGGTCGCGGCGGGCCTTCTTGGATGCGGATCCGTCATCCTCGGCAGCGCCGAGATCGCAGGGCATTTCCTGAAGGAATGCCTCGCTGCGGCGGAAGGCAGCACCATCGAGGCGGCGGCACGGGGATGCACCGCCGCCTTGCGCGCCGCGCGGCGTCCGGTGCCGGGCTTCGGGCATCCGCAGCATTCGGGCGGCGACCCGCGGGCAGCCCGACTGCTCGAGCTGGCGGAAGAGATCGGCGTGAGCGGTCGGCATGTGGCCATGCTTCTTGCCGTCCGGGATGTCCTGCCAGATGCGATCGGCCGCGCGCTGCCCATCAATGTCAACGGTGCCATCCCGGCCGTCATGCTCGATGCCGGCTTTCCGCTCGGCGCAATGAAAGGCATTGCGCTCCTTGCGCGCACCGCCGGCCTGATCGGACACCTCCAGGAAGAGACGGACCGCCCGATCGGCTTCATCATGTCAGGCGCGGCGGCCGCGGCGATCAACTTCGAAACCGATGAAACAAGTCCGGTCAATCCCGACTGAAAACCGACAGCCACTCCAACGGTATAAGGACGGGAATCCCGATCATCACCGTTATCGGTCAAGACTAGGCGGTATCGACATTCAGCCTCGGGTTTACAAAACCACGTCATGCTGAACTTGTTTCAGCATGACGAAGCTGGATGGCGCTATAAACGGCTTCACTTTCATACCGATGATTTTCGCGCCGCCCGGATCATTGCTGCGCTTGCGCCATGTTATGGCGACAAGCGCCCCCTGCCCCTGGGGCCGTCGATCACCAGCGTCCCGATGACCGGCGGCCGCCCGATGCCGCGTTACACGGCGGCGCGAACATGGGTCGTCATGAACTGGCGCTCAGGCCAGTTCGACGGCGTTGATGATGTGCGCCTGGCTATATTCCTCCAGCCCGGCTTCTCCCAGTTCTCCGCCGAATCCCGACTGCTTGGCCCCACGAAAGGGGATATGCGGATCGATGGCGAGGTGCTGGTTGACCCAGACCGTGCCGCTGTCGATCCGCCGCGCGACCTCGGTCGCGCGCGCGACATCCTTGCCCCACACGGTGCCGCCGAGCCCGAATTCGGAATCATTCGCGCGCGCGATCACATCGTCCACATCGTCATAGCGCAGGATCGGCAGGACGGGGCCGAACTGCTCCTCGCGCACCAGCGGCGCATCGTCGGGCAGATCGCGAACGATCGTCGGGGGAATGAAATAGCCGTCCCGATCGAGGACCGCGCCGCCCGCGATGATCGTGCCACGCTCGCGCGCATCGTCGATCAGGGCGCGCACCTTGTCGAACTGCGCCTTGTTCTGGATGGGGCCGATCGTCGTGCCCTGCCGCGCGCCATCATCGACGACCGCCTCCTTCGCAAGCTGCGCGACCTCGGCACAGAAGGCGTCATACATGCCGCTCGGCACATAGGCGCGCTTGATCGCCACGCAGATCTGCCCGGCATTGCTCATCGCGCCATGATAGACCTTGTGCGCCGCCAGCCGGGGATCGACGTCGTCGAGGACGATCGCGGCGTCATTGCCGCCCAACTCCAGCGTCACCCGCTTCACCATCGCCGCGGCCGAGGCCATCACCTTCTTGCCGGTCGCCGTCGATCCGGTGAAGGCGATCTTGGCGACATCGGGATGCGCGGTCAGCACCGCCCCCAGATCATTCTCGTCGCAGATGATGTTCACCACGCCGGCCGGCAGGATGTCGGCGCACAGTTCCCCGAACAGCAGCGTGGTCAGCGGAGTCGTCGGCGCCGGCTTGATGACCATGGTGTTGCCGGAGATGAGCGCCGGCCCCAGCTTGTTCATGAGCAGGATGAGCGGGAAGTTCCATGGCGTGATCGCCGCGACCACACCGAGCGGCGTGCGATGCTCGATCACCCTGTTGCCGCCCTCGTCGCGCAGGGTCTTCGGCTCGATCCGCATGTCGCGAAAGGCGCGCAGGATGAAGGTGCAGCCCATCACCTCGCCCATCGCCTGATCCAGCGGCTTGCCCTGCTCGCTCGTCAGCAGATGCGCGAACTCTCCCGCGCGCGCTTCGAGAGCCGCGGCCAGCGCCTCCAGCTTGCCGGCGCGATCCTCAATGCGCGCGGCCGACCAGGCGGGGAATGCGGCCTTGGCGGCCGCCACCGCCCGGTCCAGCAGAGCGGCATCGGCCTTGGGGCAGGCTGCGAAGCTCCTCGCCGTCGCCGGGTTGATGACCTCAAAGGTCGAGGCGCCGTCCACCAGAGCGCCGT